>Ga0265780_10012297_pt1 | contig 10048 bp, 8 predicted proteins | sample P1T30metagenome_FD_192432 | JGI IMG/M metagenome (GOLD analysis project Ga0265780, IMG submission 192432) | Plant litter microbial communities from East Loma Ridge, Irvine, California - P1 T30 | ecosystem: Environmental > Terrestrial > Plant litter > Unclassified | place: USA: California... | reverse complement strand
GCCCTTGATGAGCGCGAAGTCGCCGCCCAGCTTGGGCTGCACGAACATCGAGCTGATATCGGTGCTGGAGTTGGTCAGCATTTCAAGCGGCGCCTGGGGATCGGTGAAGCGCTCCAGGCCGCGCTCGCGCAGCGGATTGATCGAGACGATGCGGGCGCCGCGCCTGGCGCACGCGCGCAGTTCGCCCAGCATGCGCGGATGATTGGTGGCCGGGTTCTGGCCGAAGATCAGCAAGGTGTCGGCATGCTCGAAATCCTCGAGCGTGACCGTGCCCTTGCCGACGCCGACCGTCGCGGGCAGGCCGCGGCTGGTCGGCTCGTGGCACATATTCGAGCAGTCCGGAAAATTATTGGTGCCGAACATGCGCACGAACAGCTGGTACAGGAAGGCCGCTTCGTTGCTGGCGCGGCCCGAGGTGTAGAAGGCGGCGCGGTTCGGGTCGTCCAGTGCATGCAGGTGGCGCGCGATCAATGCGAACGCCTCGCTCCAGTCGATTGGGCGATAGGTGTCGCTGGCCCTGTCGTACACCAGCGGGTCGGTCAGGCGGCCGTGCTGTTCGAGCTCGTAATCAGACTGTTGCATCAACTCGGCCACCGTATGGCGCGCGAAGAAATCGGGGCGCGCGCGCTTGCTTGTGGCCTCGGCCGCCACGGCCTTGACGCCGTTTTCACAGAATTCGAACGTCGAGGTATGGGTGCGGTCGGGCCAGGCGCAACCAGGGCAGTCGAAGCCGTCGGGCTGGTTTTGCCTGAGCAAGGCGCTGATATTGCTGCCGCTGACCTTTTCCCTGACCAGGTTGATCGCGACCTGCTTGACTGCCCCCCAGCCGGCGGCGGCATGGGTGTATGGTGCGATACGGCCGTCCGCTTCTGGCTTGCTCAAGAATCACCTCGCTCGATGCATATTCGGTCAGGATAGCGGCGGGCCGTGTGCATCGACACACAATGCACCTTCCCTGCACGCCAGACTGCATATTACATTTCTTTTTAACGGAGGCGCTGCATTGAGTCCCGATGAGCGAGCATGTCAGAAGCGCATCTGGATGCTGGCCGGTGGCCCGCTTCGGCGGCGATGAATTCAGCATGCTGCTCGAGCATCTTCCCGCAGACCCGGCAACCCGAGACCCGTCATCTGGAGATTGCCGTCAACGTCAGTGCGCGCCAGCTGCACCACCCAGCCTTCGTGGCGCAAGTACTTGACTGCCTGGATGCGAGCGGCGCCGATCTGCACAAGCTCAAGCTCGAGATCACCGAAGGCTCGCTGCCCGACGACGTCAAGGACGCGGTCGGCAAGATCAATGCCCTCAAGGCCCACGGCCTGACCTTCGCGATCGACGATTTCGGCACCGGCTATTCGTCGCTGGCCTATTTGCGGCGGCTGCGGCTCGACATGCTCAAGATCGACCGCTCCTTCGTGCTCGACCTGACCACCAATCCGAACGACGCGGTGATCGCGCGCACCATCATCGCGCTGGGGGCCAATCCCGGCCTGAAGGTGCTGGCCGAAGGCGGGGAAACGATAGCCCAGCGCGACTTTTTGTTCGAGAACGGCTGCCAGGCCTACCAGGGCTAGCTGCGCGCGCGGCCACTGGAAGCCGAGGCGCTGACGCGCATGCTGCGCGCATCCTGACAGTCGCCCCGACCATGATGGCCATCATCAGGACAGACTGTCTCAATGGTGGAACACATGGATGTGCTGGCCCTGGTCGATTTCAATCTGGTTGCCCGCCACGGCGGTGTCGGGCGCGCAGCGCGCGCCACCGGCCGTCCCAAGGCGACGCTCTCGCGCCGTGTCGTGGAATTCGAAGCCAGCCTGCAGATGCGCCTGTTCGAGCGCGGCGCGCGCGCGACCTGGCAGCTTGCGGCGCCGGCCGGCAAACCGGCGATCGCGATCGAACCGGTGCTGGGCCTGGGATCGTTGTTCATGGTGCGCGATGCCGTTCGGCTCGGGGTCGGCGCCGCGCAACTGCCGCTGTCGCTGCTTAGCCACGACCTGGCTGCCGGCACCCTGGTCAGCTGGGGCGAGATGGACGCGCCAGAAATCGCCCTGTGGGCGCTGTACCCGTCACGCCGCCTGCTCAGCGCGCGGGTATCGGCGTTCCTGGCTTACCTGAAGGAGGCGTTCCCGAATGGCACGCCGGAGGAACTGGCCGCGTATATTGCAGGCTGACGCCTTGATCGACGCCGACTGTCGAGGGGCCTGGACGAAACATACCGAACCAATCATGAAGAACACGAACAAGGCGACCCTGATCGGCCTGCTGGCCATCCTGCTGTGGAGTTCCATCGTCGGCCTGCTGCGCAACGTCAGCGACCACCTCGGTCCCACCGGCGGCGCCGCCATGATGTACAGCGTGGCCTCGGTGTTCCTGCTGCTGTCGGTCGGATGGGTGCCGCTGCGCGCATTCCCGCGCCGCTATCTTGCGTGGGGCAGCCTGCTGTTCGTGGTCTACGAACTGTGCCTGGCGCTGTCGATCGGCCATGCCCACAGCGCGCAGCAGGCGATCGAGGTCGGCATGGTCAACTACCTGTGGCCGATCTTCACCATCGTCGCAGCGATCCTGTTCAACCGCCAACCGACCAACTGGCTGATCGTGCCGGGCTTCGCGCTGTCGATCGCCGGCATCTGTCGGGTGCTGGGCGGCGAGCAAGGGTTCGATGCGGCCGGCATGCTGGCCAATGTGCGCGACAATCCGTTCAGCTACGGCCTGGCCTTCGCAGGAACGCTGATCTGGGCCGCCTACTGCACCGTGACGGCGCGCATCGCCAACGGCAAGAACGGCGTGACCCTGTTCTTCGTGCTGGTCTCGATCACGCTGTGGACCAAGTACGCGCTGCAAGGTGGCGGCCAGATGACGTTCAGCACGCCGGCGCTGGTGTACCTGGTGCTGGCCGCCGCGGCCATGGGTTTCGGCTACGGCGCCTGGAACGTGGGGATCTTGCATGGAAACGTGACGATCCTGGCCGGCGCCTCGTATTTCATCCCGGTGCTGTCGGCCGCGTTGTCCTCCGTGCTGCTGCGCACGCCATTGTCATGGGCTTTCTGGCAGGGTGCGGCCATGGTGTGCGGCGGTGCGATCCTGTGCTGGCTGGCAACGCGCGCCAAGCGCGCCGCACCGCTGCCCGTCTTCAAAAATACTTGAGCCAGGCGATATCGCGGCGCCGCGCTTTCAGGCGCGAGTACCACGCCGTCGGCACATACAGGACCGGCAGCAGCACCAGATACCAGAGCCAGATCCAGTTGAAGTCATCCAGCCCGAAACTTACGCCGTGGGTCGGCCCCCAGACAGCGTAGGCGACGTGGTACAGCGCCCGCAGCACATACATGTGCATGATGTAGAAGAACATGGGCGCGCCACCGAACACCGCCAGCGCCGTCAGCCACGGGCGACCTTCCCAACGTTCGAACAAGGCCAGCAGGATCACACCGATGCCAAGCGTCTGCAGCAGGAACTGGAACGATGGCGGATACTTGGTCAGCGAGATGAAGCCCATTGCGGTGTGCAGCAGCGAGTCATGCGAGACCCACGGCTTGTCGCCGTAGACATTCAGCGAGCGCAGCACAACGAACGCGGCCAGCATGCCCACCCCCAGCAGCAGCAAGCGGCGTACGCGCTGCCCGCCATCCTTGCCCGGCTCGAACCAGCTACCCAGCAGATAGCCGATCACGATCACGCCGATCCACGGCAGCACCGGATACGAGGTCCGGGCGACGGCGCCCAACGGCAAGGCGATCAGGTCGCGCTGGTGCAGCAGCGCCCAGGCGACGAAGCCCGGTTCGCCCGGCATCAGGCGCACGCCGTCGAGCAGGTTGTGGCCGCCGACGATCAACAGGCCAAGCACCAGCAGCAGCTTCTTCGGCAAATGGATCAGGCCCGCCAGCGCGATCATGCACACGCCGATGGCCCAGATCACCTGCAGCCAGACCGTCACCGGCAGCTTGACGGTCCAGGCAAAAGTAAGCAGCGTGACGTCGATCGCCATCAGCAGCAAGCCGCGCTTGAGCAGGTAGCTCGCGGTTTCAGACTTGGTGTGGTTGAGGCCGTACAGGTAGGCGCCCAGGCCGGTCAGGCCGACGAAGATCGGCGCGCACAGATTGGTGACGATGCGCATGAAGAACAGCGCCGGGTCCACCGCCAGCGGATTGACGGGATCGGCCACAGCGAGGTGCAGATACCAGTTTTCGCGGATATGGTCGATCAACATGATGACCATCACAAAGCCACGCAGCGCATCGAGGCTCTGCAGCCGACGGCGGTTGGTGGCAGCCTGGGTCAAAGGCATACGCATTGCTGGGTGACCGAGGCTGCTGCTAACTGGGGACTGCATCCGACTCCTTCGTAGTACATCTCAACTTCGTCGATAATGATATCCCATTCTCATATTTTATACTGTATTGACATACAGCTGCCCGCTGTATCAGCGCCTACCTTGCGAAGGGTCGGTCGTGCGCGCGCCCCACACGGCGTAGAACAGCACGTACAACTCGCAGGCCGCAGTGAGCAGGAATGACAGCTGCAGGCCGATGGTGTCGGCCAGCCAGCCATGCAGGATCACCAGCGCGCCGCCCGCGATCGCCATGATCAAGAGGCCGGCACCTTCCTCGGTGAGCGGACCGAGTCCCTTGATGCCGAGCGCGAAAATGGTTGGGAACATCACCGAGTGGAACAGCCCGACCGAGACCAGCGCCCACAGCGCGACCTTGCCGGTGCTGAACACGGCGACCAGCATGACGGCGAAGGCGCCGATGCTGGCCAGCGCCAGCACGTGCTCGGCCGCTATCCGGCGCATCAGGAAACTGCCGAGGAAGCGCCCCACCATCATGCCGCCCCACAGCAGGAACAGGTAATGGGCCCCTTGCTCATGGCTCAGGTTGCCGATCTCGGGCAGGGCCACGAAATTGATGAACAGGTTGGCGACGCCGATCTCGGCGATCAGGTAGATGAAGATCGCCGGGATGCCGAACACCAGGTTACGGTGCCGCCACAGCGATAGCGCGGCGCGCTCTTCCCTGCTGGCGCGGCGGGTGCTGGCGTGCAGCGCCGGCAGCGGAAAACGCGCGATCGCAATCGCCAGCAGTACCAGCACGGCGGCCACGATCAGGTAAGGCAGCTGGACCGCCTGGGCGTCGGCCAGGCGCTCGGCCTGGGTCAGGACGGCGCCCGCCTGCGCGGTGCCCGAGTTCGAGCGGCCCAGGATCAGGTAGGCGCCGAACAGCGGCGCCAGGGTCGTGCCGAGCGAATTGAAGGCCTGGACCAGGTTCAGGCGCGCCGATGCCGTCTCGGGCGAGCCGACCACCGTCACGTACGGATTGGCCGAGACCTGCAGCAGGGTGATGCCGCTGGCGATCACGAACAGCGCGAACAGCGTCACGCCGTAGGACGGCAAGCGCGCCGCCGGCACCATCATCAGGGCGCCCGCGGCCATGATGACCAGCCCGGTGACGATCGCCCGCTTGTAGCCGACGCGCTCGATCAGGCGCGCCGACGGGATCGAGGCGACGAAGTAGGCGATGAACCAGACCGATTCGATCAGCGTCGTCTGGGTATAGCTCAGGTCGAACACGCTGCGCAGGTGCGGCAGCAGGGTGTTGTTGATGACGGTGATGAAGCCCCAGGTGAAGAACAGGCTCGATAGCAGCGACATCACGGCAAAGCTGCTGACCCGCATGGGCGATGGCGAGGCTGCGCCTGCGCCGGGGGTGGCGACGGGACCGGGCATGGATGACTCCTCTGAACGATTGATCCGAGTGACGCGAACGGACCCGTCCCGGAGGATGCCGATACGGCTGTCGAGACTCATACTAAGCCGGCCCCGGATGAGTTTCCAATAACTTATTTTGAGCCAGCGATATCAGTTTTGGCATCGCATGAACACCGCGCCGCGTACCCGGACGGACCATAACGATTTACGAACACACAATTAGCTTCACTCCTTATTGATAATGGTCTATCATTATCGAAAGGCGGGCGACATGTTCATTTGCCGTCGTGCCGTACCGGCGCCTGCTAACCCTGTTTTGTCCTGATATTGCACACGCCGACAATCGGCGTGCGGCTTGCTGCGCCTGTCTGCACTGGCGCTGTCCCCAGCCTTGATAAAGAACCTTCATGATCCGCATCGAACACCTGACCAAGCGCTATGGCGAGCGTACCGTCGTGAACGACCTCAACCTGCATGTGGAAGCGGGCCAGGTCTACGCCCTGCTCGGCCCGAACGGCGCCGGCAAGTCCACTACCATCGGCTGCCTGCTGGGCTTCATCAGGCCCGACGCCGGCCACATCGCACTGGCCGGCTCGCCGCTGCCGCCGGCCGAGGCGGCGATCGGACATGCGGCCTACATCGCCGAGAACGTCGCCCTGTACGAGCGCCTGAGCGGGGTCGAGAACGTCGACTTCTTCATGCGCCTGCTCGGCCGGCGCCTGCCGACAAGCGAGATCGAAGCGCTGCTGGCGCGCGTCGGACTGCCGCAGCACGCCTGGCACCGCCAGGCCCACGGCTACTCGAAAGGGATGCGCCAGAAAGTCGGCATCGTCATGGCGCTGGCCAAGGGCGCGCGGGTGCTGGTGCTGGACGAGCCTACCTCGGGCCTGGACCCGGAAGCGAGCGTCGCCTTCGGCGCATTGATCCGGGCCGTCGCCGATGACGGCGCAGCCGTGATCATGGCCACCCATGACTTGCTGCGCGCCCAGGAACTGGCGGACCGCTGCGGCGTACTGGTTGGCGGGCGCCTGATCAGCGAATGGAAACTCGGAGAACTGCATGCAGGCGACCTCGAACGCAACTACCTTGACAGCCTCGCGATCCGGGCCTGAGCGCGTGTGGCGTGAAGCCTTTGCCGGCGCCTGGCTGGCCGACTGGCGCGAGCGCCGGCGCGACTGGCGCGTGGCGCTGGTGCTGGCGCTCGGCCTGGGGCTGGCGGCAAGCGCCGCGCTGCTGGCGGCGCTCGACCTCGACCGCGCCCGCTCGGCACGCGCAGCCGCTGCCAGCGCCGAGAGCGAGCGCTGGATCCACCAGGGCAGCAAGAACCCGCACTCGGCCGCCCACTACGGCGTCTATGTGTTCAAGCCGCTGCCGACACTGGCCGCGATCGATCCCGGTGTCGAGCACTACGTCGGCACCAGCGTGTGGCTCGAGGCGCACAAGCAGAACGATATGGTGTACCGGCCCGCTGCGGACAGCGCCGGCGCCGATCGCCAGTTCAGGCTCACTCCGGCCCTGGTCCTGCAAGTGCTGGCGCCGGCGGCGATGATCTTTTTGGGCTTCGGCATGTTCGCCGCCGAACGCGAACGCGGCATGCTGCCCGCGCTGCGCCTGAACGGCGCGCCACTGGGCGCGCTCGCCGTCGCGCGTGGCGCCGTGCTGCTATGCCTGGCGCTGTCGATGTCGCTGCCGGCGGTGCTCGCGATCGCGCTCCTCAAGTGGCATGCCGGCAGCGCCGAACCGCTGGTCGATAGCGCGACCCGCGCGGCCCTGTTCGGCGCCGGCTACCTGGTCTACCTTGCCACCTGGGCGGCACTGGTGACGGCGGCGTCGGCATTCGCGCCGACCATGCGCGCCGCGCTGGCCACGCTCGTCACCGCATGGACGGTGCTGGTGCTGGTCGTGCCGCGCGCCGCGGTCGAGCTGGCGCAGTCGGCAGCGCCGCTGCCTTCGGTCCACGCCTTGCGCCAGGCCATCGAGGACCAGCTTGGCATGCCCGACGACCCGGCCGAGGCCGACCGCCACAAGCGGCAACTGCTGGCGCAATATGGCGTGCGGCAGGTGTCCGAGCTGCCGGTCAACTGGTCGGGCGTCACCCAGCTGCGCAGCGAGGCCCATGGCAACGCCGTGTTCGACCGCCACTACGGCCCGCTGTTCGACGCGATGGGCGCCCAGGATCGCGCCATCGCGCTGGCGGGCTGGCTGTCGCCGGCGGTCGCCATCGGCGGCCTGTCGAGCCGGCTCGCGGCAAGCGACAACGCCAGCCATCTCGCGTTCGTACAGGCGGCGGAACACCACCGGCGCCTGATGCAGGAGCGGCTCAATACCGACCTGGCGCACCACCCGGACCGTGGCGGCGTCAAATACGAAGCAGGCGAAGCGCTGTGGCGCAGCATCCCGCCGTTCCGGTTCAGCTATCCCGCCGTCGACGGCGCCCAGCTGTTCATGCGCTGGCTGCTGCCGCTGCTCGCCGGCCTGGCCATCGCGCTCGCGCTGGCGCGGGTGGCACTGCGGCGCCTGCGCCGCGGGAGCGTCAAATGACGCGCACCCTGGCCCTGGTCCGATACGACCTGCGCAGCCTGCTGCGCGAACGCGGCACGCTGGTGTTGCTGGCGGCGGCGCTGCTGCTGGCCTGGTACGGATTGTTCGAAGGCGCGCGCTTCCAGCGCCACACCCAGGCGGCCCAGCAGGCCGCGGCGGCGCAGGAAGGCGGCGCCCGCGACGCGGCCGTGAAACTCGCGGCGCGCTACTTCGCCAACCCGGACTCGCCTGAATTCGCCAGCCTGGCCTACTACCGCACCCCGGTGGACGTGCGCGGCTACGCCTTCCGGTCCCACGTGGGCTTTGCCTCGCTTCCCGCCCTGCCCGGCGCGGCGTTCGCCATCGGTGAAGCCGATATCCGACCCGCCACGGTGCGGGTACGCGCCGAATCGATGGAATCGGTGCGCACCGCCGCCGAGATCGAGCATCCGGCGCGCCTGGCCATCGGCCGCTACGACCTGATGTTCTTCGTGGTCTATCTGTGGCCGCTGGTGCTGTTGACCCTGACCGCGTCGGTGCTGACCCAGGACCGTGAAAGCCTGCGCCTGCGTAGCCTGCTGCTGCAGGGCGTGGGGAGCGAGCGTATCCTGCTGGTCCAGGCCGGGGCCCGGTCGCTGTTCGCGACGGCGCTCCTGATCGCCACCGTGTCAGGCGCCGCGCTCTTGTCGGGCGCGATAGCGGCCGACGCGGCCGGCCTGGGTGCTGTCGCCAGCTGGGCTGGCATCGTGCTGCTGTACTCCGCATTCTGGAGCGCGGTCGCAAGCGCCGTCTGCGCCTGCTGCGCCAACCGCATGAGCGCAGCCTTCGCCGGCTTCGGCCTGTGGCTGCTGTTCGCGATCGTGGTGCCCGCGGCACTCGACGTGGCGGCGCGCGTCCAGGCCCCGGTGCCGCCGCGCGAGCGCTATGTGCAAGCCATGCGCGACGCGCTCGACCAGGTCAACGCCAACCGCAGCGCCAGCCTGGCGCGCTTCTACGACAGCCATCCGGAATGGAAACCGACCCGCAGCGCGCCTGGCGACGTGGCGTCCAGCGTGTCGCGACTGCACCGCGCGCAGGAACTGGAACGCACGATGCTCGGGGTCGAACGCGAATTCGCGCTGGCCGAAGGCGCACGCAGCGCGCTGTTCGAGCATCTGAGCATGTTCAGTCCGATCACCCTGGCCAATGCCGCCTTCGCAGCCCTCGCCGGCAACGACCACGCACGGCATCGCCACTTCATCGGCGAGGTCGGGCGCCACCAGCACCGCCTGCGCGACTGGTTCCAGGATGCCATCCAACGCGCCGCGCTGGGCGACGAGCAGACCCGCTGCGCCCGCACCTGCCTGGGCGGCTATGGATTCCGCGACTTCGAGCGGGTGCCGCGTTTCGCCGCCTCGTCCGCACTGTCTGCAGCGCCCGATCTGCCGGCGCGTGCCTGGATGCTGCTGGCCTGGACTGGCGGCTTCGCGGCGCTGGCGCTGGCCGCGCTGGCGCACGAACGCCGCCGCCAGCGCCGCTGAGCGGCGCCCCGGCAAGCTTCCTTTTTTTGACCCTCGATCCTGGAGTAACGATTTTGCAATCCACCCGCCGTACCACCTCGCCCGCCCCCCTGCTGCGTGCGATTCCCCGCGCCATTCTCTTGACCGGCGCGCTGGCCGGCCAGGCCCTGGCCGACGACGCTACGACGCCCGGCGCCGAAACCGCGCAAATCGTCGAAGTCACCGGCCAGCGCAGCCTTGACGAGCGCCTGGCGCCAGGAACGGGCGCCAGGTCGCTCCCGGGCAGCGTGACGACGATAACCGCCGAAGACATCGCCACCCTGAATA
>Ga0265780_10012295_pt1 | contig 10048 bp, 7 predicted proteins | sample P1T30metagenome_FD_192432 | JGI IMG/M metagenome (GOLD analysis project Ga0265780, IMG submission 192432) | Plant litter microbial communities from East Loma Ridge, Irvine, California - P1 T30 | ecosystem: Environmental > Terrestrial > Plant litter > Unclassified | place: USA: California... | reverse complement strand
TACCGGTAATATTCTTGGGAACCTTAGCCACCCAATGCGAGCGCCCACTATTAATCTCGCTCACCTCTTGCAGATATTGCATGAATTTGGGCAAATTATCAAGCTGGCGCCAAAACCGGTACACCTCATTACGTGGTTTAAGAATTGTCACGCTTGATTTTATCTCAAATCCTTTATTATCAGAACGGCCCTTATCTATATGAAGAGCTTCATTAACCAGGCAATAACCAGATGTCCCTCGCAAAAGGAGGTAAGCGCCTGCAACCGTTAAGCTTTTACCCAAAGCCGATTCTTTTTTAGTCCAACCGTGATAAGCTAGAGCAGCACCAGCAAAGAGTGATAATACCCTGCTAGTTGTTCCTACATTACTTGCTTGTTTCATTGCTATAATCTTTAAACCATAATGAATTAATAAACTGATAATCAATTACCTATTAAAGCGTTAGTGAAGCAACTACCTACCTGCGTCAAAAAGACATGCATGCCTTGCTGCCATAATGCCTACAGGACCCGCACCAAACACCCACGGTATCACCGACTCTGATGCCACCCATCTCGGCAGCTTGATAGCCAGTTGGAACTACATCGGTAAGTAAAACTGCATCTTCGATGTCCATTCCTTTTGGAATAATGGCTAGACTGGCATCTGCAAATGGTACACGAACGTATTCCGCCTGGCCACCATCATATCCCCCTGCGATATGTGCATATCCAAAAAACCACCTACCGCCATCGCTTCTGAATTTGCCTTATGGCAGTTCCATATAATTCCTGCTTACAAAATGGACATGTGCCACACGCGATGTTGAACGTAACCAGTACACAGTCTCCAACCTTAAGCTTTTGTACTCCTGACCCGATTTCTTCTACAATCCCGGTGAATTCATGACCAAACGTCATCCCCACACGTGTATTGGGAACAAGACCATAAGACAGATGCAGATCAAATCGACATATCAATGATCGGGTGACTCTTACAATGGCATCATTGGATGTCCTATCTGCGGAACAGGTTTGTCTCTGTCGGCTCTAATTCGATAAGGGCCACGATAATTCATTGCTAAAATAATTACCTCCTTTTTGTACTAAGAACATCACATAAAGGCGTAGGTTTCAAAAAGTTGTAACTTTATTTAGGGTTTAATTGTTTAAAGGAGGCTACTCTTTTTGTATTCACCTAAATCGGGGCATTAACAACACTTTTAAAATGGTGGCATCAATTAGATAACCTGAATTTCTATATCTAGCAAAAAGAGAAAGGATTGTCTTAAAAAAGGAAGGATCGTCTGTTAGCATTGTCGTTACGCTGTAACGACAATTACGCAGTGGTCACTTTAAAAAACCTAAAGTTCTTGTTTTAGCTTTGGGTCCGGTAAGTAAATGCTTGAATTCGTCTCAAAAAACGAAGCTTTGACAGCACTTCTTCATTGACTAGACGACCTGCAATCTTTGAAAGATTAGAGTACACGACCTAAATTGAAGCATTTCCTTTAGCTGTACGTTAGGCGTATTAATATTGTGAGGTTATGACATCTACAATTGAAAAGGCTTAAAATTTTTTACATTTGGATTAGAATCTTCCGGTTAACATGAACCCTCAAATAGAGAAATCCATAAAACAGTACATCTACGCCTACAATAACTTTGATATTGACAGCATGTTGGTTAAACTTCATCGTTCAATAGTATCAAGAATATAAGTCAAGAAGAAGTTGATTTATTACAGTGGGACTGGATGAATCCCAAGCTCAGGCACAAAAGGCTGTCGCTTATTTTCGTCACCGTGAACAAGTAATATTAGAATTAAAGATTGAGGATCAACAAGCTGAGGTAGCAATAGAATATAAAGCAGTATTACCAATTGACCTTCCGAATGGGATGAAGCAGGGTGAAACATTGCAAATAAAAGGAAGGTCTGTCTTTCGCTTCGAGAATGATCTCATTATATCCATAGAAGATTATAGCTAGTATCTTACTACTATTAGATTCAAGATCTGTCTTGAGAAGGCAAGCATTATATTTTAAATATTCCTTTCTTAATTGCACAAAGCCCTTTGGTTAAACAAACATTTAAATCAGCTCAAATTTGTGCATCAATTTGTTACATTTTTTGGTTGTTACAATAACTTTTTTCTCTAGTTTTAAATCCAATCTCTAAGAATATAAATTAACGCTTCGCTATGCTCCTTTTACTACGTACAACGCTTTGTTGTATCCTATTGGCCATTATCTGCAGCTGCAAAAAACAAGAAGGTTTAATCGACAACTATACTGATCCCCCAGATCAAATTACTACATTAAAAACTATTGTGTCTGCTGCAGGACGTGAATTTATAGAAGTACAGTGGAATAAGGTTGAGCATTCCCACTTTGAGGAAGTTTCTTATGCAGTATACCTGGAGGGTGAAAAGATTGTAGATAAACTCAGCAGTACAAAGTATAGCTTGATCAATTTAGAGCCAGGAAAGAAATACAACATTAAAGTAATCGCCTCAACAGACAATGGGAAACAGGTTGAACAAAGTGTTGAAGGCAGCACCTTGCCTGCGCTAAACGAAAGTGAAAAGGTTTATCTTCAACAATATAGTTTTCACGATTTCTCTCTGTTGCTTGGTCCGACTGGCTTGATTAAGCTTGAGGATGGCGGACACCTTGTAGTAAGAGAACTTGCTCATCCTACCGACTTTACCCATGTGCACTATAAAATGATTGTGTTTAGGGTTAACAAATACGGGCAGATGCTTTGGTACAGGCTCCTGTCCTTCCAGGCTTTTAACTTGCCCGTAGACTCGGCTGTTTTCCAGCTTACTACCATAAAAGGAGACCAGGAGGGTATTTTGTTCGCAGGAAATAATGCCCTGAAATTTGCAGTGTCGAATGGTGAGGTGCTATTGAAAAAAAGCTATGATGACCTATTACCAGAGCAGATCATTTTAAGCATAAATAAAGTTTCTTCTCAGGAGATTATAGCTGCTACTAATGATGCTAATCTAATTTCAGTAAGCCCTGAAGATCTTCGTTTAATTTGGCATAAAAACAGTCAGGGTCAATCAGGAACACTCGAGTCGATTCAGGTTGATTCGAAGAAGAACATTTATAGCATTTTCGCTGACCGTAATGAACAACATACTTCCATCAAGGTGAACAAGTATGATTCAAAAGGTAAGTTTCTAAATACCTTCCAGTTTGACGGCAGGTTGGAAGGAGAATATAATTGGGGCTTTCTAATGACTGCACTCCTTGTCGATCCGCAAGATGATTTGTACCTCTTTGGTTATAACGCTTCTTATAGTTACACCCGATATTTTAAATTCAAAGCTGACGGTGCATTAATCAAAAAAAATGAACAATCAGAAAACTTGCTTATCAAAGGAGCACATTTTAATGCTAAGGGTGAGATTGTAGCCAATGGCCAGGTAGATGGAAGCGGACGAAACACCTGGGGTGGTATATATGTGTTTGACAAGGACATGAACATCAAGACCAAACAGATCTGGACGTCCCTACCGCCTCATGGCCTATCTGGCATAACCAGCAACGCAGATGGTACATATAATCTTTTCGCATCCTTCTTGCCTGTAAATAGCCAATATGATGGTTTCATGTTTATCAAAACCGCTTTAGATGGAAAAATTTAAGTTTGCGTTTTTAATAGTAGTTATGCTTACACTATGGTCGTGTAAGAAAGAAGAAAATCCTCCTGGCGCTGAAATTAAAGTTCAGGACGTCTATATCACATCTGTACAAGCACAGCGTGTGGACATTATCTATAAACTTTCTCAGTTAGGGTATAAAGAGACTGGGATCATTTATTTTCCGAAGGATCGACCTACAGAACAGCATACAGCAGTAGCGATCCGTAAAAATGATCAGTTTAACTTATCGTTGCATAATCTAGAACCTAATACCGAATATGTACTAAAAGTCTACCATAAAACAAATGAAGGAGAAAAGAAGGATGAGCAAGAGTTTGTTGTTAAAACCCTTTCTGCAACATCCTTAAAGTTTAATTTAGAAATTAGTAGTCCGGAAGTGGCCATAAATGATGGTAAATTTAAGATCGATATTGAAGGCGATTATCTTAATGAGCTTAATCTTTCAGAATTAAACATAAAAGTAAATGACAAGGCAGTTAGCATTGCCTACCCCGTTCGAATTGCAGCCCAAAGATATAAATTGACAATAAGTGGCCAGGCCCAGTCGGGCGTCTCCGGCCATCTTATTACTGCTTCCTATAGTGAGGAAGAAATTTTCTCTAAATACATCCCCGTTAAAAGTGATGCAGAGCAATATGTTCTGAATGCTAAGGCCGTGAATCTGCCTCAGGGCTGGTACTCTGCCTATAAGAATAAATTGTATTCTTTTATTGATGAGAAAATTTTACGCTGGGACGAAGCGAATTATCGTATGATTACTTTAGGGAGTTTCAATGAGGGTTTTATATGGGGCAATACGCCATGTTTTGAATTTGATAACCAGATGTTCTTTGTACCATTTCAGAAGGGCAATTACCCTGACCCAAAAGATCCAAGTAAATATGAACGATATATGGATGTTGTATCTTATAGTCCTGAAGGCAATATTTTCAATGACTATCCACTTTTAGATCGGAAGTATGATAAAGAACTTGCTATTGAAACCAGCCAGTTTTTTGTACATAAATCAGAGATGTATCTGGCTTTCACCCTTGCTGACTTATCAGGCCAATTTGCTAACAAACCCATTACGAGAACAAACTTTATTTACAAATACAATAGGTCCCGAAAACAATTCGAGTATGTAATTGGGCTGAAAACTGATATCCTTAGCTACCATTTTACCTCCATTAATAACCAAATATATTTAATCGGCCTAGTTCCGGTAACTGATCAAGGTTTCCATCTTACTTCTACCTTCGGAGCCTTCAAAGTTTCCGACACATTTGATCTGGAATCTATATATACTGGAGGAACCTTAACGAAACCGATTAAGTTCCCTTTAAAAGGAATAGCAAAAATCGATGATAAAATATTAATTGTTGCCGATATAGGCGATTTTAAGATTTTTGACCCTATAAACCGGGTACTTCATCAAGTAAATATTAAACAGGGTTTATCCGGTCAATACTACAACGGTCTATTTACCTACAACAATATGCTGCATATAAATACTGATGCAGGATTTACAAGTCAAATGATTTATGAGCTCTCAATTTCCAAAGAGAACAAATAGGCTTAGTGCATGGGCATTGGTCTTTTTTCTATTATTTTCTATTTCTTGTAAGAAGGAAGTTATTGAAGTAAATGTCGATGCGTATGCCCAACTAGCTGCCCAGGTTGATTATACAAATGGTGCTTATAAACTTCAGTTCTCTTTAGGCGATTATCCTTATAAAGAAGTAGGGGTAAGGTTGAGCGCTGTTAAAAGTATGTTTCAGCAAACAGACGGTTTAAATAAACAGATAGCTGTCGAAGTTGCTGCTAACAGATATGCAGTCTTTTATGATACCCTTATAAAAGAAACCACCTACTATTATCAGATCTATGTGATCGATCCAGCCTCGGCAAAAACCGTTTATTCTGATGTATATTCTTTTACAACTAACAAATAAGACCAATTTAATGCTACGCAGAACGATCACATTAATTACTTGTCTGATCTTTATAGGAATAAGTTCATGCACAAAAGAAGAATACAAGCCGGTTTTGCAAACAAGTTATGATCCAATTATTAAGGAATCGAAATTTGAGGGTGAAGACTTTGTTGTAAGTTTAAATGCCCGGGCCTTACAGCCTAATGAACATGGCAAATGGGCTATAATAAGCGGAGCTGTAGTGGATGGGTTTGTCTTTTTTGAGGATCAGAATAGTCCTTTTAGTAAGTTTAAAGGTCTTCCGGGCGAAGAATATACGCTTGAATGGAAACGATCCGGAGCTGGTATGACGGATGTTGCAGTACAAACAAAAATCAAAATTCCGGAACTTGTTATTGAGATTAAGGTCGATTCATCGACTTTTCCTACCATTCGGTCGTTATATGTTGATTCAAAATATAAAGGTAAATGGTCATTTGATAAACCCTATGGGCATATTGCATCGAATTATAGTGATGGGTATGCTGAACCTCCGGAAAATAAGCCAGCAATAGAACTGCATGGCTTCGCTAATACACAATACACCGCTACTTACAAGTACAGCTATGCAAATAAGGTGTACGAATTCAAGAAGGAGATAAACACCGGAAATTACACCCAAGAGGAGGCATTGCGTGAATTACAACTATATAAAACCGACTACCGAGTTGTTACAGATAATTCAGGAAATGTGCTCGAAATAAATTTCCAATCAGCTCGGGAAGCTAATTCTTTTAACGATGTAGGTCGCCGCCCTGCATTAACCGCGTTGACGAAACTTCGAAAGTTGAATTTTAATTATTCGAGTCTCATGGCAATTCCAAGTTTATTTGGTGATTATTACCTGGAGCTTGAAGAATTAAGCATGCTTGGATCAGTAATAGATCCGCAAATACCAGACAACTTTGGTAATCTAATAAATCTTAAAATTCTCCGACTTTCGCCGAGGTATTCAGTTTATGGTTCCAGTGAGTTCATTCTGCCGAAATCCTTTGCAAATCTAAGGTCCTTGGAAAATTTGACCTTTGATGGGGTAGGTTCTGTAAACTTTAATGGTACGCTGGGCGGCTTGACTGCCTTGCAGCGGTTAGAAGGTCTTGTGGTAGCACTTCCAGAAAATATAGGAAATTTGGAGAATCTGCAATATGTAGACGTAAAGTCTTCGACCTCCGCGTTTCCACAAAGGATAAGTGAATGCCAGTCATTAACATACATTAGAATAGTTTATGACGATAATGCCACTGGCGAGGTGGTACTCCCATCTAAGTTTGGGGATCTGAAAAAGCTTCAGGAATTTTACATTACAACACACAAGCTTCGTCAGCTACCTGCTTCTTTTTCTCAATTATCATCATTAAAGTCTTTAACGATAAGTGGCACAGGCTTACAGTCCATACCTGAAGATTTCGGCTCCCTTTCTAATCTGACGACGCTGACGCTTCATGGCAGTTTCACTAGTTTGCCCGAGTCATTCGGAAAATTAAGTAAGTTGTCAGAACTCTTTATCGGCGGTAAGGCAAGTGCTCTACCTGAGAGCTTTGGAGAGCTGTCAGCTCTTAAGTACTTTAACGGCGATCATTCAGCGCTAAAAACGCTACCTGAGAGCTTTGGTAAATTGAAAAACTTAAGAGAAATTAACTTGCAATACAGTAAGATTGAAAGTTTGCCAGACTCTTTTGGCGAACTTGATGCCCTGGAGGTTCTTAACCTAAGTAACACACAGTTAAAAGCTTTCCCGAAAGCGATCATCCCGTTAAAGCGTGTTACCTACGTTTTGCTATATAGCACCAATGCTGGTAATATTCCAGACGACATTGCAAAGATGAAGAGCGGTGTTAAGTTCGAATTTATGGGGGTGAAGAACCTTAGCTATGAACGATTACAGCATATTCTGATCGTTTCAAAAGGCAAAATCTACAATACCGATTATGGATTCTTTTCTTCTTAATAAGTGCTATAATAAACCATTCAAAACAATTCTACAATGAAAACTACGCTCCTATCCTGTTTCTTACTTCTTAGCTTAAACTTTACTAAAACCTTTGCACAAAACGAGCTAACGGCCCGGTTAATAATTGAAAGATCAATCGAAGCTACTGGAGGAAAACAATAGCTTCAGTCGATTAAAACGCTTTACTCTAATTTGGATACTGAAATGGAAGGCCGAAAAGTCAATTGGATCACTAAAGAAATGTTACCCAATAAAGGCGCCTTTCAAATAGTTTATCAGGGCAGAACAGTCTTCCAAAATTTTTATGATGGAGAAAAAGGTTATGAAGTTTCGGAAGGGAAAAGGCAACTTGCTGACCAAGCGGATTTTAGTGATAAGAAATTTCGCAAGAATATCTTCAACGAATTGGACTTCCTGGACTCAACATTATATACCGTAAAACTGATGGGTACAGAAATGGTGGATAAGGAGGACTGCTTCAAAGTTAAGGCCACTTGTATAAATGGAGCAGTAAGGTTGATATATTATAGCAAAAAAACATTCTTACAAATGCGGGAAGATAGGTCTACTGCAGAAAAAGGAAACTTCAGTATCACCTATTTCACAGGGTATAAAAAGTATGGGAAACTAACTTATTATACGGATATGATTTTTGGAGATGGAGAAAAGATTCAAAAAGCAAAAATTGTGGACCTGTTGGTTAATGAAAAAATCACTGATGATGATTTTCGTTAAATAAAAAGTTTGAAACAATATTTGGGATCAGATTAAGCAGCTCTGAAAAAGTCCTGTATAACAAAGGGATCGATGACACTTACATTTTAACGTTTTGAATGCCAAATTATAATATAGTATTGATCACCTTGCTAATTATGTTCAAGTTTATTTTGCCTTGTTTCATTTTAAGGCCTCTATTTTTATATCATTGTGCGGTGACTTGAAATAAACTTAATAGGTTAATACCTATAGATATCCGTCTCAATAAACGAAGACTTCTCCCAGCTGCAGTGCTACTTTCTGGTATCGAAAGTTATATCAAAGAAAAGGGACCATGATCAGTGATCAAAGTCCCTCGCATCTAAATTAATGCTTTCAGGTTTATAATAAGCTACACGAGCGTATATACATACATCAACACTTTGAAATGCGTATGATTGGTAATCAAAAGAGTATTGAGATTTCAATCAAATTTCTAAATTTCCCGTTAATCAGGTAAGGCCATCATCTGAATAACACTGCTCTGTTGATATTCATCTGAACCAGGTAGACCTACCAGTGGATGCACTGTGATGTATAATACATTCTTGTAGAGCGCAATGCCGGAAGGAATATGTAAATCAACACTATCAGCTGGCCCTTCAGTCGGCGCGGCATATTTATCATGAACTGGTACACCCGCGACTACACTAACAGTCCCGTTTGGGGAGACTTTTTTAATTTGATTATCGCTCGCTATTAAAAAGCTTCCACCGGCCAATGGCAACAAGCTATTATAATTTACAGTAATATCTTTCTTTACTGAGGTCACAGTGCCTTTTGAGCTTATTTTAAAGATGCCCTTACCTGCTGCATAAATTGTTTTATTCAGAACAGCCAAACTCTGAATATTCCAAGGAGATGAAGGCGTACCAACTGGGCCTTTGGTCAGTGTGCTTACCATACCGTTGCGCGAAATCTTACGGATTTGGAAATCAGTACCGGGCCATACACTCTGGTCATCAATCACGTAGATTGCGCCGTCTTCACAAACCGCGATTGATATCGGTCGCTGGAATAGAGCTGTTTTAGACGGCCCATCCCGATGGCCTCTTGCGTCCATACCTGCGAGAGTCGTTACCCTACCTTCTTTGGTGACTTTGCGAATTTTACTAAATTCAGCAACGTACAAATTTCCATCGGGTCCTAATGCAATTGCGCTTGGTGACTTAAATATAGCCTGCTTTCCTAAACCATCCCGGGATTCTCCCCCCCCGCTACCAGCCAGAGTTGTAACGGCTCGTTCACTAATTTTAACTTTGCGGATGAACGGTTCATCTAACGCATACAAATACCCATCATCTGCGACCATTTGACCTAAAAAGGCGAACACCGCCTGGTCGCCAACCCCGTCCTTCTGGACCAGGTAAAATGAATTACCCGCCAGCGTATACACATAGTTTGGGGTCAAGCCTTTAACAGCTTTTGCATTAGAAGATTCCTGTACTGTGTTGTTAGCAACTGGCACCTCTTTCTCACAACTAAGTAAAGTGCTTGCCGCAGATACTGCTGCAAGCAGAAAAATACCCATCTTTTTTCATAATCAATTCATTAGGTTTTTGGTCTATTGAATCTACCAATAGTTTAACCAACAAATGAAAACTTATTGAAAGAAAAAGGTACACTATTTTCGGCCTTCTCATTAATAATTGACTCGATGTAAAACAGGGAACGTGTTAGAGATGGGAACCTAATAACATGGGTCTTAAATAGCAAGGAGATAAACAAGT
>Ga0265780_10012294_pt1 | contig 10049 bp, 7 predicted proteins | sample P1T30metagenome_FD_192432 | JGI IMG/M metagenome (GOLD analysis project Ga0265780, IMG submission 192432) | Plant litter microbial communities from East Loma Ridge, Irvine, California - P1 T30 | ecosystem: Environmental > Terrestrial > Plant litter > Unclassified | place: USA: California... | reverse complement strand
AGCAGGCCTACTGGCTGTCCAGGCGCACCGTGGTCTATCTGCTCGAATCGACCCAGAAGGCGCGCGGCCAGACGCTCGGCGCGGGCGGCGCGGGGCCGATCGATGCCTACGCCGCGATCGGCGTGTCGCAGAGCGGCCTGGTGGCCGACAGCCGCAAGCAGAACATGATCACGCTCGGCCTGCGCCACGCGTTCTGATCCACATTCGAAAGAGATCGTCATGACCATATCGAAACGCCGGTTCCTGCTCGGGGCCGCGACGCTGTCGGCGGCCTGGGTCGGCTGGGGCGCCATGCCGGCCTGGGGCTTCGCAGCGGGAACAGAAAGCAATGCGTCGTTCATGCAGCTGTCACGCCTGCTGGTCAACCACCAGCTGGACGACGCCGTCGGCGCGCGTATCGCGCAAACGGCGCCGCTGCTCCATCCGCGCTGGAGCGAGATGACCCGGGCCATCATCGCCATCGCCATCGGGCGCCAGGCGCAGGCGGTCGAGGACTTCTTCGAAGCGATCCCCGAAGGGCCTTTGCGCGACTACGCCCACTGGGTGATCTTCGCCTGGTACAGCGGCTGCGCGTCGCCGAAGAAGGATGCGCAGGTGTTCACCTACGAACAGGCGCTGACGTATCGCGTGACCGGCGACGCGGTCGCGATCCCGTCGTACGGCTTCTCGGGCCCCAACCTGTGGCACCGGCCCATCACGCCGCTGTCGCCGATGCCGGTCTTCTGATCCACCAAGAAAAGCAGAACAATCATGCCAAACCTGAAAAGCGCCGACGTCGTCATCGTCGGCACCGGTGTCGTCGGCGTGGCGATCGCCGAAAAACTGCTGGACGCGGGCATCGGGGTATTGATGCTCGAAGCCGGCCCACGCGTGTCGCGCGCCGAAGTCGTCGAGAATTTCCGCAACCTGCCGCTGGCGCGCAAGGGCGATCCGTCGTCGTGCTACCCGCCGGCGCCGTGGGCCCCGCATCCGATGCCGTCGCTCGAAACGCCCGAAGACGCCTACCTGCAATTGAGTGGACCTGACAAGTACGCCCAGACCTTCATCCGCTACGCGGGCGGCTCGACCTGGCACTGGGCCGGCACCTCGTGGCGCCTGACCCCGGACGACATGCGCCTGCGCACGAAATACGGCGTGGGCCGCGACTGGGCCTTCGGCTACGACACCCTCGAACCATATTACGCGCGGGTCGAGCACCTGCTGGGCATTTGCGGCCCGTCCGATCCAGGCCTGCAATGGCCACCCGTCGAGCAGGGCACGCCGCGTTCGCGCCCCTATCCGATGCCACCACTGCCGTTCGGGCCGGGCGAGCAGCGCTTCACCGAGGTCGCCGCGAGCCTGGGCTACAAGAACATCCCGACCTCGCAGGCGCGCAACAGCGGCATGCCGTACGACGACCGGCCGGCATGCTGCGCCAGCAACAACTGCGTGCCGGTGTGTCCGGTCGGCGCCAAGTACGACGCCGCCACCGCGCTCGGTCGCCTGGAATCCAAGGGCGCCGTCATCCAGGCCAACGCCGTGGCTTACCGGGTCGAGGCGAATGCAGCCGGCCGCATCGAGGCGGTGCATTATCTTGACCAGGACAAGCGCTCGCACCGCGTCGCAGGAAAACTGTTCGTGCTGGCCTGTAACGGCATCGAGACGCCCAAGCTGCTGCTGATGTCGAAGGACGCGCGCCACCCGAACGGCCTGGCCAACAGCTCCGACCAGGTCGGCCGCAACATGATGGACCACCCGCAGCTGACCATGACCCTGACCTTGTCCGAGCCCTACTGGGCCGGCGTCGGCCCGGTGGTCAACAGCGGCATCATGGAAACCTCGCAGGGCGACTTCCGCTCGGAGCACGCGGGCGCCTACCTGCGCTTCAACAACTTCGCGCGCAACCGCTTCGTCACTTTCAATGCGCTGAACAAGGGCCTGGTAGGCAAGGCGCTGGACGCCGAGATCCGCCGCATGACCGCCTGCACCGCCGACGTGGTACTGGCCCACGAAGTGCTGCCGCATGCCGACAATCGCCTGACCTTATCAGGCAAGAAGGACTGGCTGGGCCTGCCCAAGCCGGCGATCCACTACGACGTGGGCGACTACACGCGCAAGTCGGCCCAGGTGTACTCGGTCCCGCTGGGCAAACGCATCGCCCAGGCGATGGGCGCGACCGACATGAAGATCGCGACCAAGTTCGCCCAGAGCAAGCACATCATGGGCGGCACGATCATGGGGCACGACCCGCGCGACTCGGTGGTCGACCCGGACTGCCGCGCCCACGACCACGACAACCTGTTCCTGCCCGGTGGCGGGGCCATGGCCAGCACGGCCTGCGGCAACAGCACGATCACCATGGTGGCGCTGGGGCTGAAGGCCGCCGACGCGATCGTGCGCCAGATGGGGAGGGCATGATGAAAGCATTCTTGCATCGCGTCATTCCGGTCGTGCTCGGGCTGGTGCTGTGCGCCAGCGCCGGTGCCTCGCGGCGCTTCGACGCCGCCACCATCGAACGTGGCCGCTATCTGGCCACGGCCTCGGACTGCATCGCCTGCCACACCGCGCACCACAACGGCGCGCCGATGGCGGGCGGGCTGGTGATGTCGTCGCCGGTCGGCGACATCGTGTCGACCAACATCACGCCGTCGAAACGTCATGGCATTGGCGACTATACCGAGCAGCAGTTCGCCGACGCGCTGCGCAAGGGCATCCGCGCCGACGGCCAGCCGCTGTATCCGGCCATGCCCTACGTGTCGTATGCGGCGCTGACCGACCCGGACGTGCATGCGTTGTACGCCTACTTCATGGAAGGCGTGCCGGCTGTCGAAAAAGCCGCGCCGCACACCAGCCTGCCGTTCCCGATGAACGTGCGCATGTCGATGAAGGTGTGGAATGCGCTGTTCCTCGATCCGCAGCCGCTGGCCAGGACCGAGGGCCGCTCGGCGCAGTGGCTGCGCGGGCGCTACCTGGCCGAGGGCGCGGCCCACTGCAGCACCTGCCACACGCCGCGCGGCGCGCTGATGCAGGAAAAGAAGGAGTTGAACATGGCGGGCAGCCAGGTCGGCCAGTGGTATGCGCCGAACATCACGCCGCATCCGACCGCCGGCATCGGCAGCTGGAGCGAAGCGGAACTGGCGCAATACCTGCGCACTGGCCGCCTGGAAGGCAAATCGCAGGCTGCCGGCAGCATGGCCGAAGCGATCACCTACAGTTTCAGCCACCTGGAACAGGCCGACCTCGATGCGATCGCCCACTACATCAAGAGCCTGCCCCCGGTCGACCTTGGCGAAACCGGCACGCCGGGCGCGCCGCGCTTCGGCCAGGGCCAGGCCGGACATGCGCTGGGCGAGGTGCGCGGCCAGGGCTACGCGGCCGGCATGGCGGGACCGCAATTGGGCGCCCAGGTGTATTCGGCCAACTGTGCGTCGTGCCACGGCGCCAGCGGCGAAGGTACGCGTGACGGCTACTATCCGAGCCTGTTCCACAACTCGGCCACGGTCGGCAAGACCAACCTGATAGCAGCGATCCTGCTCGGCGTGGACCGCAAGACCGCCGACGGACATGTGTTCATGCCGCCGTTCGGCGACCAGCCGAATGCCCTGAACCGCTTGTCGGACAAGGAAGTCGCGGCGCTCGCCAATTACATCGGCGTGAAATTCGGTGGTGGTGACGCCTCGGTCAAGCCGGAAGATATCGCCGTGATCCGCCAGGGTGGGCCGCGTTCGCCCCTGCTGACGATGGCGCGGGTCGGCATGGCCATTGGCGTGCTGGTGCTGCTGGCGTTGGCCTTCACGATCGTGCGCCGCCGGCGCGGGAAGGTGGGCGCATGATCCCGTCCACGATCTCGCGCCGCCGCGCGCTGCAGGTCCTGGGTGGCGCCACGCTGCTGGGCGCCGCCGGCCAGCTGCTGTCGGCCAGCCGGACCCGCATTGCGGGCGAGCTGGCCGGGCCTGGCCTGGACGCCTTCACGGCCGTCTCGCGCACGCTCACCGGCAAGGCCGCGCTCGACCCGGCGCTGTCGCTGGCGCTGTACCACGCGCTGCGCGCCGATGCGCCCGACTTCGATGGGCAGATGGCGGCTCTGGCGGCCACGCTGGCGCAGGGTAAGGCGCTGGCCGGCGACAAGATGGCGTTCAGCGAGGCGCAAGCGCCACAGCAGGCCCTGAGCCAGGCGATCCTGCAGGGCTGGTACCTGGGCGTGGTCGGCAAGGGCAGCAAGGCGGTCAGTGTCGCCTTCGTCGATGCGCTGGCCAACCGCGCCGTCGCCGCTGTCCTGACGCCACCGAGCTACTCCTACGGGCCTTGCGGCAGCTGGCAAGCCAGGCCCTGAATCACCATTCAAGGAATCGTCATCCAATGAACAATGAACTCTCCGCCGACGTCGTCGTGATCGGCGCGGGCATTTGCGGCGCGCTGCTGGCGCGCAAGCTGGCCCAGGCCGGCCACGCGGTGCTGATGCTCGAATCCGGTCCGCGCGTGGGACGCGCCGAACTGGTCGAGCGCTACCGCCATTCGGCCTTCAAGTCCGACTTCATGGCGCCGTATCCGTTCTCGGAAAAAGCGCCGCATCCGGTGTTCACGCCGCAACCGAACAACTATATCGAGCAGGCCGGCCCGCATGCCTTTTCGGCCCAGTACATCCGCATGCTGGGCGGTACCAGCTGGCACTGGGCCGCGCAGATGTGGCGCTACCTGCCGAGCGACTTTCGCACCGCCTCGCAATACGGCGTGGGCAAGGACTGGCCGATCTCCTACGATGAACTCGAACCCTACTATTACGAAGCCGAATTGATCGCCGGCGTCGGCGGCTCGCCCGACACCGGTTCGCCGCGCAGCCAGCCATTTCCGATGGAGCGCGTGCCGGCGTCGTGGTTCCAGCAGCGCATCACCGAGCGCCTGGCGCCGCAATTCCAGGTGATCGACGACAGCACCGCACGCAACAGCCGCAGCTTCGACAATCGTCCGGCCTGCTGCGGCAACAACAACTGCATGCCGGTGTGTCCGATCGACGCCCAGTACCACGGCGGCATCGCCGCCGCCAGCGCCGAAGCGGCCGGCGTGCGCACCATCACCGAGGCAGTGGTGTACCGCCTGGAGCATGATGCGAAAGGCGCCATCGCCGCCGCCCACTACTACGACTGGGACAAAGTCAGCCACCGCGTCACCGGCAAGACCTTCGTGGTGGCCGCCAACGCCATCGAATCGGCGCGGCTGCTGCTGCTGTCGGCGAGTGACAAGTACCCGAACGGCCTGGCCAACGGCAGCGACAGCGTCGGGCGCAACCTGTGCGACCATCCGGCCATTGGCGTCACCTTCGACGTGGACGAACCGGTGTGGCCCGGCCGCGGTCCGGTCAGCCCGTGTTCGATCGGCCAGTTTCGCGATGGCGCCTTTCGCAGCGAACACGCGCCGTTCAGGATCGACATCTCGAACGCATCGCAGGTGGCCAACGTCACCAGGGAGCTGATCGGGCAGGGCTACCATGGCGTCAAGCTGGAAGGGGCGATCCGCGACCGCGCAGCGCGCCGCGTGAGCATCAAGAACGCGCTCGAGCAGCTCCCTGACCGCAACAACCGCGTCACGCTGGGCGAGGCCAAGGACGCACTGGGCCTGCCGGTGCCGCGCATCGCCTGGGACATCGACGACTATGTCATCAAGGGAACCGAACAGACCCGCCGCCGTTACGACGAGATCGCGGCGCAACTGGGCGCGACGAACGTCAAGCACAGCAAGCCTGGCAAATTCGGCAACCGCCAGCACATCACCGGCACGCTGTCGATGGGGCACGACCCGGCCGACAGCGTGACCGACGCCTACGGACGCGCGCACGACCACCCGAACCTGTACATGGCCGGCACCGGCGTGATGCCGACGGTCGGCACCTGCAACGTGACGCTGACCGCCGTGGCGCTCGCGCTGCGTACCGCGGAGAAGATCGGATCGGAGCTGCGCCATGCTTGATACACTGCGCCACCTGTTCCTCGCATTGACGCTCGGCGTCGTCTGTGGCGTCGCGATGGCGGCGCCGCCGGACGATGCCGCCCTGGTCGAACGCGGCCGCTACCTGGCGGTTGCCGGGGACTGCGCCGCCTGCCACACCCAGCACGGCAAGGCGCCGTTCACCGGCGGTGTCGCGCTGGCCAGCCCGCTCGGCACGATTTATTCCACCAACATCACGCCGTCGCGCAGCGCCGGCATCGGCGCGTATTCGCTGGAAGAGTTCAGCCGCGCCGTGCGCGCCGGTGTGCGCCGCGATGGCGGCCACCTGTATCCGGCGATGCCGTACACCGCCTATGCGCGCGTGACCGATGCCGATACCGCCGCGCTGTATGCTTACTTCATGCATGGCGTGCAGGCCGACGATACGGTCCCCGAGCCGACCCGGCTGCCGTTCCCGTTCAATGTGCGCGCCTCGATGGCTGTGTGGAACTGGATGTTTCTCGACAACCAGCCGTTCGAACCCGACCCGGCCAGATCGGCCGAATGGAACCGCGGCGCCTACCTGGCGCAGGGCCTGGCCCATTGCACGACCTGCCACACGCCGCGCAACTTCCTGATGGCCGAGAAGCCGTCGCTGTACCTGGCCGGGGCGTCGTTGGGTACCTGGTACGCACCCGACATCCGTCCCGGCAAGGCCGGCTGGGACCATGGCAACATGGTCGACTACCTGCGCACCGGCCACGCCGCCAACGGCGCCACCGCCGGTGGGTCGATGCGGGAAGCGATCGATCTGAGCTTCTCGAAGATGGCGCCGCAGGACATCGCGGCGATGGCCACCTACCTGGGCGAAATCGCGCCGGCGCCTGCCGCGCCGACTGCTGCCCCGACTGCTGCGCCGACTGCGGCGCCGGTACCGCCACTGGCCGCTGGCGACATCGCTGAAATGGCGGGCACGCTCGGCGCCGGCGAGCGCCTGTACCGCAACAACTGCGCGTCCTGCCACCAGGCCGGCGGCGAAGGTGCGCGTGGCCTGCCGGCCTTGCGCGGGCATCCCGGCCTGCGCTATCCAACCGCGGACAACGTCGCCATGGCGGTGTTGCAGGGCGTCTGGCCGCAAGCGCACCAGGGCATGCCGGGCTTCGCGACCGAACTGAACGACCAGGAGATCGCCGACGTCACCAACCATGTGATGACCGCGTTCGGCGGCAGCGCAGTGCGCATCGACAAGGGGCGGGTCGCGTCGCTACGCGCTGGCGGTGAGGTATCGCCGCTGCTGCTGCTGGCGCGCATCGGCATGGTGGCCGGCGTGCTGGCGGCGATCGCGCTGGCCGCGTGGTCGCTGCGGCGTCGCCAACGCGCGCGCAACCCTGGCGCTCAAGCCGCCTGACGCAGTTCCCGGGCTGCCGCCACCATATTGCCCAGTGCCGGCAGCACTTCGGCCCACTGGCGCGTCTTGAGGCCGCAGTCCGGGTTGACCCACAGGCGCTCGGCGGGGATGCGCTCGGCCGCCTTGCGCATCAGCGCCACGATGTGTTCGCGGGTCGGGATGTTCGGCGAATGGATGTCGTACACGCCCGGCCCGATCTGGTTCGGGTACTTGAAGTCGTCGAACGCGTCGAGCAGCTCCATATCCGAGCGAGACGTCTCGATGGTAATCACGTCGGCATCCATGTCCGCGATCGAAGCGATGATGTCGTTGAACTCCGAGTAGCACATATGGGTATGGATCTGGGTCGTATCGCGCACGCCGTTGGCGCTGATGCGGAACGATTCGACCGCCCAGTCGAGATACGCCTTCCACTGGGCGCGGCGCAGCGGCAAGCCTTCGCGCAGGGCCGCCTCGTCGATCTGGATCACGCGCACGCCGACCTGTTCCAGGTCCAGCACTTCCTGGCGGATCGCCAGCGCCAGTTGCCTGCACGAGGCCGCGCGTGGCTGGTCGTCGCGCACGAACGACCAGTTCAGGATCGTCACCGGGCCAGTCAGCATGCCCTTCATCGGCTTGTCGGTCAGCGACTGCGCGTAGGCGATCCACTCGACCGTCATCGCTTTCGGGCGGGTGACGTCGCCGAACAGGATCGGCGGCTTGACGCAGCGCGAGCCATACGACTGCACCCAGCCGAAGCCGCTGAAGGCGTAGCCCTCGAGCTGTTCGCCGAAGTATTCCACCATGTCGTTGCGTTCGGCTTCGCCGTGCACCAGCACGTCCAGGCCCAGTGCTTCCTGTTCGCGCACGCTGCGTTCGATCTCGGCGCGCATCGCGGCGCGGTAGCCGGCGTCGTCCAGCTGGCCGGTCTTGTAACTGCTGCGGGCATGGCGGATTTCGGGCGTTTGCGGGAACGAGCCGATGGTGGTGGTCGGGTAGGCCGGCAGCTGGAGCAGGGCGCCCTGGGCGGCGGCGCGTTCGGCGTAAGGGCGCTGGCGGCGCCCCAGGGTCGCATCGATGGCCCGTACCGCGGCCTGCACGGCGGGATTGTGCACGCGCGGTGACGCGCGGCGGGCGGCGAGGGCGGCGGCGTTGCCGGCCAATGCGTCTGTCACGCTGTCCCGGCCGCCCCGCAGCGCCTGGCCCAGCACGCGCAGTTCGTCGAGCTTTTGCAGCGCGAAGGCGAGCCACGACCTGACCTCGGCATCGAGCCCGACTTCGCTGTCCAGGTCGACCGGCACGTGCAGCAGCGAGCATGATGGCGCGATCCACAGGCGCTCGCCCAGGCGTGCGGCGATCGGCTCGAGCCAGTCCAGCACCGCATTCAGGTCGGTCTTCCAGATGTTGCGGCCATTGATCACGCCCAGCGACAGCACCTTGTGCTCGGGGAGCAGGTTGAGCAGGGGCTTGACGTCGTCGGCGCCGTTGATGGCGTCGATGTGCAGGCCGGCCACCGGCAGGTTGGCGGCCAGGTAGAGGTTTTCCTGCAGCTGGCCGAAGTAGCTGGCCACCAGCAGCTTGACCGGGCAGGATTTCAGGCGGTGGTAGGCGGTGGTGAAGGCATGCTGCCATTCGGTGTCGAGTTCGGTGACCAGCACCGGTTCGTCGAGCTGCACCCAGGCCACTCCCTGTTCGGCCAGTACGCACAGCAGCTGCGAATAGGCGTCCAGCAGCGCCGGCAGCAGGGCCAGCTTGTTCGAGCCGTCCTTCGCCTTGCCCAGCGCCAGGTAGGTGACCGGGCCGACCAGTACCGGCTTGGCCTGCACGCCCTGCGCCTTTGCCTCGGCCAGTTGCGCCAGCAGGCGCGAGGCGTCGAGCGTGAACCCGGTGGTGGCGGTGAATTCCGGGACGATGTAGTGGTAGTTGGTGTCGAACCACTTGGTCATCTCGCCGGCCGCGACACCGCCGCCGCAGCAGCCGGCATGCTCTTGGGCGGCCTGGGCCGAGCGGCCGCGCGCGACACGGAAGTAGTTATCGAGCTGCTCGCCGTGGAAGCCGCGCACCCGCTCGGGCAGGTTCCCGAGCGTGAAACTCAGGTCCAGCACCTGGTCGTAGAAGGAGAAGTCGCCGACCGGCACCAGGTCGAGGTCAGCCTGAGCGGCCCAGTGACGGGTGCGCAGCTCGGCGCCCAGTTGTTCCAGCTCGGCGCGCGAGGAAGCGCCTTTCCAGTACGACTCCAGCGCGAATTTCAGTTCGCGCCTGGCGCCGATGCGGGGGAAACCCAAATTATGAACGATTGCCATGATTGATCCTGTTTCAAGTAATTTCATTCATGTTAATGATGGGTAGTCATGAAGTAAAATGGTCATTTCTCACACATCCATCGATTTCATTCATAGTCATGATCGAACGTTCGCACCTCGAAGTGCTGGTGGAAGTCAAACGACGCGGCTCGGTGACCGCTGCCGCAGAAGCCCTGCACCTGACCCAGTCGGCCCTGAGCCACAGCATGCGCAAGCTGGAGCAGCAGGCCGGCCTCGATCTCTGGATCCGCGAGGGGCGCTCGCTGCGACTGACCCAGGCCGGCGACTACCTGCACTCGGTGGCGCAGCGCCTGCTGCCGCAGCTGGAACTGGCAGAAGAACAGCTGGCGCAGTTCGCGCAGGGCGAGCGCGGCACGCTGCGGATCGGCATGGAGTGCCATCCCTGCTACCAGTGGCTGCTCAAGGTGGTGGCGCCGTACCTGGCGGCGTGGCCGCTG
>Ga0265780_10012293_pt1 | contig 10050 bp, 12 predicted proteins | sample P1T30metagenome_FD_192432 | JGI IMG/M metagenome (GOLD analysis project Ga0265780, IMG submission 192432) | Plant litter microbial communities from East Loma Ridge, Irvine, California - P1 T30 | ecosystem: Environmental > Terrestrial > Plant litter > Unclassified | place: USA: California... | reverse complement strand
TTCAACGGCTTATTACTGCTCATTGTTATTATTGTTGCGCTAAAATATTTCCCGGTAGTATACCATTATCTCGGCACATCCAAAACCGACAGTGCAGTAATGCTGGCGAAAATTCAGAAAATAGAAATCACAGACCAGCAGCGTTTTAATTATAATTCAAACCAAAAAGAGCGTTTTGCGGCAAAAACAACAGGCGCACTTTTTACTTTCGATCCAAATCAATTAAATGTTGAAGGTTGGCAAAGTTTAGGGCTGTCACCAAAGCAGGCCCAATCAATTGTAAACTATACTCAAAAGGGTGGCAAGTTTTACAAAGCAGAAGACCTTCAAAAAATGTATACCATTTCGCCGAAAATGTATAAAAGGCTACTTCCTTTTGTTAAAATTGAAGGCCAAAATAATTTCGCTCGGAAAAATGATTTTGCTTTCGAGAAAAAGGAATATGTTAAAAAAGCTGCCGTTATAGTAGATATCAATACTGCCGATTCAGCGCAGTTAGATGAGATTAAAGGTGTTGGAGGAGCTTTTGCCAATCGTATTTTAAAATATAGAGAAAGGTTAGGGGGCTTTCATAAAAAGGAGCAACTTATGGAGGTTTATGGATTGGATCTACTCGTTATGAAGAAATTAAAAATCAGGTTTCTGTTAGTACAGTGGCCTTAAAGGTTATAAACGTTAATTCAGCTCAGTTTAATGATTTGAAAACGAATCCATACCTCACTTACAAGCAAATCAACGCGATTATACAATATAGAAAACAACATGGCAACTATAACGGACCTGCAGATTTAAAAAAAGTCTTAATCCTAAACCAGCAGGTTATCGATAAAATTACTCCCTATATTTCTTTTTAGAAAAGCCTTTACACTGCTATTCGATTATAGCATCCAGCTTTCCCTTCAATCTTTTAAGGGTGGATTAATAACGAGGTACGGATATAGCATTATTGCTTTATTCAAATTACCCTCAAAAGTATTTGGGTTCAATCTGGTTTATTAAGTTCCCGCCTCTGCAGCGAAGAAGCAGCATCCGTAAAAAAAGAAAATAAAAAATGTAAAAGACATAGGAGTAGCAATGTTGTCTTTAAAATTACTAACTAAACAAATTGAACCAAATACCATTTCATTCTGCATCTATGCAAATTTTTAATGGCAATTATCTATAAAATATTTGTTTATAATTGCCCCAACTAACTTAATATATAAATTTAATGAGCAATAGCTTCAATTTTTCTGAAACGGAAACCCAACAAAGTGTAAAGGCTATGGTCCGCGATTTTGCCGAGAAAAAAATCAGACCTAACATAATGGAATGGGATGAATCACAGCATTTTCCAGTTGCTCTATTTAAGCAATTGGGCGAACTAGGTTTAATGGGAGTTTTGGTTCCTGAAGAATATGGAGGTTCTGGTCTTGGATATCAGGAATATGTTGATGTGATTGTAGAGGTGTCAAGAGTTTGCGGTTCCATCGGTTTATCACTCGCGGCACATAACTCATTATGTACGGGGCATATTTTAGCTTTTGGAAATGAGGAGCAGAAACTAAAATGGTTACCAAAACTAGCAACAGCCGAATGGATTGGTGCATGGGGTTTAACTGAAGCCAATACAGGTTCAGATGCTTTGAGGATGATGACTACAGCTGTTGAGGATGGCGATGATTATATTATCAATGGCGCAAAAAACTGGATCACTCATGGTAAAAGCGGCGATATCGCTGTGGTAATGGTGAGAACAGGAGAGCAGGGAAGTTCCAAGGGGATTTCTGCGATAGTAGTTGAGAGAGGTACGCCAGGTTTTTCAGCAGGTAAAAAGGAAAATAAGTTAGGAATGCGAGCATCAGAAACCACCGAAATGATTTTTGATAATTGCCGTGTTCCCAAAACTAACTTGCTGGGCAATGTAGGTGAAGGCTTTAAACAAGCAATGAAAGTATTGGACGGTGGTCGTATATCAATTGCCGCATTAGCACTTGGCATTGCGAAAGGCGCTTTCGATGCAGCAGTAGATTATTCAAAACAACGCCATCAATTTGGTCAGCCAATTTCAAGTTTTCAGGCCATTAGCTTCAAGCTTGCTGATATGGCTACAGAAATTGAAGCTGCGGAGCTATTAATTCGCCAGGCTGCAGATTTAAAGAACAGGCATTTACCAATGACAAAGGAGTCGGCAATGGCTAAATATTTTGCTTCAGAGGTTTCGGTAAAGGTTGCCACAGAAGCAGTACAAATATTTGGAGGTTATGGTTATACTAAAGATTTTCCGGTTGAAAAATTTTATCGCGACAGCAAATTATGCACAATAGGAGAGGGCACATCAGAAATACAAAAGATTGTCATCGCAAGAGAGATATTAAGTTAAGCTGACAGCAGAAAGGTAATTAGAAACAACAAACCAAATATACATTATGAGTAATCCGGAGCGCTTAACCGCATCCGGATTTTTTTTTTGATAACGAAACTAACACTTATAGAATATGTTTTTTAATAAAGAATAAAGTTATGGCAAAATATTCGAAAAAAGCAGGTGACAAAGTGGAAGAAACGATGCACGAAATGAAAGAAGGAAAGCTCAAAACAGGTTCAGGAAAAAAGGTAACTTCCAAAAAGCAAGCTATAGCAATTGGCTTATCAGAAGCAAAAAAAGAAGGAGCAAAGGTACCGAAGAAAGGTTAGATGGTTTTAGGATAATAGTTTAAAGTCTTGAAACTTAACTTGAGCATAAGACTTTTCCTAAACCCTAAACCCTAAACCCTAAACCCTAAAGTTATTTAGCGGTAACAATGCTATCTACAACATACTCGCTAAAGCCTCTCCAGGGCAAGGCATGATTATATTGTTTGTAATGAAGTTCATAAAATTTACCACTATTGGCCATCATTTGCTCAGCAATCTTTTCGTTCGAAATGGAAAATTCAAATTCATTGCTTTGAACGCTTCCCGTTGTTCTGGATTTGATACCACTTTGAATAATTTTGCCCTCATAGGTTTTAAAAAGATAACCTTTTTTTACCACGTAATTTAATTCGCCAGCTTTTACACCTTCTCCAAAAACGAAGAAATAACGGTAGTAACACACAATTGCTAAAATAATGATGATTAAAACGGCTACGATAGCGATTACTTTTTTACCTGTTGTCATATATATAATGTATCGCTAAATGTAAATAAAGATCGTTATAAATCAATTAAAGTTTAATAAAATTAAGTTTTCAAAAATCTTTCTCATTTTCAAATATTTACTTACATTTGCAGCCCCGGTAAAAGGGTAAAATTAAAAACCACGAGAGGAGGTATTTCAGCGTTATGATCATTATCAACATTAAAGACGGCGAATCATTAGATAAAGCCCTTAAACGTTTCAAGAAAAAGTTTGAAAAAACTGGTGTATTGAGAGAACTACGTAGTCGCCAAGCATACGAGAAAAAATCCGTTGCTCGCCGTACTGAAATTAAACATGCTGTTTACATTCAGAATATGAATCAAGATACAACTTCATAATTGTTCACGATATAAATATTTAAAAGTCCCGATCATTTGATTGGGACTTTTTTTGTTTAAATGCCCCATCGAAATCTTTACATCAAACAATAAGTTAATGATTTCTTTATATCAAAACTATTTGTAACTTCATATCTATACCTGCAGGAGATACTGAATGTTGCTAAAAAGCTTTATAACTTATTTAACCCACGAGAAGCGCTATTCTCCGCATACTATTATTTCTTATCAAACTGATTTGGATCAGTTTGAAGGATACATCAATAATACATTCGAATTAAGCCTCACAGAAATCAAGCATACGCATATAAGAAGTTATATGGTCGATTTGATGGAGGGGAAAACATCTGAGAATACCATCAACAGAAAAATATCTGCGTTAAGAAGTTTTTATAAGTTTTTAATGCGTGAGGGAAAAATAGATCATAATCCAACCATTTTAATCAAAGCCCCTAAAATACCAAAACGCCTTCCGGTTTTTATTGATGCGCAAAAAATGGATCTTCTACTAGATTCCGAAAACTATTTTAATGATAGTTTTGAATCTATTCGCGATCATTTGGTTATAGAGCTTTTGTTCGGTACCGGTATGCGTTTGGCAGAGCTTATCCATTTAAAGGAAACAGATGTCGATATGTTTTCAGGAACTATCAAAGTATTAGGCAAGCGAAATAAAGAACGCCTCATTCCGGTAAATAAAACACTTATCAATCAGCTTAAAAGTTATATTGAACAAAAAAAACTGCAGAATTTCAATAACATTTTGCTGAACTTGATCGTTACCAATACAGGTGCGGCAGCTTATCCAAAATTGATTTACCGCATTGTTACCTCATACCTAAACCACATATCAACCAATGAGAAGAAAAGCCCACACGTATTGCGGCATAGTTATGCGACTACCTTGTTAAATGCAGGCGCAGATTTAAATGCCATTAAAGAACTTTTGGGCCACGCCAGTTTGGCTGCAACCCAGGTTTATACCCACAATTCAATCGAAAGATTAAAAACAATTTATAAACAAGCCCATCCAAAGGCGTAAAAAAAGGAGGAAAAATGAAAATCGGAGTTCAATCAATCCACTTCAGTGCAGACAGTAAGTTGTTAGACTTTATCCAGAAGAAAGCAAATAAGCTAGATCAGTTTTTTGACCAGATCATTAGCGGCGAAGTGTATTTAAAATTAGAGAACGTAGAGGATGAAGCCAATAAAATCAGTGAGATAAAACTCATTGTGCCGGGTGGAACACTCTTTGCTAAAGAACAATGTAAATCATTTGAAGAGGCAACAGATTTAGCAATTGAGTCGTTGAGGAAACAAATTACAAAGCACAAAGAAAAAACACGTGCAAAATTAAGTGAACATAAAGCAATTTTAAGCGAAAGCGAAGCGACTGATTATTAAGTGTATATTTAAATAAAGTATAATTTATTGGATAGCGAACAAAAAATGTTCGCTATTTTTTTTCAAATTTATTTTGAAGTGAAATATAAGTGTGTATATTTGCATTCCCTTTCGGAAACGGTGTTAAGCAACAAAGAAAAGGATAGTTCTTTTAAAAGATAAAAGTTTTTAAAAAATACGCTAATAGTATGAAAAATGAAGATTTTTCGTATCATTGCACAAAATTAAAAGCCTCCTTAGCTCAGCTGGTAGAGCAACTGACTTGTAATCAGTAGGTCATTGGTTCGATTCCGATAGGAGGCTCTTTTTATTGTAGATTTTAGGTTGCCGATTTTAGATTTTAAAGTCGTATTTCGTAAATCAGAATGTCGTAAATAAAAAGTAGGGGAGATTCCAGAGCGGCCAAATGGGACAGACTGTAACTCTGTTATCGCAAGATTTCGAAGGTTCGAATCCTTCTCTCCCCACCAATCTGATTTTAGATTTTAGATTGACGATTTTAGATTGGATTTTTCAATCGTAAATTGTAAATCAGAAATCATAAATCGAAAAGCGGAAGTAGCTCAGTTGGTAGAGCGATAGCCTTCCAAGCTATAGGTCGCGAGTTCGAACCTCGTCTTCCGCTCTTGGAAGTTCATTGAGTGAAATAGTTCAATGGTTCATTAGGAAAACCGATTGAACGACTGAACAGATGAACTAATGAGCTGATAAAAAGCCGACTTAGCTCAGCGGTAGAGCACTTCCTTGGTAAGGAAGAGGTCATGGGTTCAATTCCCATAGTTGGCTCAGGTGTAATAAAGCTTTGTTAAATCTGTTATATAAGGCAGAGTAGACAAGGTTTTTTGTGTTGAAATAACAAAAAATAAAAATAATAAAAAGTTAACCTACTAATTAGTTATAAATAAAATGGCAAAAGAAAAATTTGACCGCAGTAAACCGCACTTAAACATCGGTACAATCGGTCACGTCGATCACGGTAAAACAACTTTAACAGCAGCTATTACCAAATGTTTAGCTGATGCAGGTTTATCTGAGGCACGTTCATTCGAATCTATTGACTCTGCTCCAGAGGAAAAAGAAAGAGGTATTACAATCAATACAGCTCACGTTGAGTATTCAACAGCTAACCGTCACTATGCACACGTTGACTGTCCAGGTCACGCGGATTATGTGAAAAACATGGTAACTGGTGCTGCTCAAATGGACGGTGCAATTATCGTTGTTGCTGCTACTGATGGTCCAATGCCACAAACTCGTGAGCACATCTTATTGGCTCGCCAGGTAGGTGTTCCTTCATTAGTTGTATTCATGAACAAAGTGGATATGGTTGATGATCCTGAATTATTAGAATTAGTTGAAATGGAAGTTCGTGAATTATTATCATTCTACGATTTCCCTGGTGATGATATTCCTGTAATCCAAGGTTCTGCATTAGGTGGATTAAACGGTGATGCTAAATGGGTTGGTAAAATCATGGAATTAATGGATGCTGTTGATAGCTACATTCCAATTCCTCCACGTTTAACTGATCTTCCTTTCTTAATGCCTGTTGAAGATGTATTCTCAATCACTGGTCGTGGTACTGTTGCTACAGGTCGTATTGAGCGTGGTGTAATCAACTCTGGTGATCCAGTTGAAATCTTAGGTATGGGTGCTGAGAACTTAAAATCTACAGTAACTGGTGTTGAGATGTTCCGTAAAATTTTAGATTACGGTGAAGCTGGTGATAACGTAGGTTTATTGTTACGTGGTATTGAGAAAACTGATATCCGTCGTGGTATGGTAATCTGTAAACCAGGTTCAGTAACTCCTCACTCTGATTTCAAAGCTGAAATCTATGTATTGTCAAAAGCTGAAGGTGGACGTCACACTCCATTCTTTAACAAATACCGTCCTCAATTCTATTTCCGTACTACAGATGTAACTGGTGAAATTTCACTAGCTGAAGGTACTGAAATGGTAATGCCAGGTGATAACGTTACAATTTCTGTGAAATTGATTTCTCCTATCGCAATGGAAAAAGGTCTACGTTTCGCTATCCGTGAAGGTGGTAGAACAGTAGGTGCTGGTCAGGTAACTGAAATCTCAGCTTAATTTTTTAAGCTACAATAATATAAAGAGAGCTAGTTTAGGCTAGCTCTTTTTTATACACACGGGAATAGTTCAACGGTAGAATAGAGGTCTCCAAAACCTTTGATCAGGGTTCGAATCCTTGTTCCCGTGCCAAAAATAATGATTGAATTAGTGAATGTTTTAATGATTGAATGTTAAGCATTCTCTCACTCACTAACTCAATCATTTAATCATTATAATAAATATGGCTAAAGTAGTTGAGTTTATAAAAGAATCATACGATGAAATGACAAGTAAGGTTACATGGCCTACTTGGGGAGAGTTGCAAAGCTCTGCGATTCTTGTTTTAGTAGCTTCTTTAATTATTGCATTGGTTATTTTTGCAATGGATAAAGGCTCTACGTTTGTGTTAGATACTTTTTATAAATCACTTTCTAATTAATATTTACTAATGAGCGATCTAAAGTGGTACGTTGTAAGGGCGGTTAGCGGTAAAGAAAAGAAGGTAAAACAATACATTGATGCTGAGATCAGCCGTTTAGGTTTCTCTCATTTGGTTCCTCAGGTTTTAATACCGATGGAAAAATATTACCAAATGAAAGACGGTAAAAAAATTGCGAAAGAACGTAATTTTTATCCTGGTTATGTTTTAATCGAAGCAACATTAGACGGAGAGTTAGAGCACATTATAAAAGGCATCAATAGTGTTATTGGTTTCTTAGGTGATAAAGCTGGTAATCCAATTCCAATGCGCCAGGCAGAAGTTAACCGCATTTTAGGTGTGGTTGATGAAATGAGTGAGCAAGGTGAAACCATGAATGTTCCTTATTATGTTGGCGAAAACATTAAAGTAATGGATGGACCTTTCAACGGTTTCTCGGGTATTATCGAAGAGGTAAACGAAGAAAAGAAAAAATTAAAGGTAATGGTTAAGATTTTCGGTCGTAAAACACCATTGGAGCTTAACTATATGCAAGTTGAAAAAGAGTAATCTGATTTACAATTTAAGAATTACGATTTTATCGAGATATCAAAAGCTTTCCTCAAAAGGGAAAGCTTTTTTAGTTTTTGTAATAATATGTCTAATTAATATTTAAATTATTTTCCTTAATCTATTGTGTATCTATAAGATTATCCATATCTTTGCAGTCCTTTAAGCTTTATAGGAGCGGTAAGGAAAATAAATGTTACATGCTTCCAATATTTAACATTGAGTTTTAAATAAACAAAAAACACAAAATGGCAAAAGAAGTCAGTGCAATGATCAAATTACAGATCAAAGGCGGAGCGGCAAATCCATCGCCACCAGTAGGACCTGCATTAGGTGCTAAAGGGGTGAACATTATGGAGTTTTGCAAACAGTACAACGCTCGTACCCAAGATAAAGCAGGTAAAGTATTGCCAGTTGTAATTACTGTTTATGCTGATAAGTCATTCGATTTCATCATCAAAACCCCTCCGGTAGCTATCCAGTTAAAAGATGCTACTAAATTACAGAGTGGTTCTGCTGAGCCTAACCGTAAGAAAGTTGGGTCGGTGACCTGGGACCAGATTAAAGTTATTGCTGAAGATAAAATGCCTGATTTAAATGCATTTACAATCGAATCTGCAATGAGTATGGTTGCTGGAACAGCACGCAGTATGGGAATCACCGTTTCTGGTGACGCACCCTGGAACAATTAATTAAAAAACAGTTTACAACAGTGGCGAAATTAACTAAAAATCAAAAAAAGGCACATGCTAAAATAGAAGCTGGTAAAGCTTATACTTTGAAGGATGCTGCTGCTTTGGTAAAAGAAATCACTACTACTAAATTCGATGCATCAGTTGATATTGATGTATCTTTAGGAGTAGATCCGCGTAAAGCCAATCAAATGGTACGTGGTATTGCTACTTTACCTCACGGTACAGGTAAAACTGTACGTGTTTTAGCTTTAGTAACTCCTGATAAGGAAGAAGAAGCAAAAGCAGCTGGAGCAGACTTCGTTGGTTTAGACGAGTATGTTGCTAAAATTGAAGGTGGTTGGACCGATGTAGACATTATTATCACTACACCAGCTTGTATGGCTAAGGTAGGTAAATTGGGCCGTGTTTTAGGTCCAAGGAACTTAATGCCTAACCCAAAATCAGGTACAGTAACTAACGAAGTTGGTAAAGCTGTAACTGAGGTTAAAGCAGGTAAGATCGATTTTAAAGTAGACAAAACGGGTATCATACACGCCTCGATAGGAAAAGTATCATTCCCAGCAGAAAAAATTTATGAGAATGCGATGGAGATTATCTCTGTTATTTCAAAATTAAAACCATCTGCTGCAAAAGGAACTTATTTTAAAAGCATTCACGTGTCTTCTACAATGAGTCCTGGGATTGCAATCGAAACTAAATCAGTAGCGGGGATTTAATCATGAACAGAGAAGAAAAAAACGACGTAGTTTTAGAACTACAAGGACAAATGCAAGAGTATGGCAATTTTTATATTGCTGATACATCTAGCCTTTCTGTTGAGCAGATTAATAACATCCGCCGCAAATGTTTCGAAGGTGATATCATTATGAAGGTTGCTAAAAATTCTTTAATTCGCAAAGCGATTGAAGGTTTGGATGGCGATGCTTCTGAGATATACGAAGCGCTTAAAGGTTCATCATCATTATTATTCTCAAAAACAGCAAATGCTCCGGCTAAGTTGATTAAAACTTTGAGAAGAACATCTGATAAACCATTGCTTAAAGCGGCGTACATAGATTCATCAGTATATGTTGGCGATGACCAATTGAATAACTTAGTAAGCTTGAAATCAAGAGAAGAGCTTATTGGCGATATTATTGGATTATTACAGTCACCAGCTAAGAATGTTCTATCTGCGCTTCAATCAGGCGGTAGCAAAATTGCAGGAATTGTTAAAACTCTTCAGGAAAGAGAAGGTTAACGAACACCTTAAGTTCGCAAATAAAAAAAAATTATTTTACGTAAAAATTTAAAATCTTAATAAAATGGCAGATTTAAAATCGTTTGCTGAGCAATTAGTAAACTTAACCGTTAAAGAAGTTAACGAATTAGCTCAAATCTTAAAAG
>Ga0265780_10012291_pt1 | contig 10050 bp, 9 predicted proteins | sample P1T30metagenome_FD_192432 | JGI IMG/M metagenome (GOLD analysis project Ga0265780, IMG submission 192432) | Plant litter microbial communities from East Loma Ridge, Irvine, California - P1 T30 | ecosystem: Environmental > Terrestrial > Plant litter > Unclassified | place: USA: California... | reverse complement strand
TCTGTTATTTGCTGCCGCCTGCCGCCAGCAGGCGCGGTTCGTCGACGCCGCCGAGCTGGTTCAGGCGCATGTAGGTGCGCGGTCCGGCCAACCCGTCCGCCTTCAGGTTCTGCTGTTCCTGGAAGCCGCGCAGCAGGCGCCGGGTCGCGCCGTCGAAGGGCTGGCCGAGCGCCGGCGCCGGGCGCTTGTCGAGCCCCGCCAGGCGCGCCGCGATCCAGTCGACGTCCGGCCCGCTGTCGCCGGGATGGACTTCGTCGCGGAAGGCGCGCGGCGCCGCCCACAAGGTGGTGAAGCCGCCGTCGAAGCGGGTGGCCAGCGCGCCGAGGCTGACCGTCTGCTGCTGGCCCTTGATGACGAGGGTGGCGCCCTGCCCGTCCATGCCGCGCAGGATCGCATAGCCGAGGCGCGGGCCGTCGTGCAGGGCGATGATGGCCGGACGGTCGAGCAGGCGCAGTTCGTACAGGCCGCCGCGGCCCTGGTAGCAGCGCAAGTTCAGGCGCGGCGCAGCGGCGCAGGCTTCGCCCGGCAGCTTCGCGCCCCACAGTTCGCCCAGCTCGCGCAGCGCTTCGTCCTGGGTCGCCAGCGCCAGCGGCCTGGCCGGCGCCGCAAGCGGCGTCGCGGGCGCCACGGCCGGCGCGGCCGCCGCGGGCCCCGCGGCGCGCACCGGCGCCGGCGCCGGCGCCTGCACGGTTTTCGGCGGCGCAACCGGCGCCGCCATATGCGGCGCCGCCTGCCAGGCCGCGGCGCTGATCGCCGCCCCGGCCAGCACGCCGCCGGCCACCAGCGGCCAGCGCAGCGGCGCGCGCGGCGCCGCGGAATCGCCGGCGAACACCTCGCGGGCGGCGCGGCGCAGGATCTTCGGCGTGACCGTGCGGCTGTTTTCGACGTAGGCGCCGAGCAGCGCGCGGTCGCACAGCAGGTTCACGCGGCGCGGCACGCCGCCGGTCAGGCGATGCACCAGCGGCGCCAGGCCGGCCGGGATGGGGTTGTCGGCCAGCGCGCCGGCCACCGCCAGCCGGTGCGCCACGTAGGCGCCGGTTTCCTGCACCGACAAGGGTCCGAGGTGGTAGCGCGCGATCACGCGCTGGGCCAGCTGCTCCAGTTCCGGGCGCGCCAGCATGCCGCGCAGCTCGGGCTGGCCGATCAGGATGATCTGCAGCAGCTTGCGCTCGCTGGTTTCGAGGTTGGTCAGGAGGCGCAGCTGTTCCAGCACCTGGGGCGAGAGGTTCTGCGCCTCGTCGATGACGAGCACATTGTTCCGGCCCTGGGCGTGGCTGGCCAGCAGGTAGGCGTTGATGGCGTCGACAAAGCCCTTGACGCCGCCGGCCCCGGCCGCCTCAGGCGCCGGCGCGATGCCGAATTCGTCGCAGATCGTCAGCAGCAGTTCCTCGACGGTCAGCTTCGGGTTGAAGATATAGGCCAGCCGGCAGTTCTCGGGGATCTGCTCGATGAAGCAGCGGCAGACGGTGGTCTTGCCGGCGCCGATCTCCCCGGTGAGCAGCACGAAGCCGCCGCCGCTGCCGACGCCATACAGGAGGTGGGCCAGCGCCTCGCGGTGGCGCTCGCTCATGAACAGGTAGCGCGGATCGGGCGCGATCGAGAACGGAGCCTGCTTCAGCTGGAAGTAATTCGTGTACATGGTGTCCTGCTGGGTGTCCTGCGACGCCCGCTACGGGCGCGGCGGCAGGGATTTGAACTTCGCGCAGTATATTTTGCTTTTGGTATTGTAGTAAGCAATCTTGCTGCCCGGGTTAGACACCCGCAAAGGATAGGGCGATGCGTCGGCCGCAAGGTGGCGCACCCCGGCCGCCCTGCGGATCGCCTGTTCCAGCTCGTCCGGCGGCACCTCGGCGACGGCGGCCACGAAGGCCAGCTCGCTGGTGTCGTCGCTGACCATCACCTCGCTGACCGGCGTGCCCCACAGGCTCGCATCGTTGGTGCGGAACCAGTAAGCCCCGCCCTCGTGCTTGTAGGCCGGGCCGAAGAAATTGCTCAGCCACGCGTAAAAATAGGCGTTGTCGATCTGGTCGCGGCACAGCAGCGCGCCGCCGATCACGGTGCCGAAGGTGGACGGCGGTTTGTCCAGCGCCTGGGCGTGCGCCGGCGCGACGCCGATGGCGCCGAACAGGACGGCAAGGCCGGCCAGCAGCGTCGCCGCCAGCGCGGGCCGGCGCCCTAGAGCTTGGACAGCCATGCGCGGTTGGCGGCGATCTTGCTCTTCACCGAAGCCGGCAGGGCGTCGTAGCAGCCCGGATGCTGCTTGAGGGAGTGCTCGCGCACTTCCTTCTCCAATCCGTTCACGATGAAGACGTAGACGGCGGCACCTTCCGCATTCTTGCGCGTGCCCATATAGCGAATCACGTTTCCTCCTGGTCGAGCGCCAATTATGACACCACGCGGCGCGCGCGGCCAAGGAAGCGCCGCCTGGCGTGCTTCAGGGCGGCGTGCTGCGGATGGGACGCCAGGCCTGGTCGTTGTGCTCGAGCCACGTCTGCAGCAGTGCGCGGTTGTCATGCTGCCATGGGTGGAAGCGCGGCGACAGGTAGTCCAGCGCCGGCAGCGCCAGGCGCCACAGCAGGCCGCGGCGCCCGCACCAGGTGCGCAGGGCGCTGCCCCAGGTGCGCGCCCGGCCCAGGGCCTGGTCGCGCCGCAGGTTGTGCATGGTCTGCAGGGAGGTCTCCCACCAGAACACCAGGCTGACGTGCAGGTACCACAGCACGCGCCGCGGCCAGCGCCCGCCGGCGGCGACATAGACATCGAAGGCGACCGCCTTGTGCTCGGTCTCCTCGGCCGCGTGCCAGGACCACAGGGTGCGCATCTCCGCTTCGGCGCCGTCGAGGAAATCGGGATGGCGCAGCACGAAGTCGGCCAGGATCGCGGTGTAGTGTTCCAGCGCGCAGGTGATCGCCAGGCGGTCGAGCACCGGCAGCCCGGCAATGCGCTCGACGCGCTTGCGGGTACGCTCTTCCAGCACGTAGGGAAAACCCTGGCGCGCCAGTTCGGCGTTGTACTGCTGGTGCACATGGCGGTGGCTGGCTTCCTGGCCGACGAAATCCTTCACTTCGGCGCGCAGGGCCGGATCGGCAATGGCGTCCTGGGGCACCGCGCGCACGCTGTCGATGAACATCTGTTCGCCGAGCGGAAAGCTCATCGACAGGGCATTCATGAAGGCGGTGCGGTAGACATCGCCGCCCAGCCAGTGGCGGCCGAAGCCGCGCGACAGGTCGACGTTCAGTTTGCGCACGGTGAGCGTGGACATGGCAGGCTTTCATGGGGAATCGACAGCGCCGACTATACACCCGCGCCCGGCGCCGAAGTCGAGGATTCCCTCGAATCGCCCGCGCCGCCGTCGGCGGGCGGCGCGTGCATGCGCGCATCGGGAGCGGCGTGGGCCTGTGCTAAGGTGCCAGGGACGCCCGCCCCGAGGATGCCCATGCCCCCATCGCTAGCCTTTTCCGCCCGGCTGCTGCCGTTGGCCGCCGCCATCGCCTGCGCCGGCCTGGCCCAGGCCCAGAGCGCCCCGCGCTATCCCGCCCTGCCCTCCGAGACCCCGGCCGACTTCGTGGCGCCGACGGCGGGCTTCAACTACCTCAAGCGCAGCGTGATGATCCCGATGCGCGACGGCACCCGCCTGAATACCGTGATCGTCATGCCCAGGGGCGCGCACGACGCCCCGATCCTGCTCACGCGCACGCCCTACGACGCCGCCGGCATGGCCGGCCATGCCGAGAGTTCGGACCTGGAAAGCATCCTGGCGGGCTACGACAACGCCGCCGACGTGATCGTCGAGGGCGGCTATATCCGCGTGTTGCAGGATGTACGCGGCAAGTACGGTTCGGAAGGCGACTACGTGATGAACCGGCCCCTGAGCGGCCCGCTCAATCCGACCCCGGTCGACCATGCCACCGACACCTGGGACACCATCGAATGGCTGGTCAGGAACGTCCCCGAAACCAATGGCAAGGTGGGCATCATCGGCATTTCCTACGACGGCTTCCTGCCGCTGATGGCGCTGGTGAACCCGCATCCCGCGCTGAAGGCGGCGGTGCCCATGAACCCGATGGTCGACGGATGGATGGGCGACGACTGGTTCCACCACGGCGCCTTCCGCCAGATCAACCTGTCCTACATCCTCGAGCAAGGCGTCACGCGCGCCAACAGCGCCAAGTGGTACAGCTCGCACTACGACGACTACGACATGTTCCTGGCCGCCGGTTCGGCCGGCGCGCTGGCGCGCGAGCGCGGCCTGGAACAAAGCGGCTTCTGGAACAAGCTCACGGCCCACCCTTCCTACGACGCCTTCTGGCAGCAACAGGCGCTGGACAAGATCCTGGCGCGCCAGCCGCTCACCGTGCCCACCCTGCTGGTGCACAGCCTGTGGGATGCCGAGGATATCTACGGCCCGATCGCGGTCTGGAAGGCGCTCAAGCCGCACGACGCCGGCAACAGGCTGTATCTGTCGATCGGCCCGTGGTCGCACGGCGGCGCGATCGGCGACGGCAGCAGCCTGGGGCCGCTGCGCTTCGGCAGCGACACCGCGCTGGCCTGGCGCCAGGACGTGCTCAAGCCCTTCCTGGCGCGCTACCTGAAGGACGACACGGCGGCGCCAGGCATTCCCACCGTGAGCGCCTTCGAGACCGGCAGCAACAAGTGGCGCCAGCTCCCGGCCTGGCCGGCCGCCGCGCCGGGCCGGACGATCGCGCCGGCCGTGCTGCGCCTGGCGGCCGGCGCCCGCGCCGTGCTGGACGGCGCGGCCGATGCCCGGACCTTCGAGGAATACGTGTCGGACCCGGCCAAGCCGGTGCCCTTCCGCCGCCGCCCGATCCCGCCCAACGGCTACGACGAAGACAAGGGCCAGACCTGGCCGCGCTGGCTGGTCGACGACCAGCGTGAAGCCTCGGGCCGCACCGACGTCGCCGTTTTCGTCTCGCAGGTCCTGACCGAAGCGCTGCAGATCGCCGGCGAACCGGTGGCGAACCTGGTCGCCTCGACCAGCGGCAGCGATGCCGACTGGGTGGTGAAACTGATCGACGTGTACCCGAACCAGGTCGGCAGCCAGCCGGCCATGGGCGGCTACCAGCTGATGGTCTCGAGCGACATCTTCCGCGGCCGCTACCGCGAAGGCTACGACAAGCCGAAGGCGCTGGCGCCGGACAAGCCGCTGAGCTACCGCTTCGGCCTGCCGACCGCCAACCACGTGTTCCTGCCGGGCCACCGCATCATGGTGCAGGTACAGTCGAGCTGGTTCCCCCTGTACGACCGCAACCCGCAAACCTTCGTCCCGAATATCTTCTTCGCCAGGCCGGGCGACTACCGGAAGGCCACCCAGCGCATCTACCACAGCAGCTTCATCGAGCTGCCGCTGGTACGGGCCGTGCAATGACGCGGGTGCGCGGGCATGACTTCGGTATTTTCGAATAAATCCTTCGAGTAACTTCGCTTTTTCCGATGCATTGACCTGTCTATCATGCGATGTAATCACCAACCATGACGGATTTCATCATGAAACGCATCGTACTTTTCCTCGCTACCAACCTCGCCATCATGCTCGTGCTGGGCATTTCGGCGAGCCTGCTGGGCGTGAACCGCTTCCTGACCGCCAACGGCCTGAACCTCGGCATGCTGCTCGGCTTCGCCGCGCTGATGGGCTTCGGCGGCGCCTTCATCTCGCTGTGGCTGTCGAAGCCGATCGCCAAGTGGTCGACCGGCGCGCGCGTGATCGCGCAGCCGGCGAACGCCACCGAAGCCTGGCTGATGAACACCGTCGCGCGCCAGGCGCAGACCGCCGGCATTCCGATGCCGGAAGTCGCGATCTACCAGGGCGAGCCGAACGCCTTCGCCACCGGCGCCACCAAGAACGCCTCGCTGGTCGCGGTGTCGACCGGCCTGCTCGAATCGATGACGCACGAGGAAGTCGAAGCCGTGCTGGCCCACGAGATCGCCCACGTGGCGAATGGCGATATGGTCACGCTGACCCTGATCCAGGGCGTGGTCAACACCTTCGTGATCTTCCTGTCGCGCGTGGTCGCGTATGCGGTCGATTCCTTCCTGCGCAAGGACGAGCAAAGCAGCGGCCCGGGTATCGCCTACATGGTCACCTCGGTGGTCTGCGACCTGCTGTTCGGCCTGCTGGCCAGCATCATCGTGGCCTGGTTCTCGCGCCAGCGCGAGTTCCGCGCCGACCGCGGCGCCGCCGGCATCATGGGCAACCCGCGCCCGATGATCGCCGCCCTGCAGCGCCTGGGCGGCATCGCCCAGGGCGGATTGCCGAAGGGCCTGGCCGCTTCGGGCATCGCCGGCGGCGGCGTGCTGTCCCTGTTCAGCACCCACCCCTCGACCGAAGAGCGTATCGCCGCCCTGCAGCGCGGCTGATGAAATCGTCCGGGCCGCCGGCCCGGACGCAGCCTGAAGTACCACTTTCAATACCAATTTCAGTCCTTCTCCGGCTCCTCCTTACAGAGAAGTCATACCAGCTCCTCGTCCGAACAGCAGCACTGGTAATACCAGTTGAATACCTGTTGACAAGCCTGACGGGCACTCCTATAGTGCCCTGACCTTCCTCGGTATAAACATCCCATGATCGACTATCTCATCGGCGTCGACGGCGGCGGCACGGGCACGCGCGTGCGGCTCGCGGCAGCCGCGCCGGACCGCACCGCAATGACCGAACTGGCCCAGGGCAGCGGCGGTCCGTCCGGCCTCGGCCTGGGCATCGCGCTGGCCTGGGCCTCCATCGAGGACGCCATCGACCAGGCCTTCGCCAGGGCCGGCATCGAACGCCCCAATGAAGAACGCATGGCCATCGGCCTCGGCCTGGCCGGCGTGCACAACAAGCTGTGGGCGCAGGAATTCACCGCCGCCAATCCCGGCTACGCCGCGCTGGTGCTCGAGACCGACGCCTTCACTACCCTGATGGGCGCCCACGGCGGCAAGCCCGGCGCCATCGTCGCCATCGGCACCGGCAGCGTCGGCGAAGCCCTGCTGCCCGACGACAGCCGGCGCGAAGTCGGCGGCTGGGGCTTCCCGGCCGGCGACGAGGCCAGCGGCGCCTGGATCGGCCTGCGCGCCATCGGCCATATCGAACGGGTGCTGGACGGACGCCGCCCGGGCAGCGCCTTCGCCGACGCCGTCATCGCGGCCTGCGGCGGCCGGCGCGACGCGATCCAGGCCTGGCTCGGCCAGGCCAACCAGACCGCCTACGCCGGCCTGGCGCCGCTGGTGCTGCGCCATGCCGGCGATGCGGCCGCGCGCGCCATCCTCGAGGAAGCCGGACGCGACATCGCCGACATCGCCCATGCGCTCGACCCGGAAGGCAGCCTGCCGCTGGCCCTGTGCGGCGGCCTGGGCGCCGCCCTGCGCCCCTGGCTGCCGGCCGCGCTGGCCGCGCGCGCCAGCGCCCCGCAAGGCGATTCCGCCAGCGGCGCCCTGTGCATGATCGAACTGTACCTGACCCGCCACTCCGCCCAACACTCCGCATGAAGGACCTGTCCATGCACGGCAACATCCTGACTCCCGACGGCTGGATCCGCGGCCGGCTGGCCACCGGCGCCGGCGGCGCCATCGCCGCCATCGAAGGCGCCGCGGCCGATCCGGCCTCGAACGGCGACGACTACATCCTGCCCGGCTTCATCGACCTGCACGTGCACGGCGGCGCCGGGCGCGACATGATGGAAGGCGGCGATGCGCCGCACGTGATCGCGCGCCTGCACGCCAGGCACGGCACCACCAGCCTGCTGGCCACCACCATGACCGCCCCGCTCGAGGACATCGACCGCGCCCTGGCCGCCATCGGCGCCGCCTGCAAGGAGCGCGGCGAGGGCGAGGCGCGCATCCTCGGCGTGCACCTCGAAGGCCCCTACATCAATTCGGGCAAGCTGGGCGCCCAGCCGCCGTTCGCGCGCGCAGCCAGCATGGACGAAGTGCGCCGCTTCGGGGCCGAGGCGCCGATGCGCCTGATTACGGTGGCGCCCGAGATCGACGGCCACCTGGCGCTGGTGCGCCAGATGGCCGACGCCGGCATCTGCGTGCAGATCGGCCACACCACGGGTTCCTACGAGGATGGCGTGCGGGCGCTGGAGCACGGCGCGGCCGGCTTCACCCACCTGTTCAACGCCATGCCCGGCCTGCACCACCGCGATCCCGGCATGGTCGGCGCGGCGCTGGCGCATGCGCGCTTCGCCGAGATCATCCCCGACCTGCTGCACGTGCACCCGGGCGCGATCAAGGTCGCGCTGCGCAGCATCCCGCAGCTGTACTGCGTGACCGACTCCACCGCCGCCGCCGGCATGCCCGACGGCCAGTACATGCTGGGCCGCCAGGTGGTGCACAAGTGCATGGGCGGCGTGCGCCTGGCCGACGGCACCCTGGCCGGCAGCACGCTGACCATGGACCAGGCGCTGCGCAACCTGGTCGCGATCGGCCTGGACCTGGCCGACGCCTCGCGCCGCGTATCCACCAATGCCGCCGACTACCTGGGCGAGACGCGCCGCGGGCGCATCGCGCCGGGCTGCTTCGCCGACCTGGTCGTCCTCGACCGCAACCTCCAGCTCAAAGCCGTCTACATCGAAGGGGAAGCCTGTGACCTCCACAGTTGATTCACTGATGCTCGAAGAAGCCCTGTCCGCCGCCGACTGCGTCGCCCTGCAACTGGCCAACGACGTCGAGCATTACGCCGCACTCGGACGCCACTTGCGCGCCACCGCCTTCCACAACGCGGTGACGGTCGCGCGCGGCAGTTCGGACCATGCGTCCAGCTACCTGGCCTACCTGATCATGTCGCGCCTGGGCCGCCTGGTGACGTCGCTGCCGATGTCGCTGGTCACGCTGTACAAGGCGCCCTTGAAGGCCGAGGGCCTGCTGGCGCTGTCGATCTCGCAGTCCGGCCAGAGTCCGGACGTGGTCGAGCCGATGCGCTACTTCCGCGCCGGCGGCGCCACCACCGTGGCGCTGGTCAACGAGATCGACTCGCCGCTCGCGCAAGCCGCCGAATACGCGCTGCCGCTGCGCGCCGGGAAGGAACGGAGCGTGGCCGCCACCAAGAGCTTCATCGCCAGCCTGACGGCGGGCGCGCGCCTGGTGGCCGAATGGCAGCAGGACCAGCAACTGAAGGACGCGCTGGCCGCTTTGCCCGAGGCGCTGCGCCGCGCGGCCCGGGTCGACTGGTCGGCCGCGCTGGAGGTGCTGGCGCCGGCGCGCAACATCATGGTGGTCGGGCGCGGCATCAGCTTCCCGGTCGCGCTGGAGGCGGCGCTGAAATTCAAGGAGACCTCGGCGCTGCAGGCCGAAGCCTTTTCCGGCGCCGAGATCAAGCACGGTCCGATGGCGCTCATCGACGACGGTTATCCGCTGCTGATCTTCGCCACCCGCGGCCCGGCGCAGGCCGGCCTGGTGGCGCTGGCCGAGGAGATGCGCGGCCGCGGCGCGCGGGTGCTGCTGGCCGCGCCCGAGGACGTGGCGTCGCGCGACCTCGACCTGCCGGTGGCGGGTCATCCGGACCTCGATCCGATCGTCGCGGTGCAGGCCTTCTACGTGATGGCGGCGCACCTGTCGAAGGCGCGCGGGCTCGATCCGGACCAGCCGCGCCACCTGAGCAAGGTGACCAGGACGAACTGATGGCGACACTGCACGACTACCGGCGACTGGCCGGCCGCCTGACCATGATCCGGCTGTTCGGCACGGAGCTCGACGCGGACACGGCCGCCTTCATCCGCGCCAACGGCATCCGCGGCGCCTGCCTGTTCCGCCAGAACATGCTGGACGCGGCCCAGTTGACGGCCTTTACCGGCGCGCTGCGCGCGGCGATGGGCGAACACGCGCTGATCGCGCTCGACCAGGAAGGCGGCGCCGTGGTGCGCTCGCTGTGGGTGCCGGCGCCGCCGGCGGCGATGGCGCTGGGCGCCGCCGGCGATCCGGCACTGGCGCGGTCGGTGGGCGCGGCGGTGGCGCGCGCGATCCGCGCGATGGGCTTCAACTGGAATTTCGCGCCGGTGCTGGACCTGAACAACAACCCGCGCAATCCGGTCATCGCCGAGCGCTCCTTCGGCGCCGAGC
>Ga0265780_10012289_pt1 | contig 10053 bp, 7 predicted proteins | sample P1T30metagenome_FD_192432 | JGI IMG/M metagenome (GOLD analysis project Ga0265780, IMG submission 192432) | Plant litter microbial communities from East Loma Ridge, Irvine, California - P1 T30 | ecosystem: Environmental > Terrestrial > Plant litter > Unclassified | place: USA: California... | reverse complement strand
CGAACACCACGGTGTCGATGGCATGCGCGTTTTCCAGCGCCTCGGCGTCGCGAATCAGGATGCCATGGCGCGCCGCCGCGCCGGTGCCGACCATGATCGCCGTTGGCGTGGCCAGCCCCAGCGCGCAAGGACAGGCGATCACCTGCACCGCTACCGCGTTCAGCAGGGCCGCCTGCCAGTCGCCCGTTGCCAGCACCCAGCCAATGAAAGTGGCCAGCGACACCAGCAGCACCGCCGGCACGAACACCGCGCTGACGCGGTCGACCAGGCGCCCGATCGGTGCCTTGGCCGCCTGGGCATCCTCGACCTGGCGGATGATCCGCGCCAGCAGGGTTGCCGCGCCCACGGCAGTCACGCGCACCAGCAGCAGGCCTTCGGCATTCACGGCGCCACCGCTTACGCGGTCGCCCGGGCCCTTGGCCGCGGGCAGGCTTTCGCCGGTGAGCAGCGCTTCGTCGAGGTGGCTGCGGCCTTCCTCCACGCGGCCATCGGCCGCCAGGCGCGCGCCGGGCTGCACGACCAGCAGATCGCCGGCGCGCAGGTCTTCCAGCGGCACGGCCAGGTCGGCACCGCCACGGCGCACCAGCGCCTCGGTGGGGCGCAGCGACTCGAGGGCGCGGATTGCCGCCACGGTCTGGTGCTTGGCGCGCGATTCCAGCCACTTGCCGAACAGGACCAGGGTGATGACCACGGCCGAGGACTCGAAATACAGGTGGCCATGGGCGTCTCCGGCGAGCAGCAGCCAGAGCGAGAGGCCATAGGCGGCGCTGGTGCCGAGCGCGACCAGCAGGTCCATGTTGCCGGCACCGGCGCGCAGCGCCTTCCAGCCGGCGCGGTAGAAGCGCGCGCCCAGCCAGAACTGCACCGGCGTGGCCAGCAGCCATTGCAGCCAGCCCGGCAGCGCCAGGCGCAGGCCGAACATGGCGGCGAACATCGGCAGCACCAGCGGCGCGCTCAGCAGTGCTGCGGCCAGCATCGGCCACCAGGATGGCAGGCCGGACACTGTTACCGGACGCGGACTGGATGAGGCCGCTGCAGCGGCGACCATGGCTGCCTCGTAACCCGCCTTGCGCACGGCATCGACGATGGCGTCGCCGCTCGCCGCGCCGCGCACGCTGGCGCGCTCGGTTGCCAGATTCACGCTGGCGTCGAGCACGCCCGGTACCGCGCGCAGCGTCTTCTCCACCCGTGCCACGCAGGATGCGCATGTCATGCCGGAAATATCAAAGCGCAGAACGCCGGCTTCGGCATGCTGTTCGGGGCTGTTGTTCATGGTTCTCCTTCTCCTTCCAATACCTGCAGCATATTCCTTCCCGCCGTCGAAAGCACAAGCCGCACTGTCAGGTCAGATCGTGACGCTTGAGCCCAACGGTGGCGCCGCTGTCTTGCCCGAACTTTAAGGCAGAGCGGGCGTCGAAGCTGTAACTCGTCAGTATCCCACTTCCGGAGGATGCATGAAGACCGCCTATCGCAACGCCCCGTTGTCTACCTTCCGCCGGCGGCTTGTACCCCGCCTGCGCCCGTTGCCCTGCCTGCTGCTACCCTGCCTTCTACTCACGGCTTGCAACCGCCACGACGACGAACCCCAGGCCGAGGAAGCGCGCCTGCAGGTCGTGGGCCAGGCCCCGGGCGCGACGCCGTTTGTCGCCAACCTGACCCTGGCGCTCGACGATGTCACGCACCTGGCCAGCATCACCTTTACGGTCGCCGCCAAACCGGGGACCTACTCGAAGCCGATGCGCGCCACCTACACGCGCGCATGGATCGAGCGCACCGGCGCCTGGCGCGCGGCCGAGCGGCGCCTGGTGCTCCCTGTCTTCGGGCTGTACGCGAATCACGCGAATGGGATCACGCTCAGCGCCGCCTTCGACGACAAGTCGACAGACGACGAGCACGTAACGGTGGCGGTGCCGGCGTATGCGGGGCCGGCCAGCGTCTACAACACGCCCGAGGTGCGCACCGCGCGCAGCGCCGCCGTGGCGCCCGGTTTCGACTACATGCTCATCAAGAACAATGCCTATGCGCCGGCTGTGCTCGACAGCGACGGCAATCTGCGCTGGATCGCCGACACCCTGCCGGTTTCCACCTCGACGCCGACCTATTTCAGCGGTGACGCATTTTATGTGGGCAGCCTGAATTCGCCCACCTTCTACCGGGTCGATTTCAGCGGCGCCTACACCACCATTCCGCTGGCCTCGACGCGCTATACCATTTTCCACCACGACCTTGCTCCCGGCAAGCAAGGCATGCTGGCGGAACTCGATGCCGTCGTTGCGGGCGTGCCCAAGGTGGAGTCGATCGTCGCCGAAATCACTCCCACTGGCGAAGTGCTGAAGGAATGGGATCTCGGCGCCATTTTCCGCGCTACCATGGCGGCCGGCGGCGACGATCCTTCGAACTTTGTACGCGACGGCATCGACTGGTTCCACATGAATTCCGCCATCTACGTGCCGGCGGACGACTCGCTGCTGGTGTCGAGCCGCGAAAACTTCGTCGTCAAGCTCGATTACGCCAGCGGGCGCATCAAATGGCTGCTCGGCGACGCCACCAAGCACTGGTACGCCGACTATCCCTCGCTGCGGGCCTTGGCCTTGCGTATGACGGCGGGCAAGGCGCCGATTGGCCAGCATACCCTGTCGATCACCACGAACGGCGAACTGCTGTTGTTCAACAATGGCTATGGCAGCATTGAACAGCCGCCAAACACCTCGCCAGGCCTCACGCGTGACTTCAGCACGCCATCGCGCTACCTGATCGACGAAAAAAACCGCACCGCTGCCGAGGTCTGGAGCTATGCGCCGCAGCCGCCCATCTATTCCAGCGTTTGCTCCAGCGTGTACGAAACCACGCCCGGCAGCCATGTTGTCGGCTATTCTGCCGCGGCGAGCGGGACCCGCAACATACTGCTGGCCCTCGCCAGCAACGGCCAGGTGGCCTTCGATTACGAATACCCGGCAACACCCTGCGCCGCCGTGTTCATCGCACAACCGATCGCATTCAGTGACCTGGTGCTGAAGTAAGCCTGCTCGCATCGGGAGAAAGCACTGCGGACGGGGCGACGATACCTAGCTGACGCTGGCGAGCGGCGCCATGGTGGCGATGGTGTAGCGCATGTCGGCACGGTCTTCGCCAACGGCGGCGCTGATGAGGAAGCTGTCGCGGCCCAGCCGGGAAGGAGTGGTCGCGGTGGACGCGGTGGACGCTCCTCCCGCCAGCTGGCACGGACCGACTTCCCGCGCCTGCAATACCAGCTGCACTTCGAAGTCGATGCCCGGCGGCGCCAGGGCGGCAAGGATGCGCCGCAATGCGGCTGCGATGTCGCCGCTGGGCAGGAGGCGCTCGAACTGCGACCGCTTGAGTGGGCCGAAGCGCAAGCGTGCGCGCAGGTCGGGACGCCAGGCGCGTGCCCCAAGCATCGCGTTCTCGCCCAGGCAAGCCCCGCCGCCCAGCGCACTTTGTTCGTGCGGCGCCATCCGGCTCCAGTGCCCGACCATTTCCTCGAGGGCGAGCGGCAGACCGAAGTAGCCAGACAGCAGTCGCTGCAGCACGGCCGCCGAGCGCGGCCTTTGTTGCAGCAAGCCGGCATAGCGACCGAACAGCGCTGCCGGCAAACCCGCCTCGGCGGCTTGCCTGGAGTTGCTGCCCGGCGCCAGCGCGCTGCCTGAGCTGCTCGAGTTGCTTGAGCTGCGCGGGCTACTTGGCTTCCCCGAACCGCTTGCATCGCTCGCTTCACTTGTGGCGCTTGTTGCGCTTGCTCCGATACCAGCCAGCGCCAGCAGGCGCGGCAAATAGGTGTCGCCATCCGCCGTCACACTGTGTTCGATCCGGTACTTGCACCAGGCCGCGTAATACAGCGCCAGCATGCGGCCGGACAGCAGGTCGAGAAAGGCGCGCGGCGCCGCGTCGTCTTGCGCCGCCTGCCATTGCGCAATGCGCTCGGTGTAATGCGCCGGCAAGGCGCCATGCGCACCAAGCAGCCCCATGAAGGCAGGCGTCATGTGAAAGCACGGAGCGCACAGCTCACCGACCGAGTTCTCATCCAGGCTGCTGCCCGGCGCCAGGCGCAATGCCTCGACTTCGCTGGCCGGAAAACCCAGGCGCAAGCTATTTTCGAAACGCAGGTGCGTGCGCATTGCCGCTTCGGGCGCGACCCCACGCTCCTCCAGCCAGCGCAGCAAGATGCTTACCGCCTGCACAAATTCAAAAGCCTGCGGCGCTTGCAGCAGGCTTTCAATGGGCGTCAGACCTGCTCGGCGCTGCGGGGGGCGCATGCGAGGATCTCCTGTCCGCTACGGCTCGACACGATCTCGAGCCGGGTAAAGCAGTTGAGCTGGCTGTTCAAGGCAAAGTAGCGGTCCATGACCTGTGCGAATACGTACAGGCTGGCGCCGGCGAACGCTTCCTCGTCGATACGCATGCGAATCGCGACGCCGGGCATCAGGGTGGCGGCCGGGCGGGTACGGATCCAGGCGCGCACGCTGCCATGTTCGAGACCGACGATGCCAGCGATCTGGCGCCGCGTGCCGCTCGACTGCGGCAAGTCATACAGGTTCAGCATCTTTTGCAAATCGGCCAGCCCGGCGCTGGTGAGACCGGCGTAATTCAGTGACAGGTGGGAAATCAGGCGCCAGTGCGCGCCCTTGCCGTCGAAGCGCCAGCTTGGCGTTGGTTTGCGCAGCAGGCGCCAGGCGGCGCTGTTCGCGGCCGACTCGGCCACCAGGTCGCCATCCGGCTGCCCCACGCGCAGGCGCGACGGCAGGTCGCGATTGGTGCAGGTCAGCTCCGTCGAGACCGTTGCGCCCGCCGCCTCGCTGGTCCGGAAGCCGGCGTCGATCAAGGCCAGGCGCACCTCGTGGCCGGGGCTGATCTCGGCCAGCGCCGGATCGCGCCGCGCCACCCAGAAATGGCGCGCCTGCGCGCTGCCGGCTTTGTACGCGTGCTCGTGCGCGTGCTCGTGCCCCAGCGCATACAGCGGCGCGAACTCGGTAACGCCATTGGTCACGCCTGCGCTACCCGCGCCACCCGGCCCGCGCGCTTCGCGCACCAGGCACACGCGGTCGATGCTGTGGATCTCGTACGCGGCCGCGTGCGCGGCGTCTGCCGCCAGCGGATAGTCGGCCCGCGTGTGCGACAGCTGGATCGGGTCGCCGCCCTTGCGGAACAAGTTCACCACCGGCGTACAGCCGGGCAGCAGGTTCTTCGCCGAGAGCGGAGCCAGCAGGCGCGCCTCGAGGCTGTCGGCCGCCGGCGCGCGCAGTGGCAGGTGCAGCGTGAAGCGGGTGCAAGCAGGCGCCAGGCGGGACGCAATGGCGTCCAGGTCGACGTCGATGAAGCTGAATTTTTCGGGGTAGCTGAAGTACTCGGTCAGCAGCCGGAAGGCCGGATGCGAGCGTCCGCTGTCGGGCAGGATCGCGTCCTCCAGGCCAAAGCCGGCCAGCTGCACGGGGCTGCGCGCGAGCGCGCGCCAGGGACCCGCGCCCGCCTCCACCCAGGCGCCGGCGCCGTGGATGAACAAGGCGTCGAGCAAGGCTGCGCGCAGCGAGGCGTCGGCATCGATGAACAGGCGCACGCGGCCGAGTGCGCGCGCGCACAGCGCGGCGAAAGGCGTGCGGGCCTCGAACTCGATGGCGATGCAGGCGTTGATGCCGCGCGGCAGGGTGGCCGGCTGCGCCACGCGCCCAGCGCCGAACGGCGCCGTAAAGCTTGCGCGAACGACGCCCAGTGGCCCGGCCAGCACCGGATACACGGTGCGGAAGCGGCACACCGTGCCGTCCACTGGCGCGCTGCGCATGGCAGTGCCGCGCGCCAGCAAGGTGAACTCACTGCTGTCCGCGGCGTCCTGGGCCAGCCGCGCAATCGAATAGGCCGGCAAGGGGCGCAGGTAGTGCGGATACAGGCTTTCCAGCAGCGACTCGGTGAATTTCGGATAATCGTCGTCGAGCCGTTTATGGATGCGGGCGCTCAGCAGCGCTACCGACTGGATCAGGCGCGCCACGCCTGGGTCCTCGATTCCCTCACCGGTGATGTGCAGCTCGCCCGCCGGCTTCGGATAACGGCTGTGGAACTCGCGCGCGAGCTGACCGAACACGCCCAGCTCTTCCTCAAAATACCGCAAAAGCTCATCCATACGCTCCCCGCAATCTGCTGAAACCAAGACCCATGCCCCAACGCGGCGGCGGGTGCTGCCGATGGCCGCCTCGAACGCGCGGCGCATGACGGCCCGCCATTGGAACGCGGACCGGAACGCGGTTGGACTTCGCGCAGTTGGGAGGTCCCGCGCCCTCCACCTGGTGTCAGCAACCGCAGGGCGTTGGCGGTGGCGGGCTGGGTGGCAGGCCGGCCGATCGGCCCAGAGTCTCGGCAGTCACGATGGTCGTTGCCAGCGGCAAGGGGAAAGGGATCGGGACCAGCGAGACGATGGATTGATAGGGCACAGGGTCGCAGCCTGCGCCACTGCCGGGAAGGCAGACGCGCACCCGCACCAGGCGGATGCAGTCGGCGCTGTTCGGATCGCCGGTGCAAATTTCCTGGTTATGCTCGGGATTGGCAGGAAGCGACCCTGCCGAAATCGGCATCGTGACCAGCCCGGCGCCACCCGGCGTGACGGCCAGGTAATCGATTTTGATATGGGCGTCGGTGACGGGCTGGGCGAACATCAGGAAGCCGGGCGAGGTACGGAACACTGCCTGCGCGCGCACACGGTCCATGGCGTCGGCATCGCTGAAATCGGCGTTCGCCGCCAGTGCCGCAGCGCGGCGGGTTACCTCCTGCAAAGTATTGCAGATGTACATCGCACGCGCGAGTTCCATGGTGCCGAAGATGAGCGTCAGGAAGATCAGCACGACGAGCGCAAACTCGACCGCCGCCCCGCCCGCCTGCCTGCGCAGTATCCGCCCTGCGCCGGCGCTGGGTTTACATGCCTGCATAGCGCATCGTCACGTCGGCGGACAGGACCAGACCATCGACGCCATAAAACGCGGCAGTCATGGCGCCAAAAATATCGTCGCGCATCCGCATCTTGATGACAACGCGGACGGTGGAAGGCACCGCGAAGCCACAGCTTGCGAAGTTGCATTGCACATCGATGACAAGCTCTTCCGCGGCTGACGCGAGCACGGCCGTTTCTGCCTCGGCGATCGAGCGCGCCACGGCGGCCATCGGTGCGCCGGTGGTGCGCATTTCCACCTGGGTCGCGGTCGACAGGAAGCGCGTCGTATCCTGCGCCGCCTTCTGGATGACGTTGTAATACCAGAAAACGCGCGCAAAAAAGACCAGGGCGGTGAGCAAGGTGATCAGGATGGGCAGGACGATGGCCATTTCCACCGCCACCGCACCCTGCGCGCGTTGGCGCGCGTGCCTGTTTGAAAGTGTTTTCATGGATAGAGCTTCACGTTGGAGCCAAGGGATTGTTCGCTTGCCAGTCCGGCGAATTCGCCGACCAGCGTCGATGGACCGGCCTTTACCGTCATGAAGAATTTGCCGATACCGAGGATGGTTGCGCGATCGCCCGCGACCGGGCAGGCCAGCAGCGGGACGTTCAGGATCCGCCGGCCGCTGATTCCCTTGCGGCTAGGCTCGCTGAAATGCGTTCCACTCGCCTGCGCATATGGCGTAGGCGATGGATAGCCGCTGGCTTTTGCCGGACCCTGGCTGTACAGCGTGGCCCAGTCGGCAGTGCCGAACGTGCTGTAGCCGGCCGCGGGCTCGGGTTGCCCGGCAATGTATGCGCTGTACTTGGCCGCCTTGGCGTAGGTCCAGAGCGGCCCGTACTGGTCGGCCCGGGTGCCGGCAGGCGTGTTATCGGGCCCCAGCACCGTCCACAGCTTGCCCTATGCCAGCGAGGGCTCTGCAGCCTGGCTGGTCGGCGTCGTGCTCATCCATGGAACGCTGCCATTGTCATACTTGTATTCCTTGATATTCGTGTCCGGCGGCGCGGATGTGGGCGTACAGGGCGCACTGTAGCTGTCGAAACGGGTGTTGAAACTGGTATGCAGCTGGTTCAGCGGAAAGGGAGATGACACGACCACCTCGCCCCCCTTCACCCTCGCCATGGCCATGGTGCCGGTACAGACAAAGGGCGCGGCGGTAGCGGCGTCTGCTGCCGGCTGCACGCCCACCGCGCCGGGCGCAACCGTCGGATTGATCAGGAAGCTGACGCTGTCCGTGGTCGAGTTGGGATTGAGCTGCATCAGGTCATACGCGCCGCCGCGCCGGAAGCCATACTCTTCCAGCTCGCCTTTGTGGTTGCGGATTTCCTCGGGACGCATCGCGCAGATGCCGATCGGCGCAACCTTGATCGCCGAGCGTCCCGCGACCGCCGCGGCCCAGGTCGAGGTCGTTTTCATCTCCGGCGCCAGCACCGGGATGAACATGGTCCCGACCTCGCCATAGGCCGGATCGAGCGCGCGCGTGTCGATGCGGACAAACAGCAAGCCGTTCGGCCGCGCAGCGGCGCTGCCGGCGTCCAGCCAGGGTCCGCCGGGAGTGGTGCCGAAGCTGATGGCGGCGTCGCTCCACTGCATGGTACGCGTCGAGTACTGGTAAGAGACGCCGCCGACTACCGTCCCGGGCAAGGTAACGAAACGTTCGGCAGCCCGTTGCCGCGCCCTGCTGACGCCGAGCGCGGTTCCGTTGAGTTCAGTAGCGGCGGCGAGCGCCACGGTATCGGCCAGGTTCTGCATCTCGACCTTGCGGTTGTAGAGCATCGACAGGTCGAGCGCCAGGCCGAAGAAGCCGAAGATCACGATCAGCGAGCCAATGAACATGACCGCCACGGCGCCACGCTGCCGCTCTGGCGCGGACCTGCCGTGACGAACGGCGCACGCGGCAGATGCATCGTTTCTCATTCCAATCTCCCTCTTTCGCACCGGGACGGATGTCCGAATGGCGGCGTCAACGATCGATTCTAGCTTTCGATAACTTGGAAAAATTGATTTATCGCAAGTGTGTTAAACGGTTTGTCCAGGCGCGGAGCCGATGTTGACCGAGCTCACCGAGCTCTGATGTCCAAATGTGCTTGCGCGAGTCGACGATGACGAGCGGGGTGCGGTCATCGCTCGTCCGGACAGGGATAGGAATGGGGGCAGAAACGAATGCTGAAAAGAAAAAAGCCACCTTGCGGTGGCTCTTTTCTTTGAAACTTTGGCGGAGACGGTGGGATTCCTATCCCCCTATAGCGCCTCCGCCTCCATTGGCCGAGATGCCCCCAAAACTGCCCCAAAAATGCAGCGTTACCTCATCAACCGAATTGATGAAGAGAAAACCAACATCGTCCTCGCGCCACTGACTGCTCGGCCTAACGAATCGTCCAAGAGCTTGAGATTGCACGATACAACTGTCGCGTCAGCTATCTCCATTTTTCGTCGCATGTCCACCAAAATCGGCGCCCCACGGAGGCACCAGCACTGTCGGCAGCTTACCGTTAGGGGGACTGAGGTCTACCGGCAGCCAATCAATCAGGGTTGGCGGATGCCCGTAAAACGGCATTTCTCGCCAATTCCTACTCCAGCGCTCAAGACGCTTCGCCCATCCTGAAGGCTCTGAAAAGAATCTAGCCATCCCCGCCGCTTCATCGCTCAGTTCTTTACCATTAGGAAGGGTTACTTTCGCATCTACAAGAATCGTTGGGGTGACCTGATCGAGATATGAACTAACCGCGCCAAAGGCCTTCGCCACATCTCCGCTATGTTGAATATTTACTGCTTTCATAACGTTACCTAATTCTGGCGATGCCACTGATGAGAATCCACCATTCTCAGCCGTATAGGCTGCTTTAAGCTTCTTCTCGTCAAGCATTTCAACAACCGGCAGGTGAGCGACAAGTTGGACGGGAACTGGCAGTGTTTGTGGTCGCGGCTTTCCCTCGTTCATGTAAATCGGATCGATATCCGCGATCACGATGGCCTGCTCTTTCTGCGTTAAGACGTCCTCTGGGCGGTTGTAGTAAATACCCCTGGACCACCCTGAATAAGGGGTGGCGGTAAAAATGTGTCCAGGCTTCTCACCGGTCGAAGACCAACTGCTTCTAGCGATGACGCAGCTGCCGCCCCCTTT
>Ga0265780_10012288_pt1 | contig 10053 bp, 13 predicted proteins | sample P1T30metagenome_FD_192432 | JGI IMG/M metagenome (GOLD analysis project Ga0265780, IMG submission 192432) | Plant litter microbial communities from East Loma Ridge, Irvine, California - P1 T30 | ecosystem: Environmental > Terrestrial > Plant litter > Unclassified | place: USA: California... | reverse complement strand
AAGCAGTCAAGAAAGCCTCGGCCATCAGCGACGAACGGAAGGGCCTGCAGGAGCAGTACGACCAGCTCACCATGTCGTCGACCCAGCTTCTCGATCGTCAACGCCTGGCGCTCGATGAAAGCAACCGAGCCCTTTTCGATCAGATCGAAGCAGTCAAGAAAGCCTCGGCCATCAGCGACGAACGGAAGGGCCTGCAGGAGCAGTACGACCAGCTCACCATGTCGTCGACCCAGCTTCTCGATCGTCAACGCCTGGCGCTCGATGAAAGCAACCGCGCGTTGTTCGACCAAATCCAGGGACTGAAGCAAGCTGCTGATGCGGCCAGTAAGGCTGGGGAGGCGCAGCGTGCCGCAGCGGAGAGTGCCAAGGATCGCGGGGCGAGCATCCTGGCGGGAGTGGACAGCGCTTACTCTGCACTCGAATCAGTCATCGGGCGTCAGAAAGCATCGTTGCAAGAGTTAACGAGCAAGCACCAGGCTCTGTCGTCTGCGCTGCGCGGCACGCTCGACAGCATGAGGGTGGTTGGGCAGGAAAAAGAGGACAGGGCTGGCGCCCAGGCGCAAGTTCGCGCAGCGCTCGCGATCGCAAAAGCAAGCGGCGTATTGCCGGATGCCGGCAGTTTGAAAAGTGCCCTGTCGGTGCTGAGCAATGATGCGTCGTCCATGTTCGCCACCCAGCAGGATTATTTGCGGGACTTCTACTCGACGCAGAATGACATCGCCGACCTGGCCGGGCTGACCGACAAGACCGTAAGTGTGGAGGAGCAGTCGCTCAAGGCATTGGATGGAATTCTGGACAGTGCCAAGCAGCAGATCGACGCCCTGAAGGGCATCGACATGTCGATCTACTCCGTCGCCGAGGCGCTCAAGGGATTCTCGTTCGCGATCGACGCCGCCAAGGCGGACCCGGTTGCCAGCGCTGGTGGCGAGCTTGCCAAGCTGTACAAGGAACTGCTGGGCCGACCTGCTGACGCCGGCGGCCTCGCCTTCTATAAACAGAAAATGGCGGAAGGGGTCACGCTTGCGGATATCCGTGCCGACATTCTGGGCAGTGCGGAATACAAGAAACTGAAGGGTGTTCCTGGCTTCGCGAATGGTGGCGACCACGCCGGCGGCCTCCGCTGGGTAGGTGAATTCGAACCGGAGCTCGAAGCAACCGGCCCATCCCGGATCCACACGGCGAGCGCTTTGATGGATGCCTTGCGCAAGCCAGTTGGGGACGCTGCGACGCTGGTTGCAGAGATCCGTGCACTGCGAAATGAAGTTGCAGCGTTGAAGGGTGTGACAAGCCGGGGGGCGGACGCGGCTGAGCGAACAGCCACTAGCGCCGATCAATTGGCGGACCAGTTCGACAACGCTACTGATGGCGGCAATGCTTTCCGGGCTGAGGTACTCAACGTTGTGAAAACGAAGGAGGTTGCATGACGACGAGCGCAAGGGTAATGGTTCCGATCGAGGTCACGGCCAGCATGATCAAGGCCGGGACGACGATTCCGGAACCTGACCTGGCGAACGGCGAGGTTGCTTGGGCATCTGGCGCGAGCTACTCGGTCAACAACGAGCGCACGTTCAACGGCTCGGTGTGGGGATGCAAGCTGGCCCACACGGGCCGTACGGCCAACCCGGAAGTCGACGTCAACTACTGGTACCGGGTCGGCCCGACAAACCGCATGGCCCCGTTCGACGACTACTCGAACACGAAGGTGGTTGCAACGACATCGCTGACGTATGTGGTCGGCCCCGGGTTCCTGAACGGGCTTGCGGTATATGGAATGGAGGGCTCGAGCTACAGCATCGTGGTCCGCGATGGCCCCGGCGGGCCGCCCATGCGTGAGTGGGCCGGCGACCTGTACAGCCAGGCGGCTGGCTTCTACGAGCTGCTCTTCTCGACGCTGGCCAAGACCGAGCAGCTGTCGTTCGACGATATCCCGCTTTCGCCAAATGCTCAGGTGACGATCACGGTCACTGCGGCGCCCGGCGGGCGGGTAGCGATCGGTACGATCAAGTTCGGCGACTGGCGGCAGTTCATCGGCGACGGGAAGTTTGGCGGAACGCAATACGGTGCCGAGTCCAACCGTATAAGCCGCACGCTGCGGGAATACAACGCAGACGGCACATACAAGATCGTGCGGAGGGCGACGAGCCGCGACGTCAGCTGCAGCATCGTGATCGATGCCGAGCAGGCGATGAACGCCGACGCCATCCTGGGCGACATCATCGACACCGCGGTGCCGTTCGAAGCCAGCGGCCTCCCGCGCTACGGCTACCTGAACACGCTCGGCTTCGTGACCGGGAGCATTCGGGCCGACACGTATGGCACGACATCAATCAACCTGAAAGTGGAAGGCAATATCTGATGGCAACTCCAGTACCTTTGTTCACGGCTATTCCACCGTTTCCAGCGCTTTCCGATCGCGCTGACGGCAGCTACAACAACAAGGCATTTGCGTTCGGTACGCATATGGCTGACACGTTTGTGGAAGAGGTAAATGCATTCGCGGCAAGCGTAAATTCCTTCGCCGCAGGTGGTGCTTATGCTTTCCCGTATGTGTTCGATCCGACTACGGCCGACGCTGACCCGGGTCCAGGCGGCCTGCGCCTTGGCAGTGCGCCGCAAAACGCAGCGACTGCATTGCGGATCGACTCGGTCACCGTCGGCGGCACGAATATCGACAGCCTGCTGGCCGCGATCGGCGCCGGCACCAGCGTGCTCAAGGGCGCCATCCGCATCGTTGAAGTCGGCGCGCCTGCCAACTGGATGCTGTTCGACATCCTGGCCGTCTCGGCAGCCAGCGGGTACCGCAACATGACCGTCGTCCCCAGGGCGAGCAGTTCGGCCAATCCGTTCAGCAGCGGCGCGCCGGTGATGATCTTCATTGACCGGGCTGGCGACGTCGGCAACGGCGCCGAGGTGCTGCTGGGCGGCGCGGATATCACGGAGCCCACGGCGCTGATCAACTTCCTCAGCATCTTTTCGCCGCTCTACGACAACTACACGATCGAATTGAATGGCGTAACGCTTAGCAATAACAATGCAATTTGCATTCGGTTGGCAAACGCAGGTGCAGCATCGTCCGCAACGGCGTACACGACCCCTGGTGGGCACGGGACCGAGCAAACGGTGATGGATACACGCTGGACGATTGGCAATTATTTGTCCGCCAGTCCGCGTGTGGGAACTATCGAAATCTCAAATGCGAATGGCATTGCTACGCCCAAGGGATATCGCTATTCAGGATCCACGCAGGGCCTGAATGGTAGTAGCGCGACTGTGTACCGGGCGGCGCTTGAGGTAGCGCTTTATACCGGCAACCATGCAGCGAGCGGATTCCAGATTTCACTCTACAACGCTGGCAACTTCACGGGCGGGAAGATCCGCATTTACGGAAAAAGGAACTGACATGCGCGTCAACGATAACGGCGTCATGCGCGACGCCACACCGGAAGAAGTTGTCGAGCTCGAGGCGCGCGCGAACATTGATCTGCCGTCACTGAAAGCCGCGAAGAACGTCGACATCGACGGCTGGCGCGCCGCGGCGAACGCATCAACGTTCCCGCACGGCGGCAAGTTGATCGCCTGCGACGCGCTGTCTCGCTCCGACATCGACGGGGTCGCGAACCACATTGCGCTCTGTGGCGACTTCCCAGCCGGATTTCCCGGCGGCTGGAAGGCTACCGACAAGACCATGCTGCCGCTCGGCGATGTCGACGCCTTCCGCGCCATGTACGCTTCGATGACCGCCCAAGGCACCGAGAACTTCAACCACTCGCAGAACCTGAAAGCGCAGCTGGCCGCCGCCAGCACGCCGGAAGAGATCGCGGCCATCCAATGGTGATGACATGCAGGTAGCCTTCTACAAAAGCACTCGCCCCGGACTGGCCGGCATCTATAACCGCCTGGTTCGCTGGTGGACGAAGTCGCCGTATTCGCATGTCGAGCTGGTCCTGTCGTCCGGTCGCTCGTGGTCTTCCTCCTTCGAAGACGGCGGCGTTCGCTGGAAGCTGATCGACTTCGATCCGGAGAAGTGGGATCTGGTTGACCTGCCGGCTGAGCTCGAGGCCGCTGCGGAGGCCTGGTTCCTTGAGCATCGCGGCCAGAAGTACGATCTGCGTGGCAACCTGCAGTTCATCATTGCAGCAGTCGGGCACAGCATCAAGCGCTGGTTCTGCTCCGAGGCCGTGGCTGCTGCGCTCGGCATTCCGGACCCCTGGCGATACGACCCGGGCACGCTGGCTAGTGCCATCAAGTTCATTAACAAACCCGCTTGATAGCGGGTTTTTTCTGCCGCAGAGGTTTCGAATTAGTCTCAACTTTCCTAGAAATGAGACGGCGAGCCAAGGAGACTGTGCACTTCGATACATCACATAATTCTCCTGAAAGGTTCTCATGAGTCCATCCCCAAATGGCGGCTTCGACTACGATGCATTAGCAAGTTGGGCGCTGCTCATTGGCCTGTCCCTTTGGGGCGGATGGGCATCCTTCGTTCGTAAGATGCGTGAAGGGCACGTGCGAGCCTGGAACATCACGGAGCTGGTCGGCGAGCTCTGCATCTCGGGCTTTACCGGAATCGTTACGGCGCACCTGTGCGACTACATCGACGCGCCGACATCGCTTAAGTATGCCTTGGTGGGAATCATGGCCCATATGGGTAGCAGGGCGCTATTCAAGTTGGAAAGCCTGGCAAACACCAAGTTCAATTTGCCAGTGGACGCCCCCCGGAAGGAGGACGACCATGCCGCCTAGTGCCTTCATTGCTTTGCTGCTGCCGTCTGCCCAGGCCTGCCAGCGCGCCACCGGCATCCCGGCGTCGTTCACGATTGCCCAAGCCGCCCTCGAATCCGGCTGGGGCACCCGCGCGCCCGGCAACAACCTGTTCGGCATCAAGGCTGACAGGTCGTGGAAGGGCAAGACGGTCAGCTTCGACACGCATGAAGTGTTCGACGGCAAGCGGGTCGGGATGGTCGACAAATTCCGCGCCTACGCGACCCTGGACGAATGCTTGGCTGATCGCGCCAGTTTCTTCAAGGTGAACCCGCGCTACGCCGCCTGCTTCAAAGAGACGACGGGCGAGGGCTGGGCGCGCGCTGTCGCCAAGGCCGGCTACGCCACCGACCCGAAGTATGCCGACACCCTGATCGCTGTCATGCAGGGTCGGAAGATGGCCCAGTACGACGTCGACCGGAGCCTGCCATGAGCGCGCTGCAGCGCCTGCTCGGCGCGACCTTGGCCGTGGTGTTCCTGGTGGTGGCCACCTGGCTCGGCGCGCGCCACTACGGCGCCGAGCAGTTTCAGGCCGGCTGGGACGCGGCTGTTGCCGCCGGTGCTGAGCAGCGTGAGCACCAGGCAGCACTGGCCCGTGAAACCGAAACCACCCTGCGCGCCCAGCTTCGCGACAAGGACGTCGCAGCACTCACCCAAGAGAAGAAACATGCTGAATCCCTCGAAGATGCTCAGCGCCGCGTGCGCGCTGGCGTTGACAGCCTGCGCTGCCCCGCAGGGCCAGTACCAGCCGTCGCCACGGCCGGTGATCGACCCGCTGCCGCTGGACCTGTTGTTGACGAACAGGGATTGGCAATTGTGCCGGAGGATGCTGCAGCGATTCTCGGCGACGGAGCAGATGTTGCAGGACTCGTGCGGCGCTACGAGCGCGTCGTCGAACGGTTCGAAGCCTGTCGGGCGTTGAGAGCACAATGAGCACCCTCGAATTTCACGCCCATACACCCGAGGGAGTGACGCACGTGTGCGACGTTCATCGCGGGTCGGTCGATCAGTCGCCGCTGCAGTTCATCAGCCAGCAGGAGCTTGCGCGACTCCACGCGGTAGAGGCTGAGCTTCTGGCCCTGCGCGCGACCCTCGGCGTTCAGCCGGCCTGAGCAGCACCCGGTGGGCAACCTCAATCGGCACGCCAATATCGCAGAGGTATGCGGCACCGAGCTGGATCCCGTGCGCCGTCGCGATATTGATCGCAAGGTCGATGCGTAGGGCTGTGAGGCGGTCTGGTCGTCTGTTCATTCGCAGAGCATCGCAGGTCATTGCCGCCCCGACCTTGCGCTGCGTCAACGGTGCTACACTCGGCTCATGTACGGAAAAGTCAAACGTCTTCGCGCTGGCGGCAAGCGCCTGTCGGATCACGATATCGCCAGATCGGAATATGTCCAGGGCGAAGTGCGGGTCTACGGCCTGGCCGGCACCATCGTGGCCAACGTGAGCGCACCCGATTCCCAGGTCGCCGACCCGCTGCTGCCACAGCTGTACGACGCCAAGCTAGTCACCATGCACGGTCATGGCATGCTATTCAAAGGTGAGGAACGGCCACAGGGCGATGCAGGACCAGCCTATATCCAAGAGTGGTCTGTGATGGTTGAGCGATAGCGATTCAGTCATTTGCCTGCTCCACAAAGTCATTTGAGCCCGCATGGATACTGCCGATTAGGCAGGCTTCGCAGAGGATTTTGTGGAGCGGAAAATGTCTGCAATGCCGCATGGTTGACGGATTCTAGTAGCAACTTCCCAAGCTTACGATGCTGGGCTTAAGTTCGCTCAACTGCCGTTTGCTTCGTGTGGGAATTCGTTATACTCATTCAGCTCACCGTATCGAAGTTCGTCGTCGTCAAGGTTTGCCTGGTCTTCGCTCTGAGCAAAGACTGTCAGTTCATCGCGAATTTCTTGAACACTTGATCCGCTAAGAGTGGCTGCGAGCCCAATCGCTCCAGCAGCTTGATCGGTTACTTCCCCACTTGGATCACTGAAATCACTTTCCCCATTGTCGTTGTCATAAATTGCTTTTGCTAAAGTATGTTTTTCGATGGGCATGTGACACCTCGTAACTGTTATTGAAGATAGTATTCGGCTGGGTCTTAAAGCGGAGCAACGGAAACAATAGTCGCTCCGGCTGTCCTAGAATTACTCGGCAACCAGGCCGGCGCGATTCATGTAGTCAGTCAACGTGCCGGGAACATCAAACACCCGCGCAACCGCAAGGTTAAGTTCTGGAACCGACAGCGAGCCAATCCGTGGGAGCGGCAAGCGGGCGCGCCCGCCGTCGACTGTAACCAGAATTACGCGTTCGATCAGCGTCGCTCCGTAGTACACATTAACGTAGTAGCTTCGCGCGCGCGAATCGGGAAATTTATTGGCCCAAGGTTCCCGGAAGTCGTCCACATGCTCGTCTTCTTCGCCATGCTTGCTTTCCATACGAAGATTCACATCTTCGAGGTAGACGAAAATCGATTCCTCAGAATCTTCGATGCGCTTCCAGTCCTCATCTGGGTCGCTGCGCACGATTTTAAGGATGAGTTCATTATGTTTCATGGTCGCTCCATTCTATGCTAGGCCCGGGGAATCCAGTCCATCAGTGTCGAGCGTATGTGCGAATCATGGCCAAAATTTCAACCTCAATCACCTAACTCTTTGGCGTAGGATTTGGCGTAGGATTTCACTTCAAGCGCGGAGCGTCATAGATGAAAGCACCCATGCATCATGGGGGTGTCTTGCTCAGTCCAGACGGCTGGCGATCTCCTCGGCCGTTTCATTGTAGTACACCTGCAGTTGGCGGAGATCACGGTGACCGACCATCCTTGCAAGATCCAGCACGTTCAGCTTTTTCGCCAACCTGGTGATTGCCAAATGGCGCGTATCGTGGAAAGTACCGTCCTCGATCATGGCCCGCTTCTTCGCCTTCCGGAACAAAGTGTCCAGGGATTTTGAGGTGACCGCAAACATGGGTTCATCTTCTTCAACTGCCGGCAATAATTTCAGCAGCTGGACCGCGCGGTTCGAAAGGGCTACAGCACGCTTCGTTCCGTTCTTGGTCCTCTGCAGCGTTGCCGCCTTGCCGGCGACATCTCTAGGGACGAGGGAGCATATCTCGCCTGCGCGCATGCCGGTCTCGATCGCGAAGAGGAAAGCAACGGCGACCCGCTGGCTCACAGTGTCAGCCTGCGCTGTGTCGTCCTGGTCTAGGCCGAGAGCGAGGCAGATGCGCGTGATCTCGTCTTCTGTGTACAGGCGGTCGCGCGGAGGCGGATCATCAGGCCGGCGCACATCGGTTGTCGGAGACTTTGACAGCCATTTCCACTCTTTCGCGGCAGAGGAAAACACGTGTGAAAGTAAGTTGAGGTCACGATTAACTGACGAGCCAAGGACCTTGTCGACATTGAGGCGATGGTCTCGCCACTTACCCAGAATTTCAGGCGTAATATCCGACAACTTCATGTCGGAAAGTTTTACACCGTCAACTTCGGTCCGGCCAATTGCGGCCATCCGCAGGACTTCCAATCGCTTGCCCTGCTTGTGAATTGACACTTCTTTCTCGTAGCGACGAAACGCCTCGTCGAGGGTTCGGCCACGCTGGATGCCGGTCGATGCACCCTCGCGGATCTCGGTTTCACGCTTGGCTGACCAGCTTACCGCCTCGGCTTTGGTAGCGAACACCTTGGACTCACGTGTGCCTTGAGTCGCGATCTGGGCGCGCCATCCTTTGTTTAGCTTAGCAATTGACGCCATAGCGCACCTTCGCAATGAGATGCGTAATTGTGTGCGTAAATCGTGCGTAACTCAACCGGATAATATGCGTGAAAATGCGTGATCTTGCAGATGCTGGCAGCTTCGGTGATGCGCTGTAAGTCGTTGATTTGACTTAAGAAGATGGGTAATGCGGTGTGCTGCTGCTAGGGTTGTTGGTGCCTCCGGCCGGAATCGAACCGGCACGCCTTACGGCGCTTGATTTTGAGTCAAGTGCGTCTACCAATTCCGCCACAGAGGCCCTAGAGTAGGCGCGCATATTAGCATACCGTTCATGGAACTGACCAGTACCGCGCCAAGCGGACACTGGCCGGGCGAAATCAGCAGGCGATCCGCTGCTGCAGCAGGCGCAGGCTTCCCACCGGGCCGACCACCTGCAGGGCGTGCGGCGAGACCTTCACCAGGATGGAACCGTCGCGGGCGCTCAGCCAGGGGCGCGGGCGGAAGTAGCTGAGCTGCTCGGTATCGGACGGGCTGCGGCGGTAGCCCAGCGAGACCAGGGCTTCGTCGAGGGTGGCGAGCATGTGGCGGGCGTCGAAGCGGGTGTTCATCTCGAAGCGGCCGGGGCCCATCATGGCGGCCGGCAGCAGGGCGCCAGCAAGAGTGGGCAGCACGATGAAGGGCAGGGGCGCCTCCGGGTCGATGAAGTGCAGGGCCAGCACCAGCAGCGGCAGGCCCAGCAGCAGGGTCAGGCCCCAGGGCAGCAGCTGGCGCCAGGTATCTTGCCGGACCAGGAAGAAAGGCCGTTTGCGGATCCTGACAATTTCTGAAAAAGTAACGCTTTTCATTGCTATCTCCTTGCGGCGCTGCTCGAACGGTTGAGGTTCGCATTGCACACATGCGACCGGTTTTATTTTGAACACCAACCCTCTTGTGAGTTTGACTCCGCTCAAACCCACTGCCTCGTGGGCGGAAGTCTCACATCGGATTGGCGAGCTTCGCACCTCTGGAAAAACATGCAGGAATCGTGCCAGAAAAGGAAAAGCCGCCGGCTGTGAGGCCGGCGGCTTTGATATTTACAGAACGAAAAGGTTCAGGGACGGCGGAACAGGCGGAAGCGTTCGTAGCGGTCGGAGGCGCGCCGGCCTTCCCACAGCACGGTGGCGCCGCGCACGCCGTGGCGGCGCGCCTGGCGGTCGTCGTTGCGGTTGCGGTCGCGGATATCGTCCTGCAGCAGCACGTAGCGGCACGCGTCCGCATCCATTTTGGCAAAGGGCAGGCGGCCGAAGTAGGCGAAGGAGGCGCGCTGGGCCGGGCCGACGTTGCTGTCGATGCAGTCGGCGTCGTGCGGCAAGGTCGCCGCGATCTGGCGTGCCACGCCGGCGTAGCTCTTGCCGTAGTTGAGGTCGGGCAGGAACAGGGTCATCAGGAGCACCCACAGCAGGATCAGGCCGCTCGAGGACAGCACCACTGCGCGCCACAGCACCGGCGGGCGGCGCGACAGGCGCCAGTGGACCAGCATGATCCAGCCGACGCTGACCGCGGCCGCCACCACGAAGGCGACGATGCCGACTTCCGGCACGAAGCCCG
>Ga0265780_10012286_pt1 | contig 10053 bp, 7 predicted proteins | sample P1T30metagenome_FD_192432 | JGI IMG/M metagenome (GOLD analysis project Ga0265780, IMG submission 192432) | Plant litter microbial communities from East Loma Ridge, Irvine, California - P1 T30 | ecosystem: Environmental > Terrestrial > Plant litter > Unclassified | place: USA: California... | reverse complement strand
TAATTGTCGTAGGACCAGAACTGAAACTGCATGAGTGCGGTCTGCCAAAAGACATGGCTGCCGAGCTGTTCAAGCCGTTTGTTATCCGCAAGCTCATCGAGCGGGGTATCGTAAAAACGGTGAAATCAGCGAAGAAAATCGTTGACCGGAAAGATCCAGTTATCTGGGACATTCTGGAGAACGTACTGAAAGGCCATCCTGTCCTGCTGAACCGGGCGCCAACGCTGCACCGTCTGGGTATTCAGGCGTTCCAGCCGAAGCTGATCGAAGGTAAAGCTATTCAGTTGCACCCACTCGTCTGTACGGCGTTCAACGCTGACTTTGACGGTGACCAGATGGCTGTTCACGTACCACTGGGCCAGGAAGCGGTGCTGGAAGCGTCGCTGCTGATGCTGGCATCGCACAACATCCTGAACCCTGCCAACGGCGCGCCGATCACGGTACCGTCGCAGGACATGGTATTGGGTCTGTATTACGTAACGAAAGGTCGTAAATCAACGCCGGAATATCCCATCATTGGCGAAGGCATGACGTTCTACGGTGCTGAAGAAGTAATCATCGGTATCAACGAAGGTCGCGTTTCGAAGCACGCCAACATTAAATGCCGGGTAACTGTCCGGGATGAAAACGGCGCGCTGGTTGAGAAAATCATCGATACAGTAGCCGGTCGGTTGTTGTTCAACCAGGCTGTACCGGAAGAAGTTGGTTATATTAACGAACTGCTGACGAAGAAAAAGCTGCAACAAATCATTGCGCTGATCTTTAAAATCTCAGGTAATGCCCGTACGGCGCAATTCCTTGATGAGATCAAAGAACTTGGCTTCCAGATGGCGTTCAAGGGCGGTCTGTCAATTGGTCTGAGCGACGTTATGATTCCAGAGGCCAAACAAGGCCTGGTTGACGAAGCAAAAGCTGAGGTACAGAGCGTTTGGGATAACTACCTGATGGGTCTGATTACGGAGAATGAGCGCTATAACCAGGTTATCGATATCTGGACACGTGTGAATTCCCGTCTGACCGAGACGCTGATGAAACAGCTCGAAGCCGATCAGGGTGGTTTCAACTCGATCTATATGATGATGCACTCGGGCGCCCGTGGTTCCCGTGAGCAGATTCGTCAGCTGGGTGGTATGCGGGGTCTGATGGCTAAGCCACAGAAAAACCTGCAGGGCTCGGTTGGTGAGATCATTGAAAACCCGATTCTATCGAACTTCAAAGAAGGTCTCGACGTACTGGAGTATTTTATCTCGACGCACGGTGCGCGGAAAGGTCTGGCCGATACAGCCTTGAAAACGGCTGATGCGGGTTACCTGACCCGTCGTCTGCACGATGTAGCACAAGACGTAATCATTAGTGAAGACGACTGTGGTACGTTACGTGGTCTGCAGGTATCTGCGTTGAAAGACAACGAAGATATCGTTGAGCCGCTGTCGGAACGGATTCTGGGCCGGACAACGGTGCACGATGTGTTTGATCCGCTGAAGAAAGACGAAGAAGGCAAACCACTCAAACTGGTAGGCTCCGGCGAACTGATCACGGAAGAAATTGCCGCTGCTATTGATGAAACCAGCATCGAAACGGTTGAGATCCGTTCGGTACTAACGTGCGAATCGCGTCGTGGGGTTTGCGCCAAGTGTTACGGACGTAACCTGGCGTCGGGCCGTATGGTCGACATCGGTGAAGCGGTGGGTGTTATTGCCTCGCAGTCAATCGGTGAGCCGGGTACGCAGTTAACCCTTCGTACCTTCCACGTGGGTGGTACGGCCTCGAACATTGCCGTCGACGCATCGATCAAAGCGAAGTTCGACGGGCTGATCGAGTTCGAAGAAATGCGTACAGTTCAGTCGGAAGACGCCGAAGGAAACCCACAGACGGTCGTCATGGGTCGTTCGGGTGAAGTTCGGATCGTTAATCCTAACGACCGCAACCAGGTACTTATCAGCAATAACGTTCCTTACGGCGCGTTCCTGCGGGTGAAAGATGGAGACATCGTTAGCAAAGGGGACGACATCTGCGCATGGGATCCTTATAACGCCGTTATTCTGTCTGAGCTGACGGGTACGCTGACGTTTGATGCGATTGAAGATGGTATTACCTACCGTGAGGAGTTCGATGAACAAACGGGCTTCCAAGAGATGGTAATCATCGAAACGCGTGACAAAGCGAAAAACCCGGCTATCATTGTTCAGGGAACAACCACGATGGCACTGCACCTGCCAGATGCTGATGCATCGGGTAAACTCCAGAAAAGCTACAACCTACCCGTAGGTTCGCGTCTGGTTGTTAAAGCCGGGCAGTCGATCAAAGCCGGTCAGCCGCTGGCGAAAATTCCACGTAACGTTGGTAAAACCCGCGATATTACGGGTGGTCTGCCACGGGTAACGGAATTGTTTGAAGCACGTAATCCATCGAACCCAGCCGTTGTCAGCGAAATTGATGGTGTTGTAACATACGGTACGATCAAACGGGGTAACCGCGAGATCTTTATCGAGTCGAAAGACGGCACGAAGAAAAAGTACCTGGTACCACTGTCGAAATTCATCCTTGTGCAGGATAATGACTTCGTTCGGGCGGGTGCTCCGCTGTCGGATGGTGCCATTACGCCAAGCGATATCCTGGCTATCAAAGGGCCGACAGCTGTTCAGGAATACCTGGTGAATGAAATTCAGGAAGTTTACCGTCTGCAAGGCGTAAAAATCAACGATAAACACATCGAAGCCATCGTGCGTCAGATGATGCAGAAAGTTGAGATTATCGACTCGGGCGATACTAACTTTCTCGAAGGGCAAGTTGTTGACAAATGGTCTTTCCGCGAAGAGAACGACAAAGTTCTGGACGCTAAAGTCGTTGTTGAGGCTGGTGATTCGGAAAACTTCAAACCAGGTATGATCGTGACGACCCGTCGTCTGCGTGACGAAAACTCAAGCCTGAAACGTCGTGACCTTGCTCTAGTGCAGGTACGTGACGCAATGGCTGCCGTTTCGCAACCAACGCTGATGGGTATTACACAGTCATCGCTCGGCACCGATAGCTTCATCTCGGCGGCTTCCTTCCAGGAAACCACGAAAGTACTGAGTGAAGCATCGATTCGTGGTAAACGCGATACGTTGGAAGGGCTGAAAGAAAACGTGATCGTTGGTCACCTGATTCCAGCCGGTACCGGTCTTCGTCGTTACCAAAGCGCAATCGTTGGCTCGAAAGAGGAACTGGAAACAGTTACCGAATCGCGCGAACAATTTGCCCGGAGCAAGAAACGGGCTACTGTTTAACAAGTAGCTGGATTGATTTTAGAAACGCCCCAGTTGGAAACGACTGGGGCGTTTTTTGTAAATGCATACCTTTGTAAAAAGAACCCAACTATGAATTCTCAACCACCTAATCCAGAAGGTTCTATTGACGTAGAACTCAGCGAAGATATTGCCGAAGGGACGTACGCTAACCTGGCGATGATTGCTCACTCGAACAGTGAATTTATTCTGGATTTTATCCGGCTGATGCCAGGCGTCCCGAAAGCCAAAGTAAAAGCACGTATTATCCTGACTCCGGAGCACGCAAAACGTTTGCTGGAAGCACTACGCGAGAACATTAGCCGGTTTGAAGAAGCAAACGGAGGCATTAATGACTCGAATGATGGATTTCGCTTTCCGGGCGGTGGCTATGGCGGTCCTGTCGGCCAGGCGTAGCGTAAAATCTTGCCGCTTTCGGTTTGACATTCAGCAGGTTTTGCCTATCTTTGCACCTCAAAATTCGGGAAGACTGTTTTTTTGTAAACACATTTCAAATGCCTACTATACAACAATTAGTGCGTAAAGGCCGCGAGAAACTTGAATTCAAGTCGAAATCGCCGGCCCTTGACGCCTGCCCACAACGTCGGGGCGTGTGCACGCGAGTGTACACCACGACACCGAAGAAGCCAAACTCGGCTCTTCGTAAAGTTGCCCGGGTTCGTTTGACGAACGGCCGGGAAGTCAACGCCTACATTCCAGGTGAAGGTCACAACTTACAGGAGCACTCAATCGTACTGATTCGTGGTGGCCGGGTTAAAGATCTGCCAGGTGTACGTTACCACATCGTACGTGGTGCGTTGGATACTGCTGGTGTAAGTGGTCGTCTGCAGAGCCGTTCGAAATACGGTGCAAAACGTCCAAAACCAGGTCAGGCTCCAGCAGCGGGTAAAGGTGCACCGGCTAAGAAGAAAAAGTAATTAATCAGACTGCCCGTTGAAAAATACGGCAGAGTAAGATCAAAAATCTGAAGAAATCATGAGAAAGGCTAAACCGCCCAAGCGTTACGTGTTGCCCGATCCCAAATACAAGGAGGTCCTCGTAACCAAATTTGTTAACAACCTGATGTACGAAGGCAAGAAAAGCCTGGCGTACTCCATCTTCTATGACGCGCTTGACGTAGTGGCAAAACGCACGAGCGAGAGCGGTCTGGATACGTGGAAAAAGGCATTAAATAACGTAATGCCAGCGGTTGAAGTAAAAAGCCGTCGCGTCGGTGGAGCTACCTTCCAGGTACCAACCGAAGTACGGGCTGACCGGAAGGTCGCGGTAGGCATGAAATGGCTTATCCGGTACGCTCGTTCGCGGGGTGAGAAAACAATGGTAGACCGGCTTGCTGCTGAAATCGTTGCTGCTTCCAAAGGTGAAGGTGCAGCGGTGAAAAAGAAGGACGATACGCACCGTATGGCTGAAGCCAACAAGGCGTTCTCGCACTTTCGGTTCTAATTCATTCCAGATGGCCACAGTCCCGGTGGTCGTCACATTGTACAAAAGCTATCCAACATTGGGTAGCTTTTGTTGTTTCTCACCATATGGCTACGCTAGAAAACGATACGCTCCGCATTGATATTCAGGAAAAAGGAGCTCAACTGACGTCAATTGTTGACAAACAGACTAACATTGAGCACCTCTGGCAGGCTGATCCGGCTGTCTGGCCGTGGCATGCGCCTAATCTATTCCCTATAATTGGCGGCTGTCTGAATAATCAGCTACTGATTGATGGCAAGACTTATCCCATGCAGCGGCATGGTTTTGCCCGGCAGTTGCCGTTTACGCTGGTGGAGTCAACAGCTAACAGCGCTACGTTCTCCCTGCAATCCAGCGACCAGACAAAGACTAGTTACCCTTATGCGTTCGATTTTCAGATTAATTATTCGCTGACGGAAAATCAACTGGACGTAATGTACCGGGTAATTAACCAAGACGACAAAACTGTTTTCTTTTCCGTGGGGGCGCATCCGGCCTTTGCCGTGCCATTTCTGGATGATGAAGCTTATGAGGATTATTACCTGGAGTTTGAGAAGGCTGAGCCACTCGAAACGTCCATGCTCTCAGCTGAAGGGTATTTTACCGGAGAGACGAAGACCGTACCGACTGATGGCAGTCGGTTGGCGTTAACTAAACATCTGTTCGACGAAGACGCGCTGGTTTTTAAACACATTGATTCGCGTTCGGTAACGATTCGGAGTACCAAAAACGATCATGCTGTAACGGTCACTTACAAGGAGTTTCCTTATCTGGGCGTCTGGGCCAAACCCGGTGCGCCATTCGTCTGTATTGAGCCCTGGCTGGGCTGTGCTGACTCGGTAGGGGAGTTGCTGCCTATTGAACAGAAAGAACTGATTCAGCAGGTTGCTGTCGGGCAAACGTTCGCGGCTACTTTCTCCATAAAAATAAGCTGAATTGATCAGGCTAAAAAGAAAGGAGGGCATACTACTACGTATGCCCTCCTTTCTTTTTAGCCTGGAAATATAAACTACTGATTTTCTTCCAGCGCAGCAAAATCCTTGAATCGCCGTTTGATTGTATTGTCGGTAGCTTCTTTTTTACTCTGCCAGTTGGCATCCAGTTCCAGCGCTACCAGGCCACTCAGGCTTAATGCATTACGAAAGTCATCCAGTTTCTTGATAAACTCCCCACTGCGTCGGCTTGATTTCAGTGCGTATTCGCGGGCAAAGACGTCACCTTTGTTTTGAATCTCGCTACGTTTACCCAATACGTAGTTATATCGGTCGAGCAGGTCTTTCATCGATTTGCCAATAACCTCCGTGGCTTCGAGCGTACCCATCGTCAATACGGCAGTTCCACCTACGGCCGATACGTACTTTGCGTTGGGCGCCGAGATAACCGGCGAGACACCAGTGATGGCACCCAGCGATGCGTTGGCGACAGAGCGATTACGTTTGCCGCTCTTGGCCCGCCGATAATCGCGTTTAAGCTGTTCTTCTTTCTCGCTAAGCTGTTCAACCAGTCCCCATGCTTGGACCAATAGCTGACGATACTGGGCGTAGTAATACCGGTCTTTCTCCTGCTCGTTGACCGTATTCAGTACTGTAAAACGGATTTTTTTTTCATCCCGATTCTGCGCTTTGTCCAGCGCGAAAAAGGTAATGTTAGCCGTTAAACTGTCAAGTGGATCTTTGACGAAATCGTAGCCTGGTGTCCAGATAAACTCGTATTGATTGTTTGTATTCTTGACGAGCGCTGTTTTCGGAATCTGCTGGTTATCGGACAGAAAGTCGAATGTTGTTACGTCGTCATCGCCGTTCTGGTCTTCCAGGTAAAATTTCAGGTTAACCGTAGCGTTCTCACGCAGCTTGTAATACGTTTCTCGAGGCACCAGCGCTATTTCCGGTGCCAGGTCCATCTGGGTTACCTCAATTTTCAAACGGCCCTTGGTGCGTGTTTTTGACGGCTGGTCTTCTACCCAGAACTCAATATACTGAGGCTGCTGCCGCAGTCTGTTAAACTGTTGCTGTGATAGTGTCCAGCTTAGCTCACCCTGCGAAGAGAGTTTGCTGCCTTCGGGCATCTGATCGGCAATGGGAATAAAGACTATAGGGTCGCCGTCGGCATCGTAAACCACCTCGGGATCGATCTTATGAACATTTTCTTTCCGGTAGCCTACGTAAAAAGGACGCAGATCACCAACGGTTGGCGGTCGGTTTACATGAAGCACTTTAAATTCAACGACCTGACTAGCGTTTTGCCCATGTTTGCTGCGGGCTTCGAAAGTAACGGGATACGTATGTGTTGTCTGAATGCGGTCTGCCAGATTATAACCAGGCGTCCAGGTAAAATGACCCAGCGAATCGAGTTGCATCCCGTCTAATTTACCCTGGCCAAACGAGAACGTAATGGTATCAGCAGGGGCGGCACTGGCTTTCAGATCAAAACGAACAGTACCACCCTCGGGTACTACGTTCCAATTCGGGTGTGACGGAAAAATGAGTTGTATTTGTTTTGTATCCTGGGCGTAACTACTCCCAAAACAGGAAGTCAGTAGAAGCCACACGATGCTACCGATTAGACGGATCATAAGCGATGAGCAGATGGTAGTTCGTTTTGAAGAACGCAAAAATACGGCGAAGATTTCACGGTAGGCGGAGATACTGCCGTATTGTGCGGTATTTATTTCCCTTCTCCGATCGTTAAAACTGATAAAAGTCAGATCACCGTACCGAAAGTAGTATTAAAAAAGCCCTTCGTGAGGAAGGGCTTTTTTGAGAAGTGAGCGACGCTACAACGACTATTTTTTCTTGGGAGCCGTTGTGGTGCTGCTGCCCGTGGTAGCTGGTCTGGCTGGTGCCGTACCCGGTGCCTGCGCAGCAGCAGCGGCTTTGGCTGGATCAATACCCAGTTTTTTCAGAACCGACTCCGTAATGTTGTTGTCTTCTGGAGCTACCAGCAGAATAGGGATGGTGTTTGACCCAGCGTCCAGGTTGAATACGTACTGGTACCCCTCATCCTTGGCAACGGCGTCGATAGCCTTCTGAATTTTCTGAACGACTGGGTTCACCAGCGACTGGTATTTGGTTTGCAGCGATTGCTCGGCAGTGCGGCCAAACTCCTGAATCCGGGTCTGAAGGCCCTGAAGTTCTGTTTCGCGGTCCTTACGGATAACGTCCGACATTTGAGCCGCGCCTTTCTGATAAGCTTCGTACTTATCTTCCAGTTCTTTGCTCATACGCTTCATTTCGTTTTCCGACTGCGTACGCTGAATCGTCAACTGATTTTGGATATCTTTTGCTTCGGACGTCTGAGCCAGAACATAGTCAATGTTCGTATACCCTAACTTCAGCGAACCGGCTGCGGCTGGCGTCGGCGTTGGGGCTTGTGCCTGTGCGTTAAGACCGCCTGCTAGGAGCGCTACGGCAAACGCCATGACGAGGTTTTTCTTCATTTTGGGATTAATTAAGAGACTATTTGGGGTTTGTTGTTGTGGTTGTTTTTGTTGCGGGAGCCGCTCCAGCCGTTGGTTTGCTGGCTGCGTCAAGGCCTAATTCCTCCATGACATAGTCTGTGTAATCATGACGGGGATTAGTGTACAGCATAACGAAGTCAGATGCTTTATCGAATATAAAGTCCAGTTTTTTCTGAACAGATATTTTCTCAATTGCTCGGTTAACAACCTCCATCGGTGTCTTCATCAGTTCTTTCTTCTTTTCAAAGAGCAGTCCCTGATAGCCGAACACTTTGTTGTTATACTCTCTGGCTTCCCGTTCTTTATCGCTGATGGTCCGCTGACGGTCACGTTTCATATCGTCCGTCAGCAGGATTTCTTCGGCCTGATACGTCTTCTGCAGTTTGTCGATCTCGACGTATTTATCCTGAATGTCTTTCGACCATTTATCGGTAAACTTGTCGATCTCCGTCAGCGCTTTCTGATATTCGGGCATCTTGCTGAAGATAAACTCCGTGTCGACGTAACCGAACTTTTGCGCTTTTGCAGAAGGAACCAGCCAAACAGCGCACAAAAATACAAAAAATAGGTTTTTTTTCATTGATAACCAGTCAATTTTTGCGCAGAGTGGTTGATTTTCAGATAAAAGCTGGCCTTTGAAAGGGTATTGTTCCGACAACTTCAGCCTGCTTTCGTTTAATCAGGAGTTGGATTAACGGACTATAATTGTCTCCTGATTAAACGACGAAAGCGGTCGAATTCTTATCTATCTGATCTGCTGACCAATTGTGAAGTGGAACTGGCCTGATGGCTGTTCTTTCACGCCTGGAATCCGGTCGAATCCATATCCGTAGTCGATACCGATCAACCCAAAGGCAGGCATGAAGATACGGGCACCAAAACCAGCCGACCGTTTCAGGTCAAACGGATTGTACTGGCTGTAACTTCCCCAGTTGTTACCCGCTTCCAGAAAGCCAAGCACGAAGATCGTTGCCGACGGATTGAGCGAAACAGGGTAACGTAGTTCTGCCACAAATTTGTTGTAGGCAACCCCACCGCGGCTCCGGACGTTCGAGTTGGTTGTCTGGTCATAATCGGCCGTGTATACACTCCGGTCGTCGTAACCACGCAGACCGATGATGTCCTGTGCCAGCGCAAACTGGCCCTGTCCGGCCAGACCCGAACCCCCCAGTACAAACCGTTCGAAGGGACCGATCTCCGTACGGCGGTTGTAGCTACCCAGGAAACCCATGTGCGCCCGGGCGTTTAGCACCAGTTTACCAAATACCGTCTGAAACCAACTGGCATCAAACATCCATTTGTGGTATTCAACCAGCTTGTACTGATCTTCGGCGCTTGACAGGGCAGACGTGCCCCGGAAAGCAGACCAGGGTGGCGTCAGCGAACCGCTTAGCGAGAACGATGACCCCGAGCGTGGGAACTGAGGGTTATCGATGCTGTTACGGGCCAGCGTCGTGTTGAACGTCAGGTTATTCGAGATACCGTTGCTATACCCGATATAGAAAATATCCAGGTTATTGAGGTTATAGCGCTGATACGACAGCGAGTTACTCAGCGTAAAGTAATCATCGGGGACTTTTAGCTGACGACCAAGGCCCACCGTAAAGGCGGTGTTAGTATACGATCCCGTTGGTACACGGCCCTTGAGCGGCTGATACAGATTACCATATGGGTTATTAGCGTCATAAAACGATTTGTAAACCGTATGGCTGGCACTGATCGAGAACGCGTTTGGTTTACGACCACCCAGCCAGGGCTCCGTAAACGATAACGAGTATACCTGATACTGCTGACCATTGGCCTGGAAACGAACCTGCACCCGCTGACCGTCGCCGGCCGGCAGAG
>Ga0265780_10012285_pt1 | contig 10055 bp, 8 predicted proteins | sample P1T30metagenome_FD_192432 | JGI IMG/M metagenome (GOLD analysis project Ga0265780, IMG submission 192432) | Plant litter microbial communities from East Loma Ridge, Irvine, California - P1 T30 | ecosystem: Environmental > Terrestrial > Plant litter > Unclassified | place: USA: California... | reverse complement strand
ATACCGGGCCCTGCGACAGGGTGGCCGAGCTGCCGTGATCGTGCCCGACAATGTCATGTTCGAGGGGGGGCTCGCGCGAAAGGTGCGCGAGGAGCTGACCGAGCTATGCGATCTTCGCATGGTGTTGAAGCTGCCGATCGGCATCTTCTACGCCCAGAACGTCAGCACCTATGTGCTCTTCTTCGAACGCAAGGATACAGCCTCACCCAGAACTAGCGATGTCTGGGCCTATGATCTGCGCAGCGGTCTGCCGCGCTTTAACAAGCGCCGGCCGTTTGCCCGCCAGGATCTTGAGGGTTTCGAGACGGCATTCCATGCCCTTGCCAGTGGGGCGCGCCTTACATCGATCGCCGACGACCGGCTGCGATGCTTCAGCCGGGAGCAGATCGTGGAGCATGGCGATCAGGTTGCAACTGGGTGGCTGGACGCCGGTGGCGACGTGGCGGCCGACGCCGCACCCGAGGATATTCACGAAACCCTTCAGCGCATGCTTGCATCGCTCAAGTGGATATCTGGCGAGATCAGCGACGTGGTGGAAGCCCTTGCCATCAAACCCGATGGCAAGACCGAACGCGCCGAGCCGTGATCAAGACGCTACCGGACACCTGGCTGTCCACGACGCTTGGTGCGTTCAGCGATCTCGTCAACGGCCGTGCGTTCAAGTCATCGGACTGGTCCACGACCGGACTGCCGATCATCCGCATTCAAAATCTGCGAAACCCCAAGGCCGCGTTCAATCGGTTTGCGGGCGAGACGGACGAACGGCACCAGGTGGCTGATGGCGACCTGCTCTTCGCATGGTCTGGCACGCCGGGAACCTCGTTCCGGGCCTATGTTTGGTCGGGCGGGCCGGCGATCCTGAACCAGCATATCTTCAAGATCGTCTTCGATCCGGATGTCGCCAATGTCGGGTTCGTGAGGACCGCCATCAACGCGCACCTGCCCGCCTTGATAAAGCAGGCCAAGGGTGGCGCAGGTCTGAAGCATCTGACGCGTGCCGACGTGGAAGCGATCCCCGTCCCGCTGCCGCCGCGCGCCGAACAGGACCGGATCGTGGCGGCGATGGAAAGGTCGGTTGGGCGACTGGCAGGAATTGACGCTGAACTCGCGGGGCTTGGCGACACGATCCCGCTGCTCGAGCGGCAGGTCCTCGCCGGGCTCATCATCGACCAGCCAGAACCCTCGGCCCAAGACGGCGGCGTGGCGAGCCTGGTTTTCGACAGCGACGCGACGCCTGCCCGCGTCCGGGATCTCGGCGAGGTTCAGATCGGCCGGCAACGATCACCGGATGTGCATAATGGTCCATCGATGCGGCCATATCTTCGGGTCGCAAATGTCCTCGACGACCGTATCGATGCGAGCGACCTCATGATGATGCATTTCGAGGATGCCGAGTTCGAGCGATATCGATTGATGCCAGGCGACATCCTGCTCAATGAGGGTCAGAGCCTAGAGCTGGTCGGTCGGGCGGCGATGTATCGTGGCGAGCCGGCCGACATCGCTTTCACCAACACGCTGGTCCGGTTCCGGGCAGGTCCCCTTGTCGACCCGGACTATGCCTTGCTCGTCTTTCGCGCCTACCAGAAGATTGGCCGGTTCCGTGAGATTGCGAGGATCACAACGAACCTGGCGCATCTTGGTGCGGGCCGATTTGCCAAACTTGATTTTCCGCTACGGCCTGTGGATGAGCAGAAGCGGATCGCCAGCGCCGCGCAGGGCCTGATCGTGAAACTGCGCGCATGCGCTAGCCAACTCGCCCTATTGCGAGGTGAGGCCCAGAACCTGATCGCCTCGATCGAGGCGGAGGCGCTCGCCGGACGCCTCTCGGAGCAGGTAGAGGGGGAGCGTCCCCCCGTAATCGTGCGTCTGCAAACACCGCGCCGACGCCCTGCCCGGGCAGAAACGGCAGCCCGACCCCACGCCAAGAAAGCCGTGAGTAAGGACGATATGTCAACAATATCCCTGATCGAGGCGCTCGTTCGGAGCAGCACACCGCTCGACGGGCAAGCGCTTTTCGCTGCCGCCGGCTATCCCGAGGATGCGTCGATCATTCAGGTCGAACAATTTTTCCTCGAATTGAGGAGCGCTGTGTCGACAGGCCGCATCCGCCAGTCGACCTCGGGCGATCAGCTCTTCTCGGTCGCAGAGACCGGCTCATGAAAATTGACGTTCTCGAAATTCGCTCGCGTTTCAAGAACCTTGAAGGCGTTCGCATAGATTTCGATGAAACCAACCTGATGACGGTCATCGTCGGCCGCAATGGTTCGGGCAAATCGAACGTTCTCGAAGCACTGGTCGCGATTTTTCGCAATCTTGATCTGGGCGAAGCACCACTTTTTTCTTACCGCCTCATCTATCGCCTCGGCACCGGCGCATCGACAGTCTGGGTCAGTATCGACGCGGACCCCGATCGCGAGCCGGCCCAACAGTATAAGGCGATCCACGCGCCGACACTCGGGGCGCTTGAGGCGGGCGGCAAGCCGATCAACAGGCGCCGCCTTCATCGCGCCCGCGATGGCCGGGCTGACTTTCTGCCAAAATATCTGTTCGCCTATTATTCCGGGCCGAGCGACCGGCTCGAAGATTATTTCCGTCGGCATCGGACGGACTTCTATCGGCGGCTTCTTCGCAACCAGATCGATCTGTCGGGCGAGATACGGCCATTATTCTACGCCAAGCCGATCCATAGCCAGTTCGTCCTGCTCGCCTTCTTTCTCAGCGAAATGGACGAGGATGAGCGCGCCTTCTTGAAGGTCCATCTGGGAATCACGGGGCTTGATTCGGTGCATTTCGTCATGCGGCGACCCGACTGGGTGCGCAAACCCAATGAACGCTTCTGGGGTGCTGACGGCGTCGTCCGAGAGTTTCTCGACCGTCTGTATCCGCTCGCACTGGCGCCTTTGCGGGTACGGCGACCGGAGACCACCTCGCTCACCGGGCAGGGCGTCAAGAATGATTTCATGCATCTGTTTCTTGCCGATTTGACCAGTTTGCAGAACTTCGCCCGCGACCTGTCACCGGATGTCTTCTTCAAAATGCTGGAAAGCACGCTTCTTTCGGAGATTATCTTTGAGGTCCGCGTGACCGTCAGTGTCGAATCCAGCGACACTCCCCTGTCGTTCCGCGAGCTCAGCGAGGGCGAACAGCAACTGCTCACGGTGCTTGGGCTGCTCAAATTTACCGGCGGCGCAGATTCGCTGTTCCTCCTTGACGAACCCGACACGCATCTCAATCCGGCTTGGGCGGCCAAATATTTGGGCTTCCTGCGAGATTTCGTCCCCAACCACGACACCAGTCATCTCCTTATGGTCAGCCATCATCCGCTGGCCATCGCCGAACTCGAGAAGGAGCAGATCCAAGTCATGTGGCGCGATCAGGCCCGGCAGGTCCATGCAACCGAGCCGGCATCGAGCCCCAGAGGCATGGGCTATGCAGGCATCCTGACGAGCGACATGTTCGGGCTCTACACCACGCTCGACGCCCCTACCGAAGACCTCATTCGTCAGCGCCGTGCCTTGGCGGAGAAGAGGGAACTGAATGCACCGGACCGGGCGCGGCTTCGCAACCTCGACCAAGAGCTCGCGACGCTCGGCTTCTCCTCTCGGCACTGGGACGGCGACTATCAGGAATATCTCCAGATTCGAAGCGAACTGGAAGCCGGGCGTGCGCCAAGCCTGCCGCAGGAAAATCCGGAGACGCTAAAGCGGCGTCGCGAGGTTGCGGCCAGGATCGTGCGCGATCTCATCGACAAAGGGGAGATGGAGGCGCCTGATGCGGCGGATTGACTATGATCCGACGAAGATCGCCTATCCCATCAACTGGAAGGAGCGCGCCGCGAAACTGCTGGAGGAACTCAGCAACGCAGAAGATCCTGTCGCGCGTAGGCAAATCCTGGGCAATCCCGCCAATCGTATCTGGTCCGAGCTCAAGTCCGAGCTGCGTAAATTGTCGCATGGAAAATGTTGGTATACCGAAGCCCCCCAAACCGGGACCGATGTCGATGTAGATCATTATCGCCCCAAGGGGCGGGTTGCGGAGTTGCTTTCAGCGGTCCCTCCGCATGAGGGATATTGGTGGCTCGCATACGAGCCGGCCAATTATCGTTTCAGTTGCATCGTGGCGAACCGCCGGCGTCACGACGTCGAGGCGGGCAAGACTGGCGGTAAGGCCGATCATTTTCCGATCCAGCATGAGGTGGACCGCGCCTATGCGGGAGATCATGCCGCAGAGAAGCCGCTGCTCATGGACCCCTGCGTTGCCCACGAACCAGAACTGATCACATTTAAGGCCGATGGTGAGGCAATGGAACGCTTCTCCGAGGCGCAAGCCTACAAGCACGCAAAAGCGTCGCGGTCGATCGCGCTCTATAGCATCAACCATTCAGAATTCGTGATCGCACGCCAGGAACTTCGCGATCGCATCGCGGAGCTTAAAAAAGACGCAAAGAGGTTTTTCGCAAAGTTGGAGACCGGGGACGCGGATCATGAGAACGCGTATGCGAGGGCTATTGCCGAGCTCGCTAGGATGCGCTCCGCGCCGGCTCCGTTCTCGGCATTCTGCGCGGCGCTGATTGAGCCCTCCTCGCACGAGGATTATTTATTTGCGCTTCGACACGGCTAGGTCGCCCGCTCGCAGTGTGGGCCCAGATCCAGACAGCCACCAAGGGAAGGCCGTCAGTCGGCCGGGGGGCGGCACAGCAAACGGGTGTGCTGGGAAAGCCCGGCATCCCTTTGACGTATCCAGCCCCCTAGCATAGAGGCTGAATCTTGAAGCAAGGGACCAACCGACATGGCCTTTACAAGACCCAGGCCTCGTCCACCCAAGGCACCGCCCGCCTTGGAGGTTCTTAACGACGACGAACGCAAAGCGCTCGGCAAGGGTGCCGAATATGTCGGCAGCCCGCATCACACCGATATTCCTAAGTTCGGCCTCAAAGCATCACCGCGCACGGGCGCGACCGACATTGTGCAGGCAGAGGCAGATAAGCTCAAGAATCCTCTCTGCCTGGTGTGCCCGCGCAAATGGGCACGCCGGCACGACGAGGTAACTAAGCTCCTTCGTAAAGCCCTTTGTGCAGGAACCTATGTATCGGAGGGCCCGGGTGTGATGCCCTCTCGATTGTGGGTCCGCGATCCAGAAGAGGACATTGTCTACGAAGCCAAGCTTTGCGAGCCTCCAAAAGGGTATAAGGCATATCCTCTCACCTCTTATCAGGTGGCCAACAATTTGCCATTTCCACTGCCATGACCTCCGATCTGATTTTTCACCGCGACGGCTGGCCCGGATCTTTGAGTGACGATGCCGAGGCCCGGTCGGTCACGCGACTTCGGATCGAAGTGGGCGACGCAACTCTGACTCGTCATGTCAGCAAGCGTGGCGGCACGGACAGCGAAGCGATCAACACCTCCTTGCTGCCGCTGGGAGAGTTCCTCGCAAACAATTGGTGGACGCTGCTTTATGAGCCGCTGCGCCCGACCGTCACGGACGCTTTCCGTGTCCGGCACCGGCTTGACTCTGGCATGCGCGGCTTCGCCTTTCCCTCGATTGCGGTTTGGTCAGGCGGCGCACGAACGGTCATGACGGACTGGGCTTCGTTCGAGAATCCGTTTTCGACCGTGTCTTTTCTTACCGCTTCGCCGCAGGAGCCTATACAGCTTGAACGCGAAGCTACCGAGCTAGAATTAATGGATTTGGTCGAGACCATTGTGGAGAGGGTGCGCGACGCTCGCGACGGCGGGCGTGACCTCCTGGAGGCCTGGGACCGCGTGAGTGAATCGATCTCCAATCCCGGCGAGGCCTCTTACTGTGCCGCCGCCGGACGGCTCGGCATTGACCCTTATGATCCTGATGGGATCGATCTCACGCCTCTCAAAGACGGTATTCCCGAACAACTTTTCGACGATGTTTCGGAGATCGTTGAGATCGACGATCTTGTCACCACCGCCGCTTGGATCCGCGGCGCCGAAGCCCGGCTTAAGCTATTTCCAGAGACGGATATCAGCTATTTCGGCGTGCCGGCCGAGGACAGTCTCGGAGACAAACCGGCGGTAGCTGGCCATGCTTCCGCTGAGTTGCTCCGCGGGTATGCAGGGCTGGCGAAGGATCCAAGAACGGCCGTGGCCGAATTGCTCGGCGGCGCCATCGGAGATCAGGGTGCGATTGCATCTGCGGGGCCTGACGGAATCAACGCATTGGTCCAACGCCTCGACACCGCTGCGCGGATCGGCGCAATCGCCAAGAGCGCTCGTCAGCGGCGGTTTCGTGCTTGTGCCGGGCTGTATATGGCCTGGACCACCGAGCCAGGCCAAGCTCGTGCAACGACTCAGGCATTTACTCGCCGGCAAATCGCGAGCCGAGCGTTTGCTGCTGAGCTGCTCGCCCCACAAAGCTATCTACTTGAGATAATGCCACGCCATGGCTTCGATGACGAAGATATTGAGGCCCTCGCGAGTGAGGTTATTTGTCCCTACTCCACTGTGATGTGGCAAGCCTATCGTGCGGGGATTCCGCTGCGCGGAATTGAGATCCCTCATTTCGACAAGTGGCCCGTGATGACTGCCCGCGCATCATTTTGAGAGATATACTAATTCCCGCCTATTATGTGCCACAGCGGCGCGGACGCGATGCGCGAAGCAAGGCTGGGCAAACACTGGTCAGCTGTTAAATCGCAAACGAATGACTGGTTTCGCCCTAAGAGCCCGACTCATAATTCGAGCTTGGCAATACGGCGTGTCATTCGCCTGATGGATGAGATGACCATCCACGCTTCGGACGATGCGATGGATGCTTCCCAATCCTTGGCGAGGCGACGGCACCGGTTCAGCCATGCCAGGGTGCGTTCGACGACCCAGCGCCGGGGCAGGATAACAAAGCCCGTCAGATCGGAGCGTCTGATGATTTCGATCGTCAGCCGGTCGATGTGTGCGATTGCCGCTGCGAGCTTCTGTCCGGCATAGCCGCCATCGGCGAACAGCCTGGTGAGCGTGGGATACGCATCGCAAGATCGCTCGATCAGACCGGGCGCTCCGTCGCGGTCCTGAACACCGGCGGCGTGCACCATCCCTTCGAGCATATTGCCGAGCGTGTCGGTCACGATATGGCGTTTGCGCCCCATCGTCTTCTTGCCGGCGTCGTAGCCGCGTGGCCCACCCGCCTCTGTGGTTTTCACCGACTGGCTGTCGATGATGCCTGCGGCCGGCTCCGGCTTGCGACCTTCCAATACCCGCACCCATGCCACCAGCACCGCGTTGACGGCATCGAGCAGGCCGTTGTCGCGCATCCGGTAGAAGTGATACTGCACCGTCGTGAAGGGCGGGAAGTCCTTCGGCAGTTGCGCCCACTGGCACCCCGTCGCGGCGATATACTGGATCGCATCCCACAGCGTCCGGGCCTTGTGCTTGCGCGGTCGGCCGACCTTGGAAGTCCGCCTCAACAATGGCCGGACGATAGCCCATTCTGCATCCGTGCAGTCGCTTGCGTAGCGCAGCATCCTTCTGTCATGCTCGCGACGAGCGATTACAGTCCAGCTCATGTGATCTCCGTGGTCTTCGCAACCTCCGGTGAATCACAAGCCGATGTAATCGCTCAACTCAATTTTCGGTCTGGCTCTAAACGGGGGCCGGTAACGGCATGGTCGTAACCGTATGATCAGTGTCAGCCATTCTCCGCGTATAGATGGCGTTATGGTCAGGTAACGCCGATCGTCACGCAAACCCTCGTTTGCGCAGCGTCCCGTTTCTCAATGCCCGACAGGCAGTTTCGGGAAAACCTTTTCGGGAACAGGTTTTGGGAAAGACGGTCGACCGCGACGCACGCGATCGGCTCACACTTCCCGGCCGTCTTCCTGAACCCTCCCAATCGGGAAGGGGTGACGGGCGTGATCGACCACGCCCGTCACGGTCATTAGCCGGGTGAAGCGGCAGACCCAGCCAGTAGCCCGCCGTCGATGCTCATTTCCGTGCCGGTGATGTAAGTCGCTTCGTCCGAGGCCAGCATTGCCGCAATGGCCGCGACTTCATCGGGCATCCCGAACCGCTTGAGCGGCGTATCCGCGACTAGCGCCTGCATCCTAGCATCCCGATCGGGACCGTTACCCAGCATCGGCTCCCAGATCGGCGTGAGGATGGCGGCCGGATGGACCGAGTTGCAGCGAATCTTCCAACCCTGTTGAGCGCAGTAGAGTGCGACCGTCTTGCTGTGGTTGCGGATTGCCGCCTTTGACGAGGCATAAGCCGCAGCGGCGGGGATGCCGACCAGCCCCGAGCGGGAGGATATGTTGATGATCGAACCTGCCCCCGCAGCCTTCATCGCGCCGATCGCGTAGCGACAGCCGAGGAACGTACCGTCGAGGTTGACCCGGTGAACGTCGCGCCAGTCCGCTAGGCTGGCATGTTCCGGGTCGTGCGGTGCCATGCCCGCTTCGAACCCCGTTACGCCAGCATTGTTGACCACCACGTCGGCTACGGGAACGATACCAGCCAACCGCAACCAGTCAGCTTCCTCACGCACATCGAGTGGTTCGAACTGACACCCGATTTCAGCTGCCGTTGCCGCTCCTGTCGCTGCGTCGATGTCGGTGACGATGACGACAGCGCCTTCGTCATGGAAGCGGGCTGCGATTGCGCGGCCGATGCCACGCGCAGCGCCGGTGACGACGCACGTCTTGTTATTCAGTCTTTGCATGATGTTCTCGAAAACAGAGTCCAGTCGGCGGATTACTCCGCTGGCGTATGCTTCGCCGCTTTAGCGGTGACGCTGGATCATTTCGAAAGACTCCCAAGAACGTGACGATGCTACGTCAATGATCGATCGGCTACAATTCCCAAAATTCGATCCTATTTCAAGAATCGAAGCTGACACGCGCCCGTTGCAAAAGGGGTCCCTTTGCGAGTGGCCGACCGGTATCTTGAGATTCCAATTTTACCGAAAGCTAGTCAGCGATCCCGTCTACCAGCTTCTTGAACCATCCGCGGTTTTGGTCGCTTCTCCCCAACTGGGTGAGCTTCTGTCCATCGCGTAGCGCAGGAGGCGCCCCTTGGCTTACGCTGTTACTTGCGAGGTGAGTGGCGGCACCCTCCTCAAATAGCTTTCGCCCTTCAGGGCTTATGATAAACCTTACGGCTTCAGCCTGCGCGGTAATTCGGGCAGCCTCAACGGCCTTGGTCTGCGTAGACCGGTTCCATGCTATCGTGATGCCGACAGCTAGCAGGGCGACAACTATCGAGCCGAGTGCAACGGCGACGCTCAACGCTCCGAACGATGCCGCTAAGGCATCGAAATTTGGTGCTGAAGGCTGCACTACAGGTGGTGGGCAACCGAAGCTAAATAAGCTCACCGTCCGTGCTGCTTCTTCGCAAACTCCCGCAACACTCCAGCCGTAATTTTTCGCGACTGACGCTCAATCATTTTAGCTTCGGGGTCGAGATGCAAGGTCGCCATCGGATTTTCCATCGCCTTAGCAGCGCCTTCGAGATCTAGCGGCAAGCCCAGACGCTTGGATAAGGCCATAGTGAACTCAAGAGCCTGCATACCCAGCTTCTGGCCTGCGTCAGCGCGGGCGGCGAGCTCTAATATCGTATCCGGCAGCGGTATGTATTTCTCAGCCACTATAAATCCTCGTTAGTCGCGCTTGGCATATCGGTTGGACGATCAAGGGGGAAGTCCGCTGACGCCTAGGCTGGGAAACGCAATTGGCGTTGCATGCACATCTCACCAGCGCGCAATGTCCGCAGTATGTGTGGGCACCTGCCGTTGCAAAAGGGTTCCCTTTCGCAACAAATTTTGGCCTCAATGAAATCAGTGGGTTGGCCGTTGCAAAAGGCTGTAGCAAAAGGAGCGAATGAAAATCGGCTATGCACGGGTCTCGTCCGGAGAACAGAACCTCGACCTTCAACGCGATGCGCTAACCGCTGCCGGCTGCGGCATGATCTACGAGGACGAGGGTGTTTCAGGTGTTGCACGTCGGCGTCCTGGGCTCGACCAGGCGCTCGCCACGCTGAAACAGGGCGACACCCTCGTGACATGGCGACTTGATCGCCTGGGGCGCTCCCTGCCGC
>Ga0265780_10012284_pt1 | contig 10055 bp, 9 predicted proteins | sample P1T30metagenome_FD_192432 | JGI IMG/M metagenome (GOLD analysis project Ga0265780, IMG submission 192432) | Plant litter microbial communities from East Loma Ridge, Irvine, California - P1 T30 | ecosystem: Environmental > Terrestrial > Plant litter > Unclassified | place: USA: California... | reverse complement strand
CCTTGTAATTTTGGTGTGGAAACGCACGTGCTGCTCGACACCCATCAATCGTCATGTTAGTTGTCATTTTCCGCATATTATCTGTTTTCCCCTTGCCAGTGCTGCACGCCTTGGGCGCGGCGATGGGCTGGCTGGTCTATGGCCTGTCGGGCTCGTATCGCCGGCGCCTGCGCGCCAATCTGGCCCAGGCAGGCTACGACGGCCACTGGAAACAGGCCGTATCCGAGGCCGGCAAGGCCGCGATCGAGCTCGCGTTCGTCTGGTGCGCCAAGCCGGAACGGGTTGCCCGACATGCCACGGTCGAGAACTGGGAACTGGTCCAGGAAAAACTCGACGCCGGACGCGGCATTGTATTCCTCACGCCACACCTGGGCTGCTTCGAAATGACGGCGCAGCAGATCGCGCTCCGTACCGCGTTGACAGTCATGTATCGCCCGCCGCGCAAGGACGCGCTGCGCCCGCTGGTCGAGGGCGCCCGCGCGCGCCACAACCTGCATCTGGCGCCGGCCAACCTCTCTGGCGTGCGCATCCTGGCCAAGACCCTCAAGAGCGGGCAGCCGATCGGCCTGCTGCCCGATCAGGTGCCGCAGGAAGGCGAAGGCGTCTGGGCGCCCTTCTTCGGCCGCAGCGCCTACACCATGACGCTGCCGGCCAAGCTGGCCCAGCTCGGCCGCGCCGACATCCTGCTGGTGTACGCCGAGCGCCGCCCGCATGGCGCCGGCTACATCGTGCGCTTCGTGCCCTTTGACGGCGACCTGGGCGGCAGCGCCGCCGAGCAGGCGGCGGCGATCAACCGCGCCATGGAGCAATTGATTGCGCGCGCGCCGAGCCAGTATTTCTGGAGCTACAACCGCTACAAGCAGCCGGATGGCGTGGCCGGTCCCGACACTGCGGGGCAGGCATGAGGATCCTGCTCGGTTTCATGTGGCTGCTGCATTTCTTGCCGTTGCCCATACTGGGACGCTTCGGCGAAGCGATCGGCAGCCTGATGTTCGTGATCATGGGCCGCCGGCGCCATATCGCGCTGACCAATCTGCGCCTCACAATGCCGGAGCTGGACGAGACGCAACGGCGCGATATCGCGCGCCGCCACTTCCGCGCTTATGCACGAAGCATCTTCGAGCGCTCGATCCTGTGGTGGGCGCCGGAAGCTCGCGTGCGCAGCCTGATCCAGGTCGAGCCCGCAGTACCGCAGGCCGAGATGGAGAACGGCCCTACCATTCTGCTGTGTCCGCACTTCGTATGCCTGGACGTGGCCGGCGTTGCGTCGCGCGTGATCCCGGTGTGCAGCATGTACGTGCCGCAGAAGAACGAGGCCTTCGACCGCCTGCTGCGCCACGGCCGCGAGCGCTACGGTCCGGTGCGCCTGGTGACGCGCAAGGAAGGCATCAAGCCGATCCTGCGCGCTCTGCGCGACGGCCTGCCCTACTTCATGCTGCCGGACATGGACTTCGGCGAAAAGGATGCCGAGTTCGTTCCCTTCTTCGGTGTCCAGGCCGCGACGCTGACCGCGCTGGGCCGCATCGCCGCGACCACCGGCGCCAAGGTGATCCCCGTGATCGCTACCTACCTGCCGAACTACCAGGGCTGGCGGGTGCGGTTCTACCCTGCGTGGGAGAACTATCCGGGTGACGATATGGTCGAGGCGACCCGCCGCATGAACGCGTTCATCGAAGAGCGCGTGCGCGAAGCGCCCGAGCAGTACTTCTGGACGCATAAACGCTTCAAGACCCGTCCGCCGGGTGAACCTTCGCTATATGATTGACCCATGAAACTGAAATTCACCAAGATGCACGGCGCCGGCAACGATTTCATTGTGATCGACGCCATCAACCAGCCGATCGATGTCGACAGCCTGGGCGCCGCGCAGTGGCGCCAGCTGGCCGACCGCCGCTTCGGCATCGGCGCCGACCAGATCCTGGTGGTCGAGCGCCCCGACCAGGCCGGCGTGGATTTCCGTTACCGCATCTTCAATAACGACGGCAGCGAAGTCGAGCAATGCGGCAATGGCTCGCGCGCCTTCGTGCGCTTCGTGGTCGACCAGGGCCTCACGCGCGAGCGCAGCATCCGCGTGCAGACCATGTCGGGCATCATCAGCCCGCGCCTGGAAGACGACGGCAGCGTGACGGTCGACATGGGCGCGCCGCGCCTGGACCCAGCCGAAGTGCCATTCGACAGCGCCGGATTGAACGGCAAGCCCGAGGGCGAGGACACGCTGTGGCCGCTGCCGGTCGGCGGCGAGGCGGTGCCGGTCTCGGTGGTCTCGATGGGCAATCCGCATGCGGTGCAGGTGGTGCACAACGTCGACGCGGCGCCGGTGGAACAGACCGGCCCGCTGATCGAGCACCATGAACGGTTTCCGAAGCGGGTCAACGCCGGCTATATGCAGGTCGTGGACCGGCACCAGATTCGCCTGCGCGTGTACGAGCGCGGCGCGGGCGAGACGCTGGCCTGCGGTACCGGCGCCTGCGCGGCGGTCGTGGCCGGCATCCGGCGCGGCCTGCTCGATTCGCCCGTGCGCGTCGCTGCCCGCGGCGGCGAACTCAGCATTGCCTGGGCCGGCCCGGGCCAGCCGGTCTACCTCAGCGGACCGGCGGTATCGGTGTTCGAGGGCGAAATCGCCATCTGAATTTGCCCGGCCGCCCGGGCGCTGCCGCTTGTTTCACGCCGCGAGCTCGATGTCCGCGCCCGCATCGTCGTCATTGCCGGGCAGCGTCATATTGAGCAGCGTGCGCAGCCGGTAAAGGCGCTGCCGGTAATTTCCTTCAGGCCCGGCCGGGCCGCACTCGACCTGTTCGAACAAACGCACGATGCGCTCCAGCGCCTCGCGCTCTGCGGCCGACTCCACCATCACCAGCCGCCGCTTGCTGCGTCCGTAGCTGGCGCGGATATCGACCACCAGGCAATGGCCCTGGTCGGCGTTGCCGACGTCGAGCAGCAGAGCTTCGGCGCGCGACAGATTGAACAGCGCCGCCAGCTCGATGCGCGCCGCCAGCAGCGGGTGCGCGCCGAGCGCGCCGGCATGGCTGGCGAGCAGGCGCCCGGTCTCGGCATGGGCCGCGTCGGTGGCGCGCGGCGCAATCTTGTGCAGCAGCGCGGTGGCGTCGGACGACCCCTGGGCCGCCGCCTTCTGCAGCCAGTACACGGCGCGCACATCGTTGTTCTCGTTCTCGCGGCGCGCGCGCCAGGCGTTGTGCCCGCATTCGAGCTGGGCGTCGCGGTAGCCCATCTCGGCAGCCCGCTCCAGGTAGCGCTGGGCATCGGCGACATTGCGCTGCGAGAATTCTGGCTTGATATAGATGCGCGACAGCGCATACCAGGCCTCGGCCAGGCCCTGTTCGCCGGCCAGCGTCAGCCAGCGGATGGCTTTCTTGAAATTGGCGACATGGGCGGCGGGTGCCGCGCCGCCGGCGATACGCCGCCCGTCGACCCGCATGCGCGCGCAGCGCAGGCCGAGCGCCAGCTGCGCATACCGGTCGTGCTCGGCGGCGGCAAGCTCCCAGAACAGCAGCGGCTCGCCCGCCGGACCACACGGCGCAACGCATGCAGCGGCTGTTTCCAGGCCCTCCAGCGCCGGATCGAGCAGACGCGCGCAGCGCGACAGCAGGCTGATCTCGTCGGGCGCGAACCGCCGCACCTCGCCCTGCCCGCCCCGTTCGCCCACCAGCGCACGCGCCGGCGCCAGCGCGCGCCCCAGGTAGTCGTCCCAGCGGCGCGCTTCCCAGAGCGCGTCGAGCTCGGCGTACAGCGCCGCGCTGGCGCCGTTGCCGGCGCGCCGCCGCGCTGCAGGCGGCGCAGTGCGGGCCGGCGCGCGGCCGGGCGCGGCGTGCGCAGCGGTGAATGTAGCGGTGGACGCAGCGCTGGCAGTAGAGATGGACGTCGCAGTGGGAGCGGCGGGCGGCAGGGTGTGCTGCTGTGCCAGCAACCACTGGGCATGGGGAAACCCGGCGCGCGCCGCGTCCTCGAGGGCGCGCACGGCCTTTGGATATTGCCCGGCGTCGGCCGCCTCGGGTTCGAGCACCAGTTGCGCGAACACCAGGCCGGCATGCACGCTGCCGTCGTCGTAGGCGCGCTCGTACCATTGGGCGACGTCGGCGGGGTTGCGCTGAGCCAGTTCGAGGGGAATGTGGTTGCCGATCAGTTGCCAGGCCGGCGGACAGTCTTGCCGCGCCGCGCGCTCCAGCCAATGCAGCGCCGTCGGCAAGCTCTGCGGGAGTCCGGCGCTGCCGAACAGGTACAGCTTGCCCAGTTCGAGCTGGGCCGCCACCTGCCCGGCGCGGGCATGTCGGATGATCGCCAATTCTTCGCGGTTAGCCATCGTTGAAAGCATCTAAGAGTGAGTCGGCAACACGCACGGCGACAGGGTCACGATGGGCCGAACACTGGCCCAGCCAGGCCGGTCAAGCGAAGGTTGCCAATATACAAGGTATTGACAGGCCATGTCGCCGCCCGTACGAATTTGGCCAAAGTCTAAGCCGCAGTTGCGGGCGATTCGCTTCGATTCACGGCTGGCTTGAGACGTCGCAAACCTCGGCAAAACGGATGAAACCGGCCACGCGCTAACGCGTCAGTACCTCCCTCAACCATCCTGGCGCTTCGTCGACGAAAGACGTTTCAAAAATACAACAGCACGATTCGAATTATTGGCGAGCGGCGCAGTCCCCCGTCGATAATTGACCAAATAGCCAGTCCGGTCGTGTGAACCAGCTAAGGTGAGCGTATGGGCGTTCCGCCATCCCGGTGCACACGTTCGCCCTATTCTCAGGAATCCCCGTCAATGAAGAAATCGCTCCTTGCCGTCGCACTGCTTGGCGCCTGCGCCGGTGCGGCCCAAGCGCAGAGCGCGGTGCACATCTACGGCACCGTCGATGTCGGCATCGTCAAGCGCAGCGGAGAGAATGTCAGCATCGGCAAGCGGGCCGCCAACACGCTCGGCTTCAAGGGCACCGAAGACCTGGGCAATGGCTTCAAGGCCCTGTTCCACCTCGAGATGCGCTACGAACCCGACACCGGCAGCAGCGAGACCGGCCCCGGCGGCAACCAGCGCCAGCTGTTCCAGGGCGAGAGCCGGGTGGGCCTGCAGGGCGATTTCGGCATGCTGCGCATCGGTCGCGGCCTGACCCCGTTCCACGAGACGATCGGCAACTTCGAGCCCTTCCACGCGATCCCCACCGCGGGCGGCTTCTATACCGACCTGAGCGTGGCCGGCTACAGCTCGCAACCGCTCGACCCGGTCGGATCCTCGGGCAACCGCTGGTCGAACGCCGTCTGGTACAACTCGCCGGTCTACAACGGCTTCCAGCTCAATACCGCGCTCTCGACCAAGGAAAACAATGGCGGCGTCGCCGTGATCGGCCGCGGCAGCGCCGGCGCGCCGCAATACCCGGTCGGCGCCGAGGCCTCGGCCAACCCGTTCTCGGTCTCGGCCACCTATCACAACGGCCCTGCCGCCCTGATGGCCGCCTACGAGCGCAACGCGATCGAATCGAAGGTGTGGTCGATCGGCGCCTCGGTGCATGCCACGCCCGAACTGAAGCTGATGGGCACCTTCACCCGGCTCGACGAGGACAATACCCGCCTGTTCGACACCGACACCAGCGCGTGGGTGCTCGGCGCGAACTACACCTTCGGGCCAGGTAAATTCCTGGCTGGCTACGGGCAGAAGGACACTGACGGCCTGGAGAAGGTCAAGCAACTGTCGCTCGGCTATGAATACAGCCTGTCGAAGCGCACCTATCTCTACGTCGACGCCTCGCGCAAGAAGGGCCCGACCAATCCGTCCACGATCCACCAATACGACATCGGCATCCACCACACCTTCTGACGCCAGCCGGGCGCGCCGCCCCCCGCTGGTAGCCTCCGCTGGACATGGCACACCCTGTCCAGCCCGTAATGCCGTTCAGTAAGCGTATCGACGTCGTTCCGGCGAAGGCCGTCCAGCTGACTGAACACCATTACTGTCCAGCCCGCCATTTTTCCCTTCCATGTCGTGTTTTCACAACGAGTCGAACCCGGCGGCAATTTTACGCACGGGCGTTCTGTACAGCACCGCGGACGGGTGGCATATTTGTGCTGCGAGCACATGCATCGCGACAATAAAATAAAACGGAGACCCCATGAAGAAGAGCCTCATCGCCGCCCTGCTCGGCGCTACCTTTGCCTGCTCCGCCATGGCGCAGACCAGTGTCCAGATCTATGGCATCGCCGATGCCGGCGTGATGTGGCAAAAAGGCGGTCCGACCAAGGTCTATAGCGGCGGCGCCGATGGTTCGCGTCTCGGCATCCGCGGCAGCGAGGACCTGGGCAGCGGCTACAAGGCCATCTTCAACCTCGAGGCGCGGGTCGAGCTCGACAACGGCTCGCAGCAGCCGGCCCTGATGAACGACAATCCCGGCGTCTACCTGCTGCGCGGCATGGAAGCCATTCCGCTGGCGATCCGCGAGCGCCTGCAGGCCACGATCCAGCCGCCGGGCGCACCCGCCGTCAACCAGGAAAAAGCCCTGTTCGACCGCACCTCGATGGTCGGCCTGATCACCCCGATCGGCGCCGTGATGCTGGGCCGCATGTATACCCCGGGCTACGAGGTGTTCAATATGGCCGACGCCTTCGAGTCGGGCACGGCCGGCACCTGGGGCCATATCACGGGCGGCACCGCCGGCTTTACTGCGCTGGGCGCCGACATCCGCTCGCAGGAAGCGATCCAGTACCGCATCGCCCTGCCGAACGGCCTGGGCGGCTCGCTGATGTATGGCGCGCGAAATTCCGGCTACCTTGGCCGCTACAACAAGTTCCGCGCCGGCGCCATCACCTATAAAGCCAACGGTTTCGACGTCGGCGTCGGCTACAACCACGGCTACGACCGCGAAAACCGCCCGAGCCTGCGCACATTGACGGTGGGCGGCTCGTATGCCCTGGGCGATAGCTGGAAATTCTTCGCCGGCTTCCACAGCCAGCGCAACCAGAATTCGGCGCTGCTGCCGGACTACCTGGGCGGCTGGAACCAGGCCGTGGTGCCGGCGCTCCAGGCGCAGGGCGTCCCGGCCGCGACCCAGGCTTTCCTGCTCAATGTGTTCGAGACGAATATCAAGGCCAACACCCAGCAGGACGCGAACAGCTACCAGGCCGGCCTGCACTACAAGATCGGCAACGGCCGCATCGTGGCCTCGTACGCGCACCAGAACGACCGCACCCGGTCGAACAGCGACGCCAACCTGTACGCGGTCGGCTACAACTACTACCTGTCCAAGCGCACCGACCTGTACACCGTGGCAGCGTTCATCAAGAACGACAACGAAGCCCAGTACGCGCCGGGCACCTCGGGCAATCCGGGCGGCTTCACCGAAACCCCGGGCGCCGATGGCCGCGCCTTCCAGCTGGGTATCCGCCACCGCTTCTGAGCTTTGCCGGCATCACACCGAAGACGCCTGCGGGCGTCTTTTTTGTTCTCCTGTGCAATCCGCCACGTCGGGTAAAATGATCCGATTCACTCCAACACCCAATTCCCATGAGCACCGCACCACTGGACGCCAGCGCCGTCGCGCAATACCTGATCGATCATCCGCAATTCTTCCAGGAGCATGCCAGCCTGCTCGGCGAAGTCACGCTGTCGAGCCCCCTCACCGGCCGCGCCGTGTCGCTGCAGGAGCGCCAGATGGAGGTCATGCGCGACAAGTTCCGCGCCCTCGAGCTGCGCCTGTCCGAACTGTCGCGCCGCGCCGAAGAGAACGCCGGCATCGCCAACCGCTTCCACGCCTGGACCCAGGCCCTGCTGCTGTCGCAGGGCGGCGCGGCCATGGCGCGCGACCTGAGCGAAGGCCTGCGCACCCACTTCATCGTGCCGCAGGTGACCTTGCGCCTGTGGAACGTGGCGCCGGAACATGCCGGCGAATGGTTCGCCCAGGACGTGTCGGATGACGCGCGCATCTTCGCCAACAGCCTGCGCGCGCCGTATTGCGGGCCGAACAACGATTTCGAAGCGGTGCGCTGGCTCGACAATGCCGACGCGATCCGCTCTACCGTGATGCTGCCGCTGGGCCAGCCGGGCATGAGTTTCGGCCTGCTGGTGCTCGGTTCGCCCGATCCGGCCCGTTTCACCACCGCGATGGCGACCGATTTCCTGACCCACATCGCCGCTACCTCGACCACTGCGCTGGCGCCGCTGCGCGCCTGAGTCCATGGACACGCCGGCGGACCAGCACGACGACCTGGCGGCCGACCACGCCGGCTGGGCCGCGCGCTACCTGGGCATGCTCGCCACCCAGCGCCAGCTGTCGCCGCACACGATCGCCGCCTACCGGCGCGACCTGGCCGAGCTGGTCCAGCTGGCTGGGCATGCCGACTGGACCCGCCTGACCCATGCCGACATCCGCCGCTGCGCCGCCAGGCTGCATGGAGGCGGCCAGTCGGCGCGCTCGATCGCGCGCAAGCTGTCCGGCTGGCGCGGCTTCTACGCATGGCTGTCGAACCAGACCCCGCTGGCCGCCAATCCGGTCGACGGCGTGCAGGCGCCCAAACGGCCGCGCAGCCTGCCGAAGGCGCTGGCCGTCGACGACGCCGTGCAATTGATGGAAGCGAACACGCGCGGCCATGCCGAGCCCTTCGAACTGTGCAACCGCGCCATGTTCGAGCTGCTGTATTCGAGCGGCCTGCGGGTGTCGGAACTGGCCGGGCTGGATATCACGTGGCAAGATGCGCGCGCCGGCCAGCCGGCCTCGCTCGGCTGGCTCGACCTGCAGGCCGGCGAAGTGGTCGTCACCGGCAAGGGCAACAGAATGCGCCGGGTGCCGGTCGGCGCGCCGGCGCGCGAGGCGCTGGCCGCCTGGCTGGCGGTGCGGCCCGCCGCGCGCGATGGCGGCGCGGCCCTGTTCCTCTCGGCGCGCGACACCCGCATCACCCCGCGCGTGGTGCAGACCCGCCTGAAGGAACATGCGCTGCGCGCCGGCACGCCGGTGCACGTGCACCCGCACGTGCTGCGCCATTCGTTCGCCTCGCACCTGCTGCAATCGTCGGGCGACCTGCGCGCGGTGCAGGAATTACTCGGCCACGCCAGCATCACCTCGACCCAGATCTATACGGCGCTCGACTTCCAGCACTTGTCGAAGGTCTACGACGCGGCCCATCCGCGCGCCAAGGCGAAGTAGACGGTCCTGGAGCGGCAGGCAATACGTCGCCATGCCGGCGGCGCGCCAGCAAGGGCGCGCTATCCCGGTCACATTTTCCAACTCGTGGTTTGAACTTGATCAACCCCGGACACGCTTGATGGTGAGCTTACAAGAATTGCGGCATAATCCCCCGGTTCTTTTGTCCAACCCCGATCCCAACCACGAGAAGCGAACCAATGGACCTGATTCCCAGCACCATCCTCACCGGCTTCCTCGGCGCGGGCAAGACCACCCTGCTCAACCGCATCCTGCAGGAAGAGCACGGCATGCGTATCGCCGTCATCGAGAACGAATTCGGCCAGGAAAACATCGACAACGAGATCCTGGTGCAGGATGCGAGCGAGCAGATCGTCGAGATGAACAACGGCTGCATCTGCTGCACCGTGCGCGGCGACCTGATCGTGGCGCTGACGAGCCTGGCGCAGAAACGCGCCGCCGGCGAGATCAGCTTCGACCGCGTGGTGATCGAGACGACCGGCCTGGCCAACCCCGGCCCGGTGGCCCAGACCTTCTTCGTGGACGAAGAGGTCGGCGCCCACTACCTGCTCGACGCCGTGGTGACCGTGGTCGACGCGCGCCATGCGATGGACCAGCTGACCCAGAACGAAGAAGCCCAGCGCCAGGTCGGCTTTGCCGACAAGATCCTGCTCTCGAAGACGGACCTGGTCGATGCCGCCGCCGTCGAGGCGCTCAAGGCGCGCCTGCATCGTATCAACCCGCGTGCGCCGATCGCGACCAGCGACTTCGGCCGCGCCCCGATTTCCGACGTGCTCGACCTGCGCGGCTTTAACTTGAACGACAAGCTGGAGCTGGATCCGGACTTCTTGCAGGTCGAAGAAGAACATGGTCATGAGCACGATCACGACCATTGCGGCCACGACCATGCCCATGGCG
>Ga0265780_10012283_pt1 | contig 10056 bp, 16 predicted proteins | sample P1T30metagenome_FD_192432 | JGI IMG/M metagenome (GOLD analysis project Ga0265780, IMG submission 192432) | Plant litter microbial communities from East Loma Ridge, Irvine, California - P1 T30 | ecosystem: Environmental > Terrestrial > Plant litter > Unclassified | place: USA: California... | reverse complement strand
CAAGCTAGCTGCTCTATCCCCCTATACCACTCATCCCCCTCCTTTCCCCATCCACTTCATGTTTACCGCACCTATCTCCTTTCACCCCACCATCTGCTTCACCAAGCTCAAGCTCGTCAACCGGTTCCTCGTCGCTATCACCTTTGCTCGCTTCGCTCGCTCGGGGCAACTCGCTGACTACCAGTATTCGCCCTCATCATCGCCCTCGGTCAAGCGACAGTTTACGTCCTCACCGGTCTCTACGGATCCCCCTCTTCCCTCGGTGCCGGAGTCTGTCTCCTCCTAGTCCTCCAACTCGTATCCGCTTCCTTGATCGTCATGCTCCTCGATGAACTCCTCACCAAGGGCTACGGTCTCGGATCCGGTATCTCGCTCTTTATCGCTACCAACATTTGTGAAAACATCATCTGGAAAGCATTCTCTCCCAACACCATCAACACTGGCCGAGGACCCGAGTTTGAAGGTGCCATCATCGCCCTTTTCCACTTGTTGTTCACTTGGAACGATAAATCCCGAGCATTGAAAGAGGCATTCTACAGGGAACGACTACCCAACGTCATGAACCTCCTCGCTACCGTTGTTATTTTCGCTGTCGTCATTTACTTGCAAGGATTCAGGATTGAAATCCCAATCAAGTCTTCCAAGATGAGGGGTCAGAGAGGTACCTACCCAGTCAAGCTTTTCTATACTTCCAACATGCCCATCATGCTTGAATCCGCCTTGACTTCCAACGTCTACCTCATCTCTCAGATGTTGTTCAACAGGTTCCCCGATAACCTCCTTGTCAAGCTTCTAGGTGTCTGGGAGGTGAGTCCTTTTGTCTGTGTTATGAGATGATGCTGACGCCTAGCCATTGGAGGACTCTCCCAGCCAATTGTCCGCAGTATCCGGTATCGCATACTACATTTCCGCTCCCCACTCGCTCAAGGCTGCCCTATCCGACCCATTCCACACTGCAATCTACATTGCATTCATCGTCACCGCATGTGCAATCTTCTCCAAGACTTGGATCGAAGTATCAGGTTCAGGACCAAGGGACGTTGCCAGGCAGCTCAAGGACCAAGGAATGACCCTCGCCGGACACAGGGATGCATCCATCTACAAGGAGCTCAAGAGGGTTATCCCGACCGCTGCTGCTTTCGGTGGTGCTACCCTCGGTTTGTTGTCTGTTGTGGCGGATATGATGGGTGCTCTTGGAAGTGGTACTGGTATCTTGATGGCTACTACTATTATCTACGGATGTGAGTCTATTCTTGACAATTGGTGGGCAGAGTGATAGAGGCTGATGATAGACTTTGAACTTGGTATTAAAGAGAACTCTGGTATGGATGCCGCAGGTCTTGGAGATCTCTGTAAGTCCCCCTGTTTATTGAGTGAATGGAACTGATGAATAGTGTTCTAGACAATCAAGTGATTGACAAGATCTACTAGACCTACTAGATCTAGAGAACCGAGGGAGAAGGGGAGGGTGCAAAGTGGAAGAGGATGCGTCGAATCAAGTCTCAATTGGAAGGATGGGTGGAGGGGAGGAGACTTGATGATTGACTCAAAATGTCATTGTCCAAATTGGACGAAAAGAAGTATGAATACATACACTAAAGTCTCTATCATACTGATGGTTGAATGAAGGTATCTCGCATCAGAAGGACGGCTGAGCTAAATGTGGGGTCGACATTGAATTTGTTGACGTGATTGACGTGGTCGTATGGCTATATGGGTATGCTGACGAGATATCTATACTCATGCTGATTGAATCATTAAAATGCTGCTCTACATTATACTACGGGCAGACCTAAGCGAAGGTAGCAGTAGCCCTCATCCCAACCCTCCCACCCTGCCTAGCCTCCAACTCCAACCCATCCCGACCCCACACACCACCCAACTCAACTTGTGCATCAACATAAATAGGTCCAACAGCTCTATATTCCAATCCTACCAATTCCTCTCCACGTTGTATACCAGCTTGTACAGCCAGCTCAGTTAGTAAAGTGGCAGTCAACGGACCGTGGACTAGGAGAGTGCGTTGTTGTTCGTGTGTATGGGTGTGGGGGTGGTCGTAGTGGATTTTATGGGCGTTGAATGTAAGAGCTGAATAGCGGAATAAGAGGGGTGAGGTTGGGGTGTATGTGAATGATATATCTGGTTCTTTCGTATTCTTACTCGTATTGATGTTCGGGATCGTGTTCGTGTTCGTATCAGATGGAGAGGGAGTTGAAAGAGAGGGGGGTCGAAAAACATGTGTCCTAATCTCTTTCACTCCCCATTTATCTTCTAAACCCTCTAATTCCTTATTCCAGATAGTACGTTGTTGATGAATGAATATCATATCCCCTTTGACTTTATGTTCTATCTTCGCAATACCCCTCTTTTCTGTTACTTTATTACCTATCCTTAGGATTCTGTCTTTCTGACTGCTTTTAGGCCATGTGAATGATCCGCCTGCCCACATTCTACGGGTGTAGGGGTGGGGTGCATTATATTCCTATTACATTAGTGATCTATCTATACCATGATATTATACCCCAACTTGAACGGGAATAGCAAGACGACCCAAGTGATGAGAAAGGATGATGATGATAAGTGAAGCTGAACGTACAGAAGAACTTCCATCCCTCCCTAAATCACTCAACATAGTTTCAGGCTGGAAATAAATCATATTCCCCCCTTTAATCAATTCATCTCCATCCCTCAACATCGGTGTCGGGGGATGTTGTTGCGTCGGAAGGGTTCTCAAGAGGTGAGAAGCTCGTAATGAGTCTATGGTGTCGGTGTGCCTTGATGCGCCTTTTGTTAGGGTTGAGGAGATCCATTCTTGAATAGATGGCTTGGCAGAGTATCTCCTAAGGGTGAAGATATTGGGACGCATGTTGAATATAGGTTTGGAGATGAGTTGATACGGTTGATGACGGGTATCACCGGTTGCCGGATCGAACTCAACGTAGGAGGCAGTCGACTTTAATACAGGCTAGATTCTGATTTAATGTACAGATGGATGTCCGGCAAGCTCGAATACCTGCTATGGGACAGAGTGTGCTGTCGCCCACTAGGTACGGCTCACGACGACCCGGCTTGTTTATCTGGGAACACTTCATATAGACCACGTACATCTAATCTAGCTCTATTCCACATGCTTTAGGTTGATTGAGGAAACTTGCCAAAAACCTCCAACTCTGGCAACTTCCGCCCTCCTTTGCTTGACCCGAACCATCTGGCCAGTAGCCCTACAAGCCCAGATCTCACGACGAAACTCCCCATATAAGACGCCCAAAGTAACGCCCTAACTCCCCAGTATGAATTCGGGCAAGCGACTTCAGGTGCGCCCGGTACTAATTTTTGAATCCCCTCTACCCATCCTCTTAGTTCTTTTTCATAAGCGTCGAATGCTTTTTCGTGATTGCCGGAATATTTCGTCATCATGGCAGCCAAGACGTAGGCTTGAGTGATCGCAACGTTTGTTCCTGATCCAGAGATTGGTGATGGACAAGAAGCAGCATCTCCAATCATGACTATCCTCCCTTTACTCCATTTATCCATCTTGACCTGACCTACTTCGTATGTATAGAAATCTGTTGAATCCATCATAGCTTGAACCAGTCGCTCGGACTGCCATCCGTTGCTTTTGAAAAGTTGTGCGAAATATTCTTTTTGTTGAGTAATCGGTGTTTTCGAAGAACATGCATTTCGAGTATCGGTAGTGTAATCCATTTTGATGAAATTCGTACGCATTTTTCCAGTCCCATCCGGTCGATGAACAATCACACGTCCACCCGGTGTACTGTACCATTTTGCCCAATCTCCATCTCCTTCTTCTTTATTGGCCGGCATTGAAAACCCCGCGACATATTGATTCAAACTCTTGATTGGATCTCGTACATCTTGATTGAAAGCCAGAGCACGAGTTCGAGAAGTCAATCCATCGGCGATAATTAGAATGTCGTATATCTCTTTGTTACCAGATCGAAATTCGATATCGACTTGATCTATCGATTGTGAAATGGCCGTAATCGATTCGTCAAATATATAATCCACTTTATCCTTCGTTTCCTCCCATAATATCTGTGCCAAAGTACCCCTAACAATCTCAATCTCCCTACTGAAACTGATATCGGTCATTTGTGGGAAATGTCCCCACGCGGTACCGCTAGAATCAATGAAATCTAGCCCTTTTTCCCGTGTCGTCTCTGCCTTGACTCTCTCGGTGATTCCCATTAGGTCAAACACTTTTGATCCTTCATCAATTACGTCGATGGTTTGACCTTCTTTCCTGATTTCCGGAGCGCGTTCAATAATGGTAATGGAGGCGGTTGGATGGGATAGACGGAGAAAGTAAGCGCAGACTGGACCTGCTATGCCTGCTCCTGATATCAGGATTCGAAGGGGTCGAGTGGATTCAGTCATTGTGCCGATGTTTGTGAAGGCTGGGATGATTTTGGTGGGGAATAAGGATTCTGTGGAGTGGCAGTGATTGGGTTCGTTGAAGGGATTACGAGTCCAGAGTATGTGTATATATATGTGTGAACATAGAGCATGAAATGGGAACGTCGCGTCACTGGGAATACGGATGTAGGAGTGTTACCGCGGAACGCGGCGGATTGGCCGAGGAAAGTAATAGTGTAAATAGAGAGTCATTGGGTACAGGGAGGTCTACCATAGGCAATGTAATAGACAAACAGTCTGGACTGGTTTCTCGACAGGGCTATACTCCTCTCGTGCCCCGATATCAGCATCCCTCTAGGCCAAAGACACGACCGAGCCTTATCCACAGGACTCATGAGATCCGCGGCTCGGATCGTAACGACTTTACATCCTCATGTCCGCAGTTGGGTTCCTAAAAGGAGGTGCTTGCGTCCGCGAACCAGATCACAGGATCAGAGAGTAGAGAGATGGTACCAGTATGCCTAAATACATATGGTCAGCACGACATCATCGATGATCGGTCATCTCCGACCCCACCCTAATTATAGTACTCTACCCATCCCGTACCATCTCTCCTCTTTCTTACCTATATCACCATCACACTCAACATGCCTTGGACTGAATTCAAGTTGAACGACGGCCACAAGATCCCAGGAGTCGGATTTGGGTCATCAGGACATCCATTAGAGAAGACTGCGGATGATATCAATTTAGCTATTGAATGTGGATTTGATCATATCGATACCGCCCAGAGTAGGTCTCAATCTCGTTCACATGCCATATCTCGATACCCTTCACAATGGGACAAGGACAGAGAACTGACAAATAGTCTACAAGAATGAAAAACAAGTAGGAGACGGTCTGAAATTAGCTTCACTCCCCCGATCCGATATTTGGATAACAACAAAGTTTTCAGGTTTGAAGACAGTAAAAGAATCAATCAAAGATTCACTAGAGTGGTTGGGGTTGGAATACATTGATTTGTATTTAATCCATAATCCGGCTTGGGGAGGGGACATTAAAGATACATGGAGGGAAATGAGGGGTGTGAAGAAGGAAGGTTGGGCGAAAAGTATTGGTGTATCGAAGTATGTCCTTTTGTCCCATGATTCGTCCCATGGTTGGATAAGGGCTGACGTCAGTTTCTCGGTTGAACAACTAAAAGAGATCATCAACGACTCAGGCGTAACTCCAGCAATCAATCAGATCCGATTCCACCCCAAAGTCCTAGCCGAATCAGAAGCATTATTGGAATTCCATAAAGAACATGGGATCGTTACCGAGGGTTACTCCCCTATCAAGCCGTTGAGAGACGGCACTTCTCCTGGATTGGTTAAAGTGGTGGGCAAGATTGCTAAGGAGAAGGGAGTGGAACCTGATCAGGTGCTGCTTGCTTGGTCAAAAGCAAAGGGGTATGTCACCTCATCCTCTCTGCTCTTGAGATAGTTGAGAGAAGATGCTATCAGAAGAAATGACTTTAACGCACAGGGTTGTACCAATCACTACCTCCCAAACCGAATCCAGAATCAAAGGATATCGCGCCGCGGGAGACATTCAATTGTCAGAGGAAGAGATCGGGGTGATCGACAAAGAGGGCAAGAGGCGGGCTTGGGTCTACTGGCCTGGAATCGCGAGGTTTCTGGTAGTTTTCTTCGTGACCTTCTTCCTTCTCAATGTGACTGAAAAGAAGGACAGTCTCCCGGATTGGGTATATTGGCCTGGGATTGTAAACGTCGTAGGGATCTACTTGGTAGCGTTTATCCTGTTCACATTGTTGAACTGGAGGGCATCTGCCCAAGTCGCGCAATAGAAAGAAAGACGTTCAATTGCTTTGATATGCATGTATGCCCGTTCAAGATTCTCTACTTGATACAATTGCGTCAATGCGTACATGTGCTCACGGATGTCCAAATGTCTGCTTTGATCGTATAGCAGCAGTACACGGCAGGTCTGACAAGTTCCATCGAGTTGAGACCTCCAGTGCACATCTACCGCCAGACTTCCTTCAAGCATTCCACCATCCCAGGAGTCATCTCGTCGATCTTTCTAACACCTAGTAAACGCATGGCCATGATAATCTCGTCTTCCATGACTAGTATATCAGCATTTTGTCCCAGACGCTACCATTACGGATGATAGAGTATGAGCTCAATTGTGATGAAGGAACGGAAGTAAAGAATAGGTTGGAAGGGTACAAGGGGGAAAAAGACCCACTTCGAATAGCCCTCAAAACCCCCTTCTCACCATAAGCAGCCTGACCCCATAAAAAGGTCCTTCCGAGCCCAACTCCTTTCGCTCCAAATGCTAAAGCCTGGAGAACATCTGTACCCCTCCTTACTCCTCCGTCTATGTATATTTCTAATTGTTTTGATAATGTTGGATCTTCAGAGTGGATTGCTCGGAGGGAATCGAATCCTGTTCGGGCTTGATCTAGTTGGCGTCCTCCCTGAGTGTCAGCGATAGCTGACGAGTGAACGCGCATAGGTATAGTGTCTTTTCTTAGGGTCTGTGATGACAATTGAGAGGGGGTCATCGTACCAGGGGAAGAGAGGGGACATACGTGATTCGAGAGGATACATCCCGCTAATCCAAGATCTTTCGCTTTCCTTACATCCTATCTATCAGCCATCAAATATCGATAACATCTTTTTCTAACGGAAAGGAAGACGTACATCAATATGACAAACCCCTTTCAAATAAATCGGAACACCCCCCGCTAAATCCTTCAACCACCCAACATCCTCCCAATTTAATTTAGCATCATGATAAGCCGGATAACTTTCATTTGGACCCATCCTTATTCCTGGTTCTGCGTTGCCACGGGTTCCTTTTACTTTTTCGGTAGTTTGTCGATAACCTAGAACGTTGGTATCGACTGTTAGGAGTAGTGCCCTGGTATCAGCTCACTCCCTATTTCATACGGAAATAGGTTCGGTCAAAGTCGAAAAGGGTGATGAGAGGAGAAGACAAGGAAGGAGGAAGAGAACTCACTGAACACCACCAGCAACAGCCTCTTCGACTTGGGCTTTCGTCTTTGATCGATCCGTCTGCATATAAACCTGATAGACCATTCCCATTTTCCTCCCTTGCGATTCCAATTCTTCATCCATCTTATCTTTCTCAGCTAGAATCTCAGTAAGGGAGAAAGAAGCAGCAGCCGAGATTCCTTGGACTATTCCAGTTCTAGCCGCCTAACCATCAGCCTCTTGTGTGTTTGAGGTAAACTCGAAGATGGACTTACACCCCTTGTGATATTCAATTCACCCTCTGGATGACCCAATAACGCATTTGAAGCGGGACTGACGTAAATGGGTAAAGCGCTCTCACAACCGAATATCGTAGTTTGTGGTCTTATTGATGATACATCCCTCATGACCCGGGGTAAGAGGCGACATTTCCGGAACGATGATTTGTTTTCTGCTAGGGTGTAGGCGTCTAGGGAAGCTGCACCGTAGTAATCTACCGTCCGGGGATTTAGGATTGATTCTGCTGCTTCCTGTTTATTAGCTCCTTCCTGATTGGATTCTTTCAATTTCAGGATCGGAAAGAGAGAAAGGACGTACTTGGAGCTCATCTAGAGATAGTAGAGTCTCGACATCCGGTAATGCCGCTCTTGCATCTTCCACCTTCTTCCGCTCAGCTTCGTATGCCTCAGTAGCCTGTTTATCAGCTCCTTCCTTCTTCATGTCCTCTTTCGGTCGTTTCTTGGTTTACACATGGGAGACGAGGAGAACCCGGGAGGACATACCTTCGCAGCCTCCACGGGGTCTATGACACCTTTATACTGCTCCGGACCTAAGTTCTTCTCTAGTGTATTTGGAGGATGAATCGGTCGGAATAGTTCCCTACTTGTCAGCCACATGTCTTTTGACCTCCATTACTTCGATCTCTGAAGATTGAAGAAGAGGTGAGGGAGGAGAAAAAGGACATACGTTACATCTCGACCTGCATTTGCTACTATCACGGTCGATCCTCCTGGGTGGTGTTTATGAAAGTCCGTCACACTTACATCAGCCCTCGTCTCCTTTCAATTTCAATTTCGATCGAGAGATTTAAAGGTAGAAGGAGACTCACTCATAGACCTTCCCATCGACTACTACCCAAGCATCATGCGCTAGGTGATGTTGTCCGACTTCTTGCATACTGATATATTCCTCCTTACTATCACTCTGCGGAACATCGTTAGTCTGGAGCTTGAAGTTGTGATCCTTGGTTTCTGATGAATCGAGATATATGGGCTGTCTACTGTATGTATATGCCTGTACATTAGCTCAAACCGTATGTTGCGACTTACGAGTCCAGCTATCGTCCCCAGTCCAGCTAAGCCGATAACGAGTTTCGAGCTCGCACCAGGTCTGGCTGTCACGATGCTTCGCCTAATATGACCCGTTGAGGAGTTGACATTAATCCGCAGGCGACCCAGTGTAGTTCCCAGCCTACTCGATGACATCTTGTGTTGTATGGTAATCGACGAATGAGATACCGGTCGTTTGACTTGATTGAATCATTCCGGGTTAATATTCCGCCGGCCGCTTTTCGCCGGTATCTCTCGGTGTTCTTGTCTTTTCACCTTGTCGTTGCCATTTCCCTTGGCGTTCTACGGCCGAGATGATCGCTTGACATGGCGAATGCAGTACTCGAGGAGATGGACCTAGATGAGCAGGATCAATGTATGGTAAGAAGCATGAAACATCGGCGATACACACAACGTGCCTGTCGAGTTGAAAGGCATCGACCAACTGCGCATCACTAATTTACTCTCGACCATACTTATTCGGACGGAGCAAGTCTACATGAATCCACTCGCTCCGGAATACCAGCCCGTAGGTTGTTGTCATGTTGTTTTAGACCCCTATCGACTGTAATGGCCCGTTCCGCCTCCGAGGTCCAGGTGATGGAACACCAAGTAACCTGTCGAAACGGCCATCAAGTCAGATGTAGCTGGCTTTTCCATACTACTTCGAAGTCAAAATCGGCTCTGATACACAATCACGGGGTAGGCAAGACATCAGGCTCCGTAGATGACTCCATCCCCGGCCTCAAGAAGATAGTAGCAAAAACGGGAGTACCTAAACTCTCGGTTGACTATTCGCTTGCCCCAACCGCGAGAGCACCCATGCAAGTCATCGGAGGACTATCTGCTTTGAACTATCTGGTTGAGAACAGGGAGTTTGGGATTGATCCGAAGAGGAGTGGGGTTATGGGAGAATCCGCTGGTGGAGGATTGGCGGCTTGTTTGGTACATTGGACAATGGTGCGTTTGCAGTCCATGGGTCAATGTAAAGGGTGAAATAGGTTGGTCCTCCATTCATCTTCAACAGATCTGCCCACAGGCTGAAAGCCACAGAGCCTTTGGCACGGTTCTCATCAACCAATAACTGTAGAGGGGTCTTTGCTGGGACTCGCACTACTTCAAAGGAATTTTCATCAATTGCGGAGGGAAGAGAAGCTTTTCTTGGCATTCACACACTCTTTAACGATGGAACGCTGACTCATAGAAATATCCAGACGGTCTCGAGTTCTCTAAACAGATCCTAATCTATCCCACGCTGGATCCCCAAAATGTAACCCCGAACGAGTTTACCGGGCAACAATATTGGTCTCATGCCGATAACAAGACTAGCTGGAAAGCTCTCTTTC
>Ga0265780_10012282_pt1 | contig 10056 bp, 9 predicted proteins | sample P1T30metagenome_FD_192432 | JGI IMG/M metagenome (GOLD analysis project Ga0265780, IMG submission 192432) | Plant litter microbial communities from East Loma Ridge, Irvine, California - P1 T30 | ecosystem: Environmental > Terrestrial > Plant litter > Unclassified | place: USA: California... | reverse complement strand
CAGGAACGCCTTCTTGAAGTTGGCATGCGCGATCGATTCGGTCGCGCAGACGAAGCGCGTGCCGAGCTGTACGCCGGCCGCACCCATCTCCAGATACGCCGCGATCGCCTCACCCCGGCCGATCCCTCCCGCCACGAAAACGGGCACCTTGTCAGCGACCTCGGGCAGAATTTCCTGTGCCAGCACGCTAGTCGAGACCGGGCCGATATGCCCGCCCGCTTCCATCCCCTCGACGACGAGCGCATCGACGCCGCTGCGGATCAGCTTCTTGGCAAGGCTGAGCGCCGGCGCGAAACAGATCAGCTTGGCGCCGCCTGCCTTGATCGCCTCGATGCTCCCCGCCGGCGGCAGCCCGCCCGCGAGCACGACATGTGTGACCTCGTGGCGCGTGCAGACCGCAATCAGGTCCATCAGTTGCGGGTGCATGGTGATGAGGTTCACGCCGAACGGCTTGTCGGTGAGCGTCTTGGTGCCGGCGATCTCGGCATCGAGCAGCTCGGGCGTCATCGCCCCGCACGCGATCAGCCCGAAGCCGCCAGCGTTCGACATCGCCGCGACGAGATTGCGCTCCGATACCCAGGACATCGCGCCGCACAGGATCGCGACCTCGCTGCCGAGGAATTCGGCGCCGCGCGCCATGAGTTGCGTGAGGCGCGCCGCGCCGCTGGACATGCTGGTCATCGCAGCGGGCCTTAGAGGATTTTCGATACGAAAAGAAAGCCGTGCTTCGGTATCGGGTTGGGCTGGGGCGCGTTGTCCCGTAAACTCGCGCGATGCTCCGCCAGTCCGCCACCGAATTCGTCGTCGCCACCCCCGGCCAGGGCCTGCACGATTGCACCGCCGCCGTCGCCCGCTGGGTGGCGGATACGGGTATCGAAACCGGGCTGCTGACGCTGCTGCTGCGCCACACGTCCGCGTCGCTGGTGATACAGGAAAACGCCGCCCCCGCCGCCGCGCGCGATATCGAACGCTATTTCGCTCGGATCGCGCCCGAAAGCGCGGCTTACGAACATGACGACGAAGGCCCCGACGACATGCCCGCGCATCTCCGCGCCGCGCTCACCGCGACCAGCCTGTCGATCCCGGTGATGGCCGGGCGGATGGCGCTCGGCACGTGGCAGGGCATCTACGTCTTCGAACATCGCTACGCCCCGCACCGCCGACGAATCGCCGCGCATCTGATCGGAGACGATTCATGATCCTCGCGCTCGCGCTGATCGCCGCCGCACCGCTTGCAGCCCCCTCGCCGCCTCCAGCCAGGACAGCCGTCATGAAACCCGATTTCAGCGCCGTCACCAGCCTCGCCGCCGCCGAGGCGCTCGCCCGCAAGGGCAAGCTGGTCCGCATCCTGCTGTTCCCGGCCGAATTCGGTGGCGAGGACATCGCCGAAAACGCCGTCTACATCACTCCAGAGGCTGCGGCGGCGCGCGAGCTGATCCTCGGTACGCTGCACCGCTTCACGAAAGAGGGCCTTATCGACAAGCTCGACGTGACGCCCGACTATAAAGGCGACAGCTTCGTACCGAGCCGCATCGTGATGCACGCCACACACAGCAAGAAGAAGGGCGGCTTCGAGCCGACGATCGAGGTCTGGTAGGCTGACGATTACATCGTCAGCCTACCGAGGCTCCGCAAAGCGCAGGGAAAAGACTAGCGTTTCTGCACCGGTCGCCCTTAGCTTGTAGAAGGGCGTGCCCGAGCGGTAACGTCTGCGGCACGTGCTTCGACACGCTCAGCACGAACGGTCATTAGTCGAGAGCGCCCGGAAGCGCTCTCGCCCAATCAGGCCGCGACATCCTCCGCGTCCAGCCCGTAGGCCGTGTGCAGCACGCGCACCGCGAGTTCGGTCTCATCCTCGTGGATCAGCACGCTGACCTTGATTTCGCTCGTCGAGATCGCCTGGATATTGATCCCGCGCGCGCCCAGCGTCGTGAACATCGTGCTCGCCACGCCGGCATGGCTGCGCATCCCCACGCCCACCACCGAGATCTTCGCGACCCGCGTATCGTGCACCAGCTCGGCGAAGCCGATCTTGGTGCGCGCCTGATTGAGCGCCTCGATCGATCGCGCCAGATCGGCCTGCGGCACGGTGAAGGTCACATCGGTGGACCCGCCGTTATGCGCGATGTTCTGGATGATCATGTCGACGTTGATGTTGGCACCGGCGAGCGGCTCGAAGATCGCCGCGACCGCGCCGGGGGTGTCGGGCACCGCCGTCAGCGTGATCTTGGCTTCGTTCTTGTCGTGCGCGATGCCGGTGATGAGCTGGCGTTCCACGTCGTCTATCTCCTCTTCCCCGACGATCATCGTGCCGGGCAGTGTATCGGCCATCGGTGCGTCCTCGCCGGTGAACGACGACAGCACCTGCACGCGGACCTGTTCCTTCATGGCCAGACCCACCGAGCGCGTCTGCAGCACCTTGGCGCCGACGCTGGCGAGTTCGAGCATTTCCTCATAGGTCACGCGCTTCAATTTGCGTGCGCGCGGCACGATGCGCGGGTCGGTGGTATAGACGCCGTCGACATCGGTGTAGATGTCACAGCGGTCCGCCTTCATCGCCGCCGCCACCGCGACCGCAGACGTGTCCGATCCGCCGCGCCCGAGCGTGGTGATGCGCTGGTCGTCGGTCACGCCCTGGAAACCGGGTATCACCGCCACTTCGCCCCGCGCCAGACTTGCATCGAGCGCCTCGGTGTCGATCGTGCCGATCCGCGCCGATGCGTGTGCATCCGAGGTATGGATCGGCAATTGCCAGCCGAGCCAGCTCCGCGCCGGCACGCCCGCCGCCTGAAGCGCGATCGCGAGGAGCCCGCTCGTCACCTGCTCGCCCGCTGAGACGACGACATCATATTCCTTGGAGTCGTACAGCGACGACGCCTCGCGGCAGAAGCCGACCAGCCGGTCGGTCTCGCCCGCCATCGCCGAGACGACCACCGCAACCTGGTTGCCCGCAGCGACTTCGCGTTTGACCCGCGCCGCCACAGATCGGATGCGTTCCATGCCGGCCATTGATGTGCCGCCGAATTTCATCACGATGCGCGCCATTGGGGTGTCGCAAAATCCTTGGGTTGGAAGGGGCGTCCTGATAGGAACCGCGCATGACGATGGCAAGCCGTTCGCGCAGCCGTGTCACCTACCCCCCGTTCGTGTCGAGCGTAGTCGAGACACATGGGGAAGCGCAGGTGCCTCGACTTCGCTCGGCACGAACGGTTGGAATATGACAATCACCACGATCGACCCGCGGGAAGCGGCGCATTTCGGCACCCTCGCCGCCGACTGGTGGAACCCCAAGGGCAGCTCGGCAATGCTGCACCGCTTGAACCCGCCGCGGCTGCGATATCTGCGCGAGCAGATCGACGCGCATTGGGATACCGATCCCGCCAGCTTCACCCCGCTCACCGGCAAGCGCGCGCTCGATGTCGGCTGCGGCGCCGGGCTGCTGTGCGAGCCGCTCGCGCGTCTCGGCGCGGCGGTGACCGGGCTGGATGCCGCGCCCGAGAATATCGGCGTGGCACGCGCGCATGCCGCGCTGTCGGGCCTGACGATCGACTATCGCGCCGGCAGCGTCGAAAGTCTCACGGGCGAGCGCTTCGATCTCGTCACCAGCATGGAGGTGATCGAACACGTCACCGATCCGGGCGGGTTCGTGGCGGGTTTGGTGAGCGCGCTCGCCGATGGCGGGCTGATGGTGATCTCCACCCCCAACCGCACGCTCGCCTCGCGGATCGCGATGATCACGCTCGGCGAAGGCTCGGGCAAGATCCCCAAGGGCACGCACGACTGGGACAAGTTCCTCAAGCCCGACGCGCTCGAAACGCTGCTCACCGACGCCGGCATGCGCGTGATCGATCGGCGCGGGCTGAGCTTCTCGCCAGCGAAAGGCTTCGTCCTCTCCGACGACCTCAGCCTCAACTATTTCCTGACGGCCATCCGCCAATAACGTCGCCCGGCGAAGGCCGGGGCCGCTGAGTCGTGTGCGGTCGGCTCGCCAAATTACACACCGGCCCCGGCCTCCGCCGGGGCGACGGAATAGCCGTTCCCCCGCGAAAGCGGGGGTCCAGAGCCACAAGCGCCGCGCCCGCGGCTCTGGGGCCCCGCTTTCGCGGGGGAACAGTTACAATCCCACCTTCTTCTCCAGCCACCGCGCCGCCTCTTCAGGCGATTTCTTGTCCGCATCGCGATCGACCAGGTAATTCGCCTCGCGCATCGCCTCGACCGAAATCCGCCCGATCAGCGGCTTCAACACCGCCTGAAACCGCGCATCTTTCGCATATTTGGGAGACAGCAGCAAAATCGCGTCATACCCCGGAATCGCCCCCTTGGGATCGCCCAGCACCGTCAGCCTGTCCGCAGCGATCCGCCCGTCCGAGGAGAACGCCGGGATCACGTCGGCCGCGCCGCTCTCCAGCGCGCGGTACATGAAGGTCGGCTGATATGGGTGCGCCGATCCGAACTCCAGACCATAGGCCCGCTTCACCGCCGCCCATTCGGGCCGATCGAGGAACTCGATGTCGGTCGCCAACCGCAGCTTGGGCGCGATCGGCACGAGATCGGCGATGGTCTTCACACCGCGCCGCGCAGCATCGTCCCCGCGCATCGCGAACGCATAGGCATTCTCGAACCCGAGCCCGCCGAGCAACGTCACGCCACGCGTGGTTGCCGCCCAGTCGCGCACCCCGGCGAAGATCGCGGCGCGCGGCGGCACATCGCTGCGCTTCATCGTATCGGCCCAGATCGTGCCGGTATAATCGACATAGACGTCGATATCGCCGCCCGACAGCGCACCCAGAGCGATGCCGGACCCCAACCCCTCGCGATAGGCGACGCGGTAGCCCGCCGCCTCGAGCCGATGCCCGATCACACGCGCAAGGATATATTGCTCCGAAAACCCCTTCGCGCCGATCACGACGCGAGTCTCGCGGCTCGGCCACATCGGCGCGAGCGCCACCCCCGCGCCGATCGCCAGCACCGCGAGCACACCCCACACCGTGCCACGCCGCCGACTGGCGATGCTATGTTCGACCAGGCCGAGCAGCGCATCGACCGCCAGCGCCAGCGCCGCCGCGCTGAAGCACCCGGCAAGCACTAGCGCCCAGTTCTGCGTCTGGAGGCCGGCGAAGATCATGTCGCCGAGGCTCGCCTGCCCGACCGTGGTGGAAAGCGTCGCCGCGCCGATCGTCCACACCGCGGCGGTACGGATTCCCGCCATCACCACCGGCGCGACCAACGGCGCCTCGACCAGCCGCAGCTTCTGCCACGCGGTCATCCCCACGCCGTCTGCCGCTTCGATCACCGCCGGATCGATACCGAGCAGTCCGGTGACGGCGTTGCGCAGGATCGGCAGCAGCCCGTACAATGTCAGCGCGAGCAGCGACGGCAGGAAGCCGAGCGCCGGAATGCCGCCGCCAACCAGCGACGAAAGTGACAGCAGCAGCGGATAGAATAACGCGAGCAGCGCCAGCGTCGGGATCGTCTGGATCAGGCTCGCGAAGCCGAGCGCGAACCGCGCCACGCCCGGCCGCCGCGCCGAGACGATCGCCAGCGGCAGGCTGATGACGATCCCCAACAGCAGCGCCGAGAACGCCAGCACCAGATGCTGCGCCAGCAATGGCGGTACGCGCGCCATCGCGTCGAGGAAGGCGTTCATGCCGCGCCCCCGCTAAAAACTTCCGTTCGTCCCGAGCGAAGTCGAGGGACAACCCCGGAGCGCAGGTGCCTCGACTTCGGCCCTCTGGGCCGAAGTTTATCCTGAGCGGCTGGCTTGCCAGCCAGCCGAAGGGCTCGGCACGAACGGATTTGGGATTGTTTCACGCCCCGCCCCCGATCTCGCGCAATCGCCGCGCCTGCTCACGCGGCACCGCAACCAGCGCGTCGGCCTCGGCCCCGCCCGCACCGCTGAGCAGTGCCTGCGGCGTGGCATCGGCAACGATCCGGCCGCCAGCCATCACCAGTACGCGATCGGCGAGGATCAGCGCCTCGGCCATGTCATGAGTCACCATGATCGTGGTGAGTCCGAGCCTGTCGTGGAGCGCGCGGATCGCGGTGCCGAGTTGGTCGCGCGTGACCGGATCGAGCGCGCCGAACGGCTCGTCCATCAGCATCAGCCCCGGTTCGAGCGCGAGCGCGCGCGCCACCCCAACGCGCTGGCGCTGCCCGCCCGAGAGCGCGTCGGGCATTCGGCGGGTGAAATCGCGCGGCAAATCGACCAGATCGAGCAGGTCCGCGACCCGCCCGGCGCGATCCGTGCCGCCGGTCAGTCGCAGCCCGATCGCGATATTCTCGGCCACGTTCAGATGCGGAAACAGGCCGATATTCTGGAACACATAGCCGATCCGCCGCCGCAGCAGATGCGCTTCGCCCGCCGTCACGTCCGCGTCGCCAATGCGAATAGCGCCGGCGCTCGGCTCGATCAGCCGGTTGACCATTTTGAGCAGGGTCGATTTGCCCGATCCCGACGCGCCGACTAGAGCGACGAAGCTGCCACCTGCGATCTCGACCGATATGTCGTCGACCGCGACCGCCCCGCCCGGATACCGCTTCGAAACACGATCGAACGCCACCGACGGGCCGGAAACGCGAGACGCTGGCATGGCCGAGTTTGTGCGGGAGCCGCCCCGTTTCGTCAAACCCCAAGTTCCCCGGCGAAAGCGGGGGTCCAGAGCCACGAACGATAGCGCTTGTGGCTCTGGACGCCCGCTTTCGCGGGGGAACGGGGTTTCCGCGAAACCCGCACCGGCGGTATGGGTAATGGATGGCCAAATCGATCTTCATTACCGGCGGCGCGTCCGGCATCGGCCGCGCCGCCGCGATCCTGTTCGCGGCACGCGGCTGGCGTGTCGGGCTCGCGGATATCAACGAAGCCGGCCTCGCCGCGACACGCGCGCTGCTGCCGCCCGGCATGGCCGAAACCTACGTGATGGACGTGCGCGATCGGACCGGCTGGGCCGCCACGCTTGATGCCTTCACCGCACCCGCCTCAGAGCAGCTCGACGTTTTGTTCAACAATGCCGGCATCGGCACCGGCGGAACCCTCACCGCGACCGGCTTCGACGCGATCGACCGCACCGTCGCGATCAACTTCATCGGCGTCCTCAACGGCGCGAAGATCGGCCACGCCTATCTCGCGCGGACGCGCGGCGCGTGCCTGCTCAACACCGCGTCCGCCTCCGCGATCTACGGCAGCGCCGGCCTCGCCACCTACTCAGCCACCAAATTCGCGGTGCGTGGGCTGACCGAGGCGCTCGACACCGAATGGGCGCGAGACCGCATCCGGGTGCGGGCGATCATCCCCGCCTTCATCGAGACGCCTTTGCTCGACGGCACGGTCGAGGGCCGCAACCGCACGATCCGCGAAACCGTCCGCGCCGCCGGTCTGGAACTCAGCTCGGTCGATGCCGTCGCGCAGGCGGCATGGAACGCCGTCCACGGCACCCGCATCCACACCTATGTCGGGCGTACCGCGCACATCATGGCGTTCGCCGCCCGATTCGCCCCGGCGTTGCTCCGCAAACATATGCGACGCGCCTGATCCCACGCCGCTTTACTGGTGCGAAACGAACGTGATCGTTGCACTTTAGCAACGCAGGTGCAGCAAAGTGCGGAGGTGTCGAAAGTTGAGGAGCGATTTGGCCGGGCTTGGCGTTACGGCCCCGTAATATGCTCGCGCCCAATATGACAGGGAGTTCCCCAGTGCCGAATCTCATCCGCTGCGGCCTAGCCGCCGTTCTTCCGATCGCAGCCGTGTTGGGCGCCGCCCCGGCGCTCGCGCAGAGCGCCGCGCCCGCCGCGCAGGACAATGCCGATCTCGCCGCCAAGTTCGGCGGGGATAATGTGACGGTCGGCGTGGCCGCCGCCTATGTGCCCGATTACGAAGGATCGTCCAGCTATCGCTTCGTTCCGGCGCCGGTGGTGATCGGGCAGTTCAAGGGCTTCGCGTTCAGCGTCATCGGTAACCGCGCCAGCCTCGATCTGATCCCCAACCGGCCCGGCGACACGATCGACTTCCAGCTCGGGCCGATCGCGGTGCTGAACTTCGATCGCACCAAGCTGAAGGACATCGACGATCGCGCCATCCGCCGGCTCGGCAAGATCGACACGGCGATCGAACTCGGTGGCTATGTCGGCATCGGCAAGACCGGCGTCATCACCAGCCCGTACGACAAGCTCTCGATCTCGCTGAGCTATCGTCATGACGTCAACAACGCGCATGACAGCGAAATCTGGCAGCCGGCGCTCAACTATCTCACCCCGCTCAGCCGCAAGGCGGCGGTCGGCCTCACCGCGTCCGCCAGCCGTGTCGGCACCGGCTATGCGCAGACCTATTACAGCATCACGCCGCAGCAGAGCCTGTCGAGCGGTCTGCCGGTGTATAACGCCAAGGCTGGCTGGAAGAACTATCAGGTCGGCGGCTATGTCACCTACGCGCTGACCGGCGATCTGCTTCAGGGCTTCAAGCTCATCGCCGGCGGCGCCTATTCGCGGCTGCTCGGCGATTATTCGTACAGCCCGATCGTGCGGCTTGAGGGCAAGCCCAATCAGTGGGTCGGCGCGCTCGGGGTTGCGTACACCTTCTAAACCGTCTCTACGGGGGCGCATGTGTGCGTGCCTCCACGACTCCGGCCGTTCCCGCCCGAAAAGGGCGCGAGCGGCCGTGGCGTATCCGGCTCCCGGCGGGGCGCGCACCCTGGCTCAAGGTGATATGCCGGAAGGACGATGATGACTGCCCTGCCCGAGGAAACCCTCGACACGCGTAACGAGCGCCGTGAATTTTTCCGTACCGCGCTTGGTGCCGCCGCGATCACCGCGACCGGCGCTGCAGCTCTCACGATCACAGCGATTGCGCGCGCGGATACCGTCGCGGATTCGTCGCTGGTCAATTTCGCGCTGAATTTCGAATATCTGCTCGGGCAGTTCTACGGGCTCGCCGCCAACGGCGCCGGCCTGCCCGCTGCGCAACTGACCGGCGCTGGCACTGCGGGCGCCGTTACCGGCGGCCGTCAGGCGACCTTTACCGATCCCGTCGTCGCGCAGATCGCGAGCGAGTTCGCGAACGAGGCGGCGGCACGAGTCGCCTTCCTGCGTACCACCGCCGGCGCCGATGTGATCGCTCAGCCCAAGATCGATCTCGATGTGACCGCGACCAGCGCTTTCAGCGTCGCCATGCGCGCCGCCGGTCTGGCCGCATCCGGCGCGAGCTTCGATGTTTACGCGAACGACAGCAACTTCCTGCTCGCCGCGTTCTTCCTCGAAGACGTGATCGCGACTGCCTATCGCGCCCTCGTCACCAGCGTGACCAATGTTACCAACCGCGAATCGATCGTCGGCCTGCTCGGTGCGGCGTCGTACCGCGCCGGCACGATCCGCACGCTGCTTTACGCCAAGGGTGCCGCCAGCGGGTCGACGCTGCGCGCGAACGCCGATGCGATCTCCACCGTACGCGACGGTCTCGACGGCACCAGTGACGACGATCAGGGCATCTCGCCGACCACCGACGCGAACAGCAACCTCGTGTCGAACGTCACGCCCGCCGGCCCTGACGGGATCGCCTTCGGCCGTGCGTTGAGTTCGGTGCTCAACATCTTCTATCTCAACAGCCTGGCGGTTGCGGTGGGGGGCTTCTTCCCCGCCGGCGTCAACGGCACGACCGTCACCAGCGGCGCGAACTGATCCTCGCCGCCCGCTTTAGAATTTCGCCCGGAGATTTCCCCGTGACCGATATGCCTTCGACTACGCCGAGCACCGCCGAAGATCGCCGCCTCGCGCGCCGCCACTTCCTGCGCACAACCGGCCAGATGACCGTCGCCGCCGGTGGCCTCGCCTTGCTCAGCGCCTGCGGCGGCGGTGACGATTCGACCGATACCTCGACGCCCACGCCGTCCCCGACCCCCACCTCGACCGACACCAGCGCGATCATCAACGCCGATGCGCTCAACCTTGCGCTGAACTTCGCCTATCTCCAGGCCCAGTTCTTCGCGTTCGCGACAACGGGCGCCAACATCTCGGCGATCGCAGACACGCCCGCACATCCGGGCGGCGGTGCTGCGCTGCTCACCGGCA
>Ga0265780_10012281_pt1 | contig 10056 bp, 9 predicted proteins | sample P1T30metagenome_FD_192432 | JGI IMG/M metagenome (GOLD analysis project Ga0265780, IMG submission 192432) | Plant litter microbial communities from East Loma Ridge, Irvine, California - P1 T30 | ecosystem: Environmental > Terrestrial > Plant litter > Unclassified | place: USA: California... | reverse complement strand
GGATTGGAATATGGTGAGGTTGGTAGTGGGGATGAATATGGGGGTTTTGATGAAATGTACTGGAGAGAGCTGAGGAGGATGGACATGTGTGTGTGATGCTTGACTTGGGTACTGGAAAAGGCGGTGTTTGCACATGTATATACAATATCATACAACATCACCTGTGCCATCTTACTTCGAGCTCTTGGTCAAGCTGTCCTTGACCTCTTTCAAGCCCTCTTTCGCCACAGCGCCCACATCCACCGTCTTGTCATCGACCTCCGCCCTCTCCTGCACTCCCGCCTCCACCCCAAGCCTCTTCTCATGGAAACCCGTGGCACGCAGATACCCCGCGACAGCGATACCCACGGCCATACCTCCAAAATGACTCGCATGGTCCATCGTCCCCTTTGGCGACAGCGCCGTCTTAATCTCCAGCAAAAACAACGCCGCAAACAGCATCTTCGGCCAAAACGATAACTCGGCATCCTTCAGAAACGGCACCTTGATATTCTCCTTATCCGTCAACAGCAAGAACAGCGCCGAAACGCCCCAGATCGCCGCACTCGCGCCCACAGAATGCGCCGAAATTGCCCCCCTCCCGAGATTCGCCCAGTACAAGCTGGCCAGCGTCCCCACCGCGCCTGCGGAGATGTATGTGCCGAGGAACGTGCCCCTGCCGACGAGCTCGTGACACGCAGGCGCAAGGATACACAGCACCATCATGTTGCCGAGCAAGTGCTCGTACTGGATGTGGCTGAAGACATTCAGGACGGCCTGGACGGCGCGCGGGTAGCCGGGGACGTGCGTGAAGTAGCGGGTCATGAGGGGCCAGAGAGGCATGAAGCGCCACGCGATGGCGACGGCGCCATTCATGGCGAGCAGGGCGCCGAGGGTGGCGATGGTGGGCGAGACGTCGGGGAAGAGGCGGTAGGAGGGCGAGGGGGGGAGGTAGTAGTGCGCGAAGCCCCAGGAGAGGATGACGGTGAAGAGGACGAAGGCGGTCATGGGGTAGAGGCGTTGGGTCTGGGTGGTGGTGTTAGTGCAAAATACGAGATGGATGGGGAGGGTGTAGTTACCAAGGTGGTCTTTGAGAGCATTTCCTCCTCAGAAGCAAATCCCAAAAGAGACCTCTGCTGGTATTTCTCTTGCTCTTCTTTCCGCCTGCTGACCTGTTCCCGCCCAAAGACGTCGACATACGTGGATTGGCCTGGCTTCATGAGCTGCTTCCCTGTGGGTGTCTTCACCCATTCGCCAGTCGCCAGCTTCTCTTCCATTTCGCGCTCTTTTTGCTCCTTCTCCTCGGCCACGCGCGTGATCTCCTCCAACCGCTGTTTGCGCTTCTCTTCAATGTTGCGCTCGAACTGCGACTTGCCAGCGTGTAGAATGCCAATCTTCCGGTCGTCTCGTTCATGTTGCTGTCGTTCCTCTTCCTCCTTTTGCATTTGCTCCTTGAAGGCTCGCGCGGGGTCCTTGTACTTGGACTCTGTCTCCGGGTCTGCCAACCACAACTCGTATTGTATGCGGTTTGCTTCCTTCTCAGCCCACTCCTCGGCGGCTCGCGCCTCGTCGATGGGGTATATCTCGCGTAGCCATTCCAGTCCTTTCAGCGCTGTCTCTCGACTCACGTGTGTGTACTGTTTGCCCAGGTTGTCCACGCCGTAATCGGCCAACGACCCTGCCGTCCGACGGTGATGCAGTATTCGCAGCACATTGTTGGCGTCGGCTGGGGACAATTTAGAGCCGAATATCCTTCTGACCGTTCTATCGTCGACTCTTCCGTCTGGTAGTGGGCCAATCCGCACTGTGCGCTTCGGGACATGTGGTAGTGTGGGGTTCGCTGGTGTGTCTATGACTTTGGCCATATAGCGACGGGTGGTGTGGAATGACCGGCATTGTGGGCGCGGCTTTCGGTGGGGCTTTATGAGAGCGAGGAACGGTGATCTTGAAGCGTATTCGAGCTGTGTTTGCGCGGTACACAGTCGGCGTGCAAGGGTGGCACAAGATGGGCGGAGGAGGGACATTGCGAAGACGCCTGCTCACCCCAGGCGGTGCACGTGTTTCCGATGCTTTTGGTGGCCAATCAATTGCGTATCACCTCATCGGCTTATATCGACCAGAAGAAACAACGCAGGGTCCGGAGCGGACAGGCTTTGGCGAGAATCGCTGCTTCAGATGTTTGTTCCCCAAAATGTTTGGCGTCTTTGCGCACGGACATTGACCTACGCGCATCATTCACTCCCACCCCACGCCGTGACCTCAACTACGCCTTGTCCAACCAATCACAGATTTGATCCGTCTGCGCTCCCATCAGGGCAGATTTGCACAGCTGGCACACCAATGTCATGGAAGCAATGTATCGTGCCGCGTACCTGATCTAATCGAGTCCTCGTTGCTGCCAGCGACCTGTGTATATACTTTCAACTTGGACGTACCAAAAACTGAACTCATCAGATTCGCACAAAAATGCCGCCCAGCATGTCATTTCTTCCGCGACTTGCTCGTCGTACCGCCTCACACATCCAGCGACGCTCTGCCAGCACAAATCCACTCCCTCCAACCAAACCCGCCTTCACACCAACTTGGGCCACTCACATCTCCGCATCTGCCGTCATCTTCGCCTTTGGCTGCACCGCAGGATACTTCTACAACATCCCCACCAGTACCCCCGACACGCAAATCCAACAGCTGCTGGCGCGCGAAAAGTCAAAAGACGCCTTAATCGAGGAGCAAGAGCGCCTGATCAACCGCAGGGAGGTGACTGCGCAGAATCTCTCTTCCCAATTGATGTGCTGCACCGATTTGTATCTGCAGCTTAAAGGGCAGGTTGAGGGCTTCGAGATCCTGTGTGCTGACTACCTGGAGTTGGTGGCGGCGCAGCATGAAACTATCACGACGCTGATGGAAGAAAGAGAGGAGAGGGCAATTCCAAATCGATATAAGGATGCTGATGATAAAGGAGATGACGGAGGAGATGATAGCTGAGAGTCTACGTATTTGTTGGCCGGTGAAGGGGAATGTTTGTGGGTGACGAATATGTGGTACCTCTGGACCTGTAAATACTGCCGCACCGAAGCTCTCCTACTCTAAAACGCACCACAACCAGAAGGCTCGACGGCTCAACTCTTCTTTCAATCAACCATGAACGCGCAACTCCGAGCTTACGGCGTGCTCACGGGCCGTCACACTGCTACTACGCTACCCCTTCATGCTCGACCCAAGTCATCGCCCAACCCTGGCGCATACCATGTCAAGATTTTAACACGCAAGTCCAAGCTGTTCAGTCATGCACGGCCCTTGCATGTACTTGGACATCGCTAGAAGCAACAATCAGAAAGCATGAACCATTTCGAAAGGGTCGACGACCAGATCGTTAGACCACAAGAGTCTTTGCCCAAATCAGCGTAGTCTCCAGCTTACATAAAAACCAAAGCTGATAAGCGTCAGCTAAATATCATTTCTCTCCGTGTCCTGACCCCCATTCCTTCCCCCCATCTTTCCTCTCCGCCTCCTCATTCTTCATCCTCTGAATCTCCTCCCGCATGTTGTTAAACTCCCTAAACCCCTGGAAATACTTCCGCCTAAAATCGTTCAAATCGCTCGCCCGCGTGCCTTTCTCATACTCCCTCTTGACCATCTCCAGCGCACCTTCAGGCACCTCCTCGTCCCTCAGCCGCCGATACGTAAGCAGCCGCCGCGACCACTTATTAAACGCCTGCACGCAGACTGATTCGAGCTGGAGGCATGGGTGGGAGGGGATGATCAGCTCGATGTCCTCGTCGTTGGCGGTAGGCATCCACATGCTGAGCCGCCCGTTGTCGACGAGCGTCGCGACGGCGAAGGCGAGGATGTCGTCGAGCAGCGCGGTGAAGGAGTATGGGCGCTTGGGAGGAATGTAGCCGGGCGCTTTGTACTGGTCCTGGTGGGATTGGCGCTCAGTCTCCAGTAACTCTTGTCGCGAGCCCAGTACTTTGAGACCTTCGCGGATGCCGTATGGTGGGTCGCACACAATGCCGTCGAGATAGCCTTTGGCGGCGTCCTTGTCGCGAGGGAGGATTCGCAATGGGGTGTTTGTGAGGTCGGAAACGAAGCCGCCTAGGTAGTGCGATAAGAGCCCGTATTGCTTGAAGTTGCCGACGACGTCCATTTTACCTGTTTGGCCTCGTCTTGCGCTGCCTCCTAGGCCGCGGATTGTGCGGCCGTCGATGTCGCTGCCGAATACTATGGCGCCGAAGTGCGCGCATGCGATTGGAAAGCCTCCTGTGCCCATGAATGGGTCGTAGAATACCTTGCCAGGTGCAACTTGTGCGATGTTGGCGGTTAACAGTGTCAGCTCTGCGTCCATCGAAGTAGTACTGATGTAGTGCCGCCTCTTAAGATCGTACGTCTTCTTTGCTTCATTTCGACACGATTCCGCGACGAAGCGCCCAAAGTACATGTACTTCGGTACTTTGACATCCAAGTCGTAGTTTTCAAAGACGCGAAATGAGACATCCGGGTTGCGCATTTGCGGCGCTCCTTTGAAGCCGAGATACGCGAATGAGTCGATGATGGCGCCCTGCTCAGCTGAATTCTTGCCGCCTTGGTAGCCTTCGACGGTAAATCGGAAGGACGAGTGGTCGTATTTCCACCATTTGGAGACTGAGCTAGTTTTGACTGATTCGTGGAGTGCTTCATAGTCCGCACCTTCGCCCCATAGTTCGTAGATACCTTGGGCTAGCATACTACGCATGACTATAGCTTTTGCTGCCGCATCGGAGTCTAGTTTCACAAGACAGTATGGAGACTGAGCATGTTAGAACTATTCAAGACATATGTATTGGCGAAGAGATTAACGAGGGCTGTGAGAAAAGACAGCAGAACGCGGCATACTTATACGTACATTTTCATCATACTTAATAAACTCCAATTTTACACCAGCAAGATCTGCTAAAGCCTGAAGCTCGACTTTGCGAAAGCTCTCGTGCGTTTGCGCGAGCCTGACAAGATATGTAGGCATTTTTGGTCCTGTCCTAGTGGCGTAGGCGTGGTGAGTTCGGAATCAGGCGATAGAAACTATTCAGTCTGGTATAGGCATTATCGGCGCTGGACTCAATGTCGACGCTCAAGTGCGCCGCTACATCGCGTTGCAGAAGTCACTAGCAAACTGGGGAAGAAAATGGTGGGTCATTGCACATTTCATCGTGATTGGTTCGCTAAGAACAGGGGCCGACTTCATCCCTCACTCCATCTCGATCATCTCCCATCCACCACCCATATGCCGTACCAGCCTACGCAGTAAGGGCCCTCTCGCCTTCTATGATGACCCAGAACATACTGCACGGGACGTTTTCGACTACTTCTTCCTCAGTATCAAGGTCATCATCAATTGTCCATTTTTCCGCGACTTTCAAGAGAACGCCGGCCCAGAGATCCCATAGGTAGTAGCTGCCCTCTGTGTTCTCTAGCAGGCACTTATCGCCATCTTCCTCTTTTAGTATCGGTCGGAGATCTTTGATGTTGTAGTCGCTCGAAAGATTTGGTTCGTCTTTGCTGAAAGCGCCATACAGGTCGAGATTTTGAGGATTGTTTGACCAGGTGAGATACTGAGTAAAGCCGGCATCCAGCTCCAAATAACGCTCTCTCTCTCTCATCATCCGGTGATCTTGCCCTATCGTGTCCAAGTGCTCTCGTTTTGTCGCCATTGTCGCGCGACAGTTGTACGCCCGGCAGGATGAGTCATAGTGAGCCAGAAGTGAACAACGGCGTTCAGTGCGCTAGCGCTCAACACTTCATTTACCCTCTCACGTGCCTCCTTCCTTACATCTGGCTGTTCTAATCCATCGCGTCGCGCAACTCCCGACCCCAAGATACACTCTTTTTGTTTCGCAGCGCTCCCATCGCTCTTTCCCTTAAAGTTCTAGCGCTCGACGCTTCCTTCTCCTCCTTTTCTTCCTTCTAATTATTTTAATTCATCTCGTGGCGCAACTTCCAGATCCTGTGCGCACGCCTTTTTTCGAAGCGCGCCTTCAGTCGCCATGCCTTTGCAAGAGAATAACACGTCTCCGACGGCGTCCAGCAACGCAAATGCGACACCCAAAGGAGGGGACGAGGAGACAACAAAAGATGGCGAAAAGGACAAGGGCTCCCTACACTACTTTTTCCGTGTCCATTGGCAATATTCGACCGCTCTGGACCACAGCTTACGACTTGTCGGCTTCGCAGCTGCCATCGGGTCGGGTGCTCTGCCTCCGTTGATGACGCTCATCTTTGGCTCCTCTGTAAACTATTTCAACGACTTTGAAGAGGGCCGGAGGAGCGGCGATGATTTGTACAAAAAGATGACAGCGAATGCGCTGTGGCTACTGTATCTGTTCATCGGGCGCATGGTGCTGGTCTACGTGCATTCCATCTGCTTTGGCATTGTTGGAATACGCGTAACAAGCGCCTTCCGAATCGACTTCGTTCGGTCCCTACTACGGCAGGATATATCTTACATCGATTCGTGCTCTTCTGGGACGGTGTCTTCGACAATTGCAAACAACGCCGACATGGTCGAGAACAGCAGCACGGAGAAGGTGGGCAGCTTGGTTCAGAATCTGTCCATGTATTTGTTGTCGCCTTTACCCGGCAATGGAAGCTCACTTTTGTAACGGCTACAACGCTGCCCGTTCTGTTCACTGGATATGCGATAACCTTCGGTCTCGACGCGAAAATAGAGGCGAAAATTATGGAGATCTATAACCAGGCGGCGGGGCTAGTTCAGGAAGCGCTCGGCTCGGTCCGCGTTGTGACGGCTTTCGACGCTAGTGCTAAGCTGAGTCGCAAATACGATGCCCCTTCAGCTAAAGCGCAGGCTCTTGGTTTTCGCAAGGGACCTGTCATCGGTGGTCAATGGAGTGTGGAGTTCTTCACCACTTACTGTGCTTACGCCCTGGCCTGGTATTACGGGATCAAACTTCTGAACAGAGGCGAGGCTGGAGAGGGCGGACAAATCATCTCGGTTCTGCTCGCGGTGCTCCTAGGAACTACTGCGGCATCCAACGTTGCTCCTGGTTTCGGAGACTTCGCGAAGGGATCTGCTGCTGCCCAAGGCATGTTTGCAATCATCGACCGCGAGTCCGAAATAGATGCCTTGGACAATTCTGGAAAGCAACCACCTCAATGTGAAGGCTCGATCGAACTACGCAATATTCGTTTTGCATATCCATCACGACCCTCAGAACAGGTCTTGCGGGATGTCAGTCTCACTTTCGAGGCAGGAAAGATGACTGCTCTCGTAGGTTCATCTGGAAGTGGCAAGAGTACCATAGTCGGTTTGATCGAAAGGTGGTTCGACCCGACCAGCGGCAACATCTATCTAGATGATCACAACATTGCGGAACTGAACCTAGGCTGGTTGCGAGGACACATCGGTCTAGTCCAGCAGGAGCCTGTACTCTTCAGCGATACGATCTACAACAACGTCGCTTGTGGCCTTTACAGGACGCCGATGGAAAATCTGCCAGAGTCCGAGAAACGCGAGCTTGTCCGACAAGCGTGCCTTCAGGCGTTTGCAGACGATTTTATTCAGGAACTACCACAAAAGTACGATACCAAAGTAGGGGACAGTGGCGCACTGTTGAGCGGGGGTCAAAAGCAGCGAGTCGCTATAGCCCGAAGCATCATCTCTAATCCGCAAATCCTTCTACTGGATGAGGCTACCTCAGCGCTAGACCCCGAAGCGGAGAGCAAAGTACAAGCCTCTTTGGATAACGTGTCTAAGAGGCGAACGACAATTCTGATTGCTTATAAGCTTGCTACCGTTCAGAAGGCCGACAAGGTTGTCGTGATGAACCAGGGGCAGATCATTGAGCAGGGCACTCACGAGCAGTTGCTTGCTCAAGGTGGTGCATACTACGAGCTCGTCAATGCACAATCATTAGATACCGGATCCAAAGACTTCCCGACACCTTCGACTACCGCCGTTTCGGCGGCTGAGGTCGTAGAAAAGCCAGTTATCCGAGAAACCGTCGAGTCCAGACCGTCTGTGGTTGAGCACACTGACGACGAGGAAGACAAAAAGACCACAGATGAGGACGATATCTCACGGAAACTTTCCTTGGTGAAGGTCCTTAGTACCATCTTCAAACAACTCCCAACAGCTTGGCCACTCTTTTTCTTCGGCATTGTCTCTTCCACTATCGGCGGTGGTATGTTTCCCGGGCAAGCCGTACTATTCGGATACAGCATACCGACGCTCCAAATACCGCCCAGTGACTACCTAGTCAGCCAAGGGAGTTTCTGGGCATTGATGTACTTTGTCTTTAGTCTTGGGATCCTCGTTTGTTATCTCGGCGTCGGTTTCTTCTGGACTATGGCTTCCAGCCACGCATCGCGTTTCTACCGTCGCGAGTATCTCGACGCCATGCTTCGTCAAGACGTGGCGTTCTTCGATGTGCGAGGACATGGGGCGGCGGAAATGACAAGTCGGCTCTCCATGCACCCCGAGGCGATCAGGAATATGGTCAACACCAACATGGCCCTGATAATCATCATCTTTGTCGACGTCATCTCGACATCCCTGTTAGCCATAGCTATTGCTTGGAAGTTCGGTTTGGTCGTCGTCGCCGCGGGCATGCCGACACTTTTTTGCGCCGGGTACTTTCGCTTGCGCCTCGAGATGGCGAATCACGATCGCTTGAAGGATATGTACCTGGAATGTGCGCGCTTCGCGTCCGAAGCCGTGAGCTCGATCCGTACTGTTTCCAGTTTGACGCTGGAACACAAGGTGCTTGACTCCTTCCAGTCACGCCTTGCAGAGTGCTCGCGCCGAGAAATACGCAGCAAGATGGTGACGATGCTTGTTCATGCCTTCGCTGAGAGCGTGAATCTTGCCGTGACCAGTTTGGCATTTTGGTATGGAGGAAAGCTGTTGTCGCAAGGCGAATACACCTTGCGCGAGTTCTTCATCGCGTTCATGGCTGTTCTCATAGGCTCCCAGACAGCAGGTATTCTTTTCGGATACTCTTCCGATGTTTCGAAAGCGCATGCAGCAGCGAACCACATCATTGCCTTGCAAGACTCCAGGCCCCCAATCAATACCTCAACTGTTAGTAAAATCACCATGACAGGATGTGAAAAGGCTCCACTCATCGAGTTCCGCAACGTCAACTTTGCGTACGCGAGCAGACCGAACCACAATGTCCTGAAAGGCTTGAATCTCAGCATACAAAAAGGCCAATCCATCGGCATAGTGGGGGCTTCAGGCTGTGGAAAGAGCACTATCATTGCCCTGCTGGAACGTTTCTATGACGTGACATCCGGCCAGCTTCTAGTCGGAGGCACACTACTCTCGGAGCAAGACGTGCACCATCATCGTTCCAACATCGGCATGGTATCACAGGATACTATGCTCTTCCAGGGCAGCATACGCGAGAACATCCTCCTGGGTCTCCACAACGATGGGGAAGACGAAGCCACAGCCACCTCACGCGTAGAACGCGCATGCCGCTCCGCAAACATGCACGAATTCATCCTCAGTCTTCCCGCGGGATACTCCACCGACGTAGGAAATCGCGGCGTAGCGCTCAGCGGCGGGCAAAGACAGCGTCTCGCGATTGCGCGGGCACTGATCCGCGAGCCGGATTTGTTGTTGTTTGATGAAGCGACCAGTGCGTTGGATACGGCAAATGAGGCGTTGGTGCAGCAGTCTATCGAGTCGGTTGCTAGGGAAAGACCGGATACGACTACCATTGCGGTTGCGCATCGGTTGTCGACGATTAAACGGTGTGATTGCATTTTCGTGCTGCATGATGGGGAGGTAGATGAGCAGGGGACGCATGAGGAGCTTGTGGCGAGGAGAGGGAGGTATTATGCTATGGTTTTGGCGCAGTCGTTGGATAGGGAGACATGAGTGTCGGAGTAATTGTAATACGTTGATGGATAGGAAAATATGGGTTGTCGTGGGTTCAGTGTGGTACCGTTAAGCATTTTACGTATAATACCTCTTCTTCTTCTTCTTCTTCTTCTTCTTCTTCTTCTTCTTCTTCTTCTTCTTCTTCTTCTTCTTCTTCTTCTTCTTCTTCTTCTTCTTCTTCTTCTTCTTCTTCTTCTTCT
>Ga0265780_10012280_pt1 | contig 10056 bp, 14 predicted proteins | sample P1T30metagenome_FD_192432 | JGI IMG/M metagenome (GOLD analysis project Ga0265780, IMG submission 192432) | Plant litter microbial communities from East Loma Ridge, Irvine, California - P1 T30 | ecosystem: Environmental > Terrestrial > Plant litter > Unclassified | place: USA: California... | reverse complement strand
AAGCAGAGAAAGGCGATAAAGGTCAGACGAGACAGGTCAAGAAGGGTAAGATGAAGTTGTCATGATCGTCATGAGCTAGTCACGGTTGGAGAGTGACTGCATGTATCATCTACTTGTCTACGATGATTGCTGGAACGGGTTCTCGATTTCTAGTCTGTCAGCTCGGAATTAAGCCGATATTGAACATGACTGACCTGCCGATCCATCTGTTGGGCTGATAAGAGCGATATTGGGACCTCGAAGGACAACTAGGCCTAATGTTCTTGTTGGTCTGGCCTCGTCTGCTGGTCAGCTCATCCCTGACAAGTCGTTGTTTCTCTTTGGCTACTATCTCGAGAGGTTGTTCACTTGGGCTCTGGGTCGTTTTGACCATAGACCAATTGAAAAAAGACTCACCTTCGAACTCCTCGACAACATCATCCATAACCAGGTTCATCAATTGATCATATCCCTTCAGTGTGCCGGTCACTGTCTGTCAGATACTCCACCTTCTCAATACATCGATAGTAGACATACCTTCTCTCCCACCCATGAACTTGATCTTGACACTCTGGTCGACGTAATTTGCCAAATTCAGAATACTCTCCTTCTTCTTCTTATCTGCTGGTGCTCCTTTTGATGGTCCGCCTCCCCTTCCTCCTCTTGGTGCTCCGCCTCTTGGTCCGCCCTAGTTATCAGCTTCATGTCGGCATCGTGTGCCATATATCGCTCACTCTGCTTGACATTATTGATTGATGGGATATAGAATGAACAGTACTACTGGCTGTAGATTACTTGTACTAGAGTGCGTCGAATCCAGGCACGGGCGGAGGTGAATGGGATAAACTGAATCAAAGGTGAACAAACAAATCATTCAGCTGTCTATCCACCATATACACCACTAGTCGTACCGTCTATCCCCGTCCTATACATACTAGCAACGATGGCATCAGGTCAAGGTCAGACGAGCGGGAATCTCTCTTTTCCAGGTAAATCGACTGCGGCTTCGAAACGGAATCTGAGCTGAACAGCAGTGCTCCAGCTATTGAGCAAAGAACGAGGTGTGTATGGTCTACGAAATGGTGATTATGAGCGATACAGGTACGTGCAGCGATGCTGCGCAAGACTGGGCACTGACTGTCAGGCGGCACTGCGCCAACAAGCTTCACCGACTCAGACAAGTCACCGGCTTTACCAATGGAAAAGGCAAGACATTCAAGAAGGCGACCGGACTTACCGGCGAGAATGTCAAGGATGTCAAGTAAGCTCGCTCCGGCACTGAATCACGATGAGCTGATCATAGACATTTACAACTCTTGCTGTTTTCCGCTGAGCGAGCTATGACCCATTCTCATGAGCTTAAAGCGCTTGCGTCCAAGCCTGGATCGCCCCGTACGACCCGGAAAGACCAGATATCTTGGCTTCGCCGAGCTGTCAAGGTCTCGAATTCCCTCTACAATATATCGTCATCCCTCGCCAACGAATCTTCTGTTAAGTTATCGCAGAAGACTCTAGCCGAAATCACGATCTATCACCTTTCCCTACGGGCCGAATTAGCCTTTGAGCATTCCAACTGGGCAGAGGCATTGACGGACTTGGCTGCTCGACGTAGACTCCTCTCGACTCTCTCCGAGTCGGCACGAGACTCATACGATCAAGCACTCGCTGTAGAGTTCATCGACCAGTACGACCCCCTCATCAGGTTCTCGGCGTACAAGCTCGGCCGAAGCGAATCTCACGATATCGACGGAGTAGTCAAGGATATCGATTCGGAAATGATGGAAGAGTCTGTCCCTGGATTTGGGAAACTTGTCGAGGGACTTCGTGGCGAAACTGGAGCTGCGGAAATCGAACAGGGCAGGAAAACTTTGGAAGATGTTCAGTTCGCCGGGGAGAAGGTCGAAATGAGGAATGCGGAGATCGTAGAAGTTATGTTGAGAGTGCAGGATTCGTTGGGCAAGCTGAAGGGCAAAGCCGATAGTGGTAGTGGAAGGGGTATGAAGGGATGGGACAAGGTTCTAGGTGTATTGGGTGAAGCAGAGGGCGTTGCTAGGCGACTACTGGATGATCACGAAGTACGCTGGCTGGACCCCCCACTTCGAACAAAGCTAATTATCAGGCATCTGGGTCCAACAACTCGCTTAGGTCTACCGAGACTTCCAAGTCCCTTTCTCTAGTACACCAATACATTGTCTACTTGCTTCTTTCGCACCGTATACGACGAGATCTATTACTAGTCGGAACCCTCTCATCGTCCAGCACGGCATTGCCAGCGGATCCTACAGTCTTCAAGGTACCTGGTGGACGATCGAAAACGGAAGAAGCAGTCAAGAGCTTGGCAGCTGTCATCAAACTATATGACACTGTTTTGCAGAGCATGAATCAGCTCCGAAGCTTGGCAGTGGTAGAGGAGAAGGAGGGCGTCAGATTGGCAAATGAGGGTTTGGAAGCTTACTTCCACGCCACTAGGTCAGTCTTTGATTTGATTGCAATTAGCATGCTGACGAAGCAGGTGCTTCAACCTCGCTCGACTTCACTGTATCCACCCCAAGCCGACCTTCTCTTCAGCAGTCCAGCTTCTAGATCGATCGGCTAATTTGATTACTCAAGCTCGTCAATCGCTCTTCGATCCCTCTTTCCCTCTTGAAGAGGAAATCATTGACCTGCCTGAATCCAAGGTAGCAGATCTTGAAACCCAAATCAAAGCTCTGGACCTAGCCGCCAAGCGCTCCCTATTTGCTGAACGGGTGGCCAAGCCAGTATTCTTCGACAACGCCTTCAACTACATCGACCTGCCAATGGACGAATTGCTAGTCAAGGCAGGACGAGAACCTACGAAAGCGGAAGCACCGGCCACTGCCAGCGTTGCTGCAAGTGTGGTACAGACGGTAGAGAAGGCTGCTGAGGAAGTCAAGAAGACTGTAGTGGGCAGGGAGAGGACTAGGGAATCTACTCCTGCTGCTGAGTCTACGCAGGAAGAGAAGCCAAAAGGATGGCTGGGCGGATGGTTCGGACGTGGCTAGGCAGTCTGCATGCATCCCTCCTTCCCGCAATTAATCGTTTGTTATGCACAGTATCCCATTACCTGTTGCTGAAAGGTTCCGCTTGGTGGTGTTCCTGAGAAAGTTTCAATTGTTGCACTGTTGCACCACCTAAAAAGTAAAGTGACTCCACACTTCCACAACAATGTCTGGTCAGACCCCTACGCCTGCTCCAGGTCCGCCTCCGCCCCCTCCTCCCCCTGGTCCTACTCCATCATCCTCGAAACCCCCGATCAAGCCCTTGACTGGTTTCGCATCTGCACTTGAGCACACCGGTATTCCCCGTTCGGTCTTGACTTGGAAACCAAGATTACCGTCACGAAACTGGTCCATCTTCTTGACAATCAGCGGAACACTATTCTACCTCTACTATGATGATCGAAAACAATGTCGTCTTATCAAGGAGGACACAATAAAAAAAGTAGAGTATATGGGCAAGCAGCCATTAGAAGGTGGAAGTTTGGCGGAAGTGAGGAAGATTAAGGTATATGGAGCTAGATGTCCCGAAGATGGGGACGATGATAGGGCACTGAGGTATTTCAGAAAATACATGAAGGTACGCAATATACATTCATTGGGTTATATCAAAGCTGACTAGAAGCCATACTTGGTAGCAGCTGGAATCGACTACGAATACCCTCTAACACCACCCATTATTCACGGATCAGTCGCACGAAGTACACATTCTCTGATCCTCGCCAAGAGACGTCAAGCTCTAGGACTGGAACCGAAACCTATCTCAATGTCATTCCCAGGTCAAATGGACCCATCGCTAGACGCCCAGAGGGAATTGGAAGGAGGTACAGTCTTGGTAGGACGTGCTAGTTTCAAGGAGTATATGGAGGGACTGAAACGAGGCTGGATGGGCGGAGTGAACCCTTGGAGTCTGGAGGATGATGTCAAGAAGAAGATTGAGGGAGATGGGGTATTCGATGACCCGGCAGCGGCCCAGCTGAGGGATGCCGCTGCAGATGAGCGTGATTTGGCAGCTGCGAACCTGGACGACCCAGTACCATCACCAGTACCCTCGAATCCCACTGGCCTAGGCTTCCTGTCTCGACCTACACCACCCCCGTTCTCACCGAATTCTCCCGGCGGACCCGCTTCGGCACCATCCATCCCGGCTCATCTTCACCTACCTCCCTCACCTCTACCTCCTCAACCACCAATCCTTTTCTTACCATACACCAACCATATGGGATTCAAAGCATTCCCATACTTCATCTACCAATTCTTCACGGAGCGACATCGAGTTCGAGCAGGTTCCGAAGCCGCCCTAGCTTTGATCGAATCCAACACCCGTTCATTCGAGAGCCCAACGCGCGCAGATGAAGGTGTAACGACTGAAGAAGGCAGATTAGTGAGACAAGGAGGCGATCTTGATTTCGACTTGGAAGGAGAATCATTCACTCGTAAATCATTCAAGAAATTCCCATCACAAATCGAAACAGCCAGGAAAGATTACTATGAGACGTTAAAGACGAGAGTTGAATCCGTCCTCGATCTACAAGCTGGAAGGAGGGAAATGACGGATGCTGAAAAATCTGGAAAGACAAAGGTCGAGATGATCGATGAGATGAAGGACGAAAGGCTAAAGAAGGAAATGAGATGGTGTGGTGGAGAGGATGGATACGAGATTGTCAAGCCGGAAACACCTGTTGTATGGGATCCAAGATGGGATGGGTGGTTGAAGGTGTTCGTCAAGTCGGATGACTTTTGAGCGGTAGCTGTGTATTCGAGTGCAGTTCATTACCATATCATGCATCATCTCTCTTGCCAGCATATCTTTTCTGCAACACTGGCACTGGTGAATAGTTCCAATATCAACCAACAATTCCAATTAAGGACAGAAAGGCAATCAAAGAGGTATCCAGTCACAAAACAACATGGACGAGACGGCTCACGGCTGATTGATTGGCGATGGATCTGATCATGAGCTCGAGTCTTTCAGACGATCGAAGCAAAGAGAATAGAAATGAAAAGATACGAGGATATGACATGATTCCACCTATTAGGCAGGATGGGGTATTCGTGAAACTATGAACGTGATATCGCCAACAAGACGGGCGATGGGGATCGTGAGGAACTACAAAACGTGAAGATCGTGGGTGAGATACGTGAAATTGTCCTAGAAATGGTAGTGATCCGGAGGAGCACGTCCAGCTAAAAGGTACATGTCATCCCTGAAATCCGTTGGCCACAACAAAGCGGAATGGACACGAGCAGGGGGATTGTGCAAATGTGAACGTGATTGAAGAGGTTGGGATACGGCGCGAGACATACTCGTATTCCAGATCCCTATGCCATCTTGCCCAATGAGCGACGATCCACTGTGTACTCTCGGTACTTGTGCGTTCGGGTCTGTCGGTCTTGACTGTCCCTGGCTTGAATGAGATAGACTTCGTCGAATTCCTTCTTCAGACTCTTCACGAGAAAGAGTCCACGCGGTAGGTAATGCTCCAAAGAGACCTTGTGAAGCCGGAATGTGCGGAGGGAATGAGATGTATCCCGGAGGCGGCCCGGTCGCTTGCATGGGTTGAGGTCGTGGCTCAAAGCCAGGTGGCGGTCCAGGTGGTCGGCAAGCGGTCAAAATTGGGCTTCCGACAGCTTGTGGGATGTGGGTACCAGGGTTTCGCTGTCCAGCATGACCTGTCGGTCGTTGACCGAATCCAGGTGGAGGTCCGGCTTGCATAACAGCGAGAGGCACGTCCAATCCAGGAGGATGACTAATGATGTATTGGCCTGTTGGCAGACCAATAGGCAAAGGTGGTTGCAGAGGAGCCGCTACCGGTCCCTGGTATCGGCGACCGATCTGTTCTACTAGGTCCATCGCGGTGATAGCTCGTCGAGGAGCTCTTGGCGTCACCGATGCTGGCGCCGATGCTTGTGTCAAGGGATGAGGCTCGACGAGAGGGGCGATTGCGGGGTCCAGAGTGGGCGCTGGTTCGGAGGCTGTCGGTGCAGAGTTGGCCGTCACAGCTGGTTGTGCGGGCTGTGCTGATGCTGCTGAAGATGCTACCGGTGGAGCCGGCGCTGATCTCGGCGAGACGTTAGCCTGAGCCATCCTGGCACGTCAGCTGATGTTACATACGAAGAAGGTGATACTAACGGAGGAGTATACACGATCTCTTCCTCATCGTCATCGTCATCGGTATTCTGGCTAGCATTTCGGCCGTGTTCAGTTGACTTGCCCTTGTCGACAGATAGAGCTTTAGCTTCTGAAGCGAGTTCAGCAGGGATTTCTTCCCACTCCGTCAATTGCTCTGCCTGAGGACGGTGCAATGCGTGAAGTCGTTCCAGCACATCCTCATCCAGGAACTCCAAATCTACCTGCATTGTCAGTAACTTGATACACGCGGTAGTCAGGGAGGACTCACAGCCTGCTGTACGACCAATACGGCCTCGACAGACAAGTCTGAAACTCGCATCAGGTGTTCCTCGTCTGAGTCGCTAGCCTGAAAGCGCTTTGAGAAAGTCGAAGCTCTGGTCAAAGGTGAGAACCCTCTGAGTTCGATATCCTCCTCGAGGCACCCCATCAAGGACGGAAGATTGTAGATGGGGAACATCTCGGCAACCTTAATCATGAAAGTAGCGTATGTTGCCCAGAGCCTATTGATTTCGCCAAGTTTGGATCTGTCCACATGTCGGCGGAGGTATTCGACGTGACATTTGAGCCATTTCGACATGATGCGCAATGAGGGTAACATTCGACGCAAGACTGAGGAAAGCTGAGGGGCCAGACCGTCGGTATTGGCATCATTGCTTGGGTTTTGGGTACCGCCTCTGTTGCTACCATCATTGTCGTCCGCCGGAGTGATGCCAACATCGGTGGTTTCGCATTTGAACAGCTCCGACATGGCGACTTCGCAAAGCATGCGGAAGTGGGTAGACAGAGCGGCGACAGCGGTTTCCTTGGCCAACTGATGAGCTTCCTCCTCCCCATGCTTGTTGCCTTTGGTTGTGCCGATGTGTCGAGCGCGATATTGCGTCCCGATCAGGCAAATGGTAAGCTTGACCAAGTCATCGGATGGGACTAGTCGTGCCATAAGAGCTTTCGCCAATAGCGTGGTACCACTTCCAACGAGGCTAACGGCGTCATGAAGACTGAAGATCAACATCTCGCACAAGAAGTCCGAATGGGCCGGAGAGGAGACTTACCGACTTTGGCAGTGTATCATGCCCATCGCGTCGAGATACTTGTCCAAGGCGTTGGCCGGTTTCCCTTCGTCCTCCCATGGACCTGATCTGTCGTATGTTCGCGCATGACCTCTTTTATGGATGATCGCGTCTATGGCTCGGAAAGGTCGTCGAGCGGTGGAAGCTCGGATGTAGTAGTAAATTGTCTTAAGATCTTGTTGCTCTGCTTGATACACGATAGCGAGCGAATTATAAGCGTGACCTGTATAGTCAGCCTTTTTCGGCCACCTCTATCGGTATGACTCACCATTGTCCGGGTTCAATGTCACGGCGGCTTGGTAATAGTCTTGCGACTTGTGGCTTCGCACGACGAAGCCTAGAGAATCCGGATCCTTAGGTGCATCTGCGGCGGACTCGAGGTCATCCAGCTGACACGAGTACCGCTCGAGATCTCCGAGGTACACCAAGAGGTCGCATACCATACTCCTCTTCGACTTTCGCTCAACTTCGGTGACGTCTTCGGGGGCGTGACCATCTTTGCCAGCGTCGTGACTGAGTGTGATATCAACGAGCTCTAGAGACTCCTCGACCATGAATCGGAGGTTGAAGAAGTGAACGACACGGTCGATCAATTTCTTGTAGAAGTCGACATCATCTTTGACGACAATCCTGTATTGTCTCCAGGCGTTCCATAGCCGCTTCTCCGTCCGGACACATCGCTCCTGTTGATGCTTGTACCGGGAGTCTAGATCGTCTTTCGCGTGACTGGCCTCGGCGGTGATCGCCTTCAAGTACGTGTGGGTGGTGTTGAGCCATAAGTCATAGAAACTCTGAGCCAAGGGCGATGAGGGGAAGTTGAATACGATGCCCACGAAATGGGTTCTAGCACTGCATCGTCAGACGGATCGCACTAGGGTGTACTACATTGGTAGAGGACTCACTGTTCGCGAATCTTCTTGGCATGCTCGGACCAGGGTTCATGCGGGTCGAGATCGATGGCAATGTTCAAATCCTGTATATACCTCATCGCTTTCCTGCATTGTCAGCACACTCGAGAGTATCTAGAGCAGAGCCACTCACTTATGCGCCAACTCAGCTCTATGGTGAGCGTTAGCCCGTTGATGCTCCTCAAGGGTGGACATCGTATATGATTGACTATATAATCTCGAAGTCTACAACGAAACGATGTCTATATCACCACTCGCTTGACGTATCGCCGTACCGAAGGACAAACGCCCAGGACTCAGGAGAGAGGAGTGTGAGGACGACAGGGAGGGTGGAATTGGGTTGGTCCTACATATATAGTACAGTGTTTGGTGGAACGCTAGAAAAGGGGAAAAGTGAGATACAAGTCAACAACTAGAAACAGATCTGACACCAACTTGATCTTACCGTGGGTTGAGGTATAGCATTCATTGAATACAAACATACAAATAGCTCGAGAGGTAGCTACGTCAGGATGACCGCTAATTGTACTAATCTACACAGCAATCGCTTATACACCATGCAAATCACCTACTCCCAGTCGGAATCATCGTCGTCCGTTGGCGCTGCTGACTTCTTCTGATCACTGACCAGGTCGTAGCTTTCCTCGGAATCCCGCGGGCTAGTCGACGATGTAGATGTAGCAACTCTGGCAGGAACAGCGACAGTAGGTTGATTAGGTATCTGTCTCGATGCACTCGCCTTTGGGGTAGTCGCGTCAGCCGAAGAGTTGGGCACGGGCATATCACTGCTGGACTTTGGGGCCGAAGCGACAGCGGGATTGACCGGCGTATCAGGGTCGACCTCATCATCCCATGAGAAGTCTTCTTCGGCTCCCTGTTGTGAAGCTGACACGTCAGCTGAGACATGATGAGGCAAAATGAGAAATTCACCTTCAACAACTGCTTTGCGTTTCTCTTCCTCTGCCTCAATCATGTGCTTGTGGAACAGGTATCTTTGCCAGAATTGATCGTCCGTAAGATGTTCCGGGACTGATTGTCAGCTTCAATCACAGTCACTAGTAAAGGAATCCGACATACCCAAGGCCATCCTGATGACACCGACATTGCCCTCTTCCTGCTCCCGCTCGCTCTTCTTGGCAGTCTCCCATTTCTCCTGGACCCAGTTACGGAACTCTGCCCTCCTTTCCGCCATTTCCTCCTCGCTCTCCGGGTCGACAAGGAGCAAATCCTTGTCTTCTCTTAGCCTTCTCAGTAAAGCGTCCTTCCTAGATCCACCTAGACCAAGACCGGACACCTGCCTCTCTCTCGGCTGCTCCCCAGGAATTCTGGCGGCGCTGGCCGGTGCTGAAGTGGAGAAGGAATAAAAGTCACTTCCATCCCAGCTCATACCCGCTGCCCTCCTCTCTTGTTCTTCGGGCGGTACGACCTTGACAGCATCGCCCATCCATTTCTCTGCATCCTTCACCAACTGATCTCCTTTCTTCATATACTCCTCTGCTAACTTTTCCGCCTGTTTCATTGACATTTGCAAGTTCTGCTTTGCCGAGTTCAAATGTAAGTTCTGGGCGAGTTGGTCTCGGAATTGAGCTGGGTTCGAGAGTGCAGGATTTGCCTGAGCGGATGCGATAGTCGATTGGATAGTGGATTGAACGGTAGCCTGCAACTGGGTAGTGGAGGATGTGAGGCGGGCAAAGAAGTTTGATGCGGCTGCAGTTGCTGTCTCGCCTTCGCCTGAGCTGTCGACCTCCTTGGCTTTGCCTTTACCCTTGATATCCTGCTCTACTGCTGCCTGACTCTTTTCTGTTGGCGTCGTATCGTCCTTCGCCTCCCTCTCCTTCTGGACGATCTCGATATTGGTTGTCTTAAGATGCTCGAGATCAGCTTGAGCTTGTAGCACAGCTTTATCGACATCCGCTTTCAGACTCCATAGCGCCGAGGTAGACTGAGTGTGA
>Ga0265780_10012279_pt1 | contig 10057 bp, 3 predicted proteins | sample P1T30metagenome_FD_192432 | JGI IMG/M metagenome (GOLD analysis project Ga0265780, IMG submission 192432) | Plant litter microbial communities from East Loma Ridge, Irvine, California - P1 T30 | ecosystem: Environmental > Terrestrial > Plant litter > Unclassified | place: USA: California... | reverse complement strand
TACACCACCTCCCACTGTTCCTGAAAAATTATTATATGTAAAGTGCGTATGTACAGGCATTTCCTGAGCCGTTAATACATGGTTTTCCTCGCCTAACTTAGCACCCATGGCGCGTGCCGTGAGGCCCGTGCCTGTTCCTGTTACGCCGAACAATCGTCCTCTGAAATCGGGTAAATTGAATGTTGTTGATCCGTCTCCGGTACCGAATGCGGTTCCGGTAAGAAGGAACAAGTCAGCATACGTGGTTCTTGATACTGCAGCACCGTTGCATAACAAATAACCTGGCATGGCAGTGGCCGAAGAAAATTCATATGTGCCGGTTTCTGTATAGTCTATACTGCTATAAGAGGGATACGAGGCAATGTCAATCGTTGCAGTCGTGTTACGCGTCAGGAGATAGCTGCCCTGCGGATCTTTTAATGTATTTGCGGTCGAAACAACCCAGGTATTTGCGGAAGTTATCGGGACAAATGATGCTCCCGCCATTGTTGTTACGGTAAAGGGCGCCGTAAAGTTCAATATCAGAGATCCTCCTACCGGCAGCAGGGAATTTGTTAACGTGATATTTGCTGTAACATCCAGGCGGTTTGTTAATGCGCTGGTCCATTGAGCTAAAGTTCCGGAGCTATTGGTAATTAATAGCTGATTAGCTGTTCCGCCTGCAATTTTGCCAGGCGTTACTGCTGTATTGGCTATCTCTCCGGTTTGTGTTAAGGCATCTATTGATAAGTTCCACTTATTGTCGTGCCAGCTATAAAGGCCAATGCCTGCCAGTCCATTTTCTTTTAAAGCATTCGTATTAAATACAAGCATACCATCAGCAGGTTGCACGCCGTTCAGCTGCATCAGGTTTCCTGTTAAATAAATATTTGGCGGAGAAAACCCCCTGCTTGAACTCTCAAGTTCCAGCATAGCTCCGGAATGGATGGGCGTATTGCTTGTTCCGATTTTGACCTGTGCAGCCGCAGAACATACAAATGCAATCCAGATTAAGCTCAATAAGTTCTTTATTGCAGTCATTAGTTCTATTACGGGTTAAGGCCCCCAAGGTTACCGGAATACTGCGATACTTTAACTGCCCGGAACACAAACGTACCGCATTAACGAAGAATGCTAACCAGTGATCTGCTTAAAATTTCTAATGCATTTTCCATTTCAGCTCTGTCCAGATGACCAAACCCTAGCCGCGTAGCAGTAAGGTTTTTGGTTTGATACAAAATGGTAGCAGGCAGAAATAATCCATTTGCAGCACACTCCTTTTTTAGTTTTATAAGGTTAATTTGGTCAAGCCATTCAACCCAGATGGCCAGTCCGCGCGTAGGAACCTGGAATTTTATTTTCCCGCCAAATTTCTCTTCCAGTAGCTGAGCAAAAAAATCCCTGCGCTCTTTATATGTTTTTTTGTTTTTTTTTGAAAGCCGGTGTACTTCGCCGTCCTGGATCCAGTCGGTTAAGACCTGTTCTTTTATAACGTCTGTTCCCGGTTCCAGGATATTCTGGTGTTTTTCCAGTTCTTTAATAAATTCTGCCGGTGCGGCAATAAATCCATAGGCAAAACCTGATGGCAGAGATTTTCCGAATGACCCGACATACACCACTCTTTCCTTTGAGTCTAAAGCGGCTAAGGGCAATACCGGGTTGTTATCGTAATGGAAATCAAAATCGTAATCATCCTCCAGGATGACGAATCCGTATAAACTGGCTAATTCAAGTAGTTCTATGCGTCTTTTAGCGCTCAGGGGAGTTGTTGTGGGGTAATGGTAGTTTGAAGTCAGGTATACAATTCTGATCGTGTCTGTTTCGCAGATCTGCCTCAGATGATCAGTATTAATTCCGTCTTCGTCAATCGGGATGGAAACAATCTGAGCCCCGCTGTCAGACAGGATCATATTCGACACATAATAACTGGGTGAAGCAACAATTACCTTATCGCCAGGTGTAATTAACAGTTTTGCAACTAAATACAGACTGATTTCATGGCTGCTCGTAGTGAGGAGATCAGACGTAGAGATACGTATCCCGCGGGTGAGATTCAGGAAATTAGAAAAATGCAATTTAAAATCTGAATGTGCCTGGGTTTGAATTTGTTCCCAGGGCTTCAGGTTTTTCCGTCTTTTCAGTTTTGAAACATAAAGCCTTGCCAGAACATCGGTATGAACGAGCCTTAAATCCGGCAGGCCATCATTAAACTGGTAAGGCAATTCGCTTGTTTCTAATGGATTATCTAAAACTGAAGAGCGCTTAAAGGTAAAGCCAGCGCTGATTTCCGAAGAGCTTTTGCGTACAGAAAGTGCTGCCCTGGTTTGGTTTTTCTCTTTCTGGTCTGATAATATGAAGATCCCCCTGTTTGGCAGAATTTCTATGAAGCCCTGCGACTCGAGGTCCTGGAACGCTTTAATAAGTGTGTTTCTGTTAACTGATAATAACTTGCATAATACACGGGTACCAGGTAGTTTGGTGCCTTCAGGCAGCAATCCCGTTTGAATAGCTTTAATGAATTCAAAAACTATCTGAAGGTATATCGCAGTTGTTCCGCCCTGCTTAAGCTGAATGAAACTTTTGAAAGGAATTTGAACCGGACCATCCATTTTCTTAAAACTGGTATACTTTAGTGGTACGGCAAGGTACTATTTTTGGCTAAATTCATAAGAAATGAAACAAATCTATTTTACCATACTGACCTTTTGCTGTACCAGTTTATATGCCCAAACCTCGAAGGACACTGTTATTTCCATTGATGAAATAGTAATTAACGAAAACCGGTTCAGTACGCCGATATCTGAACAGAACAGAAATGTGTATGTAATAGATAAGAAAGAAATTGCAAAGTTACCGGGGCAGAGCATCCAGGAGATTTTGCAATATGCCAACGGTGTTGACATAAGGCAGCGCGGACCGTTCGGCACGCAGGCCGATATAAGCATTGACGGAGGAAGTTTTGAGCAAACAGTGGTTCTTTTAAACGGGGTAAAGGTCATTGATACCCAGACAGCTCATAACATGCTGAATCTGCCCGTTCCTGTCGAAATGATCGAACGGATTGAAGTAGTCCGGGGACCTGCTGCCAGGATATACGGCATCAACAGTTTGACCGGCGCAATCAATATCATCACTAAAAAGCCGGCCGATTCGGGCTTTCTGATAAAATCGTATGGAGGCTCAAATTTTGAAAAAGATTCAGAAGGTACCGGAAATACATTCTCCGGCCGGGGAATTCAGCTCGGTACTGTTTTAAGCAAAAAAAGGCATCAGCACTCGCTTTTCGGTTCCCATGACAAGAGTAACGGATACAGGTATAACACGCAATATGAAAACAACAAATTGTTTTACCAGGGCAATTTTCAGCTTGATGATTCAAATGAAATTTTGACTTCATTCGGTTATATTAACAATGGCTTCGGTGCCAATGGTTTTTACGCTGCTCCCGGAGACAGGAACTCGACAGAATCTGTGCAAACAACGCTTGCCTCTGTTCAGTCAAAGCACAATCTGACCGACAGGTGGACGCTTATGCCGAGACTGAGTTACCGCTACAATTATGATGATTACCGTTATTATGGCGCTGCCAATCCGAATGCCGGCAGAAGCAGGCATTTTACTAATTCCCTGGCTGCCGAAGTGAATACCTCGTACAGGCTCAACCGGGGAGAATTAGGTTTTGGCGTCGAAGCCAGGAGCGAAGATATCAGTTCAACCAGTATCGGAGAGCATAACCGGGAAAATCTGGGACTTTATGCACAATACAGGACCCGCCTGCTGCAGAACCTTGATGTGAACCTGGGCTCTTATCTTAATTATAATTCAGACTATAAGTGGCAGATCTATCCGGGACTGGACGCCAGTTATTCAATAACAAATCATTTTAAGTTTACCGGCAATATTGGTACAAGCCAAAGGATCCCCTCATTTACAGATTTATTCCTGGAACAGCGCCCGGGGAATATAGGTAATGCTACCCTGAAACCGGAAGATGCATTGCAGGCGGAGCTGGGATTTAAGTTTAGCAACCGGAAGTTAACCCTCAGTTCCAGTTATTTTTACAGAGAAATCAGCAGGTTCATAGATTGGACGAGAATGGTTAATACTGAGCCCTGGCAAAGTAACAATATCGGCGATCTGGTCACAAGGGGTTTTAACGCACGTTCAAACTACAGCACAGACGTTAATAAGTTCAGGTTGAACTTTAATCTCGCCTATTCCTACTTAGATACCGAACTTGCAGATCGTAACGCAGAGCTTGACTCCAAATACCTGATCTCTTCCCTGAAACACCAGGTTAACAATACGATCGACCTGCAGTACAGAGGCTTTTCAGTATTATTCGCAACCCGGTTCAATGAACGGATTTCCGGACCATCATATTGGATAAACGACTTCAGGATAAGTCAGTCAATAAACAAACTCACAATCCTTGTTGATGCACAGAATATTTTCAACACAACTTATTTTGAGATCGGGGCAATTCCCCTTCCTTCACGCTGGTTTAGCCTGGGAGCGAAATTTGTAACGTTCTGAGGTATTAAAAATGTAAGGCGAACTGTTTTTGTGAACACTGTAGATAAGTCTTTTAACGTAACATATCCCTGTCAAAACAGTATAACACCTAAATCTTTTTATGAGTTTAGTATTCGGTAGCGGCTTTTTCGGTAAAACAGCCCAGTTTAATGAACAATGGGTAGAAACGAAATTTTTCCATGTATGGTTTATTCCGCTCTTTCCGCTGAGTTCTATGTTCGTAACAGGCAGTAAGTTTCGTCAAAGATCCGGTTTTAATCTTGCCCTTGACAAGAAAAGTGTTATTGCAACGTACTGTCGCCTGTTATTTTCTATTCTTACGCTCTATTATCTAAGTAAGCTGGTCTGGGCTGATGATATTCTTTTTGTTGCTCCAGAAGAGGCTCAAAAGATCATGATCTTTAATCTGCTGAAGGCATTGTTTTACGCAGCTCTTGTAATTTATTTCTTTTTCTTTTATGGAAAGGCAAGTGAGGAAGACAGGTTGGTTCGCACAAAGATGGGCTCAGTAACCGGTCTCTATGCCATGCCTCACTGGTTTAGTTTCGAAATGGCTGACACATTTCTGACCAGCCTGGAAGCACAATATAAACTCAGCTATCCAGATAGCGACTGGAAGATAGATTTAATGCACAGAACTGTTAGTACGGAGCAAATCCCTCTGTTGTATGGTCTGGCTACCTTTAATTGCATGGTACATGATCTCCCTGAAAATGAGCAGCTTTTTTATAAAGCAGATAAGTTGTACGTCCTTGACTAAGAGTTGGTTATTGCAGGGTGGCTTTCAGGCAGAAGAAGCAAGCCTGACCATATTTAGCGCGGCGGTTCTTTTCTGTTGTTAAAGCAGCGTAGCTACTGAAATAGCTACGCTGCTTTTTACTGTTTATTTTTAAGCAGTTCAGCTGGTTTCCTGCCAGATTCTCTGCCGGGCAGATCCTTTATAATCTGCCGTCAGCACTGGCGTTCTATTCGCTGAGCTAACTGTTTTAAGAAAAGGCATCAGGTAAATACTACCTTAATATGCCACAATCAAAGATTGTGTCGCCCTGTAATCTCCGACACTGACGGTAACCAGGTAACTGCCTGCCGGCAATTCCGGAAGTTTTACCTTCTTGTCAAAGATTCCGTTTTTGAAGTCTGTTAAAGATTTAACAAGTGCACCGCTTACGCTGTATACCTGGATGCTAACCGTTCCGTTCTGATCGCCGGTTAATCGAACATTAAACTCGCCGGTTGAGGGGTTAGGGTAAATCACAAGTTTTTCTTCACCAGGCGATAAGGCCAGGAGATCTGTGCCGGCTATACTGCTCAAGGTATTTAAAGCGGCAGAAGGTTCCGTGCCGTATACAAGCTGGCCTTTATAGTAAATCGTTACCTTCGTGTTTTCGCTCATAGCGCCGGTCTGGTACGAGTGGTCATTCAGCTGGTTGAAGGCAGACCAGTCGCTCTTGGATATCCGATACTGGATATTGCCGCTTGCAGACTGGGGATATAAAATGGTCTGCGCAGGCCTGATCTTCAGTTCGAGGAATGATCCGATACCGGTGCCTGCCGAACCAAACGTTCCGGTGACAGCGCTGCTGCCGGCTTTTGCATAGTCGACGGAGAAGTTCATAGGAGAGAAGCCTTCACTAGTAAGCCAGTACTTCGCCGTCAGGTCTTTATAGTCTACCGCGATATTTCCCTCATTACGGATGTCCAGATAGGTGCTGATGGTGTTCGAGTTTGCCGGGCTCTTCGATTCCGTGTACGCCTTAAGGCGCATAAGCGCGCTTTCGCGTACAGGTTCTGTACCCCAGATGAGCTCCCCATTACGGTAAAGCGTAATGTTCTGGTTATCTGAAAAAGTGGTATTCGCCGCGAATGAATGATCATTTGCTTCATTGAACACCGACCAGTCAGTATTGGCAAAGCGGGATTCTATAACTCCCGAACTGGTTCCGGCTGCTAGAGTTCCTGCAGAAGGGCTGAACCGATATTCTATGTAACCGAGTGCCTTTACGCGCGGACTGTCAATCGCGACATAATTGAGAGAGACTTTGTTGTTTCCAATCTGGGCATAATCAATCCAAAGTCCCATGCCTGTATAGTTTTCAGGCCTGATCCAGTAGCGGGCGCTTAGTTCACTGTAAAGTATCGGGCTGCCGCCATTATTCAGAATCCTGATCTGAGGTTTTCCCTGGTAATTCGTCAAGGAAGCATCACCATTCTTGTACTGAACTTTAACAGCAGATGAAACGGTTATTGTTTGTTTAGCAGAGTCGATATTGCCCTGCGTATCCTTTATTTTCCATGTAACTGTTGTAATACCGATAGGATATGCTGCCGGCGCATCATTCCAGACTGAATCTATTTCACAATTATCTGATGACGAGGGTGTTCCGAGCGTTATATAACTCGCAGGCAGATGTCCCTGGTCTGAGCTTACAGTGAGGTTAGCAGGGGCTGTGATAACCGGTTTTATAGAATCGATAACTGTCACATCAAAGCTGTAGTTTATAGTTCCGGATGAATTTGCAGCAGTAACCGTAACGGTAGTAGTGCCTTTATTGAACACGCTTCCCGAACCAGTGCCTGAACCCGACCCTGAAGTTGCGCCTGTAAAAGCATGCGTGTAGGAGGGCTGCGGGTAGCCGGATGCTTCTGCAGTATAAGTGAGCGAAGTATCACATCCGCCGGAACGGGTACTTCCTGAAAGCTTGCTGATCTGAGGCGCCTGCAGGTATTTCACCTCGATATTTGGTGCCGGGGGTGTTTCCATATCATATCCGAGGTAGAAACTTGGGTAAGGAGGCTGATTATAACCTGAATTTTGCCAGGCAACAGCTGTGCGATACTGCGGGTCGTGCATTAAGGTATAAATGCGATGTTCTGTTGGAATATTGGTTGTAAAGAGAACAAGAGCCGTATTATCTGAGCGCCGGAAGATCATTTCTTCCCTCCAGTCTCCAAGCAGGTCGGCGGTAAGGCCAATGTTCTTTTTAGTATCATTGCTTGAAGAGACGGGAGCCGCCTGGTAAATAGTAAATAAGCGGCCCATCGAGTTGGTGGCAGGTCTCCATTTATCCATTACGTTGCCGTCCAGTAATTCGCGGGCAAGATCGCCATCCCACCAGATCCCGCAGTTGTATGATGGTTTATTGGTGCTGATCTGCTCGCCTTTAACGTTATACAGATTTCCGGCAGATCCCCATATTTCATAACCTTTATGAGCCGGGTCTATATCGGCAGCCATGGCCCGGCCTACATCGCCGGTTGTTGGTACGCCGAAGATCGTTTCGCCGGTCCGCGCGTCATTCAGCCGCAGTCCGTAAGGACTGTATTGTCCCGGCGATTCAAGGCATTGCCAGATCTCCATGCCCGGCCTGTCAGGGTCCATATCAGTCATGTGAAGAGCGTCGCCATGTCCATATCCATAGGTCCATAAGCGTGTTCCATCGTCATCAATAGCACTGGAACCGTTGATCACTTCGTCTTTTCCATCGCCGTCTACATCTCCGATAGTCATTTGATGATTGCCCTGGCTGGAATAGGCAGCGTTGCCGGGCTTGGATGGATCCTTACTGTCGAAAACCCAGCGAAGCGTGAGCTGCCCGTCGCGCCAGTCGTATGCAGCACGTACCAGCTTGTCATAATATCCCCGGCCTATAATAAGGCTGGGACGGGAACCGTCAAGGTAGGCTACTGCAGAAAGAAAGCGGTCTGCCCGGTTGCCGTAGTTATCGCCCCAATCTGAAATATTGCCCCGCGCCGGCTGGTAATTGACCGTGGCCATGGCAGCGCCGGTAAGTCCGTTGAAAACACTCAGGAATTCCGGACCGGTATGCACCCAGCCACTGCTGTTACGGTAATCTGCAAGCGCGTCGCCTATAATCGTCCCGGTACCGTCTATTGTCCCGTCGGCAGTTTTGCATGCCATTTCAGCTTTGCCGTCTCCGTCAAGGTCGTATACCATAAACTGGGTAAAATGCGGACCGGCATTTATGTTGCGTCCGAGATCGATGCGCCACAAACGTGTACCATTCATCTTATAACAGTCGATGATCTGGTTGCCTGAATAACCGCCTGAATTGTGGTTCAGCTTAGACGGATCCCATTTCACAAAGATCTCATACTCGCCGTCTCCGTCTACGTCGCCGACCGAGCAGTCGTTCGCAGAATAATTATAAGATACGCTATCGGGAGTTATACCGTCTGACGGTTTTTGAATAGGGATTATCAGCTGGTTGTTTGCCCATATTGAAACCGGGGCGGAACCTGCTTGTTCTACTCCGTTTATCAGGGGTTTTACGACGTACCTGCCGTTAGCCGATGTGCTGTCTATGAAGTTTGTAGAAGTAACAATGGGAGCGGAGTTTAACTTGACACTGTCGCGGTAAAGGTTAAAGCTTATACCGGAGGGATCAGTTCCGAGCAACCGCCAGCTTATAAATACTTCGGCGGCTGATTTGCGTACTGCCACAACTCCGCGTGTAAGGTACTCCATTTGTTTAGGAGTACTTACTGCTGCATCTGGCAAAGACAGTGTATTAACTTTTAATGTATTGCCGTAGGTAACACTGCCCCCGTTTACTGCATAAGCTCTGATATAATATAAGGTTGCAGGTATAAGACCGGAAAGCGAAGTTGTGAACGGACCTGTACCTGCAGAAGAATCCACGACCTTGGTATTTGTTATAAAGGGATCAGGAGATGTTCCGTAAACAATTCCCCTTTCTGTAACAGGAGATCCGCCATCGTCAGTAATATCCCCGCCGGTTTTTACTGACGTGGGGGTGATGTCTGTGACCGCTTTGGTACTAAGTGTAGCCGGCGGCAGCGGCGGAGTATATTTCCGCACGACCGGGGTACTCAGGCCGGCTGAATTGGACTTCGTATATACGATATACGGATGTTCTGCGCCGGCAGCTATTGTGAGATTTCCTACAGGCTCATCGATGCCCGTTGCAGCGGGGACCTTCATTTCCGTCCAGGCAGTACTGCCTGCAGGCTGTTTAAATACCCGGGCTGCATTCCTGAAAGCGCTGGTAATAGCGTCGATAAAGGAACAGTAAAGGTTTCCGGCATTATCACTGATCAGACTGAGACCCGGCGCATCCCGTGAAGATAGTGCTGTTACCGTACTCCAGGTGTCAGCGGTCTTGTTATATACTATTACCGAGGCCCTGTTGGAGTTGCCGGTATTGAAATAGGCAATAGTTGGGTTCCCGGATGAATTAATTGCCATACTGGTATGACGGATACCGCCGATTGTCGTATTAACAGCTGTCCAGTTATTATCAATACACCGGTAGAGGGCCAATGTACCCGTGGTGGAGTTGACGGCCGAAAGATTGCAATAGACGAGCCATGGTATATCAGACTCATCAATAACAAGACTCAGGCCTACTGCTTTAGCCGCTGTACTCACCGGAGCAGAGCCCAGAGTTACCCATGAACTGCCATCAAACTTTTTGACATAAGGCGTCAGATTGACGCCGTCGCCCATCGCTATATATGGCGTATTCTCTGAATCGAAGGCCAGCGAACTTCTTGGCGTAGA
>Ga0265780_10012278_pt1 | contig 10058 bp, 9 predicted proteins | sample P1T30metagenome_FD_192432 | JGI IMG/M metagenome (GOLD analysis project Ga0265780, IMG submission 192432) | Plant litter microbial communities from East Loma Ridge, Irvine, California - P1 T30 | ecosystem: Environmental > Terrestrial > Plant litter > Unclassified | place: USA: California... | reverse complement strand
GAGTCAAAAAAAGGCGATGCGGCTGCAACAGCATGCTGAAACCGATAGTTCGGCCAGGACGCACAGTAACATGCCGGGCAAAAACGTGTTCCTCGCAGGCGCTACTTCCCAGGCCAGCTGCGCAGTACCAGGTCCACCACGTCCTGCAACTGCGCGCGGGTGGCGCCGGCGCCGGCCTGGACGGCCATGCCATTCGAAATGGCCGTCACATAGCGCGCCATCTGGCTGGCGCTGACGTCGCGCGGCAGGTCTGCCTCGGCCCGGGCGCGCTCGAAGCGCTCGGCCAGGCGCACCTCTCCAGTACCCAGGCGCTCGATCGCCGACTTGCGGAGTGGCAGCGCATCATCGCTGCACGCCAGCGCGCCATTGATGAGCAGGCACCCGTGCGGCGTCTCCTCCGCCGTGACAGCATCGGCGTTCCCGCCAAGGAACTGCTCGACGACGCCGCGCGCGGTAGGCGCTGCCAAGGCTGTGTCCAGGATGGGATCGTGCAGCGCGCCATACCGCGCCATCGCCAGCCGGAACAGGTTTTCCTTGTTGCCGAATACCGCGTACAGGCTGGGCCGGTTCATGCCCATGGCCTCGGTGAGCTCCGGCAGCGAGCTGCCTTCGTAGCCCTTTTCCCAGAATACTTTCAAGGCCTGGTCCAGCGCCGTCTCCGCATCGAAAGTGCGCGGGCGTCCCGTTTTGCGTGCAGTCTCTTTCATACCGATCGGTTAAAAATGAATTGACAAGTCGCGTCGATGCCTAGATTATGAACCGACCAGTAAAAAACTCAAGCACTTTCAAGGACACCATGCAAAACCCGAATACGCTCCAGGCCGCCGTCGACGACGCGCCGCCCATTCCGCACCACCCTTCTCCCTGGCCGGGGGTGCTGTCGATTGCCATCGGCGCGTTTGCGCTGGTCACCACCGAATTCCTGCCGGTGGGCCTGCTGCCGGCAATTGCCGCCGAGCTGCACGTCACCGAAGGCGTGGCCGGCATGATGGTGACGGTGCCGGGCATCGTCGCGGCATTGGCTGCAGTGCTGGTCACCATCGGCATCGGCAAGCTTGACCGCCGCTACGTGCTGTGGGGCCTGACCGCGATGCTGCTGACATCGAACCTGATCGTCGCGCTCTCGCATTCCTTCCCGCTGGTACTGGCTGGCCGGGCGCTGCTGGGCGTTGGCGTCGGCGGCTTCTGGGCGCTCGGCCCGGCGCTCAGTTCCCGGCTGGCGCCAGGCGCGGAAGCGCGGGCGCTGTCGATTGTCTTCGCCGGCGTCTCGCTCGGGACCGTGGCCGGCGTGCCGGCGGGCGCGCTGATCGGTGACCTGTATGGCTGGCGCGTGGCCTTCGAGGGAGGGAGCGTGGTGGCGGTGCTGGTGCTGCTGACGCAAATGCGCCTGCTGCCGTCGCTGCCGGCGACCCAAAGCGTCAAGTTCAGCCACCTGCCGGAGCTGCTGCGCGTACCCAAGGCGCGGCTCGGCATCGTCATGACGGTGCTGGTCTTTGGCGCCCAGTTCACCGCCTACACCTATATCACGCCGTTCCTGGCGCAAGTGACGCGGCTGAACCCGCAAACCATCAGCACGCTGCTGCTGGTGTATGGCGCGGCCGGCCTGGCTGGTAACTTCATCGCCGCCAGGATCCTTGACCGCAGCGTGCGCGCCGGGTTGATCACTACTGGCGTGGTGCTAGGCGTGTCGACGCTGGCGCTGCCGCTGCTGGGCCATGGCCTGGCTGGTGCGGCTGTGTTGATGGTATTCTGGGGCATGGCATTTGGCATGATGCCGATGTCGGTGCAGACGTGGATCTTCCAGGCGGCACCGCATGCGATGGAGAGCGGCGGCGCGGTATTCGTCTCCACGGTGCAGGTTGCGCTGGCCGGCGGCGCGCTGTTTGGCGGCGTGATTGTCGATCACCTGGGCGTGTCGTCGGCCATGGTCGCGGGCGGGGTGCTGGCACTGGCGATGGCGGCGGTAGCAGCGCTCCGGGCGCGTGACGGCGACAAGCCTGCCGTCAAGCTGCACGCGGTGCACTGAGGTTATCAAGCCGGGGGTGGCGCAATGTCGATTTCAGCTTGACAGGTCACCACCGCAGCGCGACTATCGATTGGCTGACGTCATCCAAGGTGAAGCTGATGAAACATCGCATTTCCGGTTCGTGCTGCGTCCATCGTTTCTCCACTCTTGCAATGCTCGCCGCATCGGCCTGCCCCATCGCTGCCACGGCGCAGGCGGTTGCCGATCCCTGGCCGGCATTGCAAACATCGCTCTTCCCCGGCAAGAAGCTGGAACCCGCACCGTTCATCCATGTCACCGCGCCCACGCGCGCGGCCAGCGGCGACCAGGTGCCGTTTGCGTTCGCCATCGATCATCCGATGACGGCAAACAATTACATCAAGTCGGTGACGCTGCTGGTCGACGCCAACCCGGTGCCGCTGGCGGCAGTCTTCCACTTCGCGCCCGAAAGTGGCAAGGCGGAAATCTCCACCCGAATCCGCTTTGATACCGATTCCCCGGTCCACGTCGTGGCGGAGTCGAGCGATGGCAAGCTGTATGTCACCGCGGTCACTGTCAAGGCCTCGGGCGGTTGCGGCGGCAGCGTGTCGGGCGACGATCCGGCGGTAATGGCTGCCGCGGGAAAGATGAAGATGGCGCTGGGCGCGCCGCTGCGCGTTGGCGCCATCAACAAGGCCCGGCTGTTAATCCGGCATCCGATGTACACCGGCTTGCAGCGCAACCTCACCACCAACGGTTTCCGGCCCGCGTATTTCATTCAGAAGGTCGCCGTGTCGTACAACGGCAAGCCGGTAATGGTGGCCGACACGTCGATCGGCATCAGCGAAAATCCAACCCTCGAATTCGGCTTTGTGCCCGATGGGCCGGGGGCGCTGACTGCCGTCCTGGAAGACAATACCGGCGCCACGTACCGCCAGTCGATTGATGTCGGTGGCTGAATGCGACGCCTCTGCGCATTGACCCTGCTCCTCGCTGTCGCCTGCGCGCCGCTGGCCGCAGCGCCCCTGCATGTCGACAAGGTCGCGCCTGGCGTCTACGTCCACATCGGCCAGCACAAGGATGTCGACGACGGCTATAACGGCGACATCGCCAATATCGGTTTCATTGTTGGGGACGACGCGGTCGCGGTCATCGACACGGGCGGCTCCTACGCAACCGGCATGGCGTTGAAGGAAGCGCTGCGCACCGTCACGCAGCTCCCCATTCGCTACGTTATCAACACGCATGGGCATCCCGATCATGTGTTCGGCAATGCCGCCTTCGTGCGTGCCGATGGCGCTGGCCAGGCGCCGCAATTGATCGGCCATGCCAGGCTGCCACGCGCGCTGGCCTTGCGCCGCGACGGCTACCTGCGCAACCTGAAGAAGCAACTGGGAGACGGTGCCGAAAAAAGCGACCTGATCGCGCCCACCTTGACCGTGCAGGACCGCCTCACCCTCGACCTTGGCCACCGCACGCTGGAACTGACGGCATGGCCGGACGCGCATACGGACACCGATGTCACCGTCTTCGACAGCGCCACCGGCACGCTGTGGACTGGCGATCTGCTGTTCATCGATCGTACGCCGGCCGTCGACGGGAACGTCAACGGATGGCTCGCCGCTACCCGACAATTGAAGCAGCTGCCGGCGGCGATGGTCGTGCCTGGGCATGGCCCGGTCACCCGCGATAAAAACCTGGCGCTGGACCGGCAGGCAGCGTATCTCTCGACGCTGGTGCGCGACGTTCGTGAGGGCATCCGTCGCGGCGACGACATGACGGCCACCATGACAACAGCAGCTGCCAGTGAACGCGGTCGCTGGCAGCTGTTCGATGCCGTCAACCGGCGCAACGTCAACCTGCTCTATCCGCGCCTCGAATGGGAGTGACAATTTGCGCAGACGGACTTTTCTCGAACTGGCGTTGAGCACACCGGCGTGGCCGGCGATGGCAGCGCCTGGCAAGACCACCAGCCGCCATGGCAGCCTGGGGCGGGTGGTCGTGGTCGGCGCGGGCTTCGGTGGCGCGACGGCTGCCAAATACCTGCGCCTGCTGAGCGGCGGACGGATCGACGTCATCCTGGTCGACGCGCGCAGCCATTTTATTTCGTGCCCGGTCAGCAACCGGGTGCTGGGCGGTCAACGGACCCTGGAACAACTCACATTCGGCTACGATACGCTGCAGTCGCACTACGGCGTCAAGTGCACGACCGGCAGCGTGACGGCGATCGACGCGGACCGGTCGCGCATCCTGGTGGCCGGAAAAACCCTGCCGTATGACCGTTTGATTGTCGCCCCCGGCATCGATTTTCTGTACGACGCATGGCCGCAACTCGCCGGCGCGCAGGAGGCGATTCCCCATGCCTGGAAAGCCGGACCGCAAACGCGCAACCTGCACCGGCAATTGCTGGCAATGCCAGACGGCGGCGTGTTCACCATCGCCGTGCCGCCGCTGCCCTACCGTTGCCCGCCGGCGCCGTACGAGCGCGCCTGCCAGGTGGCGTCTTACTTCAAGACGCACAAGCCGCGCGCAAAAATCATCGTGCTCGATGCAAACCCGGTCATCACGTCGAAACGCGCGCTGTTCGAGCGCGCCTGGCGCGAGCTGTATCCGGGCATGATCGAGTACGTGCCGGGCAGCGAGGTCCAGCACGTCGATGTGGCAACCCGGACCGTCAGGACCGCGTTCGACAGCGTCGCATCCGATGTGCTCAATTTCATTCCGCCGCAGCGCGCCGGCCAGCTGGCGCAAACGGCGGGCCTCGCCAATGTCGACGGGCGCTGGTGCGCAGTCGACTTTCTCACGTATGCATCGACCGTAGCGCCCAACGTGCACGTGATCGGGGACGCCATCGATGCCGGCCTGCCCAAGTCGGCGCACATGGCCAACGCCCAGGCCAAGGTATGCGCCAGCGCCATTGTCGCGCTGATGCAGGGAGAAGCGCCCGACCCGGCGCCGGCATTTGCCAACACCTGCTACAGCTTTATCGACGCGCGGCAGGCCATGCACATCTCGACGCAGTACCGGTACGATGCGGCGAAACAAAGCATGCAACAGGAAGGCGACAGTGTGCTGTCGGCGCAGCCTTCGGACGACGAAGGGACGGAGGCCGACGCATGGGCGCGGCGGATCTGGTCGGACGTGCTGGCGTGAGCGGCGTGGCCCTCGGCTACTCCCGCAGCACCGCCGCGGCGGGCGCGCTGAAGGCGCCGTACTGCTTCTGGTGGAGCCGGTGGATCGCCAGCAGCAGCAGGCCGGACACCACGCAGATCCCGGCCATCATCATGAAGAAAGCCTGCGGCGACATGCGTTCCCAGACCGCGCCGATCACGCCCGACAGCAGGTTCCCCGTGAACGAGCAGAAGAACCAGGCGGCAATCGTGGTGGCGGCAAAGCGTTTGGGCGCCAGACTCGCGAACAGGCCCAGGCCAACCGGCAGGATGTACAGCTCGGCCAGCGTGAACGCACCGAAGAACGCCACCAGCCACACCCAGTTGACCGCGAACCCGCCCGCCCCACTCGCGACAATCAGTCCGGCCAGCGCGGCGTAGGCCACGCCCACACCGATCGCGCCCATCGACATGCGTTCGAGTGCCGGCGTTGCACGCCCGCGTGCCGCACGTGCGGTCCACATCCGCACCAGTAACGGGCTGAGCAGGAACACAAACATCGGATTGAGCGACTGGAACCAGGTCACCGGGATCGTCCAGCCGAACGCAGTATGCTGCACTGATGCGTCGGCCCAGATGGCGAACGTGTTCCCGGTTTGCTCGTAGGCGATGCGAAACAACATGACCGCCAGCGCGGTGCCGACGAGCAGCGGGATGTTGCCGCGGTTATCGGCGCCCTCCAGCACCTGCGCGCGCCCCGGCGATGTCGACGCCTCGGGCGGCAGGTAGCGCCCGCCCCAGAGGTACACGACCAGCCCCAGGCACATACCGATGCCGGCCGCGCCGAAACCGTAATGCCAGCCATACAGTTCGCCCAGCGTGCCGCAGATCAGCGGCGCCAGGAAAGCGCCCAGGTTAATGCCCACGTAATAAACGTTGAAGGCCGAGCCGGCGCGCGGATCGCCCTTTGCGTACAGCAGGTTGACCTGGCTGGGCAGGTTGGGCAGGAACAAGCCGTTGCCGATCGCGATCACTGCCATCGCCGGGAAGAACAGGCTTTCGAACGCCATCATGAAGTGCCCCACAGCCATCAGCAGGCCCCCGATCACGACGGCTTTCCTGCGCCCGAGCCAGCGGTCGGCAGTCAGGCCGCCGAAGATCGGCGTCAGGTACACCCCGGCGGCATACGCGCCAAAGATGAGCGACGCATACGCCTGCGAATAGTGCAGCTGCCTGGTCATGTAATAAATCTGCAGGGCGCGCATGCCGAAGAAGGAGAACTTCTCCCACATCTCGGTCAGGAACAGGATCGTCAGGCCCTTGGGCTGGCCGAACCAGTTATCCGTGTCACGCATGATGAACTTTCCCGGCGCTGCCCGCGTTGTCGAACTCCGGGATATCGTCCAGCGGCCAGACCGGCCGCTCGATATGCTGGTACGGCAGCCGCGCTAGGTCGCTGTTCAGCGCGCCCGGCGCGTCGCAGATGATGGTTTTGGAGGCAATCGCGTCGAACCGCGCGCGGAAGTGACGGCTGGATTTCACGACCACCAGGCGTTTGCCCTGCAGGTCGATCCCGAGTTGGCTGAAGCACTCCGGCGAGAAGACCTGCTGGCGTATCGTGTTGAGCACGATGTCGATACCGCCCACGCGTACCGCCACCGCATCGCCGAGTGCCTCGGTGAATTCGCCCGCCAGGCCGTGCTGGCGCGCGTCGCCGCGCACCGCAGTGACAGTGGCCAGCACGTCGAGCGGCTGGCCCGACCCCGGCCCGACCTTGCCGCCGATGCGCAGCGCCACCTGCGCGCCGACGCCTGCGTCGCTGGCCAGCTGCACCGCAAGCGGGTCCCAGATCATCCCCAGCGCCGCATCCTGCCCACCGCGTTCGATCAATGCGCGCAGGATGAAGGTGCTGTCGCAGGCGGCGCCGCCGCCCGGATTGTCGGCGCTGTCGGCCAGCACCACCGTCCCCGTGCAGTCGGCTGCCAGCGCGGCATCGAGCGCGTCCTCCACGTTCAGCATCTCGTGCGTGCCGAGGGCGCGCAGGCTGAAAAACGCCTGGGCGAGTTCTGCCGAGATCTTCCCGGCGCGCACGGCCGCAGGTTCACCGGGCTCCGCATACACCAGCACGGCGGCGCCGGTGGCGGGCGTGTCCGACCACGGGAAGCCGTGAATCAGCGAAATCGACATGATGCCTGGCCAGGTCTCGAACTGCATGGCGCGGTCGACCAGCGCCCGCATCGGCCCGGCGCCCGTGCCGAACATGCCGAGCATTGGGATCCTGCGCAACAGAGCCTGCGGACGCGGGTGGCCACATGCCATCTTCGCCAGGATCACATGCAGCTCACGCGTGCGCGCCAGGTAATCCGTGTGAGGATATTCCTTGCAGGCGACCAGCACCGCACCGCTGTCCACCATGCGCGGCGTCACGGTTGCGTGCAGGTCGAGCAGTGCGCCGACCGGGATGCCATGCCCCACCTGCGTGCGCACGCGCTCGAGCAGGTCGCCTTCGCAGTCGTGGTAGCCGTGCGCGATCATGGCGCCGTGCAGCACCAGGAAGACCGCGTCGACCGGCCCTGCGGCCTGGATCTGCGCCAGCACTTCGTCGCGCAGCGCTTCGTAGACATGGCGCGCCACCGGGCCGCCCGGCTGCGCCCACGCGCACAGGCCGGTGGTGACGCGGTCACCCTGTTGCGCGGCAACGTCCAGCAGGAAACCGAAGCCCGGGAAACCGAGGGCGGCTGCGTGGCTGTCGGCAGTGGCGCCGGGGCGGTACAGGATGCCCTCACCAAAAGAGCGCAAGGTGGTGGGAATCGGCGAAAAACTGTTGGTCTCGTGAGCAAGTGCAGCCAGGAAGATGTGCATGGCGAGGTTTCCTCGAGCGCGTTCAGGATGCAAAACGCGCGGGGCTGATGCGCGCGGGATCGAAGCCGGATGACGCCAGGTCAAGGCTTGCGGCCTCGCCCAGCAGCACTGATGCATAGTACTGGCCTGCGCCTGGCGCCGACTGGATGCCGTAGCCACCCTGGGCTGCCGCCCAGAAGAAACCAGGCAGCGCAGGATCGAAGCCGCCTACCAGCTCGCCGTCGGGAACGAAGCTGCGCAGGCCGGCCCAGGTATGGCTGGGACGGCGGATCTGCAGGGTTGTCATGCGCTCGATATTGTCGATGGCGATGGCGATGTCGAGTTCCTCGGCCTGCACGTCATGCGGCGGCGCCGGGTCGGCATTGGCCGGTGAACCAAGCAGCATGCCGGCGTCCGGCTTGATATAGAAGGATTCGTCGACGTCGATGAACATCGGCCAGCGGCTGGTGGCCAGGCCTTCGGGTGGCGCGAAGAGGAACGCCGAGCGGCGCTTGGGCACCAGGCCGACCGGACCGGCGCCAGCGAGCTTCGCTATCTCGTCGGCCCAGGCGCCGGCGGCGTTTACCAGCACCGGCGCCTGATAGCTGCCTGCACTCGTGGTGACGGTCCACACGCCACCGGCTCGGCGCATGCCAGTCACATGCGCGTCCCAGATTGTCTGGCTGCCGTGCAGGCGCGCGCCGCGGAGAAAACCCTGCAGCAGCGAATCAACGTCGATGTCCGCCGCATCCTGTTCCAGCACACCGCCGATCACATGCTCGGGGCGCAGCACCGGCAACAAGTCCAGCGCCGCCCGCGCATCGAGGCGCTCCACGGCGGAACTGGACGTGCGTACCAGCGCCTCGTGCGCGGCAAGGCGGTCTTCCTGGCCGGGACCGGCAAACATGAACGCGCCGCGCGGCGACAGCAATGCATGGTCAGAAAAACCTTCCGGCGGGTTGCGGAAAAACCCGAGGCTGGCGCGCGTCAGCGCGCGCACCTGTTCCGGGCCGTAGCTTTTCATGAACAGGGCTGCCGACCGGCCCGTGCTGTGGTAGCCCGGCTGCGCTTCGCGTTCGAGCACGATGACGCGCGCCTGCTGCGCCAGCCAGTAGGCGATCGACGCGCCGCCAATGCCGCCGCCAATTACGATGAAATCCGCCGTTTGAAAGCTCATTGAAATCCTGTATTTTTCAAATAGAGAAATTTTTCTATATCTGAAAGATATGCCAGCTCCAGGGCGGGCGCAAGCACTTTTTTCGCGCCAGGATTGATTCGGGGATGAGAAACTTCAGGGAGGCTTGAGACACCGGCATGTGAGCGCATGCCTGGCTTGGTTACTGCCTATTTGCGGGCTTTTTTGGCTGCGGGCCTGGCAGGCGGTGGCGCCGGCACCTCGGGCGCCGGCGCAGGCCGCTCCAGCAGCGCGGCGTAGTCGACTTCCGTATTCGGTTCGTCCGACGTGCACACCGACAGGATGCGGCACGTGCCCTCGCCCACGGCGATGTAGGCATGCGCCATGCCGCTGTCGAAGTAGATGGAGTCGCCCGTCTCGAGCCTGGCTGGCGCGTACAGGTCGGTGTACAGGTCGACCGTGCCTTCCAGGACAATCGCGAATTCCTCGCCCGGATGGCGGATCAATTCGCCGAAATCCGCCAGCGAACGTGTCTGGATTTCGGCGATGATCGGAATCGAACGCTTGTTCAGCAGGTCGGCTGCCGGATACAGGTGCGAGTAGTTGGGCGTGTTGATTGCATAGCCGGTGCCGCGCCGGTTGATGCTGCGCCGGCCGCTGGGCATTGGCGCTGCCTTTTCCGCCGCGGGCGCGCCGCTGAACAGTTCGGAAATGTCGACATCGAGCGCATTGCAAATGCGCAGCAGCTTGTCATAGCTGAGCGACATCTTGTTGTTCTCGATTTTCGAGATGGTGGACATCGGCATGCCGCTCTTCTCGCCAGCTTCGACCAGCGTCATGCCACGTTCCTTGCGGATGCGCCGTAGCGATTCGCCCAGGTTGCCGTCCCGTTCCGGTCCGTGATTGATCGCGCGTTTCGTGGCCATGCTGGTCCTTTCAAGTCTCCCTATTATAGATCGGCCTTGCAGGGGTTGAAAACTCGGCATGA
>Ga0265780_10012277_pt1 | contig 10058 bp, 8 predicted proteins | sample P1T30metagenome_FD_192432 | JGI IMG/M metagenome (GOLD analysis project Ga0265780, IMG submission 192432) | Plant litter microbial communities from East Loma Ridge, Irvine, California - P1 T30 | ecosystem: Environmental > Terrestrial > Plant litter > Unclassified | place: USA: California... | reverse complement strand
GTGCACGATCGCTTGCGCCAGGCGGTCCTGCAGCAGCACCCGGTTCGGCAGGCCGGTCAGGGCGTCGTGGTTGGCCATGCGCAGCAAGGCTTCCTCGGCGCTCTTGCGGCGCGAGATGTCCTCGACCACCGAGATGAAGCGCTGGTTGCCGTTAGCGTCGCGCATCATCGAGACGCTGATGTTCACCCAGATCGGCGTGCCGTCGCGCCGCAGCAGGCGCCGCTCGCGCTGGTAGTCGCCGATCTCTCCGGCGCGCAGGCGTTTGATCAGCGCCAGCTCGTCGGGCAAGTCGGCTTCATGGGTCAGTTGCTGGAAGAAGCGCTGCAGCAGCTCCACCTCGCTATAGCCCAGGATCTGCGCCATTTTGCGATTCACGCGCAGCAGGCGTCCGTCCGGGCCCAGCAGCACGATGCCCACCGCGGCCTGGCTGAAAGTGAGCCGGAAGAATTCCTCGCTCTCCTGCAGGCGCAGGCGCGCCTTGCGGCGGAAGGTGATGTCCTGGCCGATCAGCAGCAGCATGTGGCCGCCGGCCTGCCTGGTGCGGCGGATATTGAATTCGACGTAGCGCACGCCGTCGGCGCGGCCGTCCAGCGTCACCAGCACATTGTCTTGCGGCGCGCCGGTGCGCAGCGCCTCGTCGACACGCGCTGCCAGCCCGACGTGGGGCAGCCATTCCTCGAGCGGGCGCCCCGCCGTGGCCGCTTCTTCGGGCGCGCCGATCAGGTCGGCCATCGTGCGGTTCATCGAGCGCACCTTGCGGTCGGCGTCCACCACCACCAGGCCGGCCGGCATGCCGTCGATCACCTGTTCCAGGTAGTCGCGGTTCTGGCGCACGTTGCGCTGGTCGGCGTGGGCATAGGTGTCGAGCGCCAGCCCCATGTCGAAGCAGACCACCTTCAGCACCGCATCCCAGGCCTCGATGAAGCGCGCCGGATCATGGTGCAGCTTTTGCCACAGCATGCTGGAGAGTTCGGACAGGTATTTGCGGTAGGCGCCGATATACCATTTCGGGTCGAGCCCGATGCGCTGGTGGGCCACGCCCACGCGCAGGCGCTCGTGGATGTAGGCCGGGCCATAGTCGCCGGCCGTCAGGCTGCTGAAATAGCCTGCTTGCGCGCGCCGCAGGCGCGCCGTGGTCTCGCTGTCGGCCAGCAGCTCGCGCAGGCGCGGGAAGGCCAGCAAGTGCGCATAGAAGCTGTCGGAGAAAGTGTCGCGCTCCTGGTCCAGCAGCGCGTGCACCTCGCGCAGCAGGGCGATGTCGCGCTCGTCCAACTGCAAAAAGGCCCTGCGCGCAGCGATTTCGTCCTCGTCCAGCCCGATCTCGCGCGCCAGGGAATCGATCATTTCACGGGCTTCCCTCATGCGAACCCCCGCAGAGTGGGCGGCCGCAAGAACCTGCGTGTGCTGCTGGAGTCAGTCTGGATCATCATCGGGCATGACTTGGTCCATCGCCGACCAAGATTTAATGGCTATCAGAAATTTACTTGCATGATAGCAAACCCAATATCCCTCAGTCCCGGCTCATTGACTGTCTGTTGTTTATTCGTCTTTTGACAGCGCCAGTTAATTAAACTGGATTAAGGGACGATGGCTGCACTGCAGGCGGCAGATGGATGATGAAACTCGCGCCCCGCCCCAGGCCGGCGCTCTCCACGCTGATCGATCCATCGTGCAACTCCACGATACGGCGCGCGATATACAACCCCAGGCCCAGGCCGCTGGCATTGGCCTGGGTCTGCAAGGTGAAGGCGCCGAACACATGCGCCAGGTCCTGGGGCGCGATGCCCTGGCCACTATCGTTGACCCGGATCCGCACGCCATCGGCGGCGCTGGTAATGGCCACCCCGACCGCGCCGCCCTCGGCGGTGAACTTGATCGCATTCAGGATCAGGTTCCACAAGACCTGCTGCAGGCGGCGCGGGTCGGCGTCGACCTGCACCCGCTCGCCAAAATCGGATGGCGTCACGCTGAATGCGATCCCCTTGTCGTGCGCCGCCGCTTCGATGGTCGACACGGCGTCGCGCACGATCGGCCCCAGCGACACCGGCGCGCGTTCGATCGACATGGTGCCGGTGAGCGTGCGCGCGGCGTCGATCAGGTCCTCGACCATCGCCGCCTCTTGCCGTACATGCACCCGCATCGCGGTCAGTGCCGTGGCCAGCGCCGGCGGCATGTCGTGCATGGTCTTGCGCAGCAGGTCGATGCGCATCGCCAGCGCCGACAGCGGGGTGCGCATCTCGTGCGAGACGGTGGCCAGGAACAGATCGCGCGTCTGGCTGACCCGATGCAGCTCGTCGATCGTGTCGCGCTGGCGATCGAGCGAGTCGGCCAGCGTGCGCAGCAGCGCGCGGAAGGTGGCCAGGCGCCCTTCGGCAAGCGGCGCCTCCAACCGCACCTCATTCCACAATGCCTGACCCGGCAGCTTCAACTGCCTGGCCAGCTGTTCGCACGCCATGGGCGAACTGAAATCGCGCCAGCGCCAGCCGAACACCACCGCGCCGTAACGGGCGCCGGCGCGGGTCAAGGGCAGGCCACACACGCACATGCCGTGGAATTGTTCTTCGGCGTAGTCGCTGCCGGCGGCCAGTGCCGCAACGATGCGCTGTTCGACCGCGACACCGGGACCATCGACTTCCCACAGACATGAGCTGCCCAGCAGCCGCGCCGTTTGCGAGCCCAGCATTGGACCGAGCTGGCGCCCGCCCGCGATGTCGTAGGCCGACACTACCAGGCCGCTGGCCTGGCAGAACTGCAGCAAGGGCGCTTGCCACTCGCTCCAGTCGAGGGCCTGCGCATCGGACCGGGCGACGCGAATCATGCCGGATCGTCTGGCGGCAGCTCGACCGAAGGCGGCAGTGCTTCGCCCTGCGCCACCGCGACTTCGATGGCCGGGCTCTGGCGCGTGGGCGAACGCGACAGCAGGCTCGAATAGGCCGAGAACGGCAGCTGCGGCACGGCGTTGGCCCTGGCACTGGCCGAGGTGTCTTCGTCCAGCAGCGTCACACCGCCTTCGGCAATGATGTATTCGCGCGTAACCTGGTGGATGCGGCTGCCGCGCACCTTTGGAATCGCGATCGCGCGCCGCAGGATCGTCGAAATCTCGACGTAGCTCAGCAGGATGATGTTGTCGACCAGGTGCGAGCCCTTGAGCTCTTCGCTGATTTGCGACACGCCCAGTAGTTCCGGGCTTTCATAGTTGAGCAACACCGTCGCCAGCCGGTTCTTGAAGTGGGTCGCCAGCGCATACAGGAAGTCGGCCACCTCGGTGCGGCTGGCCAGCTCATAGACCGCGACCGAATCGAACACGACGCAATCGATCCCTTCGCGTTCGACCAGGCTGGTGACGTAGTCGAAATGCACGTCCAGTTCGAGTTCGAGCGGCGACTCGTACAGCAGGAACAATTCGCCGCGCTCGATCATGCCGTCCAGGTCGAAGCCGAGCGACGCCGCATTGCGGATCAGCTGGCGCGGATGTTCATCGAGCGTGACCAGCAGGGTCTTGCGCCCGGCGCGCGCGGCGGCGGTCAGGAACTGCACCGACAGCACGGTCTTGCCGGTGCCCGAGATCCCGCTCACCATGGTGACCGAGCCTTCGTACAGGCCGCCGTCCATCAACACGTCGATGGCCGGCGCGCCGGTCGAGATGCGCTGCCCGGAGGTCGGCTGGTCGTCGAGCAGCTTGGGACGCGACTGCGCGCGGCGATACACGTGCACGCCCTGGTGCGCCTCGATGCGCATGGTGTGGCTGCCGCCGATGAAGTCCTGGCCGCGCGACTTGGCCACCGTCAGGCGCCGTTCTACCCGCCGCTTGTGCTCGGCCCGGGTCAATTCGATGATGGTGTCGAACACGAAGCGCTCATGCGCCGGCGCCGCCAGCGACTCATCGCGTTCGGCCGTGACCAGGGTGGTCACGCCGAGCCGGTTGAGGCCCTCGATCAGGACATGGACATCTTCGCGGAATGGCAGGTCATGTACTTCGGCATACAGGCGCATCGGTGTCAGGCCGTCGATCAGCAGGCGCTTGGCGCCCATGCCGCGCAGCGAATCGGCGAACACGCCGTCGCCGTGACGAAATTCGGACAGCAGGACGGCGGGGCTGGTCTGGATGATCTTGATCATGCCGGCATCGATCTGCGCCTGCAGATCCCAGTCGAAGCCGGCCGCGTCGCGCAGCAGCTTGGCCGCATCGAGTTCGAACGACACGATCACGCCAGGCTCGCCGTAGTGCGCGGCGCCGGCGTAGATGAAGCCCAGGCCAAGCGTGGTCTTGCCCGAACCGGGCGGGCCTTCGACGATCAGGTTGTTATGCCGTGGAATGCCGCCAAGAAGAATTTCATCGAGTCCTGCGATACCGGTTTTGATCAGCGTGTCCACGTTGCTGCCTTATACATGAGGTGAGTACCAAGTTGAATAATGGGCACAGTCTAGCAGTTGCAGTGTGTCTCTGTTGACATACCCTCAAGCAGCATTCGGCGATTCACACGCTTGTCCTTATCGCAGCACAAGTTCTGCGATATTCGGCTTTGCAGTGCCGCAAATGTCACGATGAAAATAAGGCGGAAAGTGATTGGTGGACATTACCTCAAGGAGAACATCATGCCACTGCCCGCTTTGTTCATGCATATTGCCATCACCGTCGTCGGCTGCACCATGTCCACCAGCGCCCTGGCCGCCATCGACGTCACCCTGACCCCGCTGCAGCCGTCGGTGAGCCGTGGCGACGATGTGATGGTGCGCGTCACCCTGACCAACTCGTCCGGCGCCGTCCAGCACCTGCTGCGCTGGCGCACGCCGCTCGATGGGGTCGATGCGCCCTTGTTCGAGGTGCGGCGCGACGGCCAGCCGGTGCGCTACCTCGGCCGGCAAATCAAGCGCCAGGCGCCCGGCCCGGCGGATTACGTGCGCCTGGATCCCGGCGCCTCGCTCAGCAAGACCGTGGAGCTGTCGCGACTGTACGAGATGAGCATCACCGGCAGCTACACGATCCGTTACCACAGCGCGGCCATGCCGGCGCCCGGGGCCGGCGTCCAGGCGGTGGTGGGCGAACTGGCATCGAAGCCGGTCAGCATCTGGGTCGATGGCCGCCTGCCGCGCGGCGCCAAGCCGGCGGCTATGGCCCCGGAACCGGGCGGACCGGGCCTGAGCTACGCCAACTGCTCGAACGCCCAGCAGGAGCAATTGGTGACGGCGATGGACGCTGGGCGCGCGATGACGGCCGACAGTAACGCCTACCTCACCTCGGGCAAGCAGGCTGGCGAGCGCTATACCACCTGGTTCGGCGCGCCCGACGCCGCGCGCGCCGCCAAGGTCACCGGCAATTTCACGGCCATCAAGGACGCCTTCGAGAACAAGCCGGTCAAGATCGATTGCGATTGCGACGAGCCGTATTTTGCTTATGTGTATCCGGCGCGGCCGTACACCGTGTGGGTGTGCAGGGCGTTCTGGACCGCAGCCGTCACCGGCACCGATTCGCGCGGCGGCACCCTGCTGCATGAGCTCAGCCATTTCGACGTGGTGGCGGCGACCGACGACCACGTGTACGGCCAGGCCGGGACCGCCGAGCTGGCGCGCGAGGCGCCGGAGCGGGCGATCAACAACGCCGATTCACATGAGTATTTTGGGGAGAATACCCCGGCGCAGCAATGATGGCCGGACGTCGCGTCGTCGATGCACGTAGGGTGAACGGCGCCGCCGTCCACCCTACCGCTGCGTAAACGAAAACTTCACCGGAATCGCCGGACTGCTCTTGATGCTGGCCGCATCGAGCTTGCCCAGGCTGGACAGCCACGGCCCCGCGTAGCGGATCTCGTAGCTGTGCTGCCCCGGCTTGAAGGCGTAGGCCTGGGTGATGTCGATCGTGTTCAGGTGGGTGGTCTGCGGCTTGACCTCGAGGTAGTCCGCCGGGCCCGGCGCAGCGCGTTTGACCATGCGGCCGGTGTAGGCAAGCTCTTCCTCGGGCGTGCGCAGGTTGAAGCGCGGGGCGGAGAGGTCGTCGCCCAGGGCGATCTCGCGCGGGATCCACACCGACCGGTCGCCGCGGTTTTCGATCAGCACCCGCACCTTGACCGACTTGGCACCGGTCTCGACCTCGAGCCGATGATGCACGTTCACCTTGGCCTCCACGGCCTTGACCGCGCCGGCCAGTCCGCCCAGCGCCAGCAACGTCGCCAGCACAGCTGCCGGCATGCTTCGTTTGACATGCATTTCGCCTCCTCCCGACACGGGGCCACCATGGTTTGACTACCGCCGTCGCGAACCCGGCAACGGCCTTCTGATTATGACATGAGTTGTCGTTATGGTTCAGGGCAGTATGTTACCGCCTGTTTCAGGCAGGGCCGCCAGAATGGTCACCGCTACCCTGCGGTTGCGGGTCTGCCCGGCGATGTCCGTGTTCGGCGCCACCGGCCGCGTGTCGGCAAAACCGATCGCCGACAGGCGCGCGGGCGGCAGCCCGTTGTCGATGAACAGCCGCACCACGCTCGATGCGCGCGCGGTCGACAGTTCCCAGTTCGACGGATACACCGGGCTGGCGATCGGCACGTCGTCGGTGTGGCCCTCGACCTCGATGCGGTGGGTGTCGTCCTTGAGCAGGCCGGCCACGGCGCCCAGCACCTCGCGCGCCTCCGGGTCGAGCAAGGCCTGGCCCTGCTCGAACAGCACGCTGGCATTGATCTCGACGCTGATGCCGCGCGCATTTTGCGTCACCCGCACCTGGCCCGATTTCACCAGCGGCAGCAGGGTCGCCGACAGCTCGCGCGCCATCACACCCATGCGTTCCTGTTCGCGACGCGCGGCCTCGTTGCGCTTGCGGTTGATGATGTGCGACAGCGGCAGCACCGGCTCGACGTTGGTATTGACTTGCGTGGCCGCGCCGCGGCCGCCGAAGGCGTCGCCCAGGGCGTCCGACAGCACCTGGTACTTGCCCTCGTTGACGATGGAGATCGCGTACATCACCACGAAGAAGGCGAACAGCAGGGTGATCAGGTCGGCGTAGGAGATCAGCCAGCGCTCGTGGTGCTCTTGCGGGACGTCGTTGTCGTAGCGCTTGCGGGCCATGGGCTAAGCTGTCAGTGGCGCGCCAGCAGGCTGGCGACGCGCTCGTCGACCACGCGGCCATGGTCGCCGCTGGCCAGGTCGGCAAAGACTTCGGCCAGGATCTCGTACTGCGAGACCCGGTCATTGACGATGGCCTTGAGCTTGTTGCCGACCGGGTAGAAGAACAGGTTGGCCAGGCCGACGCCATACACGGTCGAGACGAAGGCGATCGCGATGCCCGAGCCCAGGCGTGCCGGGTCGGACAGGTTTTCCATCACGTGGATCAGGCCCAGCACGGCGCCCAGGATGCCGATCGTCGGCGCGTAGCCGGCCGCCGACTCCCAGATGCGCGCGGCTTGCCGCTGGGCGAATTCGTAACCGTTGATCTCGTGTTCGAGCAGGCTGCGCAGCTTGTCGGGCGCGATGCCGTCCACCACCAGCCGCAGGCCCTTGGCCACGAACGGGTCGGCCTTGGCCATGTACTGCTCGAGCGACAGCAGGCCGTCGCGGCGCGCCGTCTGGCTCCACAGGGTGATGTCGCGCGACAGCTTCTGGCGGCCGTTCCTGGGCGGCACGAATACCCAGCGCAGCATGCCAATGCCGCGCAGGAAGGTGCGCGTCTCGCTCTGCAGCAGCACGGCGCCGAAGGTGCCGACCACGACAATGGCGAAGGCGGCCGGCTGCATCAGCGATGCAAACCTGCCGCCGTCGAGCGTGTAGCCGAGGAAGATGCCGGCGATCGCCAGCACCAGGCCGATTACGCTGGCCCAGTCCATATATGCTCCCGCAAGGTGGTGCGCAGGCGCGCAACGGCCTGGGTGTGCAGCTGCGACACCCGCGATTCACTGACGCCCATGACGGCGCCGATTTCCTTCAGGTTCAGTTCTTCTTCGTAGTACAGGCCCATCAACAGCTTCTCGCGCGGCGGCAGGTTGTCGATGGCCTCGATCACCGCATGGCGGAAGTCGGTCTCCATCAGGCCGCGCAGCGGATCGGCCTCGTCCACCGCATAACGGTCGAGGAAGTTGCCGTCACCGTCATCGTCGCGGAAATCTTCGTAATAGACCAGCTGGTGGCCGCCCGAATCGGCCAGGATGTCCTGGTAGTCCTCGAGCGACAGCTTGAGCGACTTGGCCACTTCGGATTCGCTGGGCGGACGGCCCAGACGCTGCTGCAGCTCGTGCATCGCGCTCTCGACCTTGCGCATGTTCTGGCGCGTGCTGCGCGGCATCCAGTCACTGCTGCGCAGCTCGTCGAGCATGGCGCCGCGGATGCGCAGCACCGCATAGGTCTCGAACTGGGCGCCGTGGTTGTCTTCGTAGCGGTTGATGGCGTCCAGCAGGCCGATCATGCCGGCTTGCACCAGGTCATCCACTTCCACGGAAGGCGGCAGCTTGGCCTTCATGTGGTGGGCAAGACGCTTTACCAACGGCATATGCTCCGTCAGCAAAGAATTCTTGTCCGCTTTCCCTTTGACCGTGTACATGCTGGTGTAAGTCTTCTCTCTACGTGTCTTCTATTGCCGATGTCGATTACGAACCAAAGTGGGCCGCGCTCCCCTGCTTGCCGAACTGCGGCATGGCGTGCAGCGCGAACTTGCCTGCCAGCTGGCGAAACGCCACCGAAGCGCCGGCCAGCGGGAAGGCGTCGACCACGGCCCGGCCCAGGCGCGCGGCCCTTGCTAGGCACTCGTCGGCCGGCACCGAGCCCATGAAACTGAGCTTGACGGCAAGATAACGTGTTGCTGCTGCTGACATATTATCGTATACCACCTTGGCCTCTGCCTCTGTCGCACCGGTAACAAGGATGCCGAATGGGCGCCGGCCCAGTTGCTGCGACAGTCGCTTGACCAGCGAATAGGCATTGGTGATCGACGCCGCGCTGGTGGACACTTGCACCACGATCTCGGATTCATGTATCGAGGCCACCGGAAAATCGCCGTCAGGGCCGAGTTCGGCGTCGACGATCACGATCCCGGTTTGCAGCGCCAGCACGTCGAAGGTATTGCCCAGGCGGCGAGCCTCGGCAGCCGTTTCGGGCGCACCCATCGGCACCACCGAGAAGCCTTGCGGCGCCGGGCGGATCACCTGGTTCAAGGCGCTTTCCTGGCGCGCCACCTGCAGCAGCGAGGCGCTGCGGTTCATGCCGAGCCGGCGCGCGACGCCGTATTCCACTTCGCAGGCGTCGACGATCAGCACATCGTTGCCGGCCTGGGCCAGCGAGGCGCCCAGGTTGACCAGCATGGCGCCCTTGTCGTCTTCCGGCGTGGCCGAGAGAAAGGTGACCACGCGCGGACGCGGGCCCTGCAGCATGCGACGCAGGCCTTCGGCCTGGTCGAAATCGAAACTAGCCAAAGTTCACCTCGCGCGCGGCAGCGGATTGGGCAGCCGCCATCATCAGTGGCAGGTCGGCGTCGGCAGCAGCGTTGCCGCGGTTGCGGAAGGCGCGGTCGACCAGCATGGCGCGGTCGGCCACGTGCAGGTCTTCCGGCACGCGCTGGCCGTTCGAGATGTAGTGCAGGTTCAGCTTCTGGCGGATCACGACGTCGAGCACGCCGCCGATCGATGCGGCTTCGTCCATCTTGGTCATGATGGCGCCGTGCAGGCCGCTGCCTTGATAGGCGCGCACCACTTCGTTCAGCGTCTCGTTGGTCGAGGTCGAGTTCAGGCACAGCAGGCGCTTCACGTCGGCGCCCGAGCCGGACAGCATGGCGACCTGCTCGGCCACCATGTGGTCGCGCTGCGACATGCCGATGGTGTCGATCAGCACGGTGTGCTTGTTGCGCAGTTCCTTCAGGGCGATGCGCAGGTCGGCTTCGTCTTTCACCGAGTGCACCATCACGCCCAGGATCTTGCCGTAGATGCGCAGCTGTTCGTGGCCGCCGATACGGTAGGCGTCGGTGGTGATCAGGGCCAGCTTGTCCGGGCCGTGGCGCATCACGCAGCGCGCGGCCAGCTTGGCGGTGGTGGTGGTCTTGCCGACGCCGGTCGGGCCGACCAGGGCGTACACGCCGCCCTGCTCCA
>Ga0265780_10012276_pt1 | contig 10059 bp, 9 predicted proteins | sample P1T30metagenome_FD_192432 | JGI IMG/M metagenome (GOLD analysis project Ga0265780, IMG submission 192432) | Plant litter microbial communities from East Loma Ridge, Irvine, California - P1 T30 | ecosystem: Environmental > Terrestrial > Plant litter > Unclassified | place: USA: California... | reverse complement strand
GCCGACGCCAGCACGCGTTCGGCGCGGCCGATCAGCAGCGCGCGCGGCACGAGGCCGATGTAGCGTGAGTCCTCGCTGTTGTCGCGGTTATCGCCCAACATCATGTACTGGCCTGGCGGGACGGTGACGGCGGCGAAGTCGCGCCGCGCCACCACCTGCGGCAGCAACTGGATCGCGTGGCCGCGGCCATCGCCGCCCAGCGATTCGCCCAGGCGCACGGCGTCGATGTCGCCGACGCCGGCGAGCGTTTCGGTGGCGGTGCCGATGGGCGCATAGTCGGCCGGCTGGCCGTTGATGACCAGGCGCTCGTTGCGCATCTCCACGCGGTCGCCGGGCAGCGCGATGATGCGCTTGATCAGGCGCGTGCCGTTCTTCGGTGAGGAGAAGGTGACGATGTCGCCGCGTTTGGGATCGCCGGTGGCGCCCAGGACGATGTCGGTCAGCGGCACCTTGACGTTGTAGGCCAGGCGGTTGACGAAGACGACATCGCCCTCGAGCAGATTGGGGCGCATCGATGCGGAAGGGATAGGATTCCAGTCCGCGACGGCGGTGCGGAAGATCCCGAACAGCATCAGGAACATCAGAAAGCCTTTATTCGCGCGCAGCCATTTGTTCATCACGTCTCCGATTGATGTGGGGTGGGGGAGACGCCATCATGTGGTGAAAAAATTAATCGAGGCTTAGCGCGGGCTTTCTTGTCCCGGCGTTGCCGCGCAGGGGTTGGTCGTGTCAGGACGGGCGCGGTGTCTGTGGCGCCGGTGGCGTATTGCTCACTCTCAAGCTTACCCGATACGCGGGCGCTGCTTCGTTTTTGGCGGGCACGGCTTCCGGCTCGACGCCGGCCAGGGCGAAGGTCAAACCGTCCTGGGTCACGCTGGGTTTGCCGTTTGGCATGCTGTCCGACAATACGAAATTGCTGGTGGTGCCATCGGCCTTGGTCAGGGTGAAACTGTAGCTGATGTAGCCGGCCCAGACGCACACGGCGCCGGTGCGGCAGCGGCTGTCATTGACGCGCTCGAGCTTGACGGTGGGCACGGTGGCGCCGCCGGCGATGCCAGCGGTGGCGGCGGGAGTGATGCTGGCGCTGGCGCCTTGTTGCAGCACGTAGGTGGCGTTGAACGGCTTGTTGGCGGCGGCACCATCGTTGGCGCGGCTGATTCCCGATGCCGCGCCGCAGGCGTACAGCATGGCCATGACGGCGGTGAGCAGGGGTAGAACGACCAGCTGCCGCAGGATAGACTTTTTCATGTGCGGACCTCTTCAATACGAATTGGCGGTTAGCTTAGCAAAAATACCATTTGAACGGCGCACGATCGGTATGCGCGTAAAATGTCAGGTCTGAATCATTTATGGATTAAAAACATGAAAAAGACCGACCTGGCGAAGAGCGACGCCAAAAAATTGATGGGCAAGATGGGCGCACCGGGTGCCGCCACCTTTGGCAAAGTCGCCGAGGTGGTGGACAAGCGCGAGCAGCGCCGCCGCGATCAGGCTGCCGGTTTGGTGCCGTTTGCGGTGAAGTTGAATGGCGATCTGGTGGCGCAGCTGAATGCGCAAGCCACCGAGCGCGGCGTTGATATGAACCAGTTGGTGGCGGAGCTGTTGGCCAAGGGTTTGGCTGGCGCGTAAGCCGTCGGCGGCGCTTGTCGGATTACGGCGTGCCGCCTAATCCGCCGTACGTGTCTCTGTGGTAAGTTCCTGCCACCTAAAGAAAAAGCCGCGCGGTTCGCACCGCGCGGCTTTTTTTGCCCGGACTGCCACATTTTACACGTAGGCGGCCAGCGAGCCTTTCATTTTCTTCAGCGCGGCCGATTCGATCTGGCGGATGCGCTCGGCCGAAACGCCGAACTCGTCTGCCAGCGTGTGCAAGGTGGCGCCGGAGCCGTCGTCGTTGGCCAGCCAGCGCGCTTCGACGATGCGGCGCGAACGTGGGTCCAGCTTGCCCAGCGCCTGTTCCAGACCTTCCGATTGCAGACGGGTGACCTGTTCGGCTTCCAGCACGCGGGTCGGCTCGCTCTGCTCGGACGACAGGTAGGCAATCGGGGCGAACTTGTCGTCCTCGTCGTCGTTCGGCGATTCCAGCGCGATGTCGCGACCGCTCAGACGGGTTTCCATCTCGATCACTTCTTCGCGTTTGACATCCAGCAGCTTGGCCAGGTTGTCGATTTGCGCCGGGCTCATCGCGTCCAGGCCGGTCTTGTGGCTGCGCAGGTTGAAGAACAGCTTGCGCTGTGCCTTCGTCGTCGCCACTTTAACCAGGCGCCAGTTTTTCAGGATGTACTCGTGCATCTCGGCTTTGATCCAGTGCATCGCGTACGACACCAGGCGAACGCCCTGGTCCGGGTCGAAACGCTTGACCGCTTTCATCAGGCCGATATTACCTTCCTGAATCAGGTCGGCGTGCGGCAAGCCATAGCCCAGGTAGCCACGGGCTATCGACACCACCAGACGCAGGTGCGAGAGCACCAGCTCTTGCGCGGCGCCCAGGTCGTTGTTGTCCTTGAGGCGCTTGGCCAGCGAGATTTCATCGTCGTGCGTCAGCATCGGCAGGCGATTGACGGCGGAAATATAGGCGTCCAGGTTCCCCAGGTTGCCAGTGAACCCGAGTCCTAAAGCGCCCTTGTTGGTGGGGACCAACGCGGCAGGTGCGGACATCATAGTCATTTTCATTCCTTCGCTCGAAGATTACTAAGTCTCGATGGGCTGGGGCCATAAGACGGAAATTTACTTGGGTGTTGCCAAATTACCATTTCCGCAGAGTGTGGATAACTTTGCAGTCTTCATATATTAGCACTCTCCTCGGTTGAGTGCCAATTACCTTGTTTTTATCGCCGCGATAGGGAAAACACTATCGGGTTCGTCTGGGCAATGGTTTTTGATGTACCAATCATGCACGATCGGGCTTAGGCCTGACTTAATCAAGAACCGGGGGAGAGGGGTACATCGTAGGCCGGTGCGAAGACCGTTTCCGTGCGCGGGCGCACGGAAAGGCGGACAGAATTAACTCAGCAATTAATTCAGGCGGGACAGGTGGCGCTGCACCGACAGCAGCGCGGCGATGAGGCCGAGGCCGGCCGACAGGGCCAGCAAACCGGCCATCATCGGCGGTTGCAGCGGCGTCAGCTGGAATTCGGACGCATACAATCTGGCGAATTCGGCAATTGCCGTGTTGAGCGGACGCAGCGCCAGAGCGACGGCGCCCAGGGCCAGGGCGCCAGCGCACAGGCCCAGCAGCGCGCCGGTGTAATAGAAGGGACGGTGGATGAAGCTGTCGGTCGCGCCGATCAGCTTGGATACCAGGATCTCCTCGCGCTGCGTCATCACCTGCAGGCGGATGGTGTTGAAGATCACGGCCACCACGACGGTGCCGAGCGTGACCGCCAGCAACAGCAGTCCCAGATGCAAAATATTGAGCAACGCTGCCAGCCGCTTGACCCACGCTGAGTCGACCTGCACGGTGTCAACGCCGGGCAGGGCACGGATCTGTTCGGCCAGCTGGTCGACGTCGCCGCCCGATTGCGCCAGGCGGAAGGCGTCGAGCTTGAGCACGTAGCTGTCCGGCAGCGGATTTTCGCCCAAAGTGGTCAGCACATCGGCCAGGCCGCTCTTCTCGCGCATGCTTTCCAGCGCTTTTTCACGCGAAGTGAAGATGATTTTCGCTTGCTTGTCGGGCAGGGTCTGGCGCAGCTGCACGGCAAGGGCTTCGGCCTGGTCGCGCGGCGTGTCCTGTTTGACGAAAACGCTGATCTCCGGATCGACCGACAGCTGCTCGGACATCGGCCGCACGTTGTCGAGCAGGGTCACGCCGGTGAACGGCAATGCCAGCGCGATGGCCACGACGATGATGTTGAACAAAAAACTGCCCGGCGAGCGGCGCAGGTGCACCAGCGCGGCCGAGAGCGCGTAGCGGTGCTGGCGGAACCAGTACGTCATGGCGCCACCTCCAGTTGACCGTGGTTAAGGTAGATGACCCGCGCGGCCGAATCCAGCATTTGCTCGTCATGGCTGGAAATCAAACAGGTGACGCCGACCGAATGGAAAGCCTTGAGCGCGTCGAGCACCTTGTTGGCGCTGGCACGGTCGAGGTTGGCGGTGGGTTCGTCGGCCAGGATCACTTGCGGCCGGTTGACGATGGCGCGCGCGATCGACACGCGCTGCTGCTCGCCGCCGGACAGGGCCAGCGGATGCGAGCTGGCGCGCTCGGCCAGGCCGACCTTGTCGAGCGCGGCGCGGGCGCGCTGCTCGGCCTGGTGGTGCGAGGCGCCCGTCACCAGCAGCGGCAACATGACGTTGGCAAGAATGGTGCGGTCGTTGAGCAGGCGTTGTTGCTGGAAGATCAGCCCCAGATTGCGGCGTAGAAACGGTACGGCGGCCGGCTTGATGCGCGCGATGTCCTGGCCGTTGACGATGACATGGCCGGCAGTGGGCCGCTCGACGGCGGCGATCATCTTCAACAGCGTGGATTTGCCGGCGCCCGAGGGGCCGGAAAGAAACACCAGTTCGCCTTTTTCTACCGTCAGCGAGATGTCGCGTAGCGCCATCGCGTCGGGGGAGTATTGTTTCGAGACGTTCCGGAATTCGATCATGTAATAGTGGTTATCTGGGATTATCCGAGCGTTATGGGAGCAAAGCGTCGACAAATTCGGCGGCCACGAACGGCTGCAGGTCTTCGATTTTTTCGCCGATGCCGATGAAATACACCGGTACCGGACGCACGCGGGCGATCGCCGCCAGCACGCCGCCCTTGGCGGTGCCGTCCAGCTTGGTGATGACCAGGCCGGTCAGCTTGAGGGCGTCGTCGAAAGCTTTCACTTGCGCCAACGCATTTTGCCCGGTATTGCCGTCGATAACCAGCAACGTTTCGTGCGGTGCGCCGTCCATGCCCTTGCCGATGACGCGCTGCACCTTCTTCAGCTCCTCCATCAGGTGCAGCTGGGTCGGCAGGCGGCCTGCGGTGTCGATCATGACCACGTCCAGGCCGCGCGCCTTGCCGGACTGCACCGCGTCAAACGACACGGCGGCCGGATCGCCCGACGCTTGCGAGATGACGGTGATGTTGTTGCGCTGGCCCCAGACCATCAATTGCTCGCGGGCGGCGGCGCGGAAGGTGTCGCCGGCGGCCAGCAGCACCGACTGGCCGTTCGATTGCATGTGCTTGGCCAGCTTGCCGATGGTGGTGGTCTTGCCGGCGCCGTTGACGCCGGCGATCATCATCACCATCGGCTGGTGGCGGCCCAGCTCGAAGGGACGCTGGAGCGGTGTCAGCAGTTCGACCATCAGCTGCTTGAGCGCGGTCTTGACGGCGGCCGCGTCGAGCAGCTTGTCGTCCTTGACCTTTTGCTTGAGGGCGTCGAGCAGGTATTCGGTGGCGTCGACGCCGGCGTCGGACATCAGCAGCGCCGCCTCGAGCTCGTCGTACAGGTCGTCGTCGATCTTGGCGCCGACAAACAGCAGCGACAGATTATTGGAGGTTTTGGACAGGCCGGCTTTGAGCCGCGTCATCCACGACTGCTTCTGCGCCGGCTCCTCGATCGCCATCAGCGGCTCGGGCAGGTAGGCATCGGCAACGGGATCAGGGCGGAAAGCAGGGCTGGCGGCTGGCGCCGGCGCGGGGATCTGGACCTCTGGCGCCTCGGGGGCGACAGGTTTTTTCTTGAAGAAACTAAACATGGATATGTGGTTGGGGGCGCTTCAAGCTGATGCCCGGCAGCGCCGGACACGGGGAAATGCGGCTATTTTACCAGAGCGCGGCCGGGCGGCCGTGGACCGCTACCGGATTGACAACTTTTTCAGCCGGTCGCGGCGTTGGCGTTGCGCATGCGCCATTCGGCAATGGCGGCGCTGATGTCGGACAGCGCAAATACCCGCACATAGGCGGGACGGCGCCGTTTAAGCGCGGCGTTGCCGCCCCCGGCCCACAGTTCGACGCTGCCGTGGAGGCGGGTTTGCAGCTCGGCCAGGCCGTCGAGCGCCTGGCGCGGGTTCATCGCCACCGAGAACGACAGCGCGATGATGTCGACCCGCTGCACCCGCGCCGCCTCGACGATGTCGAGCAGCGGCGTTTGCACGCCCAGCGAGATGCAGTGCGCGCCTTCGGCCACGCACATGGCCTCGGCCATCAGCAGGCCGAGCCCGTGACGCTCCTGCGGCAGCGTGGTCAGCATGATGCGCGGCGCGCCCAGGTTGCTGGCGGCCGCCTGCGGCATGGCGAAGATGGCGCTGCGCATGACCACCGTCAGCGACTCCGTATACAAGTGTTCCTCGAACGTGGCCAGCTGGCCGCTGGCCCAGGCGTCGCCGACCAGGGAGGTCAGCGGGGCCACCAGGTCGATGACGAAACTCTTCAGGCCCATCATCAGCAAGGCTTGCGACAACTGGCGCCGCAACGCTTCCATTTGATGCGTTTTGCACAAGTCGAGATAGCGCTGCAGCTCGGGCGGCGGCAGCGACGGGCCATTGGCGCCGCCGGTGGCCTGGCCGGTCAGCGTTTGCAATTCCTCGGCGCTGAACTGGATCACCTTGCCCGGTCGGTAGCCGAGGTCGATCAAGCGTTTGACCAGCCGCAGCTTTTGCACTTGCTCGATTGGATAGACGCGCTCGCCATTGGGGTCGCGCAGCGGTTGCGGAAAGTCGTAGCGACGCTCCCATACCCGCAGGGTTTCCTTGGCAACGCCGGTGTCTCGCTCGACGTCGCTGATCGTGCTCGGGACTGGTTGTGAAGAAACGGTAGTTGTCATTGGAAAATCTTAAGCAATTGCCGTGTTGCGGCCATCGCAAGTGTTGGCACAGGGTCGGGGTGCACTGCGCTGGAAGCGGTTCTACTCCGGCGCGACTTGCATTTTACCTTCGTTTCGCGCTCAAAAGTTTCCACGTCCAAAGCCGTTGCGCCTTGTATTCGCCTTACAGATGAGCTTGTCCACGACATGCCGTTGGCATTGAGAACTAATTATCTGATTATCGCCTTCGCCTCTTCGTTGTCTTGGACAAAATAATTTGTAACTGTAGAAAATAATGAAAAGGGCTGTTGTCAGCAACGCAATTTCCGGGCGCGACCGCGCAAATGGCTTGGTTCAGCATGATCAGGCGGTGGAGCGGCGCCGGGCCGGCGGACATTTCGGCGGCCGTGGTAGTGCTGGGGATGTAACTTTCGGTGATAATGCCCCGTGAGGTCTACACCGGTTGCCGATGCCGTATATTCCCTTGGATCATACCTTGATGCCCAGGGTGGCAGCGCACAGTTTTGCACGGGCACTTGATGCCGGAGGCGGCTGGTATCTTGCCGGTGGGCGATTGTTATTAGTTTGGCTCATGCGGCGGATGCGCCTTTCAATACGCTTCGAACTCCCTCCTTTGGGGCAACAATGTGTCGGATTGGTGCGCCATGTGTCGTTTCTGTGCAACACGTAGCAATTTCTTACAAATTCCTGATGCACTGCAATAGTTGCCGTACGGACAGAATTTATGGATGGTTTACTCCCATAACACTATGATCATAGTTGGTTCAGCGGCTATTTTGCTGTATTTCCATGCCAAACATTCTCATGAGTTGACCGCCTATTACCATTGAGTGCAGGCGTCCTTCCGGGTGCTTCAGTATAAAATAGCCCCAGAAATAGCAAAGTGGCTATTTTTACTTGGTCCGACAACGATGTAGTACGCATGCATTGATCTTGCATTTGTCACTAGGGCGACCCGCAAAACGGGTTGCTGCATGAAGTTCATCGTGCGGAAAAACTGGGCTAGTTCGCTTGGTCGGCATGAAATATTGCGATGCGTTAAAATACGGATGTTTTGAAAATCTGACAAGGACACGAACGTAGCAGCATGAACGTTTTTGCACTTGAAGGAGTCGACGAGCATCAGTATAGTGCCGCGTCCGGTGCGTTTGAGCACCGCTAACCTGCGAGCGTCGATTAAATCGGCCGCAACTTAAGTGAGCGCGTTCCGCCTGATGGGACCGCACAGTGGCAGCTGGGGAGTTTGCCCTCACGCACATACGGCGCCTGCTGGTGACGCCGATAAGCACCGTATTTAGCCGCACTACTAGCTATACCTTTTTACAGCAACACAACTGAAGGAAACATGTAATGAAAAAATCCCTGATCTCCATCGCCATCCTGGGCGCCCTGAGCAACGTAGCTATGGCGCAATCGAATGTCACCATGTACGGTATCGTCGATGCCGGCCTGACCTCCGAGCGTGGCGGTGCTGCTGGTAACAAGACTGCAGTACAGAGCGGCGTGGCTTCGGCTTCGCGTATCGGCTTCAAAGGCACCGAAGACCTGGGCAGCGGTCTGAGCGCCATCTTCAAGCTGGAAGCCGGCGTTAAAATCGACGACGGTTCGCTGGACAACGCCAACAACCGCCTGTTCAACCGCGAAGCCTATGTTGGCCTGAGCTCGAAGACCGCCGGTACCCTGACCCTCGGTCGCCAGTACACCCCTTACTACGAAACCCTGCGCGACGTGGCTGACCCGTTCGCAATGGGCTACGCTGGTACCGCTAAAAACCTGTTCCCGGTTGCCGGCAACATGACCCGCGCCGACAACGGCGTTGTGTACAAAACCCCATCGCTGTACGGTTTCTCGGCTACTGCTTCGTACAGCCTGGGCGAAACCGCTGACGATTCGGCTGCACAGCGTCAACTGGGCGCGTCGATCGGTTACACCAACGGTCCGCTGAACATCGCTGCCGCTTACAACAACCGTAACAACGACACCGCTACCGTTAAAACCAACAGCATCGGCCACAACAGCCTGATCGCCGCGAACTACGACTTCAAAGTTGTTAAAGTTTTCGCAGCCTACGGTCAAGACAAGGGCCAGAACAGCGCGCCTCTGGCTAACACCACCAACCCATTCGGCTACACCGTTGCTCCAGTCGCGTCGCAAGACAGCGCTGACGCACTGGTCGGCGTAACCGTTCCAGCCGGTAACGGCGTGGTGATGGCTTCGTACATCCGTAAAAACGACAAAGAAGTCGCTAACAACGATGCAAGCCAGTGGGGCGTTGGCTACTCGTACAACCTGTCGAAGCGCACCAGCGCTTACCTGGCGTACGCTAAAATCAAAAACAAAAACGGCGCAGCTTACACCGTTGGTAACAACACCGAAGTTGGTTCGGGCGACAAAGCCTTCAACATCGGCGTGAAACACAGCTTCTAATCTGTTCATTCAGAGTTAGTATCAACAACGGCTGCCTGGTGCAGCCGTTGTTCTTTTCTGAAAGCGGTTTTATTGATGACGACGACCATGATGATGAAACGACGCGCCGTATTCGCCGGCGCCATGCTGCTCGCCTCGTGCGCCGTGCTGGCCGCGCCCAAGGCGCGCAAGCAGGCCGCCGATGCCGGCCTGCCGCGTTACGGCATGGTGGTGTTTTCCGATTTGTGCATCAACGCCGAGAGCGGGGAATTCGGCGGCCAGCGCATCACGCTGCAGCGTTTTGCCGAGGTCGATACGGTGCTGTACGAATACACGGCGGGCGGCTTGAGCTGGCCGGTGGTGGCCAGCGACGTCAATATCGATCCGCGCGGACGGCAGATGTATTTCACCGTGCGCCCGCCCGACGAGGACGAGCGCACCATCAGCGGCAAGATCGCCGACAGCGGCAAGACGCTGGTGCTCGACGGCGGCTATTGCGGCGACGAGGCGGTGCCCATGCGGCTGCCGCTGGTGACCGATTTCGGACGCAAGGCCGGCACGTGCAAGGTTTGCCCGCAGATCAAGAAGGACAAAGACAAAGTGGAAGAGGCGCCGTCGAACCAGGCGCCTTCTTGATTGTTAGCTAACCCGCACCCCCGTGCGGGGTCGTACCCATCGGGTACGACCCCTAAGCGGCGACGCACGGGTATCGCCGAACGTATATGGGTTCGAACCGCGCGCCGCCATCAAATTATCCTTTTTTGGCCGCTTCGGCGTTTTTGCGTATCGTTTCCAGCGTGGCGCCAGGCGTGATCAGGTTGCCGTCGTAGCGCAATTCGATCAGCGCCGGCAGATTGCGGCTGTTGGCATGCGCCAGCGCGCGCTCCAGTGCCGGGCCGAAATCGGCCGTTTTCTC
>Ga0265780_10012275_pt1 | contig 10059 bp, 14 predicted proteins | sample P1T30metagenome_FD_192432 | JGI IMG/M metagenome (GOLD analysis project Ga0265780, IMG submission 192432) | Plant litter microbial communities from East Loma Ridge, Irvine, California - P1 T30 | ecosystem: Environmental > Terrestrial > Plant litter > Unclassified | place: USA: California... | reverse complement strand
AGAATGACAAGATGATGAGATTAGAGGGGTAAAGTCAAGTGATCGGTTCAGTTGATTTCCTGGAATTTGTAGATTACATTTCAGTCTACTGTATAACTCGTCATCCTCCTCTTCTTTCGCTTTTGTATATCGCTGCTACTGCTACCGAGGTTCAAAAAGAGCAGCAGACACGATGGGGATCTTCTCCTGGTTCAGTAAAGTAGGTTCTATCCCCGGTCCTCAATGGGAGAATGACTAACAAGAAGCCCTCGACACCGGATTATGAAACGCTCCTATCCCGCCTCTCATCCGATATCAGCGATGCGAAGATCCACCTATCGGAGATCAGGCTACGTGAAAGGCGCTCAGCTTTGCTCATCACTCTGTATGGTTTAGGTCTATGGGCATTATGGGCCGGACTATGGTGGGTTGGAGGTTTACCTTTCGGTCTATTAGGGTGGGATAGGGAAGGTATGGAAGTCAAGATAGTGGGTGCTGCCGGTGTTGGTATTGGACCTATCTTGTGAGTTTCACATGTAAAGAGAAGATCTGATGATAGTATCTACGCTTTGAATAGGTTATTGGGTCTATACTTCAATCGACAGCGTAATGCCGAAGGTATGTCCCCTACATGAATACAGCTGATGATAGAACACCACCTAAGGAAGTTATTGGCAGAACAGCGTAAACAACTGGATGCAATCAAGAAAGCTACAAACTACGATTCTACCCGAAAATTGATCGAGCTGTACGATGAAAATACTCCATCAGGCTCGCCCTCTCCTCAAAGGCAAATACCAGTCCCCTCAAACCCCGTGACGCCTGTCCGCCAACCCGCTCCAGTACCTGGATCAGCTAAGGGATCACCAGCTGTGAAAGGAACGCCGAGGGCACCTGGTCATCTAGTAGGAGTAGGGGGGACACCTCAAGGTATGTCATTGACCATTTCCAGCTGATCGTAGCTCCTGGTACACCTCAGGAGATGACGTCCGAACATGCCGCCGCCCTACATCTTCAGATGCAAGCTATTCAACCTGTCCTCCCCACACCCGAGAAGAAATGGTACGATCGAATAGTAGATGGTATACTCGGCGATGATCCTTGTAAGTTCTGCTCACGGAGGAGAACGGGGCTGATAGGTCAGCACAAGCACCTCAATCGAAATATGCGTTAGTCTGTGGAGAATGTTTCCGACATAATGGACTAGTGGGCGGGAAATATGAATGGGAGAGAATGCGTGAGTCTCCTTGAACCGTTCAAGCATCAAGCTGACATACAGAATGGATATGCCCAAGTAAGCCAAATATCGCGAGTCAAGGGGTAAACTAATGACAGGATGTAATCACCTAAACCCATCCCCAATCTCCAAATCAGCGCCACCAACCGCCAACCCAGTCTCAACACCGACTACACCCTCTCATAAACCCATACACCCAGCCCCGAGGCCAAGGAGGGGATTATCAGACAGAGGTACACCTAGAAGCAGTAAATTGCAAGAAGTCTTTTCGGCTGCTGATGGCGAAGAAGATGAAGAGGAACAAGGGGAAGAGGCGATGGATGTGGATGAACAAAAGTAGAATGCGATAATTCGGTACACACGAGAGGAGTAGAGCATGCATAGTCACAGTCAGCACTTAATATTGATCGTGTGCCATCTTAAGCGAGTGATTGTCGTCCAGAGCTAGCAGAAATCTTCGGATCGATGGATGTCACCACGAGATCTTGAGAGGTTTATCGGCAAGACACTTATTTCATACATCTGCATCGACAATGAAGTGGACGAGACGCCTCTATAACCCAAAATCCTACTCGCCTTGGCCTCCAGTCCAGACGCCTCTCTAGTTGACAACTACCAGCCCCCGAAAGCTCCGAACCCAGCACATTCCCCTAGATACTGAGCCAACCCACTCATATTCCCCTCAATTACCTCCAATATCCTCGGCTCCATACTTTCAAACGCCAACCTCGCCCTTTCTAATTCCGTACTATTGATCCCAGCAACTTCCCCTCCAATCTTTCCTGCTTCCTTCTCCTCTTCTTCCTCTTCTTTCAAGACGTTATCCGGGATCGGGAGTCCAAAGCGGTCCGCCTGTAAATGCTTTTTACGTTCTGCTTTGGCCTCTTGTGTTAATCCCGCATCCGCTGGTAGAGCTGATGTGAGATCTGACCGAAGTGTTCGGGCGATATTACGGAGAAGGAGGGAGGTGAGGTATGTAACTCCTATTGGATGATGGCGGGAATCGGTCGGTGTGATTGAAGCTGTGAAATTCAATTTGTAGTGTCGAGATAAAGGCGGTGGAGGTCTGCTTAAGATATTGCGGAACGGGTCGTCGGATAAAGCGGAAGAGGGGTGGATGGTTACTTGTTCGGCGACTGGTATTTGGTTCGTCAGGGGCAGATGGGTACAGACGTGTGATAGAGTGATGGGGACGTGGCCACAGGAGTTCCATTCACATTTGGATGCCATAGAAGTTACGTGTACGTCTCGTACATGGTCGAGTAAGCGAACCGCATCATTATGGAATTCCGGATTTGGGCAGTCGACCCAGTGACATTTATATCGTTGATGATCGTCTATTCGTCAGCCACAACATTATCGCAGAAACGGATGCGTACCAGAACCCTTTCTCCACCCTAGTCCCCAGATCACGAACTTGTTGGGACCGTTCGGGTCTTGGACAACCTTCGGACTCGAGCCAGGAAATGCGATAGTGACATTCTTGATGACTTCCGATGCAGTGAGCATCTGCTCATGCGGCGCTTCTCTCGTAAAGAAGTCTCGGTAGGCATGCCAGAATGTCACCTGCAGGACTGAGGATGTTGCCGAATAGACAAAGTTCTCGTGCATCCTGCCATCAGCGACCATACCATCTGGAACGAGGTGACTTACCAATGGATAGCCCTATCTGGCTCTGGCATTGCGAGCAACTTTCTCTTGGCAACCGTGCTCATGTAAGGCGGTCGATCACCCACAGGTACTACCACTCCCGTACCATCTCCCGACTGCAATGCCTTCTGAGCAACATCCCTGTCAATCTTCCGTTTCTTGGTAGCCTGTTCCAATTGTCCACTGGAAGAAGCAGGATTAGGGGTGATGACTCCATATATCTGTCCGGGTGCTTCCCAATTTGCGGACGTCTTTCGCATTCCATGTTCAAGCAGGAGGACCATATTCCTCAGATGAGCCGGGAAGTCGCGGTCAGCAAGTATAGTGCGTGAATTGGCCGAGTCCTGAGTGAGAGAGATAAGAAGGTCGATAGAGTATTCGAGTAATGGCATTGGTGGTGTAAGAGTGAGGGTCTTGAGGAGATGGGGGATGAGAGTAGGAGGTGGTAGTTGGATATTCGGGATTTGGAAAGCGACAATCAGAATCGGTAATAGGTTGTGTAGGATGCCAGCATCTCGCGTCTCGATGATTAAAGCCGGCAGTGTATTCGAGAAAGCCTGCATGAGGTTTCTAGAGGTGCTTGATGAGGTGGATGCGATGGTAGATTGTTGGATATAGGGAAAAGTCGACTGGACGAGGACGAATAGGTGTTGTAAAGGTTCCGATTGACGGAGTGACGATTCCAACAGGAATTCCACTGGTAAAGAGAAGACTCGAGCGACCAGATCGATGAATGGTCCTTTGCAGATTGCTTTAGCGTTTGACAAAGAGAAACTTGCGTTTCGAAGTATCAACAACGAATTGATAGCTCGGTTCTCCAAATCCAAATCCCTACTCCAGTCGCTTACTATCCCAAGCACTCCATCTCCGTTATCGCTCTCAACAACGATCCCATTCTTCAGGCAGTACAGTGCCGACTCCTTTTCCAGTTCGTCCAGCCACTTGAGGGGATAGGCCAATAAGGCATTGACACTATCCGGCCAACCGTCCAATCTGAAAACATCTCCATGATCAAAAGAAGCAAGAACGAGTCGAGGTAGTGCCCAGTCTACTTCAGATTCAATTCCAGACCTCAGGGCAAGAAACAATCGATTTCTCGCGCCTGGATGTAGTTCGCCCTGGGAAGGGTTGTAGACGGACTGTATTGGCATTCGAGGTTGTTGTTGTGGAGGTTGGGGTTGTGAACGATGCTGTTGTGTAGACTGATGATGTCGAGGAGGGACATGTTGGGGGTTCGGGAGGTTGGCTATTGGCCTAGGGTTGTATTGTGTTGCCATGGCCTAGGTATGATATATGAGGTTACGGTACAGGAGTTGATTCAACATTATTCTACGCGTCCGATTAGCTTCCGCGCATCAACAGCGACAAGGGGGTCAATGGTTCTTGGTTCAATGCCTCCATACATATCTCAAGCATTCACTATCGAATTATAGCCACGTTGATGGGCGACGGGGGAAGGACGCATTTCAAGGAGTGTGCTATCATGGCAAAGTCAAGCTCGGCGGGCAATGGGCAAAGCGAGTGAGGTCACTGCTCATGTCAACCTCTGATGCGAGGCTGAAGACTCTGGGCTCGGTTCAGAAAGTATGGACGACGCCATGAGTGGGTCCAACGGCTGATGCAAACTTTCGCACTTACTTCAGGCAGCTCGGTCTGGTATTTGACGCTCCGTATACCGATATTTTGACCGCTGATCCGGACCAGATTTCATCGCTCATACACTCGCAACGCAGATGCGGACCAACAAGGAGTCGACTTGTCATGAGGAGCTCATTGGGGACTTCATCGACTCATCTATCATCTATCGGACCACGACCTATGCTGTGGAATCTTATGATGTGATGGTGTGTACCCTGGTCTGCTTGAGTTGGGGTATCACTTGTACCCCTGGCCCCGCTCCTGATTGTGTCTATATTCCTCCACCTCTCCATCCCGTTTTATGGCCTTGACATACTGCCTCTGTCTCCATGCTAGGTACAATGCCAAAGCACTCGGGAACCTGACATCAGCCCATTATACACTGAAGATCAAATCAAGACGGGAATTCACAGGACAACAGCAACAAGAGCAATCAAGACATAAGTCAGTGTCTCCTTGATTCCAATTGGTGGGATTTGGACTAGGGAGTATACCGTAAGTCCCAGAGCGGCAGCCCAGAATAGGGTATCGATTATGGCCATGACGAAAACAGTTGTTACGTTGTACCACCGCCTCCAGGATGAAATGTGGGATGCGAGGAGGACGTAGAGAAGGAATGCGATTGATTTACCACCCTTGTCGTCAGCTTTTTACACTCCTTCATGTGTGATTTGACTAGACAGAGAGACACTCACGGCGGTGATGACTACAATATCCATCCTGTTGGTGAAAGTCGATTGTACGCCCCAGGTCCGATAAGCTCCAACAGCGACTATAGCAATAGCCATGAGGAAATTGATCCAGTCGCAGATCAGGAGTAGACCGTGACGAGGATAAGTCATGAAAGCGTTCGAAGTCTTCATGAGGTGTATAGTGATGCTGGACGAGAAAATACGTAGGCGGATGGGTGTTAGTGATCAGTATCGGCGAGAATGCATGCATTATATACCTATCATCACTCCTATCTGAACATATTGGCGGACCGCCAGACGGTGCCCGCTGAATACATTGCCTTGGCAAGATCAGGATAGGTGCGTGGATCAAGCCACACCCTCAAGAACAACCGGGAGGAACGGGGTAATTCCGATAATCCCCTCAGATCATACCCCTGATCACCTCAACGTCGATCCGAGATCTTAATTGTGGCGTGTATAGTACGCAAACGCTGACGATCACGAGCACAGCTCCAAGCATGACGAAATAGCATGATTGGCCGATGTGCAGTGGAGCGGGGGGGATAATGAGCTTCTCGATCGTCTTTTGTTCCTTCGTTTCACTTCGGAGTGGATTTCTTGGTAAGTCGGCGTACGCTCAATCACAGAGCATAAGAAGAAGAGCTATGATATGTACCTAGAGCTGCCGGCTGCATGCCTGCAGTATAGCCAGACCTCACAGTGTTGCCATGCAGCAACAGCTGTCACGGCGCCAAAGTGCAACGCTGACCTATGAATAACGTCGGAGCCGTTTGTCGCGACCATGATTTACACCAGAACAAGTCCCAAGTCAGAGAGTGGGGTCGAGATGCGCATGGTCCATCCTGCGGTAAGACTCAAACTGAGAATAGGAATGAACAGAGTTCGGGTTGATGTCGGTCCGCAAGCCCCGAGAAAGACACGAGCTCCGATGTTCTCGGACTTCTTGTACTTCGAAGATGATCTACATCATTTCCCATACACACGTTTCACTCGCGTTTTCGTACTTTTCATGCCGCAGGTAGTGCGCTTGGATACCGGAGAAAGAGGTTGAGGATCAGTGCTCAAACCAGCAAGCGAGAACTTCCGAAAGAGGCAACAGCGAGCTCTCTCTGCTCTCCCTATCCGATATCAGATAACCCCGATCTTATACAGCCCATGCGTGTCATCCTCGCCCGTTACGATATATATGACTTCATAGGAATCCCTTCTCGATACGATAGGAACGAACAAGGGGGCAAGGCCAAGTACTTTCCCTTCTTTGTTTTCTCTTCTATTGTGCTTACATGTGTATTGTTCTGGCTTCTGGCTTCTTGCTTCTTATACACCTCGACTCCCTTCAATTCCAATCAACCTCATCAAGACTTCTTCGCCTCGAGGATCATCCTTACTTGACTGGGTTGATCTTCATGATCTCTACCTGTCAACAGTCATACTCCATCTCGACTCCAACCAACGGTATCCGATATCGATGTCGAAAGGATGACAAGACGTTTCATCCTGCTGCGGTCGGGCGCACTTAGAAGAATCGTCCATTAAAGGAAGGGACGGATTGGGGGTGTTGGTGGGCGCAAAACACGGCGAGCTGTCATAGCGCTACCTTTCGAGCTCGACCCTCTTCGATTGTACATACCACTTCGATTTCCACCAATCGACAGATGATACAGGGATGATCGTATCTCCTCGACTTCCTGGGACTTTACGACTCACCATTGTCAATACGATTAGTATCCTGTCACGCCTGATTCATATCGCCGCCCCTCATGATGGAGAGAAGACCATGTTGTAAGCCACATATCCGACGCGGTTCCGTACTCCTTGGCTTCCCGAAATCAAGCATATCGTGTGATTCGTCCCCTACCATCGCCGTGGGGGTGGATTCCCCTACACCGTGTACTTCACCTGTTTCAAATCGGTAGGGACTCGGGTATGGTACATCGACCAAGCCGACCCATATGAACCGAATCAAATCCCCCTTGGGCGAATCGACTGCCGAGTGAACGACAGGACGACTGGTGGATCGGTACATGTGTTGAACGGGGATAGTTTGAGATTTGTATAAGTGAAGATAAGGGTAGGTGATGAATTAAATGTGGAATGGAGGATCTCGAGCGGAGGAGCAGAGAACTTTGAAAGGAAAACTGGAATTAAATGAGCGGATCACCCTTGAGTCAGAATTTCGAGGGGATTGGAGAGAGGATCTGATTGTAAGCGATCTCGTTGGGAGTGGACAGGCAGGGGGCTATGCATATTGTACGTGGGGATAATGATTCAACAACACACCATCCGGTATCTTTCCCACCTCATCCAATTTTCAACCATCTAACCGATTGCCCGAAACCTTCATCTAATGTCCGTTTATGATCTCCCCGCTTACGCCCTTAGGTCTGGTCGATTTGGTTTTATCGACAACCGAGATGAAGAACGCGCTAGGTAGCGGGAACCGAAGGTCGAGTGCCCTCAAGGTCGTGCTCCTCATCTCTCATCCTCCTCTGCTCCATCCACTCGTCATAAACACTGATCATCTTCCTGATCAAGTCTTTAACCCACCTAGCCCATTCAGCACCGTTGGTGGCAAGAATCAGAAGCCTGGGACGGGTCAGCTATATTGCCTTTCAGTCACCACGATCACGTCTACGTACAAGGTCAAAATTCCCAGCGCAAGCACAGACCAACCCAAAGTTTCAACCGATTCCGAAGCTGAGTGGTGTACTCGCTTGATAACGCCCAACATGACAATTGTCGTGAGCAGTGATACGGCAGCAATTACAGCCAACATGGACTCGACTTTGGGCTTGGGAGTTTCCCTCAGGACAAATGAGGTGACGGGCGTATATAGATGACAAGCGAGGGAGATGGATTCCTACAGCGTTAGGGACCAGCTCAACTGTCTCGAATGTCACATTTTCAGGACTCTGAAGGAAGAAGGGACTCACGAGAACAGACATAATCACCCCACAAGCGCCAATCCCAGCAGACACGTGATGCCATCCCTTGACTGTCTTGCTAATTCCAATTCCCATCCCGGTCATGTTGAGCAATATTATCAAAGAGTCGAGGTAGACCTTCATCTGTTGAAGTGTCTCTTTTCGGGAAGGCTTTTCGAATAGCGGGTGGACGGTAGGGGCTTGATGAATGTACATGTTCTTGAGTGGGCTTGTGAGTAGGTACAGGCGGGTCGTACGTGGAAGGGAGGTGTTTGAAAAGCCTCAAGTGGATGTGACGATGATCTTCAGGTCACTTTCATCAAATTCGAGTTGTTTCATGCATCTAGAGTGGGGAGAATAGGGACAATATCCCGTACCTGAATTGCCTCGACCTGTTCAAAGTAGAACCCCAGATTTCCATGATTGACTTGGACTACCATCTATTTGCCTAGTCTCATCACCAATTCCGCACCCAAATACGTTCTCTTGGCCTCCATCATTCGATTACTGACTCACATACCTATACCGTCGTATTGTACTGCTCTAAAATGATTTCCGAGATCAAGATACTGTAGATAAGCTTATTGACCGGGTTTCGCCGAAGATGAACCGCAGCGACGTCATGCAGATCAGAGCCACGCTATGTTATTCATCTGGAATGGAGCCGTTTTACAAGGCTGTCCGAGTTCCTAGGCATGAAACTCTATTGCATGCGGACTCGGTCGTTCTCTGGGCTAATAATCAGCTCTATCTCGCGAGCGGCTGATGAACCCATCCCGATGTTCTTATGCAAGTCCTCGACTAATCTCCTCCAATCGACTCCGACAGCCTGTACTGTAGGGGTTTAAAGGTGGATGTTGACGCGATTATCATTCTTTGATCACCATTTGATACGAGTATCAGATTGAAAGAAGGCCGAAGCCAGATTGAAAGTCACCAGCCGCGGCGGGGTTGTACCCCGATTCGAAAAACACAGCTGGTGCTCTTCAAGGCAGGACAGCGTTGAAGGTAACGATAGAACGGGGACATGTGAGGAACAGACTACATGGTTACCTGAGTAGGACTGACCTACCTCGCTGTCGATCGATTGCTGGTGCTCACTGGCGAGTCAGAGAGTCAGCGTAGTACCTCGGTTAGTCGACGTATGTCAGTAGCCTAACCAGCTCGGGAAAGAGGGGAAAGGGAGGGAAGACAGGCGATGAGAGAAAGAAAGGAGAAGCACGTCACGACAGCAATATGTCGCGATGGATGAAGCAAGATTGACGAAAAGCGAGAGACGGAGTGGAAGGAAGGGGAACATCGGGAGAAGGGGGAATGTAAAAGACTGAAGCAGAGGAGAGCGAAGAAAGGGATAGATTGAGAGGGATGTTAGTGAAATAAGAAGGAGGTGAGTGTAGCGTGAAGAGAATTAATAGAGTGAGAAAACGGCATAAGCGAAGGTGAACGGTAGTAGACGGATAAAAAAGGGGAAGGAGGGTCGAGCAGGAAGAAAAGCATGGGATCGACGAGAGATATTGGCGAGAAGTACCACAGAAGTAAAGACGATTCAACAACGGAGAACGAACAGAAATGGGAGCAGGAGTATAAGCGAGACCGCGAGGAGATGACGGAAGGCTGAAGGAGGATGACGAAGGGTGAACGTAGTGGAAAGTTGGTCGCAGAAGACGAGGACCAAGAAAGAGAAGGATATAGAAGGAATGACATGTCGGGAGGTCATGAGAGAAGGGTGGAGAGTAGAGGAAGGAGTTTGCGGCGAGGTCGCAGGGGAGTTCGTAAGGAGAGTTGCAGAAGAGGTGGTGACGAGAGAGGTCGCGAGAGAATTACAGAGGGGAGGAAGTAGGGAGACTGCAACGGTCACGGCATGTATAGGGAGAGATGAAGGAATCGAGAGAGGGAGGAAGGTAGGGAGGTAGGGAGGTAGGGAGGGAGGGAGGCT
>Ga0265780_10012274_pt1 | contig 10059 bp, 11 predicted proteins | sample P1T30metagenome_FD_192432 | JGI IMG/M metagenome (GOLD analysis project Ga0265780, IMG submission 192432) | Plant litter microbial communities from East Loma Ridge, Irvine, California - P1 T30 | ecosystem: Environmental > Terrestrial > Plant litter > Unclassified | place: USA: California... | reverse complement strand
GTATTACTATATATCGCGCGGCTAAGCTTACTAGCAATACTAGCTAAGCTTACTAGAATATAAAAGGCACGTAATACTGCTCATTTAGTAGTATTATAGCCTATATATAGTTACTTTTCTACTTCTCCTTTAAGAAGTAGTAATTTATTCTTTAATTACCTAAACTTACTATCTTCTGCGCTTAATTCCTTTATACTATAACAACGCTATAACAGCTTCACAGTTTCCAATCCCCTCATCCTACTGTGCTCCAGCATCCTCACGACCAATCTATTCCTGCTCTACAAGCTTCTCCAGCAAGAGCAAGGTTGATTTCTTCCTGGGCTCATCTTCGCACACCTAAAATAACCCCAGTTCCTCAAATCGGCGTATACGGCATCAGAGGCGACAGCGCCACCGTTCACACCCTCATTTTTGGCGGTGCGAATGTTGGCTTTGCGCATAACGAGGGTGCTGCGGTGGGAGGAGCGGGTGTGTCATGGCAAGATAGTACAGCGCATGATCCGGGGGTTTATACGTATGGTGCAGAATAGAGTGGATGATGGCTAGATACGTGGAATCTGAGGTAGGCAGGCCGGATTCCGTACATCTACAGGCGCGTATAAGGTAGTGATTCGACGAAGGCAGGAGACAACAATGCAGCCACGATGCCGCGCTTCCAACGCAACAAGACACGCTGCAAAGCATCCAAGCCAACCCTATCCAACCCCCAAAAACACAATAGATCCCACCATCTCCAATCCCACCAACCTTGTCATCTACGTATAAACCTCCCTCCCCACAACCCTCACAACCCCGCCCCCATTCTTCTTCGCATCACTCCCCCCAATACCTATATCCGTCGCATTCGCAAGATCAAACACGACTACGACGTTCTTCAACCACGCGTCCCCCAACACCAGCGTCCCGCCCATCGCATTCTGGATTGCGACCGCGCACTCGCCCGTGCCTGCGCCCACATAGCTGCCCCCGACAGCGCCAGGTCCCTTATTCATCAAATCTGCCTCGGAGAGAAAGTAGCTCTGCCCGCCGATGCGCACGCCGACGCGGGGGGGGCGCGCGCTGCACGCGACGACATAGGTGTTAGTGTCCGCGACGTAGCGCGCGGCGGGGACGAAGAGGGAGGCGATGTACGCGGCGATTTCGTCGGGGAAGTAGAGTAGACTAGTACCCGAATCGATGATCATGGTCTGCTTGCTGGTGGCGTAGCGGCCGGTGGGCGTGGCGGTTGGGGCGCGCGAGGATGTGGGCGTGCCTGATGCGGTCGGGGGCGTGATGTCGATGCCGTCGATGTTGATGCTGTAGTAGGCGTAGATGCCTTGTACGAAGGGCTGCACGGGGACTTGCACCCAGCGCCCGTCGTTGGTGATGGTCGAGGGGATCCCGCCGATGGCGAGGAGGCCGCCGGCGCGCGGCTGGGCGGTTGTTGAGCGGCGGAGGGCGAGGCTGAAGACGGGGGGGATGGATGGTTTTTGGAATCTTTGAGGTGGGTTAGTAGATGCCTTCTCGTATGATATGGGTTGGGAAACTTACAAAGTGTATAGGATGCTGGTGTAGTTTAGCTGGCGGTTGTTGATGCCCTTTGCCAGTGCTGGGTAGGCAAGACCCATCAGTCCACTACTGATCATATCGCCGTTCCAGTATCCTGAGTCTACTGCTCCGATCGTCTGTCTCACAGTCACGAATGGACTTTGACCTCTGCTGACACCACCAATGCCCAGATTCTCCGTTCCCATCTTGCCGTTCAAGAACTCGCCGCTAGCATAAGTAACGTTAAAATCGGCATTGATGCTGCGCCATGTCGAGCTTCCCGCCTGGTTGTAGTAGCTAGGAAACGCGCAATACGCATTAGGAAGTGGGGTACCGTAATCGGGATCTAAGCACTGGAATTTTGTGGTTGCAAGCCAAGTGTCCGAAGATCCAGTATCGATTACCATGGAGAACTTTTGGCCAGCCATGGTCATGTTGGTGATGTAAATGCGGCCGCCGACGCCGATGAGATCTTCATTCACGTTTGCATTGGGATATGTCTGCCTGCGTGCGAGGCGTCTCGACAGGATGTCTGTACGCTGGCGGGCCAGGTGTTGAGTTGACGGAAGACTAATCATGTTGGGATTTGGGTGAGCCTCGAGCTCAACAATATTGTCAGTCTCTGCTGGGTGTTAGTGACGATGTCTAACAACAGCGTATAGATTTGAGGTATACCGGCATCGCGAGCTGGAACAGCAACAACGCTGCTGGCGGCTGTGAGCAACAGCAAGCCTGTTAATTGCATCATGAAGTAAAGGCGGTCTTTGCTGCTCTTCCATGTTGTTGCTCGACGCTTGAATTATATACGTTGTATTGTAAAACTACGACAAGGGGCAATTACGGAATGGCTGCCGGTGGAGGAAGGGAGATGTAGAGAATGTCATGTCTTATGTGAGTCCGGACCAAACAAACAATAGTCCAAATGTGGTCGTCTAACACCTAGGGTGAAAATCAACTTTTCTCGTTCCGAGATATGTATCATGACATTCCTACAGAGGTCAACCGGAGCTCGGCGACTTCCAAATTAGTGCCGTATACGCAAGCGAAATGGCCGCATGAGGAATGGTACGCCTTTGGTGGTACAGAGCGCTCGAATCGGATTTGTCGCAGGACTCTACAATTTTGCAAGGCTACCATGAATCGAATATATACTGACGCGGACTCCGGTAAGACATTATTGATTGAGGGCTAGTGGGAATACTGGCGGATCAACGAGCACTTGACGGCAGTTTCACAGACAAGAGAACGACTGACACAAGACGTACCTTCAAGCTCACGTCGTACCAGAGAGACAGAAAGCTTGTCATAGCCAAGACACATGTCCTTGGCCGTACCACTCGGTGCCTTGAAGACGGTTAGAAGCATATCAGGCGCATCTTGGAGAAAGCGTACATGTTTTGATTTGGACTAGGCAAGAAGCTCCATGCCCCAGAATGGTCTCAGGATTGCCCTGCTGTTGTACAATTACTCGGCGGGAGATGGGTTTCGCCGTAGAATCGCTGTGGTGAGTCGCGCCTTTGGGAATCTTCATAACACACCTTGAACGCCGGATCCAATGATAGCTGGTCTACCACCCACCACGTCGACCACGGCCACGACGCCCTCCTCGGCCGCCATAACCGCCACCTGCGTAACCTCCTCCCCATCCGCCCTGGCCGCCACGAGAGCCGTTGATATCGTCACCGGCGGAGGAGTACGCGTCCCGTGGTGGGGCGCGTCCTTTGAGATGTTTTTGTAGGGCTTCATATGACTTGCGCATTTGAGCGTAGCCGAGATGCATCTTTCCGTAAAAATGGTCTGCTAGACGACGATCATTGTCAAGTCGACTGAGATAGGCACCGCATACGTCGCAGACCTGGAGCTTCTGGTGACCTGATGGACCTCCGGTGTCTGACAGAGCTCGGAGCTCTCGTTCGCGTTCTTCCTTGTCGGCCTTCTTCATGCGCAACTTGGTAAATTCCTGGACGGCCATGTTTACCATGCCTTCCTCGCCCATGATCTGCATCTCCAGCAGGCCCGCTTCTATGGACTTGGTGAGCTCGTTGATTGCTTTCAGCTGTGTGTGTATCAGCGGGTTGGACTAGTGAATGAAGAATGGATGGAGGAAGTACCAGAGCATTAGTCTGCCGGATCTCTTCGGGCGTCTTCTCAAGCCTGCGCTGGGCAGAGTCGATCTTGCGATTGCAGCTGTCGATGTGGTGTTGCATATCTCGCATGTAGTCAAACTCAAAGGCCCATCTGCGCTTCTGGTCTGCGTCTGCCTCCTGATACTCGGTCTTGAGCGCATCGTTGTGCGCCTTGGGGCAGGGTCCGAGCTCGTTCTTTGTGTTGGTGAAGAGGTCGTGGGGGCAGTGGCCAACGAGGAAGGAGCGGCAGACTTTGGGGTCGGTGATGGCAAGTTGCGGCGCGCGCTGGTCGGTGCCAGACATGGACGTCTCGCCCATGAGCTGCTCTGCAGGCCTAGTATTAGTGATATGCGGACGCGGAGGAGCAGCATGGACTCACCAAGCAGCCTGCGCGTCTCAGCTGCGGCCATGATGTCTGCTGTTTCTGGGTTTCGGCGTTGCTGGGATGTGAGTTGTCGTCGAAGCTGGCAGCCTCGAAGAAATCGCGACCGCGGCAATGCCAAGCTCTGGAGCTAGCAGCCAATCACATGCACAGGGACCCTGGCGTTCCGCAACGTCAGCCTCACCCCAGGTCCCAGTCACTTGAACTTGAACGCAAGAGTGATGAGATGCTGAGATGCTGAGGTGCTGAGATGCTGCCTTCACTGCTCTTCTGGTCGCTCAATGCCGTCATAACATGCGTTGCAGCGAGTAGCGCCTACCGGGAGCAACTCCTCCTCCGCCCTCTCCCCCAGGGCACCCTTCTGGCCTCGTTCAACTTCCTCAGCAATGAGACCCAGACGGCATTCGCGCAGCAGAACTTCCGATACTTCCCGAGATCCTTTGGACAGATCCTGCAGCATGCCCACGCAAAAGAGCTCCACCTCCGATTCAGTCTAGGGCGATGGGACGCGGATAGCTGGGGCCAGCGGCCGTCGAATGGCGCAAGAGAAGGAGGTACTGGGGTCGAGCTGTGGGCGTGGGTCGAGGCGAGCAACGAGGACGAGTATGGCGCGCCATCCCCGCCAAAGAGCATGTATTGACGCGAACAGAGCATTTGCCCGCTGGCTCACTCTGACCAATGCCCTCTCCGGCCTCTTCTGTGCCTCTATCAACTTCATCCATGCCACCAAGACGATACGGCCCGTCATGTCATTCGCCCCAGAGGGCCACCATGGCAACACATCGAACCTCCACCTGCTTCACGGCACCCTGCCCCACGAGGTCGTCTGTACAGAGAATCTCACCCCGTTCCTGAAGCTGCTTCCGTGCAAAGCCAAGGCCGGTGTGTCTAGCTTGCTGGACGGCCACAAGCTGTTTGATGCATCATTTCAGAGCATGGCCATCGACGTGCGGCCTGTTTGCGACGCGGCTGGTGACAATTGCTCGGTAGAGATGGAGCAGAGTGTGGATATGGTCCTGGACATTGCCAGGTCAAAGCGACCACAGGACAATCCCATCCCTCGACCCCTGCCAATCGACCAGATTGAGTGCGACACGTCAAAAGGCTACAACCGACACGATACCTGCTACCCTCTGAACAAGGGCACCGAACCGGCATGGACATTGGAGGACGTGTTTGGAAGGCCGCTCCGGGGAGCCTGTCCGCTTGCTGAAGAAAGTGGCGATGCAGCAAACAGCTTCTGCATCAACACTCCACCCGAGCGTACCATTGAGGTGAAGACGACAGGAAAATTCGAAGAAGCAAAACTAGCCTCCGACACACTCCGCTGCTACAAACTGCCCGTCGGCGCAAACTTCGACCTTGTCCTCCCCGAGCAACGAATGACCACCGGTCTCGTCCTCCCCAACCCACACCTATTTGCAGCGCGCACCATCAACGGCCACGGCCAAGAGCGTGGAAGCACCCAATCCGTCATCCGCAACCCCTCCACCACCGAAGCCGTCGAATTCGTCTACCTCGAGTCTCTGCCCTGGTTCATGAAGCCCTATTTACACACCCTCCGCGCCCGTCTCGACACCACATCTGCCAGCCCCATCAAGGAAACATACTACCGTCCCGCCATCGACCGGAAGCGCGGCACCCATCTCGAGCTCCGCATGATCATCCCGGCCAATTCTACACTCACGCTTACATACGACTTTGAAAAAGCTATCTTGCGCTACACAGAGTATCCACCTGATGCGAATCGCGGCTTCGATGCCGCGCCGGCGATTATCCGTGTTTTGTCGCCGAACAAGGGCGATGGCAAGGGCGTGTATATTCGCACTACCTCGCTGCTACTGCCCCTCCCCACGCCGGATTTCAGCATGCCGTACAACGTGATTATTCTGACGAGTACGGTTATGGCGCTGGGGTTTGGGAACATTTTCAATTTGTTGGTCAGGAGGTTTGTTGGCGTGGATGAGGTGCCGGCTAGTGCGGGTGGGATCAAGGGCATTTTGATGGGCAAAGTTAATAGGCTGAAGGGGATTTTTGGGATGTGAGATGGAAGGGATATATGTCTGTAAGAATACTGGATTATTTAAGCCGTCACGAGCGCATTTTTACCTCATTTTTTTTAACGTGTGTTAACGTTTGAATAGTTCTATGTAAAAGTACACTCTCGCGAGTTTGGGTATATCATCCATGCATCTCCCACCGTCCATTCATATATCTCCCTTGATCTTCTACCAAACCCACCTACGCACCCCCATACCCCCTGAATCCCTCACACGGCAGATAATTATTCTCAATAAACGCCGATGCGAACCTTATCCCCTCGACCCCGTCCCACACCTGCTCCTTCTCAAACAGCCCCGGAACCTGCGCCTTGACACTGCCCCTTACACTCTCAATCCCATATGGCGCCGTCGACAAACTAGTATTGAACAAGCGCACCATATTATCGCAGCTCTTGGCGTCAGCAAACATGACCTGATTCGAGACGTTTTTGAAAAACGGGAGGTCGAATTGCGGGGCCGGCGCGGTGAGTGAGGCGAAGGAAGTGTCGATGTGCGCGGCAGATGCGGTGGCGCAGAAAGACGTGGTAGCGTCGGAAGTGGCGCGGTATGCATCGCAGGGCGGGTTGAAGGCGGATTCGAAGACGGTGTGGCCGTAGGCTTGGGCGCCTTGGATGGCGAGCGTGGCGCCGGCGGACATGAAGAGCGTGGGGATGTATTTGAACGACGTGGCGTTGTCGGCGAGCAGGTCGATGAAGGGGAATTCGATGCCGGCGCGCTGGAATGTGTTAGTTGCTGCAAGATACGCATATGCAAGGGGGACGCACGGAGAAATCCGGGATCGAGAAGCCCATGGCTTGCACGTCGTGGTCGTGTACCGCTTGCACGAGCGCTGGGTACATGGCTGCTGGGAAGTCGGGGAGGAGCGCGCGGTATGCGTGTTCGAGGATGCGGTATTGCGACGGGATCAAGCTCCTCGCGAGATCCAGGGATATCGGCAAGACAGCAATCGTCCCGTTCAAAACACCAGTGGCGTTATTTGGATATTGCGCGGCGATGGGGTTTGGCTGGTCGACGCATGTGTCTGCGCCCAACTCGACCGCCGACGCAGAAAAGTACGACGTACCCGCATACCGCAGCGCCAGAATCGACAGAAAACTGACGAGGAAGTATTGCAGTCTGGAGTTTTGCATCGCCATGGTGGGGGACTTTGACTTTGGGCGCGAGACGGAGAGGAAAGCGAGGAGCGGATGGCACAGCAGCACCAGGTCAAGGCAAGTCCTTAACATAATATCTTCTTCCCTGCTAGGTTCGGTGGTAATACTTCATGTGCCCTCGACTAACGTCCGGAATAGAGACGACACACCGCAACGATCAAAAGCGATAGTCTTTCTTGCACGCCGGAACGCATGATGCCGTGCCACGCCAGGGTCTTTACTGGAACAAATGCTTCCCGCAGCAGGGACGCGCTCTACGGGGTCGCTAGATGCCGTGCGTTAGGCGTCATCGCGGCGCCTTTGTTTGACGACGATGCGTTCTAGTGCCTGGAAGCATGACTTCCCGCGCTGATCCATCACCGGGTGTCAGCGCGGTGGCTTGCAGGCGCCGTCTACGCTTGCCTTTGCCGGCTGCATGTATTGTTGCCGTGCGCGAGGCAAAGAGACGCAGTGGGCGTCTCAAGGAGGATTTCACGGGCTTCGAAAGTGAGATTGGTGGGGCGTGCGGATGGGTGGTGGGGCATGTCTTCGTCGAGATCTTCGGCAATGGACTACACTATCATGCCCGCCATAACGTTATACCCAGCGTAGCGATAAATCCGGTATACCGATAAATTTCAATTAGCCATACTAATTTGTATGGGTTAGCGATATTCAGCGTTACTGATTATCGTTCGGTCTGTCATACAAAAATCGCTGTAACGGGGAAGCCGACGCGTCTGCGTCAGCGGCTGCGAAATTCTCCGTTCGTCAGATCATCGATTTAGGTTTTGAACTTATTGATCACAAGCTTCCGAGGTGCGTTTGCTCTGTCGGCTTTGCAAATACTGCTCTATCGTCGCGTCGTCCATATCGTCAACGCGCGAGTCCAACGACGGGTCAGATGGTTGTGATGAGGAATGTTGAGTTTGGCTCTTTTCTGAAGACGAAGAACCATCACCCCACAAGCCCATCGCAACGAGCGCAGCGTAGACATTGTTGGTCAACGAAGTCACAGCAGCAGTGGGCGAGTATCCGCTTGCTTCTTCGTCCTCCTCGACTCGCGGCGCTGGCTCTGAAGGTTTCTCAACATCCGTTTCAGCCCTGTGGCCATCCTTCTGTCCATCCTCAATTCCACGTCCTGTCTCTCCATCCACACTCGATAAACTCTCTTTCCTTTGTTCTTCCCGCTCATTCTCCCCTCTCTTCTCCTTCTTGACCCTCTCCAGTTCCTCCCCAAACAGCAACTTAAAAAACACCACAAACGCCACCTCCCCCGTGGCCCTATCCTTCAACACATACCTCAAATGATGCGTCTTCTCATCAATATACCGCGCCACCCCAATCGAAAACCCCGGCAACCGCAGACTAAACTCCGCAAAGTCCAAATGCGGATTGAAAAAATCCGCATGATACATGCGCCCCTTCTCAAACGTAAACCTCTCCAGATTCTCCGGCGTGAGGAAGAATTTCCTGCGCTTCTTGAACTTAGCCGGCATATTGAGGTCCGCCCGGATGCGCGCCCCAGACGCACATGACGCGCCCTCTTCAACAACACCGCCGTTTTCCTTGTCCAAAGCAGATAGTTGCGCTTCGGCAGATACATCCCCCACGCGCTCCCCGATCCGCAGCGCAAACAGCCCCGACAGCGCCGGGCCGTACAGATACGGCTCGTCGCAATACGCATCGCTATACAGCCCGGGATCCAGCATGCTCGTGGCGATCTTCATCGCGTACTTGAACCCGGGGGGTAATTGGTGCTTGATACTGTGTCCGTAATCGAAGCCATGGACGACATCTGCGCCGCGCAAGTCGCGCTTCGGCACAAAGGAGAAGGCGATGGAGTACCGGTCTGCGGTGTGCAGTGGGTGGTCGAAGTAGGGAGACGAGGCGGGCGAGGAGAAGGGCAGGCCGTGGTAGTTTTTTATGCGCACGGTTAGGTGGGTGGAGGCGAGGGGCGAGTCTATGCATGTCGTGGCGGGGCTGTTGACGGGGATGGAGGTGTGGGTTGAGGGGTCGTAGGTTGGTCCCGCTGTCACTGCAATTCTTTGAGTTAGGGAATTGCGTGGATTCTGGGGATGGACGGACCTTGAAGGAGGTATTTGGACCGCGCGGCTGGGTCCACCATTGTCTAGAACCCCGGTGGAAGATTCGCTGGAGATGGGAGGGGCTGCAGTATACGAATGTTGCCGAATTCGAGTGAAGAGGTCTTGACTGGCAAGGCAGCTGTGGTTGATTCCTTCGATGGTCTAGCCCATGTTCGTTGTCCTTGGACACACGCGTAGTCGTCGTTGCGCGACGGTAGACATGACGTCTTGCAAACCTCACTAACCAATCATGAAGCCACAAACTAACCTCGTTCGGATGACGTGTCGCCCTAGAAGTTGCAAACGATTGAATTGCTGTTTGCTGTGAGGAGGAGGCATGCGCTAATGAGCCTGGGTGGCTACAGTATCGCGATAGTAATGCATGGACAGTACGAGTCGATAGCGCAGGCATATACATTTATTCCTGCTTATGCATCGTGAAAGCAGCCTCATTCGCGAACTGATCCTTCTTGGTAACTTCAGCCCTGGAAAAAGTTTATCAGACTCATGTCCAAAGCAGCAGTTGAGCTTTCGTAATAGATATTATTACACTTCATGTACATATACTGAATGAGATTCGTGATCTAGCACTTCTATGTTCAACATAGGAAAGGCGCCTGCAGCAAATCACTTACTTCTTACCGCGTCCACCAAAGCCCCATCGAATCTGGTTTGCCCATCGGCCCTCGACACCAAGATCGTCGGCGAATGCCCATACGAGGCCAGGGTTCTTCTGGA
>Ga0265780_10012273_pt1 | contig 10059 bp, 12 predicted proteins | sample P1T30metagenome_FD_192432 | JGI IMG/M metagenome (GOLD analysis project Ga0265780, IMG submission 192432) | Plant litter microbial communities from East Loma Ridge, Irvine, California - P1 T30 | ecosystem: Environmental > Terrestrial > Plant litter > Unclassified | place: USA: California... | reverse complement strand
TTGCCGGCCAGGCCGCGCGTCAGCGTGCGCTCGATGTGCAACTCCTGCACTGCGCCCTGCAGGATCAGCGCGACGCGCGTTTCCTGCGGGGTGATATTGATCAGGATGTCTTCGTTCATGAGGCGCCGGCTGTGTTGTTCAGGCTGACATGATACCTGTTCAACGCACTGCGGTGAGGCCTATATCGGTACGCCGGCGCGGCGCAGCAATGCAGCTGTTTCGTACAAGGGCAGGCCCATGATGCCTGAGTGGCTGCCCTCGATATGTTCGACGAAGAGCGCAGCCAGGCCCTGGATGCCGTAGCCGCCAGCCTTGTCGTAGGGTTCCGACGTGGCGCAATAGGCCTTGATGGCTTGCGGCGACAGGGTGGCAAAGCGCACCTTCGAGACCTGCGTGATCTGTTCGGCCATGTCCTTGTAATGCACCGCCACCGACGTGAGCACCTCGTGCGTCCGGCCCGACAGTTGTTCGAGCATTGCAACCGCTTCCTGCTGGCCCGCGGGTTTGCCGAGGATGACGCCGTTCATCGTGACAGTGGTGTCGGCGCTCAGCACGGGACGCGCCGTCAGGCGCCGCGTCAGGATCATGTTCCACGCGAACGCGCCTTTCTCGAGCGCGACCCGGCCCACGTAATCCTCGGGACTTTCATGCGCGTTCACGTCTTCGGTCACGTCGACACCACGTACCGGATCGTTGCGCAGCATGAGCAATTCGAAATCGATGCCGACTTGGCGCAGCAGTTCGCGGCGGCGGGGGCTTTTTGAGGCCAGGTATATTTTTCGGTCGAGCGGTTTCACGGGTAGGGGAGGTCAGACGCGGTGGTAGGGATGATTCTGGGTGATCGACCAGGCGCGGTAGAGTTGTTCGGCCAGCATCACACGCACTACCCCATGCGGCAGTGTCATGCTGGAGATACGGATCAGCCCTTCGGCCCTGGCTTTGAGGGCCGGATCGAGGCCGTCGGCGCCGCCAATCAGAAAGGCGGTGTCGCGCCCGTCCTGCTGCCAGGTTTCCAGCTGCTGGGCCAGGCCCACGCTGGTCAGGTCCTTGCCGCGTTCATCGAGCGCGATGATGCGCACGTTCTTCGGCAAGGATTGTTCGATGCGCTCACGTTCGAGCGCCATGGCAGTGGCCGCGGTTTTGCTGCCGGACCGGTCGACCGGTTTGATTTCCTTGAGCACGATGCGCAGCTCGGGCGGCATGCGCTTGGTGTACTCGGAAAACCCCGTTTCGATCCAGGCCGGCATCTTGTGCCCGACTGCTGCGATGATGAGTTGCATGCGGGTGGACCTGGATTACTCGTCGGTCTTCTTGATGCGCTTGATGACTTTCTTTTCCGGCACGGCGTTCGCTGGCGCAGCAGGCTCCTTGACGGCGCGCACGCGTTTTGGCGGCAGCGACTTGAGCGCGGCAACGGCCGCGGTCTCGGTCTTCGATGGCGCGACCTTGACGACCTTGCCGACAGCTTTTGAGGCGGCAGGCTTCTTTGCGGCTGGCGTTTTGGCTGCGGCTTTTTTCGCGGCCGGCGCCTTGGTTTCGCGCACTGGTTTCACTTCCGGTGCGGCCTGGGTCGAGGCGAGGTGCTTCGAGACTGGCTTGGCGACGGCGGCGTCTTCCGCTTCAGGGGTCGACTTGCGCTTGGCAGCGCCCAGTTTCACGGGCTTGTCGCCCCAGATTTCTTCCAGGCGGTAGTACTGGCGAATGGCCGGCTGCATGATGTGGACGATCATGTCGCCCAGGTCGACCAGCACCCACTCACCGGTGTCCTCGCCTTCCATGCCGACGACGTCGCCGCCGCCCAGTTTCACCTTGTCGCGCACCGAAGCGGCCAGCGCTTTGGTCTGGCGATTCGAGGTGCCGGAGACAACAGCGATGCGGTCGAACAGGCTGGTCAGGTGCACGGTGTCGAACACCTGGATGTCCTGGCCCTTGACGTCTTCGAGCGCGTCGACGACGAGCGTTTGCAGTTTTTTGATATCCATTAGATCTTGTATAAATGATGTTGTTGAATGTAGTCTAGCACTACCGAAGGAAGAAGCGAATTCGCCGCATCCCCCTGGCGCAGTACTGAACGGATCTCGGTGGCGGAGACGTCGACAGCCAGCGATGGCGCAACGTTGACGAGGCCGCACGGTGTGGCGTGCAGCTGCTCCGGGGACGCACGACGCAGCGCCAGTTCCTGCACCACGGCAGGCGGCAGGGCGGCGTCGGCGAGGCTGAATCCGGGGCGCGCAGCCACGCCAAGATTCGCCAGTTCAAACAGCGCGTGCCAGTCGCGCCAGGTGTCCAGCCGCTGCAGCTGGTCGGCGCCGATCAGGAACACGATCGATGCGTCGGCTCCCAGTTCGGCGCGCAGTGCGCGCAGCGTTTCGACCGTATAAGTAGGGCCGTCGCGGTCAAGTTCCTGCGGATCGATCACGACTTTCGCCGGGTTGCCGGCAAAGGCCAGCTCCAGCATGGCGATGCGCTGGGCGTCGGTCGCCAGCAGCGCTGATTTTTGCCACGGCCGCGCAGGAATCACGCGCAGTTCGTCCGGCTGCAGCAGCGTGGTGAAGGTGTCTGCCAGTGCGACGTGGCCAAGGTGGACCGGATCGAAACTGCCGCCCAGCACAGTGACGCAACGGCTCACGCGGCCAGCCAGTCTTTGTGTACCAGGAAATCGGTGTACAGCGCCGCTTCGGGCGTGCCCGGCGCCGGATGCCAGTCGTAGCGCCACTTGACCAGCGGCGGCATCGACATCAGGATCGCTTCGGTGCGCCCGCCCGACTGCAGGCCGAACAGCGTGCCGCGGTCCCATACCAGGTTGAATTCGACATAGCGCCCGCGCCGGTAGCACTGGAAATCGCGTTCGCGCTCGCCGTACGGCATGTCCTTGCGCGCCTGCAGGATGGGCAAATAGGCGTCGATGAAGCTGTCGCCAACCTTTTGCACCAGAGCGAACGCAGCGTCGAAACCGCCGTCATGGAAGTCGTCGAAAAAAATCCCGCCCACGCCGCGCGGCTCCTTGCGGTGCCTGATCGTGAAGTAGTCGTCGCACCAGGTTTTGAAGCGCGGGTGCAGTTCGGGGCCGACGGCATCGTGGCAGCTCTGGTGGAAGTGGCGCGCGTCATCAAAGTTGCCGTAGTAAGGCGTCAGGTCCATGCCGCCGCCAAACCACCAGACCGGCTCCTGGCCCTCGGCCACTGCTTCGAAAAAGCGCACGTTCATGTGCACGGTCGGCGCATACGGGTTACGCGGGTGCAGCACCAGCGACACGCCCATCGCCACCCAGGCGCGCCCGGCCAGCTCGGGCCGCGCGGCGGTGGCCGAAGGCGGCAGGGTCGCGCCCATCACGTGCGAAAAATTCACGCCGCCGCGCTCGATCACATTGCCTTCTTCGATCAGGCGAGACACCCCGCCGCCACCCTCGGGCCGCTCCCACGCATCGCGCAAAAACGGCTGCCCGTCAACCTGCTCGAGCGCGGCGACAATGCGTTCTTGCAGGGCGAGGAGCCAGGTTTTGACGACGGTAGGGGAGGGGGCGGACATCGAGTGGGCGTGAAGGGAAAAAGGAGGTGGATTGTACACCAACTGCATAGGGCAAAACCGCGGCTTACTTATATAGCCACTTACCTAAAGACCGTCATCCTCGCGCAGGCGAGGACCCATAACACGCATCAGAACACGTTTGCGCCATCTCACCTGCACAAGATATCGAAGGGTGATGATCGCAAAATGTACACCCCAAGCTACGTTTACATGCTGGCCAGCCAGCGCTACGGCACCCTCTATATCGGCGTCACGTCAGACCTGGTCAAGCGCGTCTGGGAACACCGCAATGAATTCTTCAGCGGCTTCACCGGACAATACAACGTCAAAACGCTGGTCTGGTACGAGGCGCATCCTGACATCGTCACGGCCATCAAACGTGAAAAGCAGCTGAAGCACTGGCAGCGGAAGTGGAAAATTCGATTGGTTAGCCAGGGAAACCCGCTCTGGCGCGATCTTTATGGCGATATCTCTGGGTTCTAGGTGCTATGGGTCCTCGCCTTCGCGAGGATGACGTGTTTGCTCAGATGACGTTTTAGCTCAGATGACGTGTTTGCTTGCTTACTGCTTTACGCCGCGCCACCCGATATCGCGCCGATACTGCATGCCATCGAAGTGAATGTGGTCGACTACTTCATATGCCTGCTTCTGCGCCATCTTGACACTGTCGCCCAGGCCGACCACACACAGCACCCGTCCGCCATTGGTCAGCAGCTGGCCGCCGGCCTGCGAGGTGCCGGCGTGGAAGACGACTGACTCCGCAGTCTCGGCCGGAATGCCATGGATGACGGCGCCCTTGGCAGGATTGTCCGGATAGCCGGGCGCTGCCAGCACGACACCGACTGCGGTCCGGCGGTCCCATTCCAGCTCCACGGTGTCGAGCGTGCCGTTGCAGGCGTGCTCGAGGACGTCGACCAGGTCCGTTTTCAACCGCGCCATGATCGGCTGCGTTTCCGGGTCGCCCATGCGGCAATTGAATTCCAGCGTCTTTGGGTTGCCGGCCGCGTCGATCATCAGGCCGGCATACAAAAAGCCGGTAAACACGATGCCGTCCTTGGCCATGCCGGCAATCGTCGGGTCGATGATCTCGCGCATTACGCGCGCATGCATGGCCGGGGTGACGATCGGCGCCGGAGAATAGGCGCCCATGCCGCCCGTGTTCGGGCCTTCGTCGTGGTCTTTCAGGCGCTTGTGGTCCTGGCTGGTGGCCAGCGGCAAGACGTTCTTGCCGTCGCACATGACGATGAAGCTGGCTTCTTCGCCGGCCAGAAATTCTTCGATGACGATCCGGGCGCCGGCGTCGCCGAAAGCGTTATCGGCCAGCATGTGGTCGACCGCAGCGTGGGCTTCCAGCAGCGACATCGCGACAACGACACCTTTGCCGGCAGCCAGGCCGTCGGCCTTGATGACGATCGGGGCGCCCATGGCATCGATGTAGTCATGGGCCGGGGCTGCATCGGAAAACGTCTGGTAGCGCGCGGTGGGAATGCCATGGCGTTCCATGAAGGCCTTGGCGAAGTCCTTGGAGCTTTCCAGTTGCGCGGCCTCTTTGGTTGGCCCGAAGATTTTCAGGCCGCGGCCGCGGAAAATGTTGACGATGCCCGCAGCCAGCGGCACTTCCGGGCCGACCAGCGTCAGCGCGATGTGTTCGGCCTGCGCAAAATCGGCCAGCTGCGCCGGGTCGGTGATGTCGAGGTTGACCAGCCGGGAATCGCGGGCCGTGCCGCCGTTGCCAGGCGCCACATAGACCATCTGGATACGTTCCGATTGGGCCAGTTTCCAGGCCAGGGCATGTTCACGGCCGCCAGCGCCGACTACCAGGATTTTCATGGGTTTTCCGAACTTGGTTACGCTACTTGATCTTCAATCAGGGCGTTGGTAAACACTTCCTGGACATCGTCCAGGTTTTCCAGCGCGTCCAGGATTTTTTGCATCTTGATGGCGTCTTCGCCGGTGAACACGGTTTCCGTGGCGGGCTTCCAGATGATCTCGGCCACTTCGGCCTTGAAGCCGGCTTTTTCCAGGGCGTCCTTGACGTTGGCAAACGCAAACGGGTCGCACAATACCTCGAAGCCGCCTTCGTCGTCCTGCACCACGTCGTCGGCGCCGGCTTCCAGGGCCGCTTCCATCAACTTGTCTTCTTCCACGCCAGGCGCGAACAGGAACTGGCCGCAGTGCTGGAACATGAAGGCGACCGAGCCTTCATTGCCCATGTTGCCGCCGTTCTTGTTAAAGGCGTGGCGCACTTCGGCCACGGTGCGCACGCGGTTGTCGGTCATGCAGTCGACGATGATTGCCGCGCCGCCCACGCCGTAGCCTTCGTAGCGCACTTCTTCATAGTTGACGCCATCTAACGTGCCCGAGCCGCGCTGCACGGCGCGGGTGACGTTTTCCTTCGGCATGTTGGCATCGGCTGCCTTGTCGACGGCCAGGCGCAGGCGCGGATTGGCGTCGACATCGCCGCCGCCCATGCGGGCGGCGACAGTAATTTCTTTAATCAGGCGCGTCCAGATCTTGCCGCGCTTGGCATCGGTAGCGGCCTTCTTGTGCTTGATATTGGCCCATTTGCTGTGTCCAGCCATGACGATTTCCTATTAGACGGTATGCAAGAGTGGCCGACATTTTATCATAGCTACCCCCGTCAAAATTGCCACACAAGGCGGTTTCAGCTGGCCCGGCCGATACGAATTACAATTGCCATATGAGCAAAATTGCCGAAGCCGATCCCTACCACGCCATCAGCCGGCCCGTCCTCGTAAAAGGCTTGGCCATTGCAGTCGTCGGCGCCGTGCTGTTTTCCATGAAGGCGATCGTGGCCAAGCTCCTGTACCGCCACCACATCGACGCCATCACCCTGCTCGGGTTCCGGATGCTGTTTTCGCTGCCCATCTTTGCCGCAGTGGCGCTGTGGCAGATGCGCACCGGTCCGGCGTTGTCCGGCGCGGACCGCTGGCGCCTGGTGGGCCTGGGCCTGGTCGGCTACTACCTGTCGAGCTTTCTTGATTTCCTGGGCCTGCAGTACATTTCAGTCGGCCTCGAGCGGCTGATCCTGTTCCTGACGCCCACGTTTGTCCTGATGATCACGTCGCTGTTCTTCAAGCGCCGCATCAGCAAGGTGGAATGGATGGCGCTTGGCCTGTCGTATTGCGGCATCGTGTTCGTGTTCCTGCACGACCTGCACGGCGGCGCCGGCTCGACTGCCATCGGCGCAGCGTTCGTCCTCGGGTCGGCCATTTCGTATGCCGTGTACTTGCTTGGTTCGGGCGAACTGGTGCGCAGGATCGGCGCGCTGCGCCTGGTCTCGTATGCCATGTGCGTGGCCAGTGCCGCCTGCATTGTGCAGTTTTTCCTGCTGCGTCCTGAGCAATTGCTGGTGCAGCCTGCGCCCGTCTACTGGCTGTCGCTGGCCAATGGTGTGTTTTGCACCGTGGTCCCGGTCTTCATGACGATGACGGCCGTGCAGAAGATCGGAGCGCCAACCGCGTCGCAGGCCGGCATGGTCGGCCCGATTTCCACCTTGTTCCTCGGCGCGCTGATCCTGGGCGAACCGATTACCGCTGTCCAGCTGGGCGGCACCGCACTGGTGCTGGCCGGTATCTACATGTTATCCCTCAAAAAATAAGGAGATCACGATGGTCAAGGCAATCCAGTTTTCCCGCACCGGCGGACCCGACGTCCTCGAGTATGTGGACGTGGCAGTGGGCGAACCCGGCCCCGGCCAGGCGCGCGTGCGCAACCACGCCATCGGCATCAACTTCATCGACGTCTATTTCCGCACCGGACTCTATCCGCTGGACTTGCCCAGCGGCCTGGGCCAGGAAGCAGCCGGCGTGGTCGAAGCAGTGGGCGAAGGCGTCACGCATGTGGCAGTGGGTGACCGCGTGGCTTACGCGGCGCGGCCGAACGGTGCTTACAGTGAAGTGCGCGTGATGCCGGCCGACATCCTGCTGCGCTTGCCGGACGCCATCGATTTCGAGACGGCCGCCGCGATGATGTTGCAGGGCATGACGGTGCAGTACTTATTGAAACGCACGTTTCCCGTGAAAGCCGGCGACACCATCCTGTTCCACGCGGCAGCAGGCGGCATCGGCCTGATTGCATGTCAATGGGCGCGCGCATTGGGAGTGAACCTGATCGGCACCGTGGGGTCCAACGAGAAGGCAGACCTGGCCAGGGCGCACGGGGCAGCGCATGTGATCAACTACAACACGGAAAATTTCGTCGAGCGGGTAAAGGAGATCACTGGCGGCGCCATGGTGCCGGTGGTGTTCGACTCGGTGGGCAAGGATACCTTCATCGGCTCGCTTGATTGCCTGGCGCCGCGCGGCACCATGGTCAGCTTTGGTAATTCGTCCGGGCCGGTGCCGCCGTTTGCGCTGACCGAACTCGTCTCGCGCGGCTCGCTTTACATCACGCGCCCGTCGCTGGCGGCGTACACGTCCACACGCGCGGAACTGGAAGCGACGGCCCACGACCTGTTTGACATCGTCGCCAGCGGTGATGTGAAAATTGCCATCGGCCAGCGCTTTCCGCTGGCGCAGGCTGCCGACGCCCACCGGGCGCTTGAAGCGCGCGAAACCACCGGTTCTACCATCTTGCTGCCATGAGGGAATTCAGCGACGACAAGGAAGGCCCGCCCGAACCGGATGCAGCCGGCGGCCCGAAGTTCGGGCGGCTACTGATCGTGCTGGTGCTCGCCGTATTGCTGGTGGTGGCCATCACCATTGGCTCGGAAGCGTATTACTCGTAAAAACTCCCCGCGAAGGCGGGGATCCATATCACGCAATAACAACTTCGAAGTGCGTAGTTTCGAAACATATCTCGAAGGAATGCGCCGTAAAGCGCGCTGACCAGCTTCGACGATGTGCTATGGGCCCCCGCCTTCGCGGGGGTTAGCTGTTTTGCTGCTTCAACTCGATCCTGCGCACTGCGCCGTTCGGCCCCGGAAAGCCTTCGAACGCGCTTTGCACCAGCGCCGGCATCAGCGCCGGCGTCGACGACGCGCGGCTGGTGTTCCTCACCGTGACGTCGTACAGCGGCTTGCCGGCGTTGGTCGCGATCAGGATCTGCAACTGGCGCTGGTAGCGGTTTTCTTCGTAGACGTCGTAGGCTGGTCCGCCAAAGCCGCCGAAATACGGTCCGCCGGCAAAGAACGGGCTCCCGTAGTAGCCGCCAAAACGGCGCGGGCCGTAAAAGCCGTAGCGCCCGCCATATGGGTAGAAGCCGCCGAATGCCGGCTCGATCACCTGCACGGGAATTTCAGTGGTCATGAAACGCATCGACACGTGCAGTGCCGGCGTGCCCTGGGCTTCATTGAAACCCAGCCTGGCCAATTGGCCCCGCACCAGGTTCTGGTAAGTGCGCAGTTCCAGCGTGTCGTCCTGCGGCGACGGCGCCGTGAACGCATAGCTCTTGTCCTGCATCTGCGCCGGCCATTGCTGGAAGGTCGTGACGTCGCTGCGCACGGTCGTGGCGCAACCACCCAGCGCCAGCGTGAGCGCTGCGGCGCCGGTGATCATCAAGTTTCTCATTACACGTTTCATTGTCGGTTACTCCCTGCTCGCTATAGTCATTGGACGGTTTTTGCCTAGATTCAGATTACTCCTTGCGGGCAACTCTTGCATGTTCGCTTACACGCCCTTACCGCATGTACAGTGCGATACATGAACGCGCGTGCCGCCACTTGGTAAAATGACTGCTTCTCCCTTGTCGATGCGGACACTCTCATGCGTACGGATACACCCCAGACCATTTACCGCCAGGACTACACGCCGCCAAGCTACCTGGTCGACACTGTCGAACTGGGCTTCGACCTCGACCCGCTGCGCACCATCGTCGCCAGCCGGCTGACCATGCGCCGCAATCCGGCCAGCGCGCAGCGCGAAATCGAACTGTTCGGCGACAAGCTCAACCTGGTGGCCATCCGCATGAACGGCGCGCCCTTGGCAAAGCGGGCCTACCGCATCGACGGCAACATGCTGCGCATCCCGAACGCCCCGGAAGACGTGACGCTGGAAATCGAAACCCTGTGCGCGCCCGAGCTGAACACGTCGCTCAGTGGTCTGTACCGCTCGAACGGCAATTTCTTCACGCAGTGCGAAGCCGAAGGGTTCCGGAGTATCACGTACTTCCCGGACCGTCCGGACGTGATGGCCACCTACACCGTCATGCTGCGCGCCAACAAGGAACAGTATCCGGTGCTCCTATCGAACGGCAACCTGGTGGAGGAGGGGGACTTGCCTGACGGCCGCCACTACGCCAAATGGGAAGACCCGTTCAAGAAGCCGTCGTACCTGTTTGCGCTGGTGGCGGCAAAACTGGTCTGCCAGGAAGAAACGTTCCGCCTGGCCGATGGGCGCGATGCGCTGCTGCAAGTGTGGGTCGAAGACGGCAACCTGGATAAAACCGACTACGCCATGCAGTCGCTGAAAAACAGTATCCGCTGGGACGAGGAACGCTTCGGCCTGGAGCTGGACCTGGACCGTTTCATGATTGTCGCCGTGGGCGACTTCAACATGTGCGCGATGGAAA
>Ga0265780_10012272_pt1 | contig 10061 bp, 7 predicted proteins | sample P1T30metagenome_FD_192432 | JGI IMG/M metagenome (GOLD analysis project Ga0265780, IMG submission 192432) | Plant litter microbial communities from East Loma Ridge, Irvine, California - P1 T30 | ecosystem: Environmental > Terrestrial > Plant litter > Unclassified | place: USA: California... | reverse complement strand
AAAGAACACCAGATATTTGGCATACGCGCCATAGTTGAGGCAATTAACGCCGGTAAAGAAATAGATAAGGTTTTTATACAAAAGGACGCCCAGGGCGACCTTATGCGCGACCTTATGAAGGCCATGAAGCAAAAGAGTATTAACTTTAGCTATGTGCCGGTGGAAAAGCTTAACCGCCTTACCCCAAACAATCACCAGGGCGCCGTGGCTACCATTGCCCCAATTGGCTTTCATGACCTGGAAACATTAGTAGAGAAAGTACTTGAGAGTGGCAAGACTCCCCTATTCCTTATACTGGATCAGCTTAGCGATGCCCGTAACTTTGGCGCCATTATACGTACGGCGGAATGTACCGGCGTAGACGGCATCATTATACAAAAACAAGGCTCGGCACCTGTAAACGGCGATACCGTTAAAACATCGGCCGGGGCAGTATTTAATGTGCCCATCTGCAAAGTTGAACATATTAAAGATGCTATTTTTCACTTGCAGGGCTCAGGTATTAAGGCCGTAGCTGCGACTGAAAAAACTGAAAACACCATATACGATATCAGCCTTAATGAGCCACTTGCTATTATTATGGGCAGCGAAGACAGGGGCATTAACCCATCTGTGCTAAAAATTGTAGATGATAAGGCCAAGCTGCCTATGTTTGGCTCTATTGAGTCGCTTAACGTATCGGTTGCTTGTGGCGCCTTTTTATACGAAACACTTAGGCAGAGGAGGAATTAGAATTTTAGATAATAGTATATTGGACGGTTCGACTGAAGATCAAAACTATCCTATTACTGACAAAAATAAAAAATCAGGGCGGCCAATTGGCCGCCCTGATTGCTTTACTAAACTATTAATTAGTCTACAATTATCTTAACTGTATATACTTTGTTAGAATGTACTTTAAGTATATAAGTGCCTGTTGGCAAACTCTGGTTGATTAAAGAGAAATTATAATCTTCAATATTTTTAGAAGTGTAAAACAGGTTGCCCGTTATATCAAACATATCTATCTGATCTATACGATATTTTGATTTTATATAGGTGTGTTCGCCTTTTTTAACCGGGTTAGGATATACCATAAGTGCATCGTTACCCTGCCATTCTTCAAGGCCTGCGGTATTTTCAACTTCAAAGTTAACACGGTTAGAAACCTCGTTATAAGAGTCATCTGTAAAAATCACAATAAAGTAACCTCCCGGTTCTGTAGGCAGGTTTTCATCCGGAATTGTAGCTGTCCCTTCCGGCTGACCGTCAAAATAAGTATAGCTTACAAGCTCATCTACGTTAGGCTCGTCTCCTTCGTGGTAAATACCTATCCAGTCTTTTATAATACCGGGAGCATCTGTCCATGTAGCAATAATATTTTCGTTAAGGTTGTATACTGTTTTATTAATGGCAAGCTGTGTTATCTGGCTGCCTACCTGAAAGAACACTTTATTACCTATGGCAGTATAACCATCCTGAAGGAAGTACTGCACAAAATAGTAACCATCTGCAAGGCCGGTAAAGGTAAAGCTTCCATCAACGGCAGTTACGTAATCCCAATCTGTAGAAGCCGGGCCGCCGGGCGTTTGGCCCACTTTATAAACACCTATCCAGTCAAGCGCCAGGTTTGGGGCATCTTCAAAGGTAACAGTAACGGCCTCGTTAGATTCGTATACTTCCTGGTCAGTAGCAACCGTTACAAACGGGCCTACATAAAAATAAACCCTATCGGCAATTTCTGTATAGCCGTCATTTTCAAGCAGGGTGGCATAATAGCGTCCTGGCTGCACTAATCCGGAAGCAAACGTATGTGTGCCGCTAACCTGGCCGCCTGTATAAGCCCAAAGCAAAGAGGGCGTAGCGCTGCCCGGTGTTTGCCCATTTTTATAAAGAGCAACCCAGTCATTAGCGTTACCGGGCGTATCGGCATAGGTTATAACGATAGGCGTATTAGGCAGGTAAGCAATAGTATCAAGCTGTATTTGTGTATTAGCAAATGTGCTGTTAATGATATTAAATGATTTAACCGGGCTCCACTCGCTCCAGTTAAGGTTGCGGTCGCGGTGGCGTGCTTTTATAAAATACTGGCCATTAGGCATTTCTCCGGTTGCAAGCGTGAGTTTTGTAATATCAACACCAAGGTTTACGTTTGCAGTACTGTCTACCTGTGTACCCACTGCGCCAAAGAGGTCTTCATAATCCCTATAAACATCTTTTTCGATGATGCTAAAGTCTTCGGTTTTACCAATCATGAACTGTGTTGAGTTAAGCTCCTGATTAGTTGTTGTAGTATATGCCGAAGTTTGAAGCGTAAGTGGTAATTCTATATCATTTCCTGTAAGCTCATTTGTAATAACGGGCTGTGCTGGTACTGCAAGGTTCTTGTAACGATGAAATTCATCCATAAGCTGGTTGTCCTTCCATTGATAGACACTGCCTATAGAGTAAGCCTCTACATCAAAAGTACCATTGGTTACGTCAATGTCAATTATTTGGTATATCCAGTTAGAAATGGTTTTTTGCACATCCTCGAAATTCTCTTCAACGGCCATGCCCCAGTACTGGTCCCATGCTACACCACCAGAGATAATCTGGTAGGTAGGCGTGTTTTTTAGCTGCCCCCTGTGGTATAAGTGGTGGTGTGCCCCTATGTGCAGTATATGCTTAGATGACGCTGTTAGTAATGGCATGGCATTATTGCGCACCCATGGAGAGATATCGCCCACATACTGCTCGGCCTGGTAAGGACGGTGGCCTAAAGATATAATCCACTCTACGGTATCATCATTATCTGCAGCTTCTACAACCTGAGCTACCCATGCAAGTTGCGCGGCACTGGTATGCTCAGTATCCATAGCTACAAATAACACGTTACCTACCTGGTTGGCATAATAATTTTCTGTACCCGAAGAGATGCCCTGGTAAGACATACCATCTAGTATGTAGTGATCATAATAAGCCTGCATGGCCAGCGTGCCATAGGTTTCGTGGTTGCCCACAAGCGTTTGTATAGGCAGGTAGCCCGAAAGGTTTTTGTTCTTCTTGAAATGCACATTTTCATAATGGTCAAGGGTGCCCACATCAACCTGGTCGCCCACCATAACCGTTAGTGCAATGTTATCGGCCGGATCGAGGCTGGCGCCCCATTTTTCGGCAATTTTACGCTTGGCAGCAGACACAAGCGAGTCAAACCTCGGTTCATTACGCATCTGGTTATCGCCTAAAACCAAAAAGCGTAGGTGGCCATCCGGTGTGGCAGCCTGGCCCGGAAGCGGAAGTGTTTTAAAACTGTACACCGCAGATAATTGGCTGCCGGTTTTAATTCGGTAATAATATTTGGTGTTAGCCGTTAAACCCGTTACATGAACGGTATGGTAGTAATAGTTAGCGGCATAGCCGGTATCTGAAAAGATTTGGTTAGTACCGGTTACAGTGTTGGATAGAGCCCCTGGTGTGCTGCCATACTCTACAATAGATTCGGCATTGCTTTCGGTCTTCCAGTTAACATAAATAGCATTTGAGGTTGGCGCCTGCAGATACGGGAATAAGGTTTGTGCCTTTACACCTAAGCTGCACAAAGCCAATAGCAATAAGTAAATTTTTTTCATGGATGTTGTGTAGTTGATTAAAACCACAAAACTATCTTCAATAAAAAAGAAGGCTATTACCTAAGATTTAATTTTAGTTAGCCCCAAGGCTATTAAAAGTTTACCAATATTAAGGTTGGCTTATTTCTTTAAAAAGCTATTGGCTAATATTACCATTAATAATTAAGAAAGAACAATTATTAACACGCATCATTTTATTGAAATCAACAAACCATATTCAAAAATTTCACAAAAAGACCCTTGAACGACGATTTATACTTTATGTATCCTGTTCATTTTCTTTGTAATTATATACTATTCTAATCTGCGGAAGTGGGCTCACAATTTCATAATCTACCACCTCAATATCTTCAGGTTTTGGCGGATTTACAAAATTGCCCTGCTCATCAAAGCGTTTCATAAACGGATCCTGCTTTGGGTCGAAACCAGGCTGCTCCCAATCATAAAGTGGGGGCTTTTTATATTCGGGTGTGTCATAAACCCAGGTAAACAAAAGGCCGGTTATTAATCCGCCCAAATGCCCTTCCCAACTTATATTATCGCCTACATCCGGAAAAATATACCATACCATACCACCATATAACATAATTATAATGAGTGATAGCGCTATTAACCTGTAATATCCGGTTTGCACCCCTTTAAAAAAGATAAAAGTAACAAGCACATAAATCAGTCCGCTGGCTCCTATATGGTGGCTTTCGCTCCTGCCTATAAGCCAGGTGATAAAGCCCGAAAGTAAAATACCGTACCCTATAACCTCGAGCGCATGCCGGCGATAAAAAAAACGCAGCGCAGCAACAAGTAAAAATAGTGGGATAGAATTATTGTATAAATGCTCCAAGCTACCGTGCAAAAAAGGGCTGAACACGATTCCTCTTAACCCAACAAAAGTGCGGGGTAATATTCCGTAATCATTGAGGTATACATGAAACCGCACCTCTATCCAGTATACCAGCCAAAGGATAAATACAAAGGCAAAAGGCCATGCTATTACCGATGGCGAAAATTTAAACTGGCTGTCGCGGCTGTCTATCATACAGCAAGAACTTCAAAAAGCCAACCAAAAAAATTATGCTGTTAAAATGTCAGGGCCGGTTTTAGCATTTTTTCTGCATTTCAGAAGAAAACTATTGCGTAATTTTACGTTATGGAAGCACCATTGGCAGAACGCATACGCCCACAGCATTTATCAGAATATATAAGCCAGCAACATCTTGTAGGGCCTAACGGATCGTTAACGCACCAGATTGCCCGGGGCATTATACCATCGCTTATATTATGGGGGCCTCCGGGTACCGGTAAAACTACCCTTGCCCAAATTATGGCGCAGGAAAGCAACCGCCCGTTTTATGTGCTGAGCGCCATAAATGCCGGCGTAAAAGATGTGCGGGAGGTTATAGAAAAAGCCAAGCAAAGCGGCGGTATGTTTACGGCGCGCAACCCTATTTTGTTTATAGATGAGATTCACCGCTTTAGTAAATCGCAACAGGACTCGCTGCTTGCTGCTGTAGAAAAAGGGTGGATTACCCTGATAGGCGCGACTACCGAAAACCCGAGCTTTGAGGTAATACCCGCGTTGCTTTCGCGCTGCCAGGTATATGTATTAAATGCGTTTACACGCGAAGATTTAGAAGCGCTGCTGCACCGCGCCATGGAAGCAGACAGCTACCTGAAAACTAAAAAAATTAACCTGAAAGAAACCGAAGCCCTGCTGAGGCTAAGCGGTGGCGATGGCCGGAAACTGCTGAATATTTTTGAGCTTGTAATTAATGCCAGCGAGGGTGATGATATTGAAATTACGAACGACCGTGTAATGCAGCTGGCTCAAAAAAATACAGTTTTGTATGACAAAACTGGCGAGCAGCATTATGACATTATTTCCGCTTTTATAAAATCAATGCGCGGCAGCGACCCTAATGGCGCCGTATATTGGCTGGCCCGGATGATAGAGGGTGGCGAAGACCTTAAGTTTATTGCACGCCGCATGCTTATTTTAGCCAGTGAAGATATTGGCAACGCCAACCCTACTGCCCTGATTATGGCTAACAATACTTTTCAGGCAGTGAGCACTATAGGTTACCCGGAGTCGCGGATTATACTGAGCCAGTGCGCTATTTACCTTGCTTCTTCACCTAAAAGCAATGCAACTTATATGGCCATTGGCAAAGCCCAGAGCGTAGTAAAGCAAACCGGTGACCTGCCTGTGCCGCTGCACCTGCGCAACGCGCCAACCAAGCTTATGAAGGAACTGGGTTATGGCGATGATTATAAATATGCCCACGATTTCAATAACAATTTTGCTGAGCAGGAGTTTTTACCCGATGCCATAAGCAACACAGCTTTTTATGAACCCGGGCAAAATAGCCGGGAAAATGCCGACCGCGAGTTCTTAAAGCGGAGATGGCAGGGCAAATATGGGTATTAAGAGTAGTCAAAAGATAAAAGTCGAAAGTCATAAAACGCGATGAATGCCTTATAACTTTCGACTTTAAAATTTTAAAACTTTATGACTAAAACTTGATATCCAGTTTTTCGCTTACAAGTTTATCATCCTGATAGTATTCAAAAAACCAGTCGTTACCTTTTTTAAACACAACGCCATTTTTATTATCGCCTACGGCAGTATAATTATCCTGCTGCGATGTTTTGTACATTTTTAAAACTACTTTAGGTGTAGTATCTACAAGCTGGAAGCCGTTAGCAATAGGCTGGGCAAAAAGCTGATTTTGATTAGTTACAGGGGTAGCCACGGCCGGAGCAGGAGTTGCCTGTACAGGAGCTTCTACTTTAGGTGTTGCGGGAGCTTGTGCCACCGCCGGGGTTGCCTGTGCTGCGCCCATAGCATCTTTACCTGTATAAGCGTAGTTAAGCGATGCTAAGGAAGCCGATGCTTCGCGCAACGACTCATAATATCCTTTTTTAAAGTCTTTTTCTTTGCTTTTTCCTTTTTCTGAACGATACAATTCTTTACCACTACAATCTTTAAGGGTAATGGCTATAGAGGTACTCAACATGCCTGAATCATCTACAAGGTTGCCATACAGGGCACGGCATTTGTTTAGGGCAAGTTCATCGGGCATTTTATCTTCCGGATAAAATACCTGAAAACCCTGCTTTTCGAATACCTTTTTAGTAAGGTCGTTAAGTCCGTACTTATTAGGTTCCTTTAAAAAATCGAACTTTGCAGGGATGATAACATATTTATAATCATTGATGTCAGCGCTTTGGGCAAACACAAAACCTGAAAATAGCAAAGCTGCTACAGCAAATATTTTTTTCATTATAGTAAATTCTTAAGTTCGAGCAGGTGGTTTACCTGTTTTATAGATGGATGGGCTTCAAGGCGGTGCTCATTAAAATAAATGGCATCAATACCATAATCAAGGGCACCCTGTACATCGGCTTCGATGCAATCGCCTATCATTATGCTATCGCCCTTTTTAACATTGGCTGCGTTAAGGGCAAATTCAAAAATAGCGGGGTTTGGTTTCTTACAACCGGCCATTTCACTATTAGTAATGGTCTCAAAGTATTGGCCCAGGTTGGCATTTTTTATCTTGCCCTCCTGTACCTTATGAAAACCATTGGTTATTATATGCAGGCTGTAGTTAGGTTTTAAATACTCAAGCAACTCGATAGCCCCTTCAAAAAGATGATTATTAACAGGCAGTGTAGCCACATATTCTTCAGAAAGCACACTAATTACTTCATCAGAAACATTATACTGCAATGCATCAAAAACATCTTTAAGCCTGCCGTAGCGCAGTTGCTGCTGGGTTATGTGGCCATCGCGAAACAGTTTCCAGTAATTTGCATTAATGGGTACGTGCAGCGCTATAAACTTTGCCACATTAACATCAATGTTGTTTTTAGCAAGGATATATTCAAACGCTAAAGCCGAATTTTTCTCAAAGTCCCATAAGGTATGGTCGAGGTCAAAAAATATGGCTTTTTTATTGGCAATCTTCATGTTACTTATTAACTACAACAGCGTTTTCAATATGATAAATCCAGTCATCAACATCGTTATCATTGTAACGGAAGGTACCGCTAAGGGTAACATACTGATCGGTTTTTAGCTTAGTACCTGGATTTTTAAATTTAATGCCCATAATGGTTTCAGGCCCGGCCTGTCCGCAAAAAAAGCATGACGCAAACACGTTTTTGCTAAGCGCATAGGTTTTATTATCTATCGGGATAATAAAGCCGCTCATAACAATAGGTTTACCTCCTTTAGCCTTAAGTGTAGAGTTTACCACCGGAAACATTACCCCCTCAGGATAATCATCACTGGGCTTCTTTACAAATTTTATCTGCCCCAGTAGTTTCCAGCTCAGGGTATCAGACACAGCCGTTGCGCCGGTAATTGTTTTATTTTGTGCAGCATCTGTTTCAGACGGTGCCGCAACCGAAGCAAGTAAAAAGCCTGCCATTATAAGCGTTGCAATGAAAAATGTTTTACGCATTTGCCAATGTTTTTGATATGTTTAAACTATATGCCTTAACCGCCGGAATAACGGCCGCTAAAATCCCTACAAAGATAGTGAGCCCCAGTAAATATCCTTCTTTTTCCCAAACAAACTCAAAGGGGTTGAATGACATTTTAAATTCTGCCTCGCTGGAACCCGATATCAGCAGTAATGCTATCCTACCAACAACCGTACCGAAAATAAAGCCTGTTATACACAGCAGCAGGCTTTCTATAAGCACTAACGAAAGCAGCTGCAGGCGGCTTGCACCATTAACGCGCAATAATGCAAATTCGTATTTACGCTCTTTAAGTGTATTAAATAATGCTATAAAAATACTAATACCCGATATTAGCATTATACCATAAGCCAGATATTGAAGCGCCTGTAAGCCAATGCCAAACAGCGAGAACAAACGGTTTATTTCTTTACCAGGGGCTGCGGCCTGCAATTTTGTATTCATGGGTATCATGCGCTGCCAGGTTAAAACAGCCATAGGCGATTTCATTTTTAGTATTACGGCCGTAATTTCCTTACCCTCTTCGCTTATTGCTTCTTCATGCTCATGTTCGTGATCATGAGCTTCTTCAGCATGCTCATGGTCGTGTGCATCACCTTCTGCATGTGCATCATGGTCATGATCGTGGCCTTCGTGGTCGTGTGCTTCGGCAGCATGGTCATCATGCCCTTCATGTCCGGCAGCAACAGCATCATTATCATGCGCTTCATGCTCGTGTGCCTCTTCGCCTTCTTCATGCTCGTGGTCATGGCCTTCGTGCATTGCCCAAACGCTGGGTATGTTACACAAAATAAGGTTGTCTACCACTTTATTTGTTTTAGATGCTATGCCCGTAATAATATAAGCATGGGCATCGTGCACTTCGCCTTCGGCAGAATCGCCATGCGAACCAAAAAATTTATCCCCTATTTTAAGGCTCATTTTTTCGGCAACATCGGCACCTACAACTACTTCAAAGTTTTTATTAAAGACTTTTCCGTTAACGGTAGCACCATAATGTGTAAGATAGTCGGGCGTAGTGCCTACAATCCGGAACCCCTTATAATTATCGCCAAAAGCCAGGGGAATGGCAGTTTTTACAAGGCGGTTTTTCATCCAGGTTTTAGCCTCAGCATAATCTATGTTCCCGGTAGGCGCATCCACCTGATAAACAGATGAAAGTATAAGCTGTAGCGGACTGCCCTGTGCGCCAAGTACAAGGTCTATACCATCTATATTATCATTAAATTTCTTTTCAAACTGGTTTTCCAGCAGTATAAGTAGTGTTATTATGGCTACAGAGGCCGTTAACAGTATAATGCTAAGCGCAGTATTGAGCGGCTTGAACCAAATGTTTTTCCAGGCTATTTTAGTGATCATCGTTACAGGGAGATTTGGTTAGGAAAACGGTCTTTAAGCCTCTGGTCGTGCGTTACTATAACCAGCGCGGTGCCAAACTGTTTTGCCAGTTTGCTAAGCATATCGGCCACTGTAACAGCATTTTCATCGTCAAGGCTGCTGGTAGGCTCATCGGCCAGTAGTAGCTTTGGCTCATTGATAAGTGACCGTGCAATGCTAACGCGCTGCTGCTGGCCTATACTAAGTTGCGATGGCAGTTTTTGCATCTGGTCTTTAAGGCCCAGTTGTTCTAAAAGCTGTTTGGCCTTATCTGTAGCCTGTTTACCATTGGCAAGCCATGAGGCTAAAACCACATTTTCCAGTACTGTAAGCGATGCCACAAAATAAGATTGCTGTAGCACAAGGCCTATATTTTTTCCGCGAAAATGATCCAGTTTCTTTTCTGAAAGGGTAGCTATATTGGTACCTTCAATTATTACCTCGCCACTATTGGGGCGAAGGAGGCCGCCAAGAAGATGCAGCAAGGTTGTTTTTCCTTTACCGGAACCCCCTGTTATAAGCAGGCTCTCACCTTTAAGTGCAGTAATATCAGGAAACTTAAAATCGGTGCCTTTTCCATAAGAAAAGTGCAGGCTTTTAGTACTT
>Ga0265780_10012271_pt1 | contig 10062 bp, 7 predicted proteins | sample P1T30metagenome_FD_192432 | JGI IMG/M metagenome (GOLD analysis project Ga0265780, IMG submission 192432) | Plant litter microbial communities from East Loma Ridge, Irvine, California - P1 T30 | ecosystem: Environmental > Terrestrial > Plant litter > Unclassified | place: USA: California... | reverse complement strand
GCCCACTGGAGCCCGCTGCACCACAACTGCTCCGGCAAGCACAGTGGCTTTCTGGCCTGGTGCCGGCTGCACGATGCGCCCACCGCCAACTACGTCGACCGCGCCCATCCGCTGCAGCAGGCCATCCGCACCACGCTGGCCGACGCCATCGGCATGGCGCCCGACGCCATGCCCGTCGGCCTGGATGGCTGCTCGGCGCCCAATTACGCGATGCCATTGAGCCACCTGGCGCACCTGTACGCGCGGCTGGCGCATGGCGCGCGCGACCCGCAACTGGGCAGCGCGCTGGGCACGCTGCGCGATGCGATGACGGCGCGCCCCGACCTGGTCTCTGGTGAAGAACGCACCGACCTGCACTGGATGACGGCGGGCGGTGGCGACTGGGTCACCAAGATCGGCGCCGACGCGGTGCAGGCCATCGGCATCCGCTCGGCCGGGATCGGTATCGCGATCAAGATCGTCGACGGCAATGTGCGCGCGCTGCATCCGGCCGTGTACGCCGTGCTCGATCAACTGGGTCTGCTCAACGATGCGCGCCGCAAGATGCTCGAGCGTTACCGCCAGCCCCCGATCAAGAATGCGCGCGGCGCCGTGGCCGGCGATATCCGCACCCTGTTCAAGCTGGCGCGTCAGGCATGACCGGTGCCAGCCGGTATCGTGCAATGCCGATCGCCAGCTTCTACTACGATGCCATCATTTGATCCCTGGAGCGGCGATGGACCATTCTCACTTTGTTGCCTGGCGCTTGCTGCGTAGCCTGTTCGCGCTGGTCACTGCCCTCGTACTGAGCGGCTGCGCCACGGCATTGTCGCCCCATGAGCAGCAAGCCATCGCGGGCAAGACGTATGTCGTCACCGGGGCCTCGAGCGGCCTTGGCCGCGGCGTCGCAGAGCGCCTCGGCAGCCTGCGCGCCAATGTCGTGCTGGCCGCACGCCGTGGCGACGCCCTGGAGGCAGTCGCGGCCCGGATCACGGCGGCCGGCGGCGCCGCCCTGGTCGTGCCGCTCGATGTCGCCGACGCGGCCCAGGTCGAACGCCTGGGGCAGGCCACGCTGGCGCGCTTTGGCCGCATCGACGTCTGGATCAACAATGCCGGCGTCGGCGCGATCGGCCGCTTCGAAGACATTCCACTGGCCGACCATGCGCGCATCGTCGACGTCAACCTCAAGGGCGTGATCCACGGCAGCCACGTCGCGCTGCGCCAGTTCCGCGTCCAGGGCAGCGGCACGCTGGTCAACCTCGGCTCGGTCGAAAGCGAGATCCCGCTGGCTTACCACGCTTCGTACGCCGCGACCAAGGCCGCGATCCTGGGCCTCGGGCGCGCACTCAATGAAGAGCTGCGGCTGTCCGGCCAGACCAGCACCCACGTGGTCACCATCATGCCGTGGGCGACCGACACGCCATTCTTCGTGCAGGCAGCCAATTACAGCGGCCACCGCCCGCGCATGCCGGCGATGGACGATCCGCTGAAAGTGGTCGACATGATCGTGCACGCCACCGTCAACCCGCGCGAGGAAGTGCTCACCGGCTGGAAGGCGCGTGGCGCCTACTGGTCGCACCGCCTTGCGCCGGATATCACCGAGAGCCTGGCGGCCGACATCGCGCACAAGGCCCAGTACAAGGATGCGCCGCCGGCGCCGGTCACCAGCGGCGCGCTGCACCAGCCCGTGCCCGGCCCGACGGGCGTGGATGGCGGCGTGCGCGAGCGCATGCGGCAAGAAGACGCGGCGCGCGCCGCAACGCACTAGCGCGCCGGCATCGGCACACCGCACCAGTCCGTCGCCTGCTGTCAGGCTTGGCGACTGGTAACTTGTGCGGCATCAATACAACACGCTGTCTAAAAGGCATTTCATTTTAGGTTTAAACGGATGATACTTTCCTGGCGGAATTTCCCGTTTCTCTAAAGCGATGACATCGTGTTAAAAAACTTACGTATCGGCTCACGCCTGACGCTGGGCTTCGCCACGATGCTCGTCCTGTCGCTGGCAGGCACTTCCTTTGCGCTGTACACCACCCGCAGCAGCGCCGAAGCCACGCAGCAAATGATGCACAAGCCGCTGACCAAGGAACGCCTGGTCTCGGACTGGTATGTGCTGACCTATTCGGCCATTGCGCGCACTTCGCTGATCGCGCGCAGCACCGACAGCACGCTGTCTGCGGTGTTTGCCAAGCCGATCAAGGACAGCGTTGCCGACACCACCGTCATCCTCAAGAAAGTCGAAGCGCTGCTCGATTCGCCCGAAGAGAAAGCGACGCTGCAAGATATCCTCGCCCTGCGCAAGACCTATCAAAAGTCCAAGGAAACCGTGATGAATGCGCGCACGGCGGGCGATGCCGCCGCTGCCGAGCGCGCCTATGACGAGGTGTTCGCGCCCGCCGCTGCCGCCTACGGCGCGCGGGTCCAGAACCTGCTGCAGATCCAGCGCAAGAGCATCGACCAGACCGCGCTGGCCATCGAGGCGGCCAATGAGCGCAGCACGCGGCTGGTGCTGATGCTGGCGCTGCTGTCGACGGCGCTGGGCGCGGGGGCCGCAGTCGTGATCACGCGCAGCATCACCCGCCCCCTCGACGCCGCGCTGGACGTGGCCGAAACGGTGGCCTCGGGCGACCTTGGCCACACCTTCGCCAGCTATCCGAAAGACCAGGTTGGCGACCTGATGCGCTCGCTGCAAACGATGAACGGCTCGCTGGCGCGGGTGGTCTCGCAAGTCCAGCAAGGCACGCAGGCGATCACCACGGCATCGAGCGAGATCGCGGCCGGCAACCTCGACCTGTCATCGCGCACCGAGCAGCAAGCCAGTTCCCTGGAAGAAACCGCGGCCTCGATGGAAGAACTGACCGCCACCGTGCGCCAGAATGCCGACAATGCGGTGCAGGCCAACGGCCTGGCGCAGGCGGCGTCCGAAGTGGCGGTGCGCGGCGGCGCCATCGTGGGCCAGGTGGTCAATACGATGAGTTCGATCGACGCCTCGGCGCGCAAGATCGTCGACATCATCGGCGTGATCGACAGCATCGCGTTCCAGACCAATATCCTGGCGCTCAATGCGGCGGTCGAAGCGGCGCGCGCCGGCGAACAGGGGCGCGGCTTCGCGGTCGTCGCTTCCGAGGTGCGCAACCTGGCCCAGCGCTCGGCCGGCGCGGCGAAAGAAATCAAGACCCTGATCGGCGATTCGATGACTCAGGTGAATGCCGGCACGACGCTCGTGCAGCAGGCCGGCACCACGATGCACGACGTGGTCTCGAGCGTGGCGCGCGTGACCGACATGATGTCCGAGATCACCACCGCCACACAAGAGCAGCGGGTCGGCATCAACCAGGTCAATGAAGCCATCACCCAGATGGACCAGGTGACGCAGCAGAACGCCGCGCTGGTCGAACAGGCTGCGGCGGCCGCCGCCAGCATGCAGGAACAGGCCGCGCGCCTGGCGCAGGTAGCGTCCGAGTTCAGGCTCGGCGACGCCGCTGGCCGTGGGCGGCCCCAACTGGCGGCGCGGCCGGTGCCGGCGCTGGCGTTCTGAAGGGCGCTACGCCGTCAGGCGGCGCAGCATGGCGGCGATGGCGTCCTGCACGGCGCCGTCATCCCAGTAGGTGTTGTGCGCCAGCGGGTTCCAGCTGCGCAGCAGAAAATCGCCCAACCCGCCGCCGGCATTGATCGCCCGGTCCTCGACCAGGGTGCGGTAGCCGCTGGACAATGGTTGCAAGGGCCAGCCCAGCACGTCGTCGGGGTCGTAGAAGTTGATCCACTTGAACAATGACGTGGGCGGCGCGATCGGGATGATGTGCATTTCCTGGTGCGCGGCCACGAAGATCGGAATATTGCAGCCGGTGGTGATCAGGCCGGCGCAGGCGCCGCCGCCGATAAAGGCCAGTTCGCTGGCCGTCAGCGGGCGGTCCAGGGTGGCGGCGGCCCAGGCATCGATATTGCGCCAGATGCCGGCGCCGACCGGCTGGTTCGCCGCGGCCTTCTGCGCATCGTACAGATAGCTTGACAAGACCTGGCCGCCAAGCGAGTGCGCGACGAACACCACGGACATGCCGGGCTGCGCGGCATGGGCCGACAATAGCGCCGTGGCGATCTCGCCCTGGGCCTGCTCGTAGACCGAACCGGGAATTTCCTTGCGATTTTCCAGCCCGGCGGCGTCGCCCAGGCCGTACAGCACGAACTTGCGCAGCGCGTCGTAGCGCACCTTGCCAGTGGCCGCGGTGCGCTCCCAGACCAGGCGCTGGTTGCCGTGCAGGATGCCTTGGTAGTAGACCGACCGCATGACCACCTGGCTTGCCAGCGGCCCCAGGCGGCTACGCAACTGCGCCATCAAGCCATCGGCATAGTCGGGCAAGGTTTCGCCCATCCCATGCACCGTAATCAATGCCACCTTGGTCATAGCGCCTCCCCACGTGCTCCGGCGCCTTGATCGCCGATATGGCTAGCGTATCAAATTTTGCACGTGTTGAGGCACAACAAAGATTGCAACGGAACGGGTCAAGCCTGGTGCGGTGCGATGGTCAGCTCGAACGTCTCGACGCCATCGACGCCGCCACGCACGCGGTCCCCGGGCTGCAGGGCGGCAACACCGGACGGCGTACCCGAGTAGATCAGGTCGCCCGGCGCCAGCGTGACCAGGCGCGACAGCGCGGCGATCACGTCGGCGATCGGCCAGATCATCTCGTTCAGATTGCCTTCCTGGCGCAGCGTACCATTGACTTCGAGCCAGATGCGGGCTTCGGCGGGATGACCGACGGCGCTCACCGGATGCAGCGCACTGCACGGCGCCGAGGCGTCGAAGCCCTTGGCCATGTCCCACGGCCGGCCGGCGTCCTTGGCCACGGCCTGCAGGTCGCGCCGGGTCAGGTCCAGGCCCACGCCATAGCCCCACACCAGGTCGAGCGCCCGGGCCGCGTCGATATCCTTGCCGCCGGCGCCAAGCGCCACCACCAGTTCGATCTCGTGATGCAGGTCGCCGGTCGAAGGCGGATACGGCACCGCGCCGCTGGCCGGCACCACGGCGTCGGCCGGCTTGGTGAAGAAGAATGGTGGTTCGCGGTTCGGGTCGCTGCCCATTTCGCGCGCGTGGGCCGCGTAATTGCGGCCGACGCAGAACACGCGGCGCACCGGGAAGCGCGCGCTGGAACCGGCGACGGCCACCGAAGGCGTGGCGGGCGCGGTGATGACGAATTCGGTCATGCTCATCCTTTCATTGACGGGAGCAATATCATACTCCCGCCATGGCCAGAGAGCCGAAGGCCGGATGCCTCAGGCCGCTGCGGTCGTTCTTGCCGCCGCCTGCGCCGCCGTGGCTGCACTGGTCGCACTCGACGCCAGGATGCGCACCAGCGCCGTCATGTCCACCGGCTTGACCAGGTGATGGGCAAAGCCGGCATCCTTCGCCCGCTCGCGGTCCTTCGCCTGCCCGTAGCCGGTGACGGCAACCGGTACCGTGGCGGCCAGCTCGGGCAGCGCGCGCAGCGTGGCCGCCAGCTGGTAGCCGTCGATGTCCGGCAAACCGATATCGATCAGCATCACGTCCGGCCGCTCGGCGCGTGCGCGGCGCAGGGCCGATGCGGCGTCGTACTCGACTGCCGTGACATGGCCCTGCAACTGCAGCAGCGTGGCCAGGCTGTCGGCAGCGTCGCTGTTGTCGTCGACGATCAGCACGCGCAGCGGGCGTCCCAGCGCGGCGGGCGCCGGTTCGGCGTCGCCGGGCGGCGGTTCTGCACAATCGGACGGCGCCGCAACGCACGGCAAACTCAGTGTGAACGTGCTGCCCAGGCCGACGCCATCGCTGTGCGCGGTCACCGCGCCATCGTGCAGGTCGATCAGGCGCTTGACCAGCGTCAGGCCCAGGCCCAGCCCGCCCTGCGAGCGCGCCAGCGTGCGTGCGCCCTGCGTGAAGAGGTCGAACACATTCGGCACCAGCTCGGGCGGCATGCCGGAACCGTTATCGTGCACTTCGAGCAGCATGCGCCCGTCGCTGCAGGTCAGGGTCAAGGCCAGCGAACCTTGCTTTTGCGTGTACTTGGCGGCGTTGCCCACGATATTGGCCACGCTCTGCAGCAGGCGCGTATGGTCGCCCCGCACATGCACCGGCGTGGCGGGCAGCTGTATCGTGACGTGGTGCGCTTTCTCGAGCACCAGCGGGCGTGTCTGGTCGAGCGCCCCACTCACCACGTCGCGAAAATCGACCGTATCGAGCTTGAGCTTGACCAGCCCGCGCGTGACGCGCGAGACGTCGAGCAGGTCGTCGATCAGGCGGCTCATGTGCCGGACCTGGCGGCTGATGATGGCGCTGGTCTGGCAGATGCGCGGCTCGCTCGCGAACTGCAGGCTGAGCAAACTCGCCGAACTGCCGATCGGCGCCAGCGGGTTGCGCAGCTCGTGCGCCAGCATCGCGAGGAATTCATCCTTGGCGTGACTCAGGCGCTCGGCCTGCACACGCGCCAGGCGTTCGCTTTGCAGCAGCGCGTCGCGTTCGAGCGCCGACTTTTGCGCGATCTCGTACAGGTGCGCATTGTCCATCGCCACCGCCGCCTGCGCGGCCAGGCCCGCCACGATGCGCTCGGTGCGCTCGGTGAACATCCCGGGCGCCGGGTGCCCGAGCAGCAGGCCGCCGAGCACCTTGCCTGACTGCGACACCACCGGCACCGCCAGATAGCTGCGCACGCCCAGCTGCGCCAGCGGCGTGCCATGCGCCGCCAGGGCCGCATGGCGCGCGTCGAGCGCCAGGTCGTCGCAGCGCACCGGCGCCTCGGCGTCGAGGATCGGGCGGAAGATGCCGGCCGTGGGCGGCCCGAGGCGCCCGACTTCGTCGCGCGTCAGGCCCGCCAGCGCGCACAGGCGCATGGCGTCGCCGGACGCGCCGCTATTGTAGAAAAAGGCGCCGAAGCGCGCGCCACTCAGTTCGGCGCCGGCGTCGAGGATGGCCTGCGACAGCGTGCCCACGTCGAGGGTCGATGCCAGTGCGCGCCCGGCGCGGTTGACCGTTTCGAGGATCCGGCTCTCGTCGCGCAGGCTTTCTTCGACGCGCGCGCGGCGCACTACTTCGCGCGTGTGGCGCGCGACGTCCTCGGCCATCGCGGTCTCCTGGTCGGTCCAGTGACGCGCGCTCGGCTCGTGCAGGTAGAACACCGCGCACAGGCGCGCCTCTTCGAAGATCGGCACCATCACCAGCGCGCGCGTGCCGATGCCGGCATACGCTCCGGCACAGGGCGCGCTGCGTTCATCGGCGTCGACGTCGTCGATGCGCACGCTGCGGCCCTGGCGCAGTTTGGCCACGATCGCGGGGCCGAACGCATCGAGCGGATGCGACGTACCGGCCAGGCTGTCCATGCGGCCATCGGTCCAGTCACGGTCGATGCTGATGGTGCCCCCGGCGGCATCGATTTCGCCGTAGCCGACGCGCGCCACGCCCAGGGTCTGCCCGGTCATGGCGCTCGTCGCGCGCATGATATGGCCGGCGTCATCGAGGCCGTCGAGCGTTTCACCGAGCTTCTGGTGGAACGCGTGACGGTAGTCGGACAAGACGTCGGACGTGGTTTCGGTCAGCACGCAATACACGCCGGCCACCTGGCCCGCAAGGCGCACCGGCGACAGCGAAACGCAGAAGTAGCGCCGTTCGCGCTTGCCGTTGCGTGAAAATTCCATCAGCGCGTGCTGAAGCTGGGTCGATTCGCCCGCCAGCACGAGCTCGAAATAAGGGCGCATGCGGTCCCACAATTCGGGCCGCACGCTGGCATACGGCGCGCCGCTCGCCACCGGGTGCTTGTCGCCCAGCAGGTCGGAATACGCATCGTTGTAGAACAGGCGCAGGTCGCGCCCGATCGCCATGAACATGGGGAAGCGCGACGCCTGGATCAGGTCGGCAATGGCGCGCAGGCCCTCGGGCCACAGATCGGGATTCCACTGTGCTGGATCCCACTGCGCCGAATCCAGCGGCGCCGGCTCGGCCTGGGTGACAGGCGTGTTGAAAGCCGGCGCGTCGGGGCCGTCGGGGTGGCCGGACAGTACTGGACTGCCATCGGCCATCGGCATGAAGCCGCTCAGGTTGCTCATCAGGAATACCCAGTGTGTTTCTTGCACGGCTGGCGCGTTCGGATCCTGCTGTTTTATTGCATCGCCGCCAATATATTATTGTCGGCGCGATTATATCGAGCAAACAAACCGTGCCGCGCCCGATACACATGAGCTGAACGAATGCGTGGCGGCGACGCCACATTCGTCCCGTTACCAGCGCGCGTCAGGAATACGCTGAGCTCATGTTCAGCACGCCGTTTGCACCGCGCGGGAAGAAGCCGCCCATCGTGACCGACTCCTTGGTGAGGTACACGATGTTGAGCACGTCGCCGGGGCTGCGGCTGAATGCGATGCCGTCCTTGTCGAGCGGGACGATATTCGACACCGTGCTGTCGGTCGCATTCACGATACCCTGGTCGACATCGGTCGAGCCATCGAGGCTGTCCCGGGCATCCGAGATTGCCGTGGCCGCCGTGCGCAGCGTCGGCGCGGTCAGGCCTTTCGTGTACAACACGGTGCGCACTATGCCGGCGTGATAGGCCTCGGCGGCCAGGATGCCTGCGGCCGCTTCGAGGAAGGTCTTGTTCTGGATCAGTGGCGAGGCGCCCTTGTAGGCGGTCACGCCGACGTCCTCGAAAATGAAGGCGCCAAGCAGGAAGTTTTCATCGCTGGCATACGGATCGAACGCCACGCCCGGACCGACCAGGCCAGCGGCGCGCGCCGCATTCGAAAACGCGCCGTTCGGATCGGTGCCGCCGATGTCGAGTGCCGGCTGGGCCACGGCCGCCGTGCCGAGCGCCGCGCGCAAGAAGCCCACGTGCGCGATTTCATCCTGCGCGATTTCCTTGGCGTATTGCGCCACCAGTGGATCCTTGAACGCAACCGCGCGCCCGCCCGTGACCGCGCCCTGGGTGCCGGTGCCGCCCGTCAGGCTGGCCGCCAGGCCGGTGCCGAATACCGCGTACGAATAGAACTGGGCTTCCAGGTATTCGAGATTGAGCGCGAAATTGAGGATGTCGATATCGGTCGGCTGCGCCGCCTGCGCGATGGCATCCTTGACCGAACCGCCACAGGCGCTCAGGAACGTGCCGCCGACCATACCGACGCTGATACCTCCCACGTTCTTGAAAAATGAACGGCGCTTTTCCAGCTTTTCCTTGCGTGAGTCCAGTAGTGCCAACGTCAGGTTCGTGTCTGTCATGGTATGTCTCCGGTTGATGCGGTCAGGGAAATGGGCGGGCGCTATTCAGAAATTTCAACCAGGAAATCTAATCGAAACAATCGTGTAGCGCGTATAGCTTGTACTGACGCACGCTACGTTCGGTTTCAATTATTTTAATAAATCGTTTTTGGCGCCGGTTGCCATCCGTGCGAGCCCAACAGGAATGAGGTGGTATTGTCATTACAGCAAACTCGTTCGTCCCCGTCACGTTCATAAAAGGTTGGCAGTGCCAGACACCCTCCATCTCGATCCCGAGCAGCTCCGCGGCTGGCTGCACGCCACCGCCCAGGGCGACGCTGCAGCCTTTCGCGCGCTGTACGACGCAACTTCATCGAAACTGTTTGGCTACGCGCTGCGTATATTGGGTAAGCGCGAGCTGGCCGAAGAAGCGTTGCAGGATGGATTCGTCGCGATCTGGAACGGCGCCGGCGGCTACCAGCGCCATCTGGCCGCACCGATGACCTGGATGACGACGATCGTGCGCAACAAGGCGCTCGACCTGCTGCGCCGCTCGGCCCACGACGCCGATATCGACGGCCCCGTGTTCGATGCCGAGATCATGGCGGCCTTGCAGGATCCGCGCGCGACGCCCATCGATGCGCTGCTCTTGAGCCGTGACGCAAAGGCACTGGCATATTGCATGTCGACGCTCGAAGCCATGCACCGGCAAGTGGTCGGCCTGGCCTTTTACCATGACCTGTCGCACAGCGAACTGGCGCAGCAGATGGCGATACCGATCGGTACCGTCAAGACCTGGATCCGCCGCAGCCTGGAGCGGCTCAAGACGTGCCTGGAAAGAGGCGAACGAGCATGAATATCCGTGACAATGCAGC
>Ga0265780_10012270_pt1 | contig 10062 bp, 7 predicted proteins | sample P1T30metagenome_FD_192432 | JGI IMG/M metagenome (GOLD analysis project Ga0265780, IMG submission 192432) | Plant litter microbial communities from East Loma Ridge, Irvine, California - P1 T30 | ecosystem: Environmental > Terrestrial > Plant litter > Unclassified | place: USA: California... | reverse complement strand
TAATCAAGCGGCAGAAAACGTCGGGTCTGGATTTTTTATGAATCCATCGCCAGGAAATATTAAAGATGGATTAATTACCGATGCCATCAAAAGTACAGGAGCGGCCAAAAAAGGCGGAACATCGCCCGTGGAAGATGTTTTGGATTATACCGAACCTGCTACCAAACCTGGCTTAAACCTGGTTTGTACCCCAGGTAACGATGTAGAAGCAACTACTGGTAAAGCAGCATCGGGTGCTACGTTGATTTTATTTACCACAGGATTAGGTACACCAACTGGAAATCCGGTTTGTCCAACTATTAAAGTATCTACTAACAATGCTTTAACCAAACGCATGGGCGATATTATTGATATCAACTGCGGACCAGTAATTGAAGGTGAAAAAACCATCGAACAAATGGGCGAAGATATTTTGGAATATTGTATTAAGGCAGCCAGTGGCGAGGTTATTCCAAAAGCAGTTCTTTTAAATCAGGATGACTTTATTCCCTGGAAAAGAGGCGTGAGTCTTTAGTGTGGCGTTTACAGTCTAAAGGCCGAGTCTTATACGCCAAAACCGCCATGTCGAAAAGCGAAGATATCTAATTGAAAAGAATGCTTCGTTCCTCAATGTGGTTAAGAATATAAAAATAAAAATTCGTGGTCTGTGTCCTCACAGGCCACCATTTACAATCAAAATATGCAATTGGAAATTTGTATACCTCAAATCTCCAATGTAATGTCTCAAATCTCAAAAGAATGAAACCTTTTTTAGACGAAAACTTCCTTTTGCAAAACGAAACTGCTGAAAAGCTTTACCATGATTTTGCAAAATCTTTACCCATCATCGATTATCACAATCATTTGATCCCAGACCAAATTGCTAATAATAAGCAATTCGAAAATATTACTCAGGTTTGGCTAGCTGGCGATCATTACAAATGGAGAGCCATGCGGGCTAACGGTGTGGATGAAAAATACATCACTGGCGATGCTACCGATTTTGAAAAATTTGAGAAATGGGCAGAAACTGTTCCTTATACGTTACGTAATCCGCTCTATCATTGGACGCATTTAGAGCTCCAACGTTATTTCGGTATTACCGATATACTATCAGGTAAAACTGCCCGTAAAATCTACGATGAATGCTCAGCAAAGTTGCAAACGCCAGAATATTCGGTGCGTGGCTTACTGGCTAAAATGAATGTAGAAGCGGTTTGTACTACCGATGATCCGTTGGATAGTCTAAACTTCCATCAGCAACTCGCTGCAGAAGGAGTAGCTTTAAAAATGCTGCCTGCGTTTCGTCCGGATAAGGCAATGAACAGCGATGACATTGCTGGCTTAAACGAGTATATTAACAAGCTGGAAGGCGTGGTAAATACAAGCATTTCAAGTTTTCAAGGCTATATTGATGCGCTGAAAAGTCGCCACGATTATTTTGCTGCTAACGGTTGCTCGGTTTCCGATCACGGTTTAGAGCAAATTTATGCAGAAGATTACACAACAGATGAAATCGCTTCAATCTTTGATAAAATCCGTAGCAATCAGGAAATCTCTTACGAAGAGAATTTGAAATTCAAATCGGCTATGCTGATCTACTTTGCAGAATGGGATCATGAAAAAGGTTGGGTGCAACAATATCATTTAGGTGCGTTGCGAAATAACAATGCCCGTATGTTGCGTCAGTTAGGACCAGATACCGGTTGGGATTCTATTGGCGATTTTAGCCAAGCCAGGATGCTTTCGAAATTTTTAAACCGTTTAGATAACCAGGATAAACTGGCGAAAACCATCATCTACAACTTAAATCCTGCAGATAATGAACTTATTGCCACGATGATTGGAAATTTCAATGATGGTTCTGTTGCTGGTAAAGTTCAGTTTGGTTCTGCCTGGTGGTTTTTAGATCAGAAAGATGGCATGATCAAACAATTAAATGCACTATCAAATATGGGGCTTTTAAGCCGTTTGGTGGGGATGTTGACAGATTCACGTAGTTTCTTGTCTTTCCCACGCCACGAATATTTCCGTAGAATCGTTTGTAATCTTTTCGGCGAAGATGTAGAAAATGGCGAATTACCAAATGATATCGAATGGGTGGGTAAGATAGTGCAGGATATTTCTTATTTTAACGCAAAAAATTACTTTACATTTTAATTAAGTGCTTCGGTTTGTGGCCACACAAACCGAAATATGATATTGTTCGTAAAAACACGTATCAACACAAACCCGATCAACACAAAAATGAGTGACCAAATATCATCCTTCGCAAAAAAGGGAGAAAAAGTTTTAAGTTTTGGAGAAATCCTTTTGCGTATTTGTCCTGATATGGATGGGCTATGGTTGAAGGAAAGCAAATTGCCATTTTACGTAGGTGGCGCAGAACTAAACGTAGCCACTGCCCTTGCCTTATGGAATGTTCCATCTGCCTATCTTTCTGCAATGCCAGACAATTCCGTTACCCGTGAAATTGAAGCCTACTTAAAAGTTAGAAATATCGATACTTCGCCAATGGTTTTTCACGGCGATCGTTTGGGCTTATACTATCTTCCGAAAGGAAAAGATTTAAAAAATGCAGGTGTAATTTACGATAGGGCAAATTCATCTTATGCCGAGCTTAAAGTTGACCAGATTAACTGGGATGAAGTATTTGAGGGTGTAACCTGGTTTCATTTCAGTGCCATTTGTCCTGCCATAAATCAATCTATTGCAGATGTTTGTCTTGAAGCCTTGAAAGCTGCAAGCGAAAGGAATATTATTATATCTTTAGACCTAAATTACCGTGCTAAACTTTGGAAATACGGTAAAGATCCAATAGATGTTTTACCCGAACTGGCCAAATACTGCACTTTGATTATGGGCAACGTTTGGGCCGCCAATAAAATGCTTGGAACAGATTTGCATAATGATTTAAAACCTACTGAAGGTTATGCAAAGGAAACGTTACTGCAACAGGCTACGGATACATCTAAAGAAATATTAAGTTTGTTTCCGGCGTGTAAAGCTGTAGCCAATACTTTCCGTTTTGATCATGGAAAAGGCATCAGATATTACACAACAATATATACTGAAGATAAGCTAACCGTATCTGAAGAATATGTATCAGATGAAATATTAGATAAAGTTGGCAGCGGAGACTGTTTTATGGCAGGTTTAATTTACGGTTTTTATAACCATTTATCTGTTGATGAAACCTTGAATTTTGCAACTGCAGCAGCTTACGATAAATTATACATCCCAAGCGATGCCACAACAAGCACCGTAGAAGACATTGAAAAAAGAATAATACGCCATGATTAGTAACAAACACAAGATTTTAGATGCCATTTTAGAGCAAGGTATGCTGCCACTTTTCTATCAGGATAGTGAAGAGGGAAGTGTTGAAATTTTACGCACTTTGTACCAGGCTGGTGTTCGCGTTTTTGAGTATACCAATCGTGGAAAATCAGCTTTGCCAAATTTTAAAAAGCTTAAAGAAGTTAGAGATGCAGAAATGCCTGATCTTTATCTGGGTATTGGAACCATTAAAACGCCGGCTGATGCAAACGCATTTATCGACGCCGGAACTGATTTTATTGTAGCGCCAATTGTTAATCCTGCAGTTGCAGAAATAGCTAATAAAATTGGAATGTTATGGATTCCGGGCTGTATGACGCCAACTGAAATCAGCATTGCTCAAGAACATAAAGCAATGTTAATTAAAATTTTTCCAGCCAATATTTTAGGACCTGAATTTATTTCATCCATTAAAGATCTCTTTGCTGGCCAGCTCTTTATGCCAACCGGCGGAGTAGAAATTGATGCAGATAACCTAAAAACATGGTTCAAAGCTGGCGTTTGTGCAGTAGGCATGGGCAGTAAATTGATTAGTAAAGATGTAATGGCCAAAGGTCTTTACGAAGAGTTGTCGGAAAACACAAAATTAGCCCTCGATTTAATTAAACAGAGCAAATAAACCTAATACCCTAACCAAAATGAACCAACCAAAAGTAGGTAAATACAGATGGACGATATGTTTACTGCTGTTTCTTGCCACCACTATAAATTATTTAGATAGACAGGTACTTTCGTTAACATGGACAGATTTTATTAAACCAGAATTTCACTGGGATAATAATGATTATGGAAATATTACTGCATTGTTCTCTATATTTTATGCCATTTCAATGCTTTTTGCTGGTCGTTTGGTTGATAAACTGGATACTAAAAAGGGCTTTTTATGGGCAATTGGTGTATGGTCTATCGGTGCCTGTTTGCACGCTTACTGCGGTATTGCCACTGCCGGTATCATTGAAGGTAACTGGTTTGTTGGGTTTGAAGGCGCTAAAGAAATAATTGCCGGAATAAACGATACCGGAATGGTTGTTTCTGTAAGTGTTACCCTTTTTATCTTTGCCCGCTTCGTTTTAGCTGTTGGGGAAGCAGGTAACTTCCCGGCGGCAATTAAGGCTACGGCAGAATATTTCCCTAAAAAAGACAGGGCTTTTGCAACCAGTATTTTCAATGCCGGAGCAACCGTTGGTGCATTAGCTGCGCCAATTACCATTCCTTTTATTGCCAAGGCTTATGGATGGGAAATGTCTTTCATTATTATAGGTGCCTTAGGTTTTGTATGGATGGGCCTTTGGGTTTTCGTTTACAACAAGCCAGAATTGCATAAAAGAGTGAGTCCTGAAGAATTGGCTTATATTCAACAAGATTTAATTGCCGATCGTAAGTTGGCCGATTACGTCGAAGAAACCAAAGAAAAAGTTTCATTCATCGATTGTTTTAAATATAAACAAACCTGGGCTTTTGCCTTTGGTAAATTCATGACCGACGGTGTTTGGTGGTTCTTCTTATTCTGGACGCCAGCATACCTAAAATCGGTTTATGGAATGGATTCTACTCAGAGCGCCTTGCCATTATTTGTACTTTACATGATCACTTTACTTTCAATTATTGGCGGTTGGTTACCAACCTATTTTGTAGAAAAGAAAGGAATGAACCCTTATGAAGGTAGAATGAGGGCCATGTTAATTTTCGCTTTCTTTCCGCTTTTAGCTTTGGCAGCACAACCTTTAGGGCATATTACCTATTGGATTCCAGTAATTATTATCGGTATTGCTGGCGCCGCACACCAGGCTTGGTCGGCAAATATTTTTTCTACTGTCGGCGATATGTTTCCGAAAAAAGCCATTGCCACAATTACCGGCATTGGTGGTATGGCAGGCGGTATTGGCTCCTTCATTATCAATAAAGGCTCTGGTCTGTTGTTTGATTATACGGGCAAAAATGAAATTGTTTTCATGGGTTTCAAAGGCGAAGAAGCTGGTTATTTCATTATTTTCTCTATCTGTGCGGTTTGTTATCTAATCGGCTGGACAGTGATGAAAACTTTGGTACCGAAGTATAAAGTTATCGAATTAGCATAATTATCAGGCTGGAGATTTAACATATAAAATGTTAAGCCTTCAGCCTTTAAAATAAAAATAATCTATACTTAAACTATAGATTAACAGAATATAAACCTAACAACCGAACCAAATTGAGTACCACGCTAAACCTCGAAAGCATTTTCGTTGAAGAGAGCCAAATTCCAGATGAATTTAGGCTTAATGAAGAGATCAATCAAAAAGAATTCCTATCCAATGGCGAAATGAAACCTTGGAACGGACCATTTAATGAGGTTTTTTCTCCAGTTTGCATTAAAACACCAGATGGCTACAAACGTAAACGGATCGGAAGTTTTCCTGTGTGCACAGAGAAAGAATCGACTGAAGCTTTAGACGCAGCCGTAGCTGCCTACGACAACGGTCGCGGGCAATGGCCTACCATGAGTGTAGCCGATCGCATTACCTGCGTAGAAAATTTTACGCATAAGATGTTAGAGCAAAAGGAAATTGTTGCGAAGCTCATCATGTGGGAGATTGGCAAATCTTATGCAGATTCTATCAAAGAGTTTGACCGAACAGTGGAGTATATCTATGCTACCATTGATGCGTTAAAGGATATCGACAGACAGTCTTCTCGTTTCGAAATTGAGCAGGGCATCGTAGCGCAGGTACGCCGGTCGCCACTTGGAGTAGTGTTGTGTATGGGGCCATTTAATTATCCATTAAATGAAACTTTTACCACCTTAATTCCGGCTTTGATTATGGGCAACACATTGCTATTCAAACCACCAAAACACGGTACACTTTTGCACTATCCGCTGTTAGAGGCTTTTCGTTCCAGTTTCCCCAAAGGTGTAGTAAATACTATTTATGGTCGTGGAAATGTAATTGTACCTGGTTTGATGAAATCTGGAAAAATTAATGTACTAACACTAATTGGTTCGAGTAAGGTGGCCAATGAGCTTAAAAAACTGCATCCAAAAGTCAATCGTTTGCGGGCTATTTTAGGTTTAGATGCCAAAAACGCAGCCATTATTACCAAAGATGCCGATTTGGATTTGGCAGTTTCTGAAACCGTTTTAGGTTCTCTTTCTTTCAACGGCCAGCGTTGTACGGCACTGAAAATCGTATATGTGCACCGTAGCTTAGCGCAAGAATTTTTAAAAAGGTTATCTGCTGAAGTAGAAAAACTCAAATTCGGGATGCCATGGGAGAAGGGTGTGAACTTAACACCGCTTCCGGAGTTAAATAAACCCGAATATTTAAAAGATTGCATTGATGATGCAATTGTTCATGGTGCGAAAGTGGTTAACAAAAACGGCGGACAAACATTTGAAACTTTTGTTTACCCAGCCATTGTCTACCCGGTGAATAGCAACATGAAATTATATCGTGAAGAGCAATTTGGGCCCATAGTTCCGGTGGTTCCTTTTGATGATTTGGAAGAACCAATTGAGTACTTAATCGGTTCGCCCCACGGACAACAAGTAAGCATTTTCAGCAGCAATGCGAATGTAATTTCATCATTAATAGATCCTCTGGTGAATCAGGTTAGTCGTGTAAATATTAACTGCCAATGCCAACGCGGCCCAGATGTATTTCCTTTTACCGGACGTAAAGATAGTGCCGAAGGAACGCTTTCTGTTGTGGATGCGTTGCGTTCATTCTCCATTCGATCATTGGTGGCTACAAAATTTACTGAGGATAACAAAAAGTTATTGAACGAAATTGTGAATGGAAACGATTCAAATTTCTTAAGTACGAAGTATATTTTTTAAGATATAGCGATAAGTTCATTTATCCTCAACGGCGCAAATAAAGGTTTGCGCCGTTGAGGTTTTAAAGCAGTCGGAAGCTTGCTGAACAATGATCGCTTGGCACTTTTAGGTATTCTGCTACAATGAGCATTCGCAACCTATCACGCATGTTCGTCATGCTAATTTAATTTCAGCATCTTTTCTGCAATCAAGGCCCTTAAATGAATCCAGTTAACCTACTTTTAAAGAAAGAAAACTCCTGGTAATTGCAGGAAACATCCTGCTCTATTTCAACTTCTTCGCTAACCTCAGTTTATTTTCTCTAATCCCTTGCACCACTAAACCTGCAATTTGTTTCGCTCCATCAGGACTCAAATGTGTATCATCTTTTTTCCCTTGCGGATAATTCACATGGCCTGAATCCACATGAAGAAAAAGTTTTATTGAAGGCTGATCGCCGAGTTTATTAAGCAAACTCTCAGTTTTAACCAGCATATCAATTAATGGCACTTTCAATGAATCTGCAACTGATCTCGTTATTCGGGGATAATCGCCATGTGAATCCACCAACACCCCATTCTTGAAACTTCTTCTTGATATCGGTGTAAGCAAAACCGGAATCGCCTGTTTGCTACGTGCTTCATTCACGTAATTAACGAGGTTAATTTTAAAATCAGCCAAAGACACACCTACTGTTGGCTTATCAACTTTCTCATCATTGTGCCCGAACTCAATAAATACATAATCTCCGGCTTTCAACTGGTTGAAGATCGGTTGCCAACGTTTTTCAGCACGAAAAGATTTGGTGCTTCTACCATTCAAAGCCCGGTTATCTACCTTTACATCATTCTTAAAAAAAGGCTGCAATTCCATACCCCAACCCGTTTCCGGAAACTTATCTGCAGCTTTGTTTGCTGCGGTAGAATCGCCAATGATATAGAGAACTGTTTGTTTCTTTTGCCATTTGAACGCAAACAAAATCAGCAAAAAGGCTATGCTAAAAGTGGCATAAAAAATTGATTTTTTCATTAATGATTGGTTAAAGGGTTCCAGTAATCAGTGCCACCCAAGATATTTTGTAGCGTATATTTTTTGGCTTCTTTGGCGCTTAATTGTTTCGTCCAAGGCAACCTGCTTGTTGGCGATGCACCTAAACCCAAACTTTTATACTCTGCATAAAATGTTGTTTGTTCTTTATCTGGAAACATTTTATCACCCTTCCATGGGTTCCATCCGATTGGTGAAATATGTTTACCTAGTTCGCAATTTATAAAAACTGTTTTGGCGTAAGGACGCCATGGCCTCCCTAAATATGCTTTAGAAACTAAAGAATCAGCCGTGATTTTACAATTTATAAATACAAAACCAAAAGGCTGATTTTTTGAAGTAGCTGCTGCTGTGAGATAAGAATCACTCAAGTTTTTAAGCTCACATTGCTGAAAAACCACCGTTGCTTTTCCGAAAATAAAATCGGTTGTACCTTCAATGAAACAGCCCTCATAAAACTGTCTGCTATTTTCTGTTGCGGCATACAAGGTATCTTGATTTCCAAGGATATTACAGTTTTTAGCGATGAAGCGATCCCCTTCCACGTGTAATGCAACAGCTTGGCCAACTCGGCCAGCAGCATTAACGATACTTAAGTTTTCGAACCTAACATCATTTCCCTGTACCAAAACGGTGTATGATGTATAGGTTGACATTTTTGCAAGTCTAAAAGCATCTTTTCCATCAGAAATCGGTTTACCAGAAAAATCGCTGTTGGTAATGATGGTATGCTCTTTACTTTCCCCTATCAAAAGCACATTTGTTTTCCACGATGGGATAACTAACTTCTCTGCATAAGTGCCATTTTTAATTCTGATTTTAACCTGCTTTTCGCCTAAATCTCTAATGGAATTGATGGCTTCCTGAATGGTTTTGTAGTTTCCACTGCCATCTAAAGAAACTGTTAGTTCTTCAGGATATTTAGGATCCTGAGCCTTTGTCTGAAAACCAATAAAAGCTAAAAAAAGAAAGATAAATGATTTAAACATTATTTGCTTACCCATGCCATAAATTTAAACGCTAGAAGTCAAAATCCAATAAAAAAGGGCGGATAAAATCTGCCCTTTTGAGTAAAAATAGTAATATTAATTTCTCCACCTCGGATCTCCGATGCCGTTTGCTTTCAAGTCTGATTGGCTAATGGTGAAATTACCTGTAGCCGCTGCAGTAAAGCCTGGGTTTAAAGCGGTTCCACCAACATCTACTTTAGCACCGGAAACCGTAGAAGCCAGGATGTTTGATGTGGTGAAATAGTTATTTCCTGATAAGTTAACGACGTTGGTTGCTGCTTGATTTGCGAGTAAAGCTGTAGTATTGGCTACAATATTTTTGCTGAAAGTAATTTCATGATTTACAGCCGGAATACGCACATAGAACAATCTTCTCACGCTCGATGCGTAATTCGCGACACCGTATAATGTGTTATTGCTTACGTTTATTAAAATTTTAGCTCCGGGATAAGTTGCTCCAGTCGCATTATCCATACGGATAAAATCACGTTCGGTTTGGCCGTAAACGGTATTATTTGTAAAAGTAAGTTTGTTAGCAAAGCCAGTTCTAAAATCAATAAATTCTCCATCCACACCAAAGGTATTAAATACACTATTATTGATTAAAATGGACGAAACCGTGGTTAACGCTGCTGTGATGCCAACTGCACCAGCTTTGTAGTTTCTAACTATAGAACCATCGATTTCTAAATCGCCAAAGTTACCTACGGCATAAGAAACCGCATGGTTTGGAACATTTCCACCATCAATTATTAAATTTTTAAGTTTTAATGAGCTACCATTTTGAATATTAAAACTAACGTTGTTAAGCAACGGTCTATCTGCGGCTCTTACAGCAACTATAGAAATCGATTTGGTAATTGCAACGGCAGTACCAGCAAAATCATAAGT
>Ga0265780_10012268_pt1 | contig 10064 bp, 7 predicted proteins | sample P1T30metagenome_FD_192432 | JGI IMG/M metagenome (GOLD analysis project Ga0265780, IMG submission 192432) | Plant litter microbial communities from East Loma Ridge, Irvine, California - P1 T30 | ecosystem: Environmental > Terrestrial > Plant litter > Unclassified | place: USA: California... | reverse complement strand
CGATCTCGCGCTTGGCCAGGCCCTTCAAGGCTTCTTCCACCATGCCGACCGCGCCGCGCACGATCTGGGCGCGGGCGCTGATGATCGCCTGCGCCTGCTGGCGGCGCAGCATGACTTGTGCGATCTCCGGCGCGTACGCCAGGTGGGTCAGCTTGGCGTCCACCGTCTCGACGCCGGCCGCCTCGAAACGCTCGGTCAGTTCGATGCGCAGGGCCGACGCCACCTCGGCCGCACCGCCGCGCAGGGTCAGTTCGCCGGGCGCCAGGTCTTCGCCTTCGTCGTAGGCGTATTGCGAGGCCAGGTGGCGCAGGGCGGCTTCCGCCTGCACGCTCACATAGCGCTCGAAGTTGTCGACCTCGAACAGCGCCTGGGCCGTATCGCGCACGCGCCATACCACCGCCGCCGCGATCTCGACCGGGTTGCCGCGCTTGTCATTCACCTTCAGGGTCTGGATGTTCAGGTTACGCGCGCGCACGCTCAGGCGGTGCTTGCGGTACAGCGGGAAGGCCCAGCGCAGGCCTTCGCTGCGGTCGGTGCCCACATAGCGGCCAAACAGGGTCAGCACCGCCGATTCGTTCGGCTGCAGCATGTACAGGCCGGCAAACGCGATCACGCCGAGCACGATCAGCACGAGTCCGATCGGCAGCGCCCCACGCAGCATCAAGCCGCCGGCCACGACCGCAAGCAGGCTGCCGCCAAAAGCCATGTAGCCGTTCATCGACGTCAGCGTGTGTTCCTGCCGTTTGTGTGTGGACATTCCAGGTCTCCGATGTGATTTGAAAGTGATATCACTTTAAGATCTCTTTTTCTTTTCGTCAAGCAATTAAAACAAACAGCTGGGGTCAGGTCTGACATTTGGACACGAGCGCAGCCTTACCGACTTCCTACTGATGAGTCCGTGTCTGAATGTCAGACCTGACCCCCGCTTTTGTCGTCCAGTCCGCGATTTGTGCAGTCTGTCACATCATGCAGACATTGCAATTGGTTAAGGGTACATTGGCTGAAGGGAAACTTGCCTGGGCTCAGCAATCGGCGCGGCAGGGCAGCGAACAATCAAAACCACCTGGGGAAACAGCGATGCTATCGATCAAGCAGCTCAACAAGACGTATGCCAACGGCGTCAAGGCCATCAACAATGTCAGCCTCGAGATCCCGAACGGGATGTTCGGCCTGCTCGGGCCGAATGGCGCCGGCAAGTCCTCGCTGATGCGCACCATCGCCACGCTGCAGGATCCTGACAGCGGCAGCATCCACTTCGACGGCATCGACGTCCTCCAGGACAAGGAAGCGCTGCTGCGCCAGCTCGGCTACCTGCCGCAGGACTTCGGCGTGTACCCGAAGGTGAGCGCGGAAAGACTGCTGAACCACTTCGCCGTGCTGAAGGGCCTGAGCGCGAAAGGCGAGCGCAAGGAAGCGGTCGAGGCGCTGCTGCAGCAGACCAATCTGTGGGAAGCACGCAAGCGTGCCCTCGGTACCTACTCGGGCGGTATGCGCCAGCGCTTCGGCATCGCCCAGGCCCTGCTCGGCGCCCCGCGCCTGGTAATCGTCGACGAGCCGACCGCCGGCCTCGACCCCGAGGAGCGCAACCGCTTCCTGAACCTGCTGGCCAAGATCGGCGAGCAGGTGGTCGTCATCCTGTCCACCCACATTGTCGAAGACGTGACCGACCTGTGCCCGCGCATGGCGATGATTGCCAAGGGCACGGTGCTGCTGCAGGGTAAACCGCAGGACGCCATCGATACCCTGAAGGACCGCGTCTGGCGCCGCACCGTCAGCCAGGAGGCGCTGCCCGATTACCAGGAGCGCTTCAATGTGCTGACCACGCGCCTGGTGGGCGGACAGCCGCAGATCAACGTGTATGCCGAGTCACAGCCTGACGATGGCTTCAGGAGCGTCGAGCCGGACCTGGAAGACGTGTACTTCCTGCAGATCCGCGGCGCCGGCCGCGCCGCCGCCCAGCCAGCCGCACCCGCGACCCTGCCAGTCACGGCATAAGGAGCGGCCATGTTGAGAGAATTCTTCAAATTCGAGCTGGGCATCCAGCTGCGCCAGCCCTTGCTGTGGGTATGCGCCTGCCTGTTCGGCGCGCTCGCCTTTGGCGCCACCACCACCGATGCGATCCAGGTTGGCGGCAGCATCGGCAACGTCAATCGCAACGCGCCGCTGGTCGTGGCCCAGCTGCTCGGCGCCTTCAGCCTGATCTCGATGTTCGTCGTCACCATCTTCATCGCCGGCTCGGTGCTGCGCGACAGCGAAGTTGGCATTGCCGACATGCTGTTTGCCACGCCGATGAAGAAGCACGACTACCTGGCGGGCCGCTTCGGCGCCGGCCTGGTCGCCTGCCTGTTCATCTTCGCCATCGTCATCGGCGGCATGATGCTCGGGCCCCTGATGCCCTGGGTCGACGTCCAGCGCGTCGGCCCCTTCCCGGGCGGCGCCTACCTGTGGGCGCTGGGCGTGATCGTGGTGCCGAACCTGGTCTTCATCGGTGCCTTGCTGATGCTGCTGGCTTCGACCACGCGCTCGATCATGCTGGTGTATGTGGGCGTGCTGGCCTTGTTCGTGCTGTGGGTGGTGGCCGGCAGCTTCACCTCGAACATCGACAACGAATGGATCGCGGTCCTGACCGATCCCTTCGGTGTGCGCGCGCTGGGCCGCGCCACCCGATATTTCTCCACCGCCGAAGCGAATGCCGGCCTGCCGGACTTCGGCGGCTACATCCTGGCGAACCGTGTCTTGTGGGTGCTGGTGGCGCTGGCGCTGTTCGGCCTCACGCTGGTGCTGTTCAAGCCGCAGCGCGCCGGCACCGGCAAGCGCAGGTTCGGCAAGGCCAAGGCGGCTACGCCTGCCGCCCCGGTTCAGGCGCAGCTGGCGCTGCCGCGCATCACGCCGCGCTTTGGTACTGCCACGCGCTGGCGCCAGTGCTGGCACATCTTCGCCTTCGATGCGGCCGCCGTGTTCAAGAGCGTGCCTTTCCTGGTCATGCTGCTGATCGGCGTACTGAACCTGGTTGGCAGCTCGGCGCAGATGGGCCGGATCTTCGGCACCGACGTGTATCCGATGACCCACTTGATGGTGGAACTCCTGAACAGCAGCTTTACCTTCCTGCTGTTGATCATCGTCACCTTCTACGCCGGCGAGTTGATTTTCAAGGAGCGCCAGGTCAGGATCGCCGACGTGGTCGATGCCATGCCGGTCCCGAACTGGGCGCCGCTGCTGGCCAAGAGCCTGGCCTTGATCGGCGTGGTGCTGGCCTTCCTGGTCACCGGCATCCTGGCCGCGAGCGTGATCCAGCTATTCCGCGGCGGGGCGCCGATAGAGCCGCTGGTCTACGCCAAGGGCATGCTGATCGCCGGCCTGCCATTCATCCTCATGGGCCTGCTGGCCGTGGTGCTGCAGGTGGTCACCAACAACAAGTTCATCGGCTATGGGCTGATGATCCTGCTGATGGTGTTCCAGGTCGTTGCCGGCGTCATGCACCTCGACCATAACCTGTACAACTTCGACGGCCTGCCGCGCACGCCGTACTCCGACATGAACGGCTATGGCCATTTCATCGCGGGCTGGACCTGGTTTGCCTTGTACTGGACTCTGTTCACCGTGGCTGCGCTGATCGTGGCCCAGGCCTTCTGGGTGCGCGGCCTGTCGCTCGAGTGGCGCGCGCGGGTGCGCACGGCGCGGTGCCGCCTGCAGGGCGGGTCCGGCGTGGCGCTGGCGCTGTGCCTGCTCGCCTTTGCCGGCGTCGGCGCCTGGATCTTCCATAACACGAATACTCTGGCGCGCTATGAAGCCGGCGACGTGGCGATGGACAAGCAGGCCAGCTACGAAAAGACCTACCGCAAGTACAAGGACCTGCCGCACGCAAAGATCACCGACGTGCGCGCCGATGTGGACATCTATCCGGAGGAGCGCCGGGTGCTGGTCAAGGGCCACTACATCCTGGAGAACAAGACCGGCCAGCCGCTCGACACCCTGCGCCTGCAATTGAATGCCGACGTCGAGACCACCTTGTCCGGCCTGCCCGCGCACAGGGTCGAGCTGGATGACAAGGTCTCGGGCTTTCGCATCATCAAGCTGGCGCAGGCCATGGCGCCGGGTGCGCGCCTGCCGCTCGACTTCGTGGTCGACGTGCGCCATCCCGGCTTCAGCAACGGCGGCGTGCCGGACACGATCAACCTGAACGGCACCTTCTTCAACAACCGCGTGTTCTTCCCGCTGATCGGCTACCAGAAGGACTATGAGCTGACCGACCGCAACGAGCGCCGCAAGCGCGGCCTGGGCGAACCGGAACGCATGGCCAAGCTGGAAGACCAGGCGGCGCGTGCGAATTCGATGTTCGGCGCGGATGCGGACTGGATCAACTTCGAGACCACCGTGTCGACCACGGGTAGTCAGATTGCCCTGGCGCCGGGCTACCTGCAAAAGTCGTGGCAGGAAAACGGCCGCAACTACTACCACTACAGGATGGACCAGAAGATGATGCCGTTCTTCGCCTACCTGTCGGCCGACTGGCAAGTGAAGAAGGGCGTGTGGAAGGGTATTCCGATCGAGATCTACCATGACAGGAAGCATGCCTACAACGTCGACCGGATGATCGCGGGCACACAAAAGGCGCTCGACTATTTCAGCACCGAGTTCACGCCTTACCAGCACAAGCAGGTGCGGATCCTGGAGTTCCCGAACTACAGCAGCTTCGCCCAGTCATTCGCGAATACGATCCCGTTCTCGGAATCGATCGGCTTCATTGCCGACCTGCGCGACAAGGAAGACCTGGACTACGTGTTCTACGTGACGGCCCACGAAATGGCGCACCAGTGGTGGGGCCACCAGGTGACCGCCGCCAACGTGCAGGGCGCGAGCATGCTGGTCGAATCGCTGTCGCAGTATTCGGCGCTGATGGTCATGGAGAAGGAATACGGACGCCACCAGATGCGCCGCTTCCTGCGCTATGAACTGGACCGCTACCTGAGTTCGCGCGGCGCCGAAAAGATCGAGGAACTGCCGCTGATGCGCGTGGAGAACCAGGACTACATCCACTACCGCAAGGGCAGCCTGATCTTCTACCGCCTGCGCGACGAGATCGGCGAGGAAGCCCTCAACCGCGCGCTGAAGCGCTTCTTGCAGGACAAGGGCTACCAGGAGTCGCCGTTCACGACCTCGCGCGAGCTGCTCGACTACATCCGCGCCGAGGCGCCCGCCGCCAAGCATGCGCTGATCGCCGACATGTTCGAGAAAATCGTCTTCTACGACAACCGCGTGCTGGAAGCGCGCGCCAGGAAGCGCGACGACGGCCAGTGGGATGTGACCATGAAGCTGCACCTGGCGAAAATGGAAGCCGACGGCAAGGGCAGGGAAGCGCCGCGCGCCTACGATGAACCCGTCGAGATTGGCGTCTTCGCACGCCACAAGGGCGCCAAGGAAGCCGACGAGAAGGTGCTGCTGCTGGAGAAGCGTACACTGTCGGGCGACAACCCGGTGCTCACCGTGACCGTCAAAGAGCAGCCCTTCGACGTCGGCATCGACCCGTACAACAAGATGATCGACCGCGTGTCGCGCGACAACCGCAAGGAAGTCAGCATCGACTGAACAAAACGGTGGCATAAAACAGCCGGGGTCAGGTCCTGACCCCAGCTTGTATTTCCGCAGAATCAGGCGATTACATCACGCAATCTGAAAGGGGATAGGCATGGCCAGGCTCGTATTCGGAATGAACCAGTCGCTCGACGGCTACGTGGACCATACGGCGTTTGCGCCCAGTGCGCGCTTGTTCAGGCATTTCATCGAGGAGGCCAGTGGACAGGCGGGGAGCCTGTATGGGCGCCGGATCTACGAGATCATGCGTTACTGGGACGAGGACCATCCCGAGTGGGACGCCGATCGACACGCCTTTGCGGCGGCCTGGCGCAAGCAGCCGAAATGGGTGGTCTCGCGGTCCCTGAAGTCGCTTGGGCCGAATGCCACACTGGTCGGCGACGATCTCGCGGCAGCGATACGCAAGCTGAAGGACGAGCGCGATGGCGAGATCGAAGTCGCGGGGCCCGACCTGGCGCGCAGCCTCACCGAACTCGGTTTGATCGATGAATACCGGATTTACCTGCACCCGGTCGTGCTGGGCCAGGGCACGCCGTATTTCGCGGGGCCGCGGCCGCCGCTGCGCCTGGCGGGCAGCGAGCACATGGGCGACGACGTGATCAAGCTGTCGTACGTGCCGGTCTGATTTCCACCGGGGGCCGGCTGCTCATATGCCGGCCGCCTGGCCCCCGTCGCTGGTCCGGTTATTCAGTTGGGCGACAGTCGAATCGAGCCAGTTATTGTTGAAGCGCGTGCCCGCAAACGGATTTGGCGCGAGCGCGGCCAGGTCCCACATCCGGTCGAAATAGGCCTCGCTGGGGTCGTTCTGATTGCGGAAAGCCAGCCAGACGCGTGAGGCGCGCTGCGGCTCCCTGGCATGGAAGATCAGCGTTGCTTTCTGCCGCTGCTTGCAGAACAGGCCAAAGTAGGCATGCGGCAGTTCGGCCAGGTGCGGGCAGGTTTCCTCGTTAAACAACTTGGGCAGGAAAGCGTCCAGGGCGCCGCCGTAGAAGCGGATTTGATAGCGATTCGGATGCCTTTCATGGATACGCCTTTGTACATCGAAGTGCTGGCGAATGATGTCCCTGCATTCATGGAAGCGCTGTTCGCTTGGGGGGAATTGTTCGAAATTGGTTACATTGAACAGACGCTGAATGACAATGCCGCGGCCGCACGCGATTTCCGCCGCCTGTTCGAACATGTTCATCAAGGTCTGTTCATAAAACAGCACATTGGCGACCGACTTGTAGTGATCCTCGCTCTCCAGCGAAGACAACAACATGCTCAGCACTCTGCCTGCCACGGCGCGCGGGTCGGGCAAACTATACGAATAACCGTCCGGCGCCGCGGAGCGGCTCGCCACATCGGCATGGAATGCATTCAGCCTTTTGGAAAAGGTCATCGAATCGTGCGTCAGCTCCGCCAGCAGGTTCAGGCAGGCCTCGGAGTGCAGGATAGGCGGTTCAGGGCTGCCGGGCCTGAACGTACCCGGGTTGGCGCCGCCGTTCGAGGAACGGGCATTGATGGCAACAGCCTGCTGCGCCGTTTCATACAGTTCTTCGGACAGCTTCGCGTGCTTTACGACCCTGAGCATGTCGTCGTTCAGGGCCTGTTCGGCTGCCCGCTCGTTGATTTTCTTGAACAGGGCAACCTGTTGCTTGAAATTCTCCTGCTCCACGACCACACCCGACACGTCGCGCAGATATTCGTAGCCGAAGACCGCAATGGCGGCGACGATGAAGCCGGTGCCAAGTTCAGCAAACAGCGCGGGAAATACGTGATAGATCCTCTCCTTGGTAAATTCTCCCAGGGCCATGAATGCCAGGCCTAATACGAAGCCCGGCACAGCGATTTTCCAGACCTCCTTCACGACCCGTCCAGTGACCGCTTTCATGCCTTGGTCTGGCGCCGTTTCCCTATCAATTTCCCTTGGCATGACTGTCTCCGACTGGCTAGCGTTTTTGCTGAAGCCTGACAGATTTCGCATGCAACACAATTTATATCAATGGTGCGTTTGCGCAGTATCAGAAGGCGACGCAAAAGTCTCGATCCGTCTGCTTGATGTCGGAACTTTAGCCGGCACCCCCTGATGTACTAGCGGCTGCAAGGAGACCATCGGCGTGAAGAGCCTGCCTCCAAGCGAAGCTAACCATTAGTACCTGGATTCATACAATTTGTAACAGCAGACCCATGTTGCATTTGGTTAACGATATATTTGCCACGTGGAAATAAAACGATAGCCTGAGACTACAGGCAGGTGCAGTACAAACCAATTCAGTGAGGAAACCGATGACAAAGAATAGCCGCAGGAAAATCGTACCCGTCCTGGTATTGCTGGGCCTGATTGGCGCCAGCTACCTGCACTTGACCGTGCTGGATGGGCAGAACCGTTACAGGTCAATCCAGGTCAGCAGCAAATGAGAAGATGAAAAGAAAAGGCAGTAAAAAAAACGTATCCATCCTTGTATTGCTGGCCTTGATTGGCGCCAGCTATGTGCATTTGCAGCAGAAGCAGGAAGAACGGCTGGACGCGAAAATGAAAGGCATGGCATTCGGCAAACTGTATGGCCGCATGATCAAACAGAGCGCCTGCGTGCCGGCCTTGCGGGTCAAGCATGCTCAATGCAAGGACAGTAACTGCGAATTGTCCGCGCAAGGCTACATCAGTGAATGCCTGCGTACGGCTGAGCCAGACAATTTTTGCGGCAGTGTTCCGGCGCCGCAGGACAGGGAGGCGGCGCTTGCCTGGGCTGACCGTACCTGCAATTCGCTCCGGATGGTCAACACCAAATGCACAAGCTATATCCAGAAGGCGGTGTCGGTGTGCTACGAGCAGAATATTGGAAACGCGCGCGGCACCGACGAGCACATGGCGGATGCGCAGTACGCCCGGCTATATGGTGTGTCTTCAGTCGAGAATGACCTGTTCGCGAATCGATAGAGGCGGCCGGCAGACCCGATAAAGCCAGCCCGGCAATTCCCTGATCCCGCACGCGCGCTGATACGCAAGCGCGCTGATACGCAAGCCATGCCGGAACAGGCGCGCGCCCCAATGGGCGGACCAATGCCGCTCGCCGCGTGACGCGGCAGCTTCGCCGATCGCGTGTACGCATCGCGCTAATATAGCTCGGCAGCCGCGGTTTTCTGCGCTTCCAGCCGCCGCGCCCATTTCTGCGCCAGCACCGCGCATACCATCAGCTGAATCTGGTGAAACAGCATCACCGGCAAAATGAGCATGCCCAGCGCCGACGGTGCGAACAGCACCTTGGCCATAGGCACGCCAGTGGCCAGGCTTTTCTTCGAGCCGCAAAAGACGATGGTGATCTCGTCTTCTTTCGAAAAACCCAGGCGGCGGCTGGTCCAGGTGGCCAGGCACAGCGCAATCGCCAGCATCAGGCAGCACAGGGCGATCAATCCAGCCAGCGTGGCGCCCGACACGTGCTGCCACAGGCCCTCGGTCACCGACTCGGAGAACGCGGTGTACACCACCAGCAGAATCGAGCCCTGGTCGACGTAGCGCAGCACCGGCTTGTGGCGGTCAATGAAGGCGCCGATCCAGGGCCGCAGCAGCTGGCCGGCGAGGAAGGGCAGCAGCAGCTGTACGACGATGGACCACACCTGGGCCCAGCCGAAGCCGGCGTCGCCCGCACCATGGACAATCAAGGCGCCCACCAGCAGCGGCGTGAGGAAGATGCCGAGGAAGTTCGAGGCCGAAGCGCTGCAGACGGCGGCGGCCACGTTCCCGCGCGCCATGGCGGTAAACGCGATCGAGGATTGCACGGTCGAGGGCAGCACGCACAGGAACAGGAGGCCGAGATACAGGTCGGGTGTGAGCAGGCCCAGCGCCAGCGGCTTGATGGCCAGGCCGAGCAGTGGGAACATCACGAAGGTCGAGGCCAGCACCAGCAGATGCAGGCGCCAGTGCATCAGGCCGGCGACGATGGCCTCGCGCGAGAGCTTGGCGCCGTGCAGGAAGAACAGCAGGCCGATGGCGACGGTGGTGATGTTGCCCAGGCCGGCGGCGACCTGGCCGCTGGCAGGCAGGAAGCTGGCCAGCAGCACCATGCCGAGCAGGGCGACCGTATAGGGTTCGATCGCGAGTTTATGGGCAGTGCTGGAGAGGAGGGTGGAGAGGCGTCCCATGCAGGTCTTTCGTGGTGCCCGCTGGTCGGGCCAAGCGGCTATTCTAGCCAGAAAGCGGGCGGCGCGTGCGCGGCCGCCCTCGGCGCGGCGCCTGTATTGACCGCAAAATAAGCGTTTTCGGGCTCCGCCAACCGGGCTATACTCCCCGCTTGTTTTTACTCATCCGGGGTCTCACCTTGTTCAAATCCATCGTCCTGCCGGTCGCCCTCCTTGGCGTCGCGGCCCACGCCGTCGCCGACGAAGGCCAGTGGCAACCGCACCAGCTGCCGCAGCTGAAATCCGAACTGAAACGCATCGGCATCACGATGCCGGCCGAGAAGCTGGCCGACCTGTCGAAGCATCCGATGAGC
>Ga0265780_10012267_pt1 | contig 10064 bp, 15 predicted proteins | sample P1T30metagenome_FD_192432 | JGI IMG/M metagenome (GOLD analysis project Ga0265780, IMG submission 192432) | Plant litter microbial communities from East Loma Ridge, Irvine, California - P1 T30 | ecosystem: Environmental > Terrestrial > Plant litter > Unclassified | place: USA: California... | reverse complement strand
AACCACCACCGATAAGACTCCCACGACCTGGCAGAGCGGGATGGCGTCGAGACGAGGCGATTCTTGGCGGCAAGTTGCCAATTGGGGAGACTCCACGGTTCTCCCCTTGATAGATGTTACATGTCCTGAAGGTTCCGAGATTTGGTTTTTGTCTTCCTGCTGCGCCGCCGCCCACGTCACAGCCGGATGCAACTGGGGAATGACAAAAGAGGTAAGTCAGCTTAGGTGACGTAAACTGCTCAACCGGGGACCATGCTTGGTGATTGTCTAGGCGAGAGATCGAAGCCAGCCTCGGTCACTCGGCATACTCAGCCTCAGGCGAGAGTCAGCCTGACCTTGCTTTTTGGGCTTTAAGATTCGAAATTCGAAATCCAGTGTGGTGCCGTACGAGAACCAGGATTGCGACGTAGTTCAGATCTTACCCCTGGCATACGCTGCGTTCGTGGATGATTCCATGATTACGTCGTGATGGTATAGGAACGGCGAAACTTGTACCTCATACTACCGATTTTATACAGTCTTACATACACATAAGCAACGGGACGATCGCACTCTCATCCTACTATCGTACCTCGAAACTACACTCGCAGCACGCGCTACCTTTGCCTTTCTTTGATTACTTCCGCCCGATACGGAATCGTGATAGCGATGCTTGAATTATAACCCAAACCTTACACGTACCGCGACTCGGCCCTTCCCCCACCCCTCCATACCCCACGAAAATCGCTCATCATCTACACCTACTCCCTATGCGAGACCTATCAACATCAATCAATTTCCTACGACCCGCAGTCCGCTTTACTGCTTCCAAAACGCGCTAATCATATCAAGTAATTGATAGGAGGAGAGAGGCAAAATAGAGATATTCTACAGTAAGTCAGAAACGCGCCCTGCGCCCTGTATATCGGGATGAGATTGCATCGTGTACATGGAGATCGTCGACGGAGAGGATGTCAGACAAGCATGAGGACATGAGCATGACGCGAGATGAGGAAAACATTGCATATATCGCGATGCACGTCCACCCATCAACTCCGATAAACACCCCACCTTGACGCCCTTATCATCTACCCACCGTCCAAGCTTACCCCTTAGTCTCCGGCCGGACCTCAGCACATCCTTTGACATCAATCGGATTGCTCGGCGCAACTTCAACGCCTCAAACAAGATAGCGATCAAAGCGTAGCAGAAATCATCGTTAAAGCACAAAGTGTTAAGGAACATCAACCCCGTCGGCCATATATCAACGTAAGTTTCGGTCTTCATATCTTACCCCTATCTCGTGATTCTGTGTGTGTGGCCAGGAGTGGCTTGGATGACGAGCTCTGTTCGCTCCTGTTCTCTTCTCGGGGTCTTGGCGCGCTGTGAAAGGGAAACGCGTTCGGGGGGTCTTGGAACAAAAGGAAACGCAAAGGAATTGGAATCAAGGCTTGATCGCTCAAGATGTTACTTCCATTTCGGAGCGGAACTGGACGGCCGAGAGTCTTGGGTTACGCCTTGTGTGTGTCTGAAAGGAGTGACGAGAATAGAGGGATTGCCGAAGGATTAGAGATGTGAATAACATAACCAAGCGGAGACACGTTGCCCGTGGTCAGAAATTGGTTATTGTGTCATCAAAGGAAGCTTCCTCTATCCCTGTCATGAACAAAAGGCTCAAACGTCTATTATTCGGAACCGTAGCTAACCAAGCCATCTCTTTCCCACATTCACCAACGCCCCCCTTTCCCCACTCTACCCCTAATCATAATACGGTCATCGATCGGTCATCACTGCTCAAACCTTGCCTTCGCCTAAATCGATGATCACACTTGTCAATCATCACGACGATCCATTCAATCTTGTTCCGAACGATATGATTTGACTTCACATCTTTCACACGACCTTTACGACCTTTGACGATACGATCTTCTCCTTTGTTCCTCCTTGACCCCTCCTGCAGATCAACCGGGGCCCTGGACAGAAAACGCATTCAAAGGTTCTTCCTTTGTCTCCCACAGCGCTTTACCTCGGTCGACAACTCTACCGTTGCCGACAAAACTTATAAGTCGAGGCCGCCCTTCGACTATTACGCCGCGCCCTCCCTTCTTCTCTTAGTCCACAAAACGAGTGGGGGAAACGACCATCTTCCGCGTGTACGGCTATACCGCACAAAAGTAGCTTCCCAACCGCTCCCTACTTGCCTTTGCAGTGTGCTTGGATATTCATAAGAAGGCAAGTCTTGCTCATACCTACCCGCTCCACAATTTCTTGACTCCTTCAGATCAGACTCTGACTTTCTTAGATCGCCAAAATGGACATGGGTATGGATGTCAACTGGTGCTTGACGTGCTCCAAGCGAACAGTGAGTGATCTCCCTGACTGGAAGGTTGAAGTTGACATCACAGCTCGACGCTCGAACCCCATACTGCTCAGAGGAATGTCGACAAGGAGATCTAAATAGCGCTACGCCCAATGCCCAGACTATCGCATCGACCACTCCCCTTTCAGCTTGCGTACAACTGCCTAAAAACCCTCGACGACTTACAGCTTCACGACCTGCCCTTGTACCTGTGGTCCCACCAGTCATAATTACACCCACCTCCGAGCGAGTCGTACGGGATCGACGAGCCTTCTCGTTCCCCGCAACCCAAGTTCTCGACTCATCATCCCCGAAATCTCGACGAGACAGCACTTTGCTTCCTGCATTTGCCCGAAGGCCCCAAGCTATTCACTATGCCACTACTACCAACACCACACCTGTCATTGCCGGTCTCAGGAAACCATCGCTCCGAGTACCAAGCGGCAATGGTGGTCTGTCCAAGTCGAGCGGAGCCACTACACCTCTCGCTCTCGATTCAGTCTTCTGCTCGACATCAGAGAGCAGTGACAACGAAGGAGTTGGTCTTGGTCTCAAGTCCAAGATGGGTACCGGATCAACTGCTCGACCTGGTACAAGTAGAGCTTCTCGCGCTGCTCGACCATCACTGCCTGCCGGATTCCACCGATCTTCAAAATCTCCAGCTACCCCTTCATTTACTCCGAAAAGCCCATCGTACCTCTCTTCGAAACAATATCAACGAAAAGTTTCACATTCACAATCACCCATCTCTTCTTCCGTCGCTGCCGTCATTGCATCGTCATCATCATCACGAAGTAGGGAAGATATTATGGCTTGGGCCCAAGCTGTCAAGTCTAGAGAAGGTGATGTTGAAGTAAATGAAGAGGAAGTCAGAGGCAGGGGTAGGGCCCGGACTCGAAGGCAAGACTCTGCGACCAACCAATCCACCATCGAGGAGGAACTATTAGCAACCACACCCAAAGGTCCACTCCAGTCAGTATTCGCCGGTTTGTCAACTGGTCGATTCGGACCGATCGTTAAAGCCTTGACTTCCGTCACCGGCACCGGTTCCGCTGTTCCTATATCTCCCTCTCCTCCCCCATCGAGCTCTGGTGGTCTGGGACTACATTCGGTGCCTGCTCCAGCTACCGTTTCGAAAGTGGACGTCACAACATCATCGTCAGGTTACGTCAATGACGATAACCTCCTTTTCTTCGGCGGTGCTACCCCTACGCTCTCAACCGTCTCGTTCTCGGAAGCGAACGAGCCGACTATCGCTACTGATAATGTCGATCACGATCATATCGACATGGTGACGGACGATCAGCAATCAGCATATTCATCCCTTTACAGGCGAGGATCGACTCAAGCTCGATTGCAACAACAGCAAGTCATCATGCCAAAGGTCAAAGAGGTACAGGCTACCCAGCGACCTGCGTCCGTGATTTGGAATTTGTCGCATTATATCCGCTCCTTTACACCTTTCGCGCTTCAGTCTGGCACACCTCAGACGTCCAAGACATCAACCGGCAAAAGTACACCCTCTACGTCTAATTCCACCCAGCAGTCACTCCCCATCCCTGCCGCCACGCCTGTTCCAGCTAGTCGAGCTGAGAGTCCCGCCCAATCGCCTCCGAAAGAACTAGTCCGATCAGTACCACTGGACATCATTATCCCTCAATCCGGTCCTCTCGGTGACGAGTTCAGAGAGCGACAAGAATACGCCGCTGCTGCTGCGCAAGCGGAACAAGTCCGAGGTCGTCGATCTAAATCAGGACGAGCATCTCGATCTCGGTCGAGGTCTAGAACTAGATCGAGATCAAGAGGTCGAAGTAGGGGTCGATCTATTGCTCCCAATGCCCACACTCGACAATGGTCCTACGACGCAGATGGATCCGGTACCGATGACGATGAGGCACCACAAGCTGAAGCAAGAGGTCAAACGCCTCAAGCCGAAGGTCGTGGTCGTACCTCCCAAGCCAAAGTGCTTGGACGAGATGATGGAGTTGCAGGCCTCGCTCCTCCTTCTCTTGCTAGTCAGAGTCGAAGTCGAGAGAGGAACGATGAACCACGACAAAGTCGATCTCGTGGACGACGGGCTGATAGCCCAGCGCGAGGTCGAGGTCGAGATAGGGGAGTCAGGGCATAGGCCACACAAGAATACTACTACACATACACGAATAGCACATTGTCCAAATACACGAAATTTCGGGACGACACTCATACATTCTTCGACATTATCATTCAACATCACTACCATTTATTGTACATCATCAAGTTGTGATTCAAAGCAGAAAGAAAAAGGGAGAACGAAAGAAGCAAATATCAAATTCAATAAAATCGCCATGTCACCCACTCTCGATTCATTTTCATACCTCATCGCAATCAGTGCATTCGCACCTCGACATGTCTGTACATGACTATCTACCACATCTTCATGTTTCTCTCGATTCATTGTTCTGAGATTGTGCCGTCGCAGTCGTGTTACCTATCCTACCATGTTACTTCAAATTAAAGTCAAATACATACTCGACTTGTAGTTGCATGTAACACCATGTCGTCATGATATACATTGTATCTGTCTCTCCGCTAATCTCTAGTACAAGTCTCCTATTCGAATGGAGCTACATTTCCCCAAGCATGCTCTTTAATCCACTCCATACCCTTCTCTTCATACTCCGCTTTGGTCATTCTTGCCTCCTTGGCCTCCTCTGTGCTACTCCACTCTGCCATACCCCTCCAAGCCTCGAGCCTGGGATCACCTCCATCGAGCGACGAAACGATTTTCATCGGAGCCCGAAAAGGTAAGAGCGGTGTAAGCTCGTTACGGAGTCGCGGTAATAGATTAGGGAACATCGATGATCCGCCTGTAACAAAGATACACTGGACCATCAGCATGATCCATCAAGACATTACACAGAACATACCTGCATCATTCTCCGCCTTATGTCCTCGTCATAACCATTCATGATCCATCCAGCCAATTCTCCAATCCCAGCATAATCTTGTCCAAACATATCAGGCTGGAAGAATGCTTCGGGTACTCGAATCCTCTCGACATTGAGGTGTAGCTGATGGTTCATCCTCATATCTTCTGGGTTGAACTTGCCCTCTTGCCCTCCACGGACGAAGGCGTTGATGAGAGCGTTCTTTGCGTGTGCACGACCCTCAAACGTCTCATCTTCGCCGAACTTTGGGTCGTACTGTAGCAGCTGGCCTTCGATGGTCTGGAGTAAAGTCTGGTCGTCTTCCTCTGCATCAGAGTCTTCCTCACCGCCCTGACTGTCAGACTTGCTAAGCTATGACGTAGGCGATGACTTACGACTTCGCGATAAACTGCCCAGTCCGAGTCATCTCGCCCGAAACCATCATCCTTTTCTCCACCCTTCTTGCGCTTTTTTGCGGGTCCAACAGCATCCTCCGCCGCTAAGGTAGCAATGGTCTTCATACGGCTCTGTGCCGCTGCTGACTTCCTGTCTCCAAGTTGAGCCTTTCTCTTCTTTCGCTGTTGTATGCGGGCGATCACATCCTGTATATCAGCAATATCCGATCAAGATCTACAATAGACGTACTTCTTGCTCAGACCTCATCTTTGCAGACCAGCCAACTGGGTCAGTATCCCTGAACTCTTCCTCTTGCCTCTTGACCTCGTCCAGTCTATCCTTCTCTTTTCTCTTCTCCTCCCGTGCTCGAACCCTGGCCTCCCACCCAGCCTTCATGAGCCTTTGTCTGCGTTTCTCCTTGATCTCATCTTCGTTCAACTCAGCGTCAGGTCGATCCACCATCGGGAAGACCGGATCTTCCTCTGGTTCGGCTTCCTCGCCTAGATCCTTCTTCTCTTTACGCTTGATGTCGGACTCTGTCTTCTTGATCCATGACTCGAGTTCGGATTCTGTGTCGAAAGGTGTATCCCTGACCAGGCGCGAGATGAAATCGGCTTTCTTCATACCACCTCGTTCGGACAGTAGGATCTTGTACTCTTCCAGTTCGACCATCTTGGCAGCGAGCTAGAGTCAATTTCGTGGATTGCTAGACGACTCACTTTTTCCGCCCTCGCCTTGGCTTGCATGTCTTGTAGTCTTTTACCGTTCTGTATCCGCTTTGCGGCAGCTGCGGTGACTTCTGCCTCTGATTTTTCGACCACGACCTTGAGTTATCAGCTCCATGAGGTGGAACTGAATCTGCACAACTCACAGCCTCGGTATATGGGAATTGGACGACAGTCGTACTAGCAGCCATTGCCGCTGGGTCTCCCAGAGTTTTGATCTCCTCCTCGTAGTCGGATGCGAAATAGCATGTCTCGTGCACCATGAACTGCAGGATCAGCTTGATTCGTCGATATCTCCGGAGATAGCTCACAGTGGCTTGAGAAGGGGTGACTTTTAGTGGGAAGCTTGGATACTTCAGCTGCGCCAGTCTCAACATCAGCTCAGATGCTTGAGCTCCTCCGAAAGGTATTCTACGATGTTAGCTGTTAAACTATTATAGGATCACCTAGCTTACCGTTTCGATCTGCTCAAGATCCCTCGGCCCCCGACAATAGGGATAACAGTGGTTGCATTATTTCCCATACTGATCGCTAGACCATCGGGACGCTTCTGGCGAGAGAATGCGAAAAGTGAATCGACACCATACGTAACCGAGGGAGCACCGTACATCTCGAATAGCATTTCGGACGTCACTACATGGGTCAGCTGGAATTTATGCGGCAATTGGCTGAGCTCACTAGCTCTTGTATATAGCGGATTGGCAAGCTTCTCCGTCATGACGACCGGATGGTGTATTCTATCGGTGTCTATGCCCAAGTTCATGAACGTATAGTCGAGCGCGTTTTCCTATTCGTCGTCAGCTGTTATCCTCGACAGCGTGGTCACGAAGCCTACCAGTATATCCGCTTGAATCAATAGATCACCATCAAACATGGATCTTTGACTCGACCTGGACATAGCGTCCACATCCCCATCCTTCCCAAAGAGTATATACTGCCTGCCAAACTTCTTCTCTTTGTACCGGGAGACCATGTTAGGTCGATCTATGTATGGCTCGGACATGCTTGAAAATCCAGCTCGCCATGTTGAAGAGCCTGTATTCATCAGTCAATTGCCCTCAAGCGGTATGGACAACATACCAGCATCAATGCAGATTGCGGGGTCGTGACTTGGCAGAGAACGATAGTTAAACGGCTCTTGCCGCGTGACGTCGGTGTAGTCTGGTTCGATGATCTGAACCGTTCTCCTTTTGGAGGTAGAGGCGAACGCAGGCTCGTCTACCTGCATGGTAACGGTTCTGGCTATGTAAGGTGTAGTACAACGGAAAAGAGAGCCGGAATGAGTCTTGACCCATCATATCCAATGGTCGACTGAACCGTGCCTGAGGTCAATCAATGTTGCTGCAATCTACAGCCAATTCACTCATTCATCCTCCCTCCGTACAGCTGTATCAGCGGAGCAGAAACTACGGCGGCTCACCGGTACTGGCAGATCATATCGCATATCGACCATTCCTGACCGATCGGTTCAATGACCATCAGGGCATGAATGTCGCAAGATGCAGAGGTCTAGCTGCCTTCACCACTTCACACAGTGTCATTCGAGTACCTGGCTGGGTACCGGTTCGTGCCATTACTAGCTCGAACATCTCTTTGAAGACCAAGAAAAAGACGGAAAGTATAGACTTTGATGCCTTGCCCAAATCAAAGCTCGACCCCGTTGGACAACCAGTCAAGCCCCTGGACGATTGGAGGGAGTACAAGAAGGACCACCAGGCTCCCTCGGCGGACGTCGCCGAGGATGAGGAGAGGCTGTACAAGGACGCTATTGCTGCTGGAGATGTACCGGACACCGCCCTGTCCAAGCAGGTATATCTGAATTGGAAGAGATTTCCAGACTGTATCGTACTTACAAGAGTGGGCAAATTCTACGAAGCAAGTCCCACATGCTGCCCGCAATATTCATTGCTGATGTCTAGTCCTACTTTGCGCCTGCTATCCGCTTGTCGACTCTACTCAACCTCAAGTTAGCCAATCGAAAGTACTCTGGCGGAACCTGGCCGTTCTCAGGATTCCCGACTACCCATCTTGACAAGTACCTCAAGATCTTGGTGCAGGACCTCGGACAGACAGTAGTATTGGTCGAAGAGGTTTCACAAGACGGCGACGCCGCTCCTTCTGAGCTGAAACTGCGGAAAGTCGGAAGAGTCGTCACACCCGGAACACTTCTCGATGAGAGCTGGCTCAACGGCAGCGAAAGTCGATATCTGCTTGCGCTCGCCGCCGGCAGCACGAATCCGACCGATGAAGGGTCCAACAGACTACCCATATCTCTGGCATATACCGATGCTTCAACGGGCGAATTTTTCACGAAGGATTCGGATATGAGTCAGATCGAGGACGAATTGGCGAGAATCGCACCCCGGGAGGTCGTGCTGGATTGTTCTCTGAAGCAGCGATGGGAGACTGGAAATGGAGGCCGGATCGGTGATCCAGATGATCTGCTAGATCTCCTTCGCGTACTGGGAGTCCATGTTTCTTTTACCGACCCAGTGGCTTCCTCGCTGCTTGACGGCCTTTCTCCGCTTCCAACCACCTCGGTTACCGGTGGTTCGAGCCTTGAGAGCAAGGCTATCACGCTCCTCCGTCATCATCTGCAATACGCTCTACGAGAGTCGATGCCGTCACTGCCGAACGAACCTCAACGACAGCTCGCTTCGTCCCATATGCAAATCGATGCCGCGACGCTTGCTGCTTTGGAGATTCGACATGCTATCCGTCCGGGTGGTCTCGTGGAGCTACCCGGGTTTGGCCGCAGTTCGACTCTTCTCTCCGCTAGAGGGACCTTACTATCGGTCATTTCGCAGACAATTACCGCCCCTGGACATCGGCTTTTGATCCGCACTCTCACTTCTCCATCAACCGATATCGGCAGTATCAACTCCCGTTTATCGCTTGTTGAGGCTTTCGTGAAGCGTCGTGACCTACGTGACGATCTCCGGCAATCGTTGAAGGACATTGGAGATATTATGAGGGTGGTACAGCGCTTCAAAAGCCAGCGAGGGTCGGCACGAGATATTTGGGATACCGCGACGTGGATCAGGGGAGTCGATCGGCTGCTCAATCGCCTGAAGATGGACCTAGAAGATACCGAAGCGCCGTCCAATCTTTCCGGCGAAGGTAGGGATCGGTTGCTCGTTCTCGTTCAGCAGTTCAAGCACTTGACAGCCTGTGCAGGGAAGATCGAAGCGTCTGTGGATGAGAGTAGCCTCTTACGGGGACTGGACTTGGAAGGAGAGGACGACGACCCTGATGGCGTCGAGGCAGCCGGAGATGCACTGGTAGCGTCGCCGAACAGCAAAAAAGATCGCGAGACGAAACGGGAGAGTCAAGAACGCGAAAGAGAAGAGAGAGAGCAAGCGCTGTGGTGGATACGTCCAGGGTGAGACGATCGCATCCCGATTGATCATTGCTGACGCATTAGATTTTCGCATGAGATGCAGGAGATCCACGATGCGATGGAGCAGATCCGGCGAAAAAAAGAGCAGATGCAGGAAATCTTGCGGAAACGATATGGTACGCATGTCATTAATATCCAATTGGCGCTCATTTGATCATTCCAGATACACAATCAATGATCCTGACCAAAGGAGCGCGGCACGGCTATCACATTCTCGTCAGCAAGAAAGCCGACTTTGCCAAGCTGGACAAGTCTCGGAAATTCCAGAGCATTTCCGAGGCGAAGAGCTCAAAGATGTA
>Ga0265780_10012266_pt1 | contig 10064 bp, 9 predicted proteins | sample P1T30metagenome_FD_192432 | JGI IMG/M metagenome (GOLD analysis project Ga0265780, IMG submission 192432) | Plant litter microbial communities from East Loma Ridge, Irvine, California - P1 T30 | ecosystem: Environmental > Terrestrial > Plant litter > Unclassified | place: USA: California... | reverse complement strand
CCAGCACAGCCGCCATCGACAAAGAGCTGCCTCTCACACTGTTCGGCCCACTATTATTCTACTCCCTCGGCAGTGACCTCGACGCCACCGAATTCCAGAACCTAGTCGGCAAACTCCGCTGGCGAGATAACGCGCGTCTGCACATCATTGGCCCTACTCAAGACTTCAAGCTCCCGACCGTACAGTCCGTTCTGGCAAACTGCCTTGGGGACATGCGCATATGCCATCAACCAGACTTCGCAGAGTATCCACTACCGGCTTATGCGCTGGACTCGGACAACCGGGCGCTCCTCAACCTGCCAATTGGCATGCTGATCGGGATCGCGCCGGTCGTCATCAAGAGCAACCGCCCAGGTCTGCCCTGGCGCGGTCGCATGATCCGCGACACCGACGGCACGATGCTACCTCCCGAGATGAATCGTCTGTTAGCAATTATACATCCTCGTATGTACAGCGTCCGCCCAGGAAGCTTGATCATTGCGAGAAAGGACAGAAGGCCATTGCTCAAGGTGCACGTGATGGCACTCCGCCGGTATTGTCAAACAATACATGATAGCACTCCGTTGCCGACGGTGCGGGAGTCCGAGGCGAGCAAATTTGAGTATGATGAATGTTTCAGGAAGCGATGGGAGCTATTACAGGCCAAGGCTACGCCCGAGGGCTTCCGCGCGAAGTGGGAAGAGTGGAAGGAGGAGGCAAAGGACAATTGCAAAGGTGGCTTCATGGACGTCCTGTCCCCTTACGACATGTAAGGAGCGATCGATGGTGTGACTCGGGTGTATTACTAAAATCTAGAGACAATTTTCATAGCACATCACGCGCAGCTAGGCGACTGCAGCTGCAAATTATCATTAATATAACGTATCTCACAGGCGAGTTGGCCACACGGGCGAGTCGGCCACCTAATTTTACTAAGGAAAATCAATAATCTAAGGCTTAATAACTCTAGATCTAACTTATTACTTTTGTATTTACTAGGTAGAAGGATTTGCCTATTTAGGTCTAATCTAGTTCTGTTATACCCCTACTTATGTTCTTATAAAACCTCTAAAATAATAATTACTTTATTGCAATAATAAAGTGCCTGAAATTAGTGCTACTAGAGACTATCAGAGAGCACTCGCCTCGATTTCAGTGTGACGACTAAGCTACGTCTCAGAGACTACTCGACAGAACCGTCAACACGTTCGGAATGCGGCATACTAAAATCAACACGACTCCAATGGATACACATCATCCATAACGGACACAGGCATGACTTTGCTCCCAATCGCGTCTCCAAACTCAAGGATTGAACCATTATGTCCTGAGTAATTAGGCCATGCCAGGCCGGTATGATCAATTGGCGGCACCGAAGAGTTGGCTGCGAATGAGACCCATAAGCTTTGCATCGCATAGCTAGTTTGCCACTCAAGTTCGGTGGACTGGCCGCGGACGATGTTGTGGGTGCCAAAAACTACAGGCAATTCCGCTGAGTTCAAGGTCAGCTCCCCGAGTCAGAATCAGTAAGAAAGGATTCGGGACGTACAGCTATGCATTGCTCCGAGCCAGTATCGAGGCGTTATATTAGAGAAGTTGCCGTTGAAAAGATAGCGGTACGTTATGAGATTGTGTGCTGCTCGGCTACTAGAAGTAACATGTCAACCCTGATAGAAGGATGTTGGAGCTGGCTCACTTTGCTTCTGCATCGACGCCACAAACGAAGCCGGCAGACCTTGCCCTTGTTGTCGCCGGGTCTGGACCAACAGTCTGATTCAGAGCGAATGGAGCAAATGCCGCACCTTCATTCTTGTTCACTCCCGTTATCAGAGGCTAGAAGCATGTCAATTTCAGCCAGTCTTAATGCGTGACTACGACTTACAATCTTCGCGACACGGCCCGCAGCAAGTCGTTGCGTGTTGTTGGCAAAAGCAGTCACGTTGTCCGCCACCATGCCTCCGATGTTTCCAGATTCACCACCACCGTTTCCGAGGACATACTTCTGGATGGCGAGCGCGTCAAGCTTCTGCATACAAGCGAGCTCATCCGCCGCTGAGAGATCGCCACAACCCAACCCGGCTGCCATCCTAGAGAAGCTTGTTGTATCCACCCCGAGGTTTCGAGGTGCGGTACCTGAGGCTGCTACGAGTCCTTGCACGATAGGATCGTCAGGATTGGCATATGAGTAAGTATCCACAGCATTGGCGCCAGCTGATTGACCCCACAAGATCATGCGGTCTTGATCGCCACTGATTGGTCGTTCAGCTCTCTATTAAATGGTAGGACTGGTGCAGACTTACCCAAAACCTGCGATATTATCCCGTACCCATTCGACCACAAGCCGAATGTCAGTGAGTCCTGGGTTGCCTATGGCGCCTGCGGCAGCGGGGAAGCCGAACACATTGACGCGGTAACTACCAACATCAGTCACGGCAAGATACACCGAGCGGATTCAATCCTACTTGAAAGTTACCACAATATGCGATTGCGTCCTCTCAATCCACCGGTCAGGTACTTGGTATGGCGCATGCCCACCACCCTCTTGAAAACCACCTCCAACCACCCAGACGATGACAGGCACCTTGTCACCTCTCAGCCCCGGAGTACGCGGAGCCCAGATGTTTAAGAACAAGCAATCCTCCGATTGAGGTTCTGTGTTCTGGAACTCTGGTAGAAGTGTCCAGAAGACGCCAGAAGAAGTGTCGCTGTTCTGGATGCAAATGGGCCTGTAGCTCGTCGCATTGTGGGGTCCGTTACCATGGTAGGGCGCTTTCACAGCAGCACGGAAGCGTAGATCTTTAGTCGGAGGGTTTCCAAAAGGGATGCCGTGCCATTGATGCACATAGGGCAGTGACTCGTTGACGAAGCCTGTGTAAGCGCCGCTGGTGGTGTTGACGGTGAGGAGGGACGTTGATCTGGTATTGATATCAGGATTTCTTTGCGCAATTGCGCTGCCTAGTAAGGCAGAGAGTAGATTTTCACGCATGGATGTGTTCTTGTAAGAGGTCTAAGTTATGCTTGAGTGAGGGTGTGATCTAGCATTACGAGGCGCAATGCTTATATCGCATAAGAAAACACCTACGTAAGTAGAGGTGCTATCGACCACCGGTTAAATTCTCAAGTAACAAATGACGTTCATCGACGTTGAAAGAACGCTAGACGTGAGGGCAGGATGGTGTTTGGTGTGGGGAAAATGTGGGGAACCTATCTCGAAAGACGATGTGCTGGGTAGAGCATCATCAGCCGCGGTTATACAGCGCCACGTCGGTCGACTTCCTGGGTAGACATTCAGCAATTGGAGGCTCAATGACTTTTCGGATGAGTCGTCAAGAGGCATTAAAACCTGGCGAGAGGGGTTGCGCCGCAAGGACGGAATTGATTCATTCGGTTCTTGCTCAATCCTGGAGACCTTCGGCATCTTGCCGTTCTCTTTCCTTCTTCTCTGCACTCCTTCTCTTTGTCTCTTCACGGTCCTGTCTCCATCTCATGCCATCTCGCATGACCCAGAATGGGACGATGATCAAGATCACATAGACCAGAGCCATAAATGTGAATGCCCATCCAGGGTTCATGGCGTTACACATTGGAATGATTGCGGCGGAACCTCCAGCGCTCATCAAGCAACGCGCGAAGTTTACCGCTGCTGTAGCAGCTGCGGGCTGGTCGCGGTGTAAGTCGATAAGAAGTCCGTTAGAAAGGCTATACGCCGAACTAACACCAAGACCAATGATGAACAGGGCGATCTCGGGACCTGCGATGTGCGTCTGATACTTGACGGTCCAACCAAACATGACAAGTCCAAGAACCCCCATGATGTGCCCAGGTATCACTATCTCGAATCGTACCCGCTCGATTGGGAAATTGCTGAGGTCTTGCTGCTTGCCTTTGGTAATCGTCATTCCCACCTTCTTCGCGTGTCGCCGAAAGTTCCAGTCCACCACGTAGCCCATCGATATTGATGAGATGAGCGAGCCCATGCCGTTGGCGATGAAGCAGAGTCCGAGGTGCAGCTCATTCAAATTGTATGCCTGGCGGAACAGAACGGGGACGCCGCTGACTGTTGTCATCATGCCCGTGAAAAAGAGACCATTGTAAAAGAGAATGATGCCGGATTCCTTTTCCGCCACAATCTTGAGCGTAGTAAGTGGATTTGGGAAAGCGATCTTCTGCCTCGCGGGCTTCGTTTCTTTCCTGCCGATGTCATCTAGAGACTGTCCGGCAAGTTTGCGATGCTGCCACCAGCTCAAGACAGATTGATTCACACCCCTTGCTGGGATCGAGCCGTTGCCAACCACCTTCCTACATGTCTCGGGGAAGAATAACCCAAACAGGACGAGCAGGATTCCGGAGTAGATGGCCAAGAACCAAAATGTTGATCGCCATCCAAGGTATTGCGAAAGGATCCCCCCAATGGTGGGACCGAAAGCTGGTCCGACTAAAATTCCTGCGCCCGCATATCCCATGTACTTGCCTCGATCAGCTGAGGTTGAGATGTCGGCGACAACTGCGTAGGTCAACGCAATGGCCGCTGTTCCCCCTACGGCCTGGACCATACGCAGAATCAGAAGAGCCACGTAGTTTGTTTGCAGGGCCAGACCGATGTTAGCAACGATGAAGATGACATAGCATATGATGAACGTCAGTCTGCGCCCGCTGTTGTCAGACAGTGTTCCTAGAAAAGCTGGAGCGATAGCTTGAGCAATCTAAAGACATTAGCAATTGTACAACAAATGATAGGCTGTCTTACCATGTAGGTCGTTATGGAAAGATTGGTTTGTGTGGGAGTGATGTTCAAGACGTCGGATAGAACGTTCACAGTCGGGAGAAAAAGAGTTGCACCGAAAGGTGATATCAGAGCAGCGACAGAAACCAAGGAGATGATCCATAATCGTGCGCCGCGTCCCCAGATCGTGTACGGTGGCCCAGAGATTTGTCTTTCTAGGCCTTCGGGCACGCTGTTCTTTTCCACGTCAACCACATTTGAAGATTCTACGGGTCCAACAGCGTCCTTGAGGGAAGTTTCGGAACCATGTTCTGTCGTGCCCATCGATGAGGCTGTGAGTATGAGATATGGTTACCAAGGGGTGGTATGATGCGCTTCGAAATGCGTGGATGTTGGGGACGATCGATGCAGGCCGATCAAGTTAACAGTGTGGCGAACATGGGGTATCGAGACTCTTTAACACGGCTCGTGGCCTGTCGCACATTGAACTAGTGCCGGAAGGTGGAGACATTGCGCATTGCGCTGCAGCGGTTGCGACTTCTGTCCGCTATCAATTCGTTGCCCATGTTTGCACGACAGCAGCGAACGACATCGGCGTCATTGCACTTGAACGCAAGTCAAGTCCACATAAGCAAGCGAGTTAGGACTAAGGATCGGAGTTGCTATCATTGTAAGAAGAAGGTGAGGTGCTGTCCGGCAATACTCTCGCGGTTGAGATAAGCCTATTCCCGAAACAGAACTAGACGCGACTATTCGGTTCAGAGATTGCCGAGACGAATCTTCGACTTCATTATATACACAGGTGCTGGCATTCAGTGAATTGACCTTCAGTACACACTGAATGCTAAAGCTAGGATGTACGACAAGAACCTCAAACAGCTAATGCAGATATTGTACAGTCAACCGTGATCCCGATGAAAGAGCCGAACGCCAGTCTCGTACCTATAACTTCCTCTCCATCTTGCAAGGCACAGCGACCTTTCGCCCACATCAAGTCCCCCAAAGGACTTCAACCTTGACCAACAAGTACAACGCCACAGCTCCAACCAACGGCACGATCTAGCAGCAGTCATACGTGAAGGCCGCAAAGCTTTTACTGTCAATCTTGAAGACAATCCTCCTTGCGCCAGAGTTACAATCGGCGTCGGAATAGACTGTAACTGCGGAGGCGTTAGTCGTCACCACCAAGGTAGGTCGTTTTCAACTCACAGCAATAGCGACTATTCTCCGACAACGCCCCAACAGCCTTGCCGGAAGCGCTAGCGCACCCACCGGAGCAGTTAGCTGGTTCTGTATATGGCCCGAAAGTCCGACACTGGGCGTCAAGCACACTCCTGCCAAGCGCGTTTTGCATATGGTGATGGATCCGAGAGCGGCGACTTGCGTGGTGCAGAGGGCTAGGATGGAGGCGAGGGGGGCGAGATGCATGGCGGAGTAAGGTATTGTTGAATGGGGGTGGTTGTTGTTGTAGTGAAGTTGAAAGGTTGGTTGTAGTGCTTTGGTTGGAGTAAGTCAGCAAAAGACTGTCTGGAGGAAGAAAGTATCGAAGAAAGTGCGGCCCCTTTATGCATTGAAGACGGTTGGCTGTTCCTAGGTATTGTTGCACGCTCCCGATGTTGCTCCATTGTCCCATTGCTGACATTAGGGTTCAGCTCTGTAGGTAGGCTTATCAGCTCACATCATGCACAAAAGAGAATATTCTCAAGACGGATACACCGCGAAGGAGAACTGTTCCTCCGTCGCAAGTCGCAAGTCGGAAGTCAGCATACCCACTAGCGTGATTGAAGCATAAAGTCGCTCCACTGCTTACTATTATCCGCAGTTGTATGACTGAAGGGAAAAACGTAATTCTAACCCTTCCGGACCGCCCCACAAAATACCTTTGATGAGCGTATGCGGTGTCAGCGTCGGGCTCAAAAATATTCCTGCTAGTCAGTATGTCTAAAGCCTCCCTCACGAGCAAGTCCGCGATTACTTCCAGATTCTGCGCAGCCTCCGATCCTTTCAATCCTTGACATTTTCGCGCGTGACTGACACCGTGCAGGGTCCCCAAACCTACTCAATCTCATCATCATCCCCATGGAAGAACCTAATCACAGCCTTCGCAACCACTTCTCCATCATGCATCCAATCTGCCCGCTCACTAGCCTCATCCGCTGCCTCCTCCGTCAAGCTTCCAGCCTTGACCCTCATCTCCAGCTGCCTTCTCACCATCTTCTCATTAAACTCCATGTGTCCTTGGGTAGTGAACAAGCGTTTCTGGATGTACACGCCCTGGACACCCGTATGATCGCTTGTACCCCAGACATGTACCTTCGTACCCTTTGGCAACAGATCGGTTGTGTTTACTGATGGCGGGTATACGACGTGGTCGAGGTGCATCTGGTGCAGGTGGATGCGGTCGTCGGATTTTGGGAGGTTAAAGAGGGCGCGACCGATGTCTGAGACTAGGACGGGGGAGTGTGAGAGCTCCCATTCGCCATTGGCTTCTGGTGCGACTTTCGAGCCTAAAGTTCGACATAGGATTTGATGACCGAAGCAGATGCCCGTAAAGCGAATGTCGGGGCGGTGGATCCAGAGATCTGTCGTTCTGATCAGCATGTAATTTCGCTTCTAACAGGTAGGATAGCGTACGTCGGATCAAGTCCATGAGTTCGTGTATCCATGGGTCATCGCCATGTGCGTCCCACTCGCTACCTGTGATAATTATTGCGTGTATATCATCGGTGATCTCCTCCTTATTGGGTATGCTCCCTCCTTCAGGTTTGACAATGTACTGCATCGCAGTTTCAATCGCAAGTTTTGGCTTATGAGCCTCACCAGCCTTGGCTAAAAGCTCATTGAGGATCTCGCCAAATGATCCCTTCTCCTCCTGCGTGTCTGGGTGCGGCTCGTCGGTCTCTAAGACAAGCATCCGGACCTTGTCAGGGTGTTTTGAAGTAATCATGCGGCTTGCTGCTATTGGTGGTACCATTGTTGCTGGTGTGGTGTGGAATCGTGTACTGGATGAGCAGGAGAATGATCGCCTCGACAACAAGAAGGTACGAAAGCTAGACTGTGGTGACGTCTGTCTAACGGTCTGAGATATGACGCGCGTTGGCTTGAACATTTTCAGATGTGGCTGCACGATATCCAGGGCAAGGAACAACTTGGCGAAGGCTTCCTGCAGCCCAAGGGAGCCGCATCTTGTGCCACTGGGCCTTCATGTTGGTGATCTGTCGATGACGGTGGATGCGTGAACTGTTGATGCGAAGTCGACATTATATTGGATCTAATAACGTAATAGTCGAGCTTGGAAAGCTTAATTGCATTCCGAATTCCGACCGTTCGGAACTGCGGCTGCTGATGGCCACATAAACCTTGCACGTGTAACCAATTACTCTACACCCTTGCCTTTCATCTTAAGATCCTCAGGGTTGTGCTCGGCCTCTGGCTTCTTACCTTCTGAGGTCTGGCCTGTCAGTGCTTCAGTGAAAACCTTCCGTAGCCTTTCGATCGCCTCTTCACCAATCTGGTAGTGAACGACGAATCTGCCGCCACGAACTCTGACGCCGTACTTGTCCGAAAGCTCGATGAAGTGGTTCATGTCGATGTCGTGTGCTTCGAGGTCGAGCCAGACCATGTTGGTATCGACCGGATACTCCAGCTTACCTCCAAGGTCGGTCCAAATCTTCTGGATGCTCTTCGCGTTTTCGTGCGACTTGGTGAGCTTGCCGCCGAGGAAAGTCTCTTCAACTGCGACACGGGCAGGCGCAGCTACTACACCAGCCTGTCGTAGACCACCACCCATGGACTTGCGAATCCAGCGGCTGCGCTTGATGAACGTCTTGGTGCCAATAATGATGCTGCCTATTGGTGCTCCAAGACCCTTGCTGAAGCAGAGACTCACGCTGTCGAACTCAGCGCAGAACTCCTTTAGAGTGCCAGCACCAGATGCTACAGCTTCCCACAAGCGTGCTCCGTCCAGGTGCATAATTATGCCATTCTCGCGCGCCCATGTTGAAATACGGCGGACCTCAGTCAGAGGCATAGTCGCACCATTGAGTGTGTTCTCGAGGGAGATGACACGCGTAGGACAGGCGTGGACGTCGTCGGAGATGACAGCATACTTTTGCACCTCCTCCAGAGTGATGTAGGTGCCATTTTTCGCGTCGATTGGCTGCATCATGGCCTGGCTGAATGTCGCAACACCACCCGCTTCATAGTTGGTAATATGCCCGCGTCGGTCGCATAGCACTGCCTGAGGGGGAGCAGTCAGGTGCGATCGCAGGGCAACCTGGTTACCCATAGTACCGGACAGCACCAATAAGGCATCTTCCTTGCCCGTCAAATCGGCAATGAAGCGTTCAAGGGACAACGTGGTGGGATCTTCCATGGTGACATCGTCGAGGAGCGTGCACTGCTGGATGGACTTCAGCATCGACATGGTCGGCGTGGTGTGTACGTCGGATCGAAAATCGAAAGCAGCTGGATTCTCTTCAGAGCCCCAGGCCGTGGCGACTGTGTCACCGTTGCTGGTGCCATTGCTCACAACACCATTTTGCTGAGGGCTCTTACTGCTATTGGCAGTGTATGCAGCGAATTCTGACATGGCGAAGAGGGCGGGCGACGCGTGGTGTGGTCGCGATGGCGGGGTGGTGGGGGAGGTGATGAGGGCGGTTCTGAGTGCGCGTCGAGGTGGTACTGGAGGATTATGAGAGATCAATTGCGTCGCAGATGAACAAAACCCCTACTCGAGCGTCGTGCAAGCGCATATAACCGTGGTGGCGGCATTGTGAAGGATCGTGAATCAACTGTAGGGCGCGTCCATTGTTCGAACTCCGAGGGTATGCGACGCGATCCACGAAGGCGCTAGTCAGTCATAGGAAGGTGTGACGTTAATCGCGTCTTTTTTTCCATCCCACATCATTCAGACTCATTATGATTCATCGGGGTGGTTCAGTCTTCACGATTTTCTCGTTGTGATATTGGTCTTGTAATCTTTTCGATGTTGCGCGCCATGAACTAGTATGTTCGGTCGTCATTACCATATGCCGTGGCACCCTTACCTCCTACATCTCTATCTACTTTTGCAATGCTGAGCAAGGTGCAGTACGTTGCTGCGTAAGAGGGAACACGATCAGGGCATTTTGAGTGGAGAGCACATCTGCTATCAAATGAAAGTAATAAATCAGCGCACTGCAATCTGAGGGCCTGGGACAATCTCGCCGAACTTTCCACGTTGCAACCACAGGTAATTGGACCACTTATGGACCACACGAGCTGCTACTTCTTCGAGAAGAAGATGCAGTTATCTCGGCCTGCTGAAATTGATAATTTAGGCAGATTTCTCATTGCCAGTGTGTACGCCGAGCTTTCGTAG
>Ga0265780_10012265_pt1 | contig 10065 bp, 10 predicted proteins | sample P1T30metagenome_FD_192432 | JGI IMG/M metagenome (GOLD analysis project Ga0265780, IMG submission 192432) | Plant litter microbial communities from East Loma Ridge, Irvine, California - P1 T30 | ecosystem: Environmental > Terrestrial > Plant litter > Unclassified | place: USA: California... | reverse complement strand
GCTGCCCCGCTGATGACCTGCCACCATTGCTCCGCAGCCTGGGGTGTGTGTGCTTTGAACGCGAATTCGTGTGTCATGGAGAACGCACCGCCGATCTTCCCCTTGGACACATCCTTGCCCTTGACATTAAACTTCTGTCCATTCACCGCACCAATCATACAATCCGGAATATAGAGCGACAGTTCGGGGACTGGGTCCTTAGCAAAGTCGTCGTCTGTCTTGAACTCGTGCAGGAACTTGGAGGGCGTTACGACGTAGTAGTTTGTGTCGTAGGAGCGCATGATCTTGCCCTTCTTTTCGAGCGAGCCCGAGATGAGGGGTTGAGTAGCGCGGTGGTTTTGGTTGGGGAAGCTGATGTCGGAGAGGGTGCGGGCGGGGGCGGCGGGGTCGATCAGCACGGTGTTGTTGCGCTGGATGAAGCCGTTCCACTCGAAGTCTTGGGGGATGCGCTGCGATGTGCCGACCATGTCGCCGTATGCGGCTTTGGTGTGCTCGGCTTGGGTGTTGACGACTTGCAGGAACTGGCCCATGCCGGACTGGATGGTCTGGATGATGTGGGCCTCGAACTGGGCGAACGAGTTCTGCACGCTGATCAAGTCCTGGCGGTTGTTGTTCTCCTCCTGGACTTGCTTGTGGAGGCGGTGGTTGACGCCGCGCTGGAGGATGTAGGGGTCGTCGGTGGCCTTCATGTTGCCGCTGTGCGAGTCGAAGACTGCCGTGTGCTGGCCGAGGAGCTCAATCTGCTTCTGGGTGTGCAGGCGAGCCTTGTCGACAGCCTTACTGCCCTTGCCAGCTCCCTTGGTGAGCTCCTTGCTCTTGTTCTTGATCTCGGTGTGCAGGCGGTCGAAGATGGGGAGGACGGCGCCCTTGAGCTGCTTTGCGGTCTCGTAGTGTTGGTTGGAGATGCCCTGCCATGGTTAGTCTCAGACTCGGTATCTGATGTGGGAGAAATCGTACCTGGGTGTTGGACCTGATGTTCTCGAACATGCCCGCAATACCACCGAGCGACTGATCGAAATGGTGGCCCTCCTTCAGGGGATCCTTGACCGTCTGTTCAACGTCAGTAGCTGTATCGCTATCGCATTGAGTCGACCAACCTTCAAGACGCGCTCATACTCCTTGCCGTGCGCGTGGTTCGTCTTCTCCGTGGCTGTGACATAATCCTCGAGGTAGGCGACGGCGTGCTTCCAAGCTTGCAATCGCTCCGCAAAGAGCTTCGTGACCTGAGGACATGTTAGGAGCTTTCCCTCTCGTCGATCTCAGGACTACTCACCTCTGAAGTGTCCTCTCCTGGGATGGCATCGTCGTCGGCAGATCGGTTGGTGAGGCTGCGCGTGGGCATCTCACTCGTGGCAGAGGTAGGCGCGGACATACTGCAGGTGTCTCGTGATACTAAAGAAACAAGGTGCAGTCGTGGAACGTGTCTTCGCACGTGTAGGAGGTAACGTTGTTGTTGCTGTGAAGCTTGAACGACGCGGCTAGCGAGATTTGGTTGGTGAAGGCGGGGTTCGCGCTCTTTCGGAAATGAGCCTGTGTCGTATGCTGCACAAAGGGACTTTTATAAAGATATCTGGCTCAGTAGGATTATTTTTCCAGGGTAAAATCAGGGTCCAGGGAGGGGTTTAAGTTTGATTCAAGCTGCGTGGGCGCATCTAGATCGACACTCACACATGCCGGAGAAGCAGGGTGCCATGAGGGTTCGGCTGGACCTGTGACGTCAACGCTCGAAGCTTTAGTCTAGATCCACGCGGGATCTACGCCAGGAAATGGGTTTGGACTGCTGCTGCGCCACGATCCTAGGGGTGATCGCGGGACAGACCTTGACCACATGGTTACATTCAAGGTCGTTGACGTATCGTGGCTTCATGTCATTGCGCCCGAGTGTGAGAGGGCTGTCAGGGTCTCCGCCCAACACATAGTACCCCCACATTAGCACCGAAGAGCGGCAGAGGCTCCGAGGCCTTCAACGAGCACAACATTGCGCTAGATCGAGGTTCAGGTCAGGCAGGTAAATTCCAAGATTGTGAGTTACCCCTGTCGAAAGGTGTAGAGAAACTCAGATTTTGGTGGTCTCCACGAGGGGTGCTTATTTGTCATGCTGTCAACTTCTATGACAGCCTGCCTGTTGCCAGTGTCTAATCAGTTTGAAACCTACCACGAGCTGAGATTGACGCCTGTGGTTGTGTCAGAATCGTGTCGCATTCTGCTGCATATTACTAAGCCACATCGTGCACAATCTGTACTCGTCAAATATGAATGCTAGGGCATATCGCAGGCATCACGGTCGTAGTATAGAAGCAGCATACTGGTGGGATTAGTCAATGTGAAAAATCGGAGAGACATACTCTGGTCGTCCCACAACAAAGACAGCAGTTTGTGCTTAGGATATTAAAACCCCAGGAAGTGCATGGGCATACCATGACCCGAAAAAGCGATCGTCGAAGCGCGATATAAGCCTCAATCCCCAATTTTCGGATGATCTGGAGGGGGTGATGTAGTATAGATTCCGGGCGTCTAGAGTAGGTTTGACACTCCGTTGCGAGTAAATCAGCTTGCGCCCAGCAAATGAAGTGTGCTAATGGAAGGAGTTAATTAGTGTGGTATCAGAGAGAGTCTTGACACTGTTCCCTGTGTTGTGAATTCACTTGGAGTAATCCTGGATGCCCTGCCGCAAGGGTAGCAAGATTCTGGATCTGCCGGCTGAGGTCAATCGATTGGCGCAACTCCGATATCTTCTGCTTCGCAACGCCCGAGCCAGTCACCATGGAATGTCTCGTGAATCAGTCGCGATGACGAGTTGTAGAAGTCCGCCTTCCTCGCTGTGCCTCAATGACTTCGGGATTCCTGCTGGCTCTTGTATTCCAGGAATGTGCTGCAGTAAGAGCATATATCCAGCTACTACCTTTCGAAACTAGGTAATGTCCATCGATCAAGTTAGCAAAAGTGTTATGGAGTTGGTGGTGTATTGTGGTCGGGACGAACGGTCTCGGACAGTTGTCAAGGGACAACGATGACGTCGGACCGACCCGTACTGCGACCCTTCAATATCCGCTCGTCTACGTTGAACCTCCGGTCGGCATCAGCGCCGCAGACGCGTTGGAGGCTTTGTATAGCAAAAACTGGCGAACAGGACGTATCTCCGATGTGAATTGGAGGCGGCAACCGCTTACCCCACATTTCGGTATACCGAATGTGGCTAAATTCAGCTGTCATCCGAGGTCGAGCTGGGATGTGGGAAGCATGGCATTGGAGAACGGCTTCATCCCCACACACTGCTCTCTGACAGATTAGGCTGTACATATAGGCATTACATTCTCAGATCACAAACACAGCCAAAAGAAATCTTTGTTGTTGCCACAATAACGTGCTTCCTATAGGAGCTGCCACGCGCCTCCCCGCATTTCTCCACACGACCGAACACCACCTGCACGACAACAACCGTTGCTCACGATGGTGATATCAACAGCAATTCGCATTGCGCCATCGCGCGCAGCTCGCGCCCTCAACCTCCTCCGAACCGTACAATACACACATCCTCCATCATGCCCCTGCCATTCGAACCCCAACTACCACCAATCGCCGTCTACCGTCCAGCAAGCTCGGCGGCATCTCGCAACACCCCTCGATCATTCACAGCAAAAGGAATATGCATTTGAAATGGCGGCATCGAGTATACGATTTGGGCCTGGATGTACAAAGGAAGTTGGCATGGACTTCAAGAACATGGGCAGTAAGCGCGTCATGGTCGTCACAGATCCCAACGTGAGGAAGCTCGATGCCATGAAACAGGTCATTGAAGGTCTGGAGAGGGAAGGCGTAACATACGAGATCTTTGACAAGGTCAGAGTAGAGCCAAAGGACCACAGTATAATGGAGGCCATAAACTTCGCGAAGCCATGGAAACCAGATGCGTACCTAGCTGTTGGCGGTGGTAGTGTCATTGACACAGCCAAGCTGATGAACTTGTACACAACCTTCCCCGACGCAGAGTTCCTAGACTTCGTCAACGCGCCATTGGGCAAAGGCATGCCTATTCCATCAAAGCTCTTCCCGCTCATCGCTGTCCCGACGACTGCAGGAACCGGCTCCGAAACGACTGGTACTGCTATCTTCGACCTGGTTTCCAAGAGAGCAAAGACTGGTATCGCGCATCGCAACCTGAAGCCCACTTTGGGCATAGTCGACCCGCTCAACACACGTACTATGCCCTCTGCTGTGCACGCATCTTCAGGTCTCGACGTACTGTGCCACTCTCTCGAATCATGGACCGCAATCCCATACTACGAGCGCACTCCACGACCGACCAACCCCCTCAACCGTCCAGCCTACCAGGGCGCAAATCCAATCTCCGACATCTTCTCTCTCAAGGCGTTGAAAGACACAGTCAAGTACCTGCCCCGCGCGGTAAAGGATCCCGATGACCACGAGGCTCAGTCGCAGATGTTGCTTGCCGCAACCCTCGCTGGTGTAGGTTTCGGTAACGCAGGTGTGCATCTCTGCCACGGCATGTCGTACCCCATCTCAGGTCAGAACCCTGGATACAAGCATTCAGGCTACGACGTCGACCACACCATCATCCCCCACGGTGTCAGTGTCGCAGTGACCGCGCCTGCTGTCTTCAAGTTCACCGGCGCATCTAATCCAGAGAGACATCTGGCGGCGGCCGAAGCGTTTGGTGTTGACATCTCGAATGTCAAAGCGGAAAGCGCAGGAGAAGTACTCAGCGAGGCGCTCGCGGAGTTCTTGGTCAAGCTTGGTGACCAGCCACGTGGGTTGAAGGCGCTCGGTTTCGGAAAGGAGCACTTGGATCAGCTGGTTGAGGGTACGATTCCGCAAGCGAGAGTGTTGATGTTGGCGCCTAGTTTGGAGATGCAAAATATTGATGCTGAGAGGGAGCAGCTGCGGGGCTTGTTTGAGGATGCGATGGAGTATTGATTTGCTAGTGGTGGACATCTAGGTACGCAGCTTGATTTGTAAGATTCGTAACTTTCAATACATTGAACTCTTATTGGAACGTAGCCATGACATTTGAGTTGCATAGTACTGCTTTTCACATTGCCAGACATCTATGATCAGATTCCGGGTCCGACAGGTCTTGCCGTGGCCCTTGTAGTTGCGACAATCCTCACCCGAGAGCGTCTTCCAGGATCTGAGTCGCATAAGCTGCGGAAGGTGTAAGTGGCGAGCCGTCCCTGAGCCGTTGCAGTACCACGGGATGGAGGTGATGAAATCAGATCAAGGGTACAAGACGACGCCGTGAATGGTAATACCGGAACCCCAACTCGACTATGCGAACGAACTTGGCTGCCTCATTCTTGCTACTTAAGCTCGCACTTTCGCCCGATATATTTGTTCATCAAAATTATATCTGCAGACATCTCTAGTCCTGGGAATAACGACACACCTCAACTCAAGAACCAAATATAGTGGGTGGCACACGGTGGCACTACAGTAAGCCACTATCCCAGTCCAATAGATCCCAACAGCTAACAGACGACAAGGCGTCGATCAGGATCGCGGGAGATTCCCGATTATGACGATGTCGGTCCCGCTATGCGCAAGTATTATTATAATATCCACAAGTAAATATTAGCGTTTCGTTGTGATCTGGCAATGTTAACATTGAACAGCGCATCACAACGGCTCCCGATCTTACTGAAACAGTTGAGATCTCTCCATCGATTCACTCACAAGTCCAACTGGAATGTACTAAGCTATGTGACAAAGGAAGAGATGGGAACCTATCACGCGGCTGCCTGCAGCGTCATGAACGGGATTCGTAGAATCAGAGCCGATGTTGACGAGCAGATCGTAAAGCATGAAGCTCCCCCATGCAACCAGTTATCGCAGGAATTTCGAGATTTCTTTGACGGCCCTCCAGAGATTCGCTAATGTATGATTTCATCTTCGAAGACTCGGCATTGAGTCTATTAGTGGAAGAACGCGAGAATTTCGGACCTGTCGTTCGCTTTTATGTCGGGGCAAAGGTGAGTTCTAGCTATACCAAGTTCATACGAGATATATACTGACTTCTTACCTCTACTTCTACAGGCCGGGACGCGCATCCCTTACCGCTATCTACTGGAGCCCGACTATTTCGTTGACAACGCTCAGATGGGGACAAATATGGCTGACAGGTGATTCCGGATTTCAAACTTTGGCGTCCACGATCCCTCATCCATCGCTTCTTCTCTCCTTCAGTTTCCGTAGAGTGCTGGTTTGAAACCGCTTACCTCAGTATGCCACGTCCTCGTCGTGGCATATAGTAGCTCCGATCATGACGAACAGGCCCGCATACAGCAACAAATGGAATCTCTCCTCCTCCTCAATACGACGGCAAATATCACGATCTACGTGGACCACCTCATACACTACCCAAAGCTCAGAGACGCAGAAGTTTTGCCATTGAGAGCGTATGCGCAGAGTGCAGCATATCTCTTCCCAGACTTGGTTGACCTGAGAAGTAGGGGATACAAGGTGACAGTGCGTTCTGAAAGGGGCCTGGAATTTCTAGTTGAGCCTGAAGAAACTACCGTGGAAGGGTGGACAAAGAAATTTGAAGCGGCTGTTGAAGAGGCTCGCATCAAGTTCTGGAAAGAGGAGTATAGTGCACATTTTCCGGACTGGGACGACATGCAGGACAAGATGGAGGATGCGTCACAGAAGTATATCTCGGATAGCTCATAGCACTACGATTCAGATGATCTACAAGAGGAGGACTCGGATGGATCACACAAGGATGAGTCGGATGAATCCCAAGAGGATGATATAGACGTTTCACAAGAGTAAAATATAGAACAGCCGCGGGGAACGTAGTTTGTATTGCGCGACTCGCTCAAATAGATCGGCACCAACCGGAGGATTGTCAATTCAATGCGTCGGACGCTGGTCCTATCAGCTATCGGACGCCATCACGTATCGAATGTAAGCCTTGGTTGGTATCAGTGTGTCGCAACCATGGTTCTCAATGGAATCCCATCTCAGCAACCAAAGTAAAACACAGTCGTATCGGACGCCAAGATAAAAGAGTTTGGGTACGCCACTTTTACTACTTAAATTCGCACTTCCCCCAATATTTTTGCGTACCGAGCTTTGAACACACAGATTTCCTCGTGCACAGAATCAGCAATACATCTGAGAGATTAACTATCCTGTGTAGCACGAGATGGCGCAACAGTGAGTCGCAATGACAGTCCTCCAAATTTTGATAGCTAACGAGCGAAAAGAGCCCAAATATATCCATCAGATGACTGGAGCCCCATCTATGATCATGATGATTCTGAGTATGAGATGAACACTTTCCTTAAAGAGTTTGTAACACGCTTCCGTTGCGATCGAGATAGTCATTGACAATGAGCAGAGCATCGTTCCGGCTGGAAAACGCTAAAAGGCTTTCATACGCTGTCTGGCTATTGGAAAACGACGCAGACGTGCCTGCGCTCTTGACCACTGAACAGCAAACTGTCCTTGGAAAAACAGACGGCATCACTGAGACCATCATCAAGCAAACCAAATGCGAGGTGGACACTTGCATCAGGTCTTGCGAGGCGCCGCGCTGCCGTGCGTTGCTCGAGGAAGTACGCAAGCGATTCTGTCAAGAACTTCGCGACGCGATATACGGGTTCATCTTCCAAGGCTAACGAGTCGAAGTAAAGGTAGATCATGAAGTCAGCGAATACGTGAGCATTAAGGGAATTAGCGAAGCTAACCTAAAGTGCCGGTCTGACACCTACCTACTGACTCCCGGCTACTTCACTGAAGACGACCCAATCAGGCTCGAACTGGTCAAAGCGTGGTATCGAAATGCGACCTTCCTTGTTATCGATCCTAAATTCATTTGCAGATCTCTCAGAAGATTGCGATGGTCCACCAATCTAAAACCGGCCCAATTCATCAAGAGGTTTGAGATTAAGGTACGGATCGGTGGCGAAACGTTTGAGCAGGAAGAGTTTGCAGAGAGACTACAGTTGCTCAGGCATTTCCACGGGACTTGCCCGATTGTAACGATTGTATTGGAGAACCTCGTTGAAAACATGTATGACGGTCATGGTGCGCAGGCATGCGCTCAACACGCCGCATACACGTTTCCAGTGTTATTGTCACTGCATCTTTTGCGGTTCAAACTTATAGTTCGATCTGAGTTGAACTTGAAGTTCGTGGTAGTATCGGAGGAGACTACTGTGGAAGAATGGACCAAGAAGTTCCATGAGGCGATCGAGTCGCCACGCGCTCAAGCTTTCTTGCAGGAAGTCGAACGAAAAGCTCTTGCATCAATGCGTCGGAGGGGACGGTAGGGACATGAAATGAAAGCTGTGCGCACGTGTAACCGCTAGGCATCACCAGCGTTTTCCGCTTATACCTCTTCACGAACAGCAGACCCGCACCACCACTTAACACCTGCACTCATTGTCATTTCTTCAATTCCACACTCAAGTCGACAGCCAAACATCATGTCAGTGAGCATCGACAGCAGCGTCACAGGAGCAACGCCAACTCAAGTCCCCAGCGGTGCGCCACCTACCTCTGCTGTGGAAGGGTAAGTTCGTCAAATACATTTTGCAGGCGGTGATAATGAATTTCAATAGATACTCCGAGCCGTCTACGTTGAATCATACAAATAACAGTGTCGCTGGGAAGAATATTGTATTCGCCACTCCAGACGAAGATCGGAAGTATCTTCAAACGTATGCGCCATCTGGTTGGGAAAGAACAACAGCTGACCTCCAACAGCGAATTAAAGAAGCTGAAAGTCCTCAAGAAGGTTATAGACGCGCGCGTCGGAGAATTGAACGCTGAGAATAGTATCTTCTGTCTACGCAACAGTTGTCCAGTCAAGGAGCCTTCTCACGAAACCGGTCGATACCAACGGATGTTCAGACTCCAAGAAGAAGCCCGAAATATCGCTAGTGAGATCGATTGCCGTATGAAGCGATATACAGCGGCGCAGTGTCTGCCCATTTGCACTACGGTCTGCGCTAAATTACCCCGCGAGCTTCGCGACATGATATACCAATACATCATCGGGGAGTCGATCGTGAAGATTGATAAGGAGGTACTGAAATCTTTTCTCTTTTGTTCCGAAATCGGTGTCACGCCCATGTTCCCCGCAGGGTTCACGAATCGCACCACCATTGCCTGCGAGCATCTCTGGGATCGTGACTACTCCGGCAAGCTCTTCTACTCCGAGCTTATCGAGGCCTGGTACCGCAATACAACTTTCTCCTTCGTAGAATGTCGTCTCGTCCCTTACTTCCTCGACGATCCGCGCTTCGGCTACGGGGTTCCACCGCGCGAGTGGGTGCGCAAGATCAGAATCATCAGGATTACGACAACGGAAAGCGTCCTCTCTATATACAGGGGAGAAGAGAAGGCACATAACATCAAGACCGGCGATCTGGATAATCTCAAAGATATGCCCAAGCTGACGCGTGTCATATTTGACTTTGATGCAGCTTTTACGTCACTTCCCACGTATCACGACAACTACAGGCGATTTGTATTAACGGATCTGAAGGAGATGTTTCCGAAGATTCAAGATCTACTAGATAGGGAGTGTAGGGTATCGGTAGTGTTCTCCAGTATGGGGCCGCTCGAAATGCGAAGGGATGAGCTTACTTCTCAAATATGGGAGGATAAGCTGGAGGCTATCAGGAAGTAGGAAGTGGCCTGATTAGACGAAGTACATAACACCCAAAAGGGCAGCCGGACGGCTACACCTACCAAATGTTATTTCCTTGTACTGTATTATGTTATTGTCGTCTCCTGCCTGAAAGTGAATGACCCTGAAGATCCCACTGGCTTTTCCCACACACTTGGGAGCGTACGCCAGTGGTGATGATATGTACTTGAAGGGGTTTGGGTGTCGCCTCGCTCCACGGAGAAGCTCTTTTGAATCTTTCAGCTCATACGATTGCACACTCGGGGCGTAAGCACTGCTACGAGCACTGCTACGCTGATTTGCGTGGTTTGACTGAGACAAGAATCTACGGATCTTGGCTGACAATTCCACACACTTGGGAACGTCAGCGTTTCATCTGTTTGAGCTACTGCTACGGCAGTCACGAG
>Ga0265780_10012264_pt1 | contig 10065 bp, 7 predicted proteins | sample P1T30metagenome_FD_192432 | JGI IMG/M metagenome (GOLD analysis project Ga0265780, IMG submission 192432) | Plant litter microbial communities from East Loma Ridge, Irvine, California - P1 T30 | ecosystem: Environmental > Terrestrial > Plant litter > Unclassified | place: USA: California... | reverse complement strand
AAGACGCCAGCATCTGCCTGATGCAGGGTTCGCGGCTGGAATGGGCCATCCAGAAAGAGCGGCTCACGCGCCGCAAGCACCACTGGGGCAAGCCCGGCGACCTGCGCGACGTCTACCGGCCCGCCCTGCCCGGCCTCGACCGGCCGCTGGACGCGATCGTCGAATGCTATTCGTCCGATGCCGAAATCGCGGCCCTGGCCAGCTACGAAGCCGAGCTGGCCGATACCCTGGTGCTGGCCCCCAACTGCCGCCGCGCGCGCATCTCGCACCACCTGGCCCACCTGTACAGCGTGTTCCACCCCTCGCCGTTCCGCACGGCGGCGGTGATGATCGTCGACGGCCAGGGCAGCCCGGTGCTCGACTTTACCGAACGGTGGGCCGGCGCGGCCGGCGTGCCGGGCGACTGGCGCGAAGTGTCCTCGTTCTACGTGGCCGACCGCGAGCATGTGCACTGCATCGGCAAGCAGCTGTGGGACCGCGACGACACCCGCCCCGCCGGCCTGGGCATGTTCTATTTCCTGCTCACGCAAGCCCTCTTCCCCGGCGAAGGCAACGAAGGCAAGGTGATGGGCCTGGCGCCGCATGGCGACCCGCGCGTGCTGGCGCTGCCGCCGCTCGCGGTCGACGGCAACAAGGTGGCGATCCCGGCGCCCTGGCGGGCGATATTGGCGGAACGCGGCCGCTTCCGCTACGGCATGCCCGAAGTCCGCTTTTCCGACTGCGCCAACCTGGCGGCGGCCGGCCAGCGCGCCTTCGAGGACGCCCTGATCGAGGTGGCGCGCTGGCTGCATGCCGCCACCGGACTCGACGACCTGTGCTTCGCCGGCGGCTGCGGCCTGAACTGCTCGGCCAACGAGCGCCTGCTGCGCGACACGCCGTTCCGGCGCGTCTTCCTTCCGCCGGCGCCGAGCGATGCCGGCACCGCGCTCGGCTGCGCCATCTACGGCCTGGTCGAACTGGCCGGACAAGCCTGCGACTGGCGCTGGACCCACGACTACCTTGGGCCGCTGCCGCAAGCCCTCGATATCGATGCGGCAGTGGCGCAGGCAACGGCCGAGGGCAGTGGCCTGGTCGCGGAAAAGCTGAATGGCCGCGACGCCCTGTGCCAACGCATGCTCGACCTGCTGTGCGCGCGCAAGGTGGTCGCCCTGTACCAGGGCCGCAGCGAATTCGGTCCGCGCGCGCTGGGCCACCGCAGCATCCTGGGCGATCCGCGCCGCGGCTATGTGCGCGACTGGATCAACGCCCGCGTCAAGGGGCGCGAATGGTTCCGCCCGCTCGCGCCGGTGGTGCTGGAAGAACAGGCGCACGAATATTTCGACCTGCCCGGCGCCTCGCCCTTCATGCAGTTCGCGGCGCCCGTACGGCCCGAGCGCGCGCGCAGCGTGCCGGCCATCACCCACGTCGATGGCACCGCGCGCCTGCAAACGGTGGGGCCGAACGACGATCCGCTGCTGCGCGCCCTGCTGGGGGGCTTTGCCGCGCGCACCGGGGTGCCGGTCCTGCTGAACACCTCGTTCAATGGCAAGGACGAGCCGATCGTGGAAACCCCGGCCGAGGCGCTGGCCGCGTTCCGGCGCATGCCCCTGCACGCACTGGCGATGCCGCCCTGGCTGGTGCGCAAGCGCGTCGAGCCGGAGCTGCCGGAATGATCCGCGCCTATCCAGGCTGCGCCAGCGTGCTGCCCGGCGAAGAGCTGGTGCTGCACGTGGCCACCGACAGCCGCCGCTTTCGCGTGCACTTCTATCTCTGGCGCGATGGTTTCCAGGCCATGCACACCTCAGGCTGGCTGCCCGGCGAGCGCGCGCCCGAACGCGGGGCCGGCGACGACTGGCGCTGGCCGGCCTACGCATTTTCCATCCCGGCCGATTGGCCGTCGGCGGTCTGCATCGCGCACCTGGAAGAAGCCGTGGGCGCCCAGCCCCTGTCGCTGGCCCTCGACCAGGCGGCGGCACTGTTCGTGGTGCGCGGCCGGGGCGGCGCCGATGCCGATGCCACTGCCGATTGCCGTGCCGATGCCCGCCCGCGCGGCATGCTCTACAAGCTGCCGCTGGCTACTTACCACGCCTACAACCACAGCGGCGGCGGCTGCTATTACGACAATCCGCCGCGCTCGCTCGACCCGCCCGGCGCGCGCGTGTCGCTGCGGCGTCCGGGCGGCGGCATCGGCGGCCCGGTCTGGGGCGCGCCCGACCATTACGACGCCGCCTCGCCGCGCCAGACCTTTGCCCACTGGGATGCGCGCTTCATCCGCTGGCTGGCGCGCCAAGGCTATGCGCCGGATTTCTGCACCGACCTCGACATCCACCACGATCCCGGCCTGCCCCTGCGCTACCGCTTGCTGGTATCGGTCGGGCATGACGAATACTGGACCGAGCCGACACGCGACGCCGTCGAGGACTTCGTTGCCGGCGGCGGCAACGTGGCCTTCTTTGCCGCCAATTTGTGCTGGTGGCGCGTGCACCTGGCTGAGCGGGGCAGCGCCCTGGTCTGCCACCAGGGCAGCGCGCGCGGCGCCTTCGACCACTGGTGGCCGCACACGGGCGCCGGCCGGCCGGAAGAGCGCCTGAGCGGCGCCAGCTACCGCCATGGCGGCGGCTGGTGGGACGGGGCACGGCAGACCAGCGGCTTCATCGTCCAGCATCCCGGACACTGGGTGTTCGAAGGCACCGGCCTGCGCAAAGGTGAAGCGCTCGGCGCCGACACCTGGCCGCCGCTGGCCGGCTACGAATGCGACGGCGCCCTGCTCGACGCCTTCGACCGCACGAATGGCGAAGCCACGCTGTCGGCCTGGCACGACGAAGGCGGCACGCCCGACAGCTACGCCTTGCTGGCCGCCTGCCCGCTCGACCGCCGCTGGCAGGAATTGCCGCCGCGCGAGCGCCATGCCGCCGGCGAGGGCGTGCACGCCGCCACCATGGGCGTGTTCGAGCGCGGCGGCACGGTGTTCTCGGCCGGCACCACCGATTGGGCGCAGGTGCTGGCGGACGGGCGCGACCGCCGCGTCGAGCGCATCACGCGCAATGTGCTCGACCGGCTGCTGCGCGATTGAGGCGGCGGCGATCATGCGGCGGCTATCCCGCTCTTCGCCTTCCTGGCAACCGCCCAGCGCTTGTCCAGCGCTTGTCCAGCGCTTGTCCAGCGCTTGTCCAGCGCTTGTCCAGTGCTTGCTTAGTGTCTGCTCAGTGCCTGCTTAGTGTCTGTTTCGTGCCTGTTTCGTGTGTGCCAAGCGCCCGCGTATTCATTGATGGAGGAACCCGTGCAACGCCATCCGCTTTTCCACCGGCTCGACATCGATTCCGTGGCCGTGTTCCGCGCCCTGCACCTGGGCGACATGCTGTGCGCGGTGCCGGCCCTGCGCGCGCTGCGCACGGCGCTGCCGCAGGCGCGCATCACCCTGGTCGGCCTGCCCTGGGCCAGCCAGTTCGCCGAACGTTTTCGCCACTACATCGACGACTTCCTGCCCTTCCCCGGCCACCCGCTGCTGCCCGAGCAGCCGGTGCGGCACGAGGAACTGACGTCCTTCTACGCCACCATGTGTGCGCGTCAATTTTCGCTGGCGCTGCAGCTGCACGGCAACGGCGGGGTCAGCAACGACATCGTCGCCGGCTTCGGCGCCCATGCGATGGCCGGGCATTGCATGGGCGGGCCGGTGGCCACCGAGCGCACGGTCCTGTTTCCCTATCCCGAAGTCGGGGCCGAACCGGAGCGGCTGCTGCACCTGGTGCAGCGGCTGGGCGCCGGCGCGGTCGGCGACTACCTGGAATTTCCGCTGGCCCAAGAGGACCGGGAGGAACTGGAAGCGAGCGGCGTCGCGGCCGGCCTGAAGCCCGGTAGCTACATCTGCGTGCATCCCGGCGCCCGCAAGCGCGACAAGTGCTGGCCGGCGCGCCGCTTTGCCGACGTGGCGGACCGCCTGGCCGCCGAATTCGGGGTCGACGTGGTGCTGACCGGCTCGGCCGACGAAGCCGACCTGGCCGACGAGGTGGCGAGCCACATGCAGGCGCGCGCGGTGAACGCGGCCGCACCGATCTCGATCGGCGCCATGGCGGTGCTGATGAAGCACGCCCGCCTGCTGGTCTGCAACGACACCGGCGTGTCCCACATTGCCGCCGGATTGCGCCTGAAAAGCGTGGTCATCTTCAGCAAGGCGGACATTGCGCGCTGGGCGCCGCTCGACCGCGACAACCACCGCTGCATCTGGGACCCGGACGCGCAGCGCTCGGCCGCCGTGCTCCAGCATGCACGCGCCCTGCTCGCCGGCACCGACCCCAGCCGGCAGCGCAGGGCGGGCATGTGGCCGTACTGGTAGTGCACGGCACTAGCCTGCGCGCGCCAGGGCGCGCATGGCCAGCCCGATCACCTGTTCGGCCGGCACATCGGCAACAAAACTCGCATCGTGCCCACAGCGCTGCTCGAGGTTGGGCAGGCCGCAGACCGGGCAGTCCACCCGCACCGACAAGGCCGCGTGCAGCAGATCCTGGCGCAGCGGCGTGCCGTCGACCAGGTTGGTCAGCCAGAAGATGCCGACGCAGGGCCGCCCCAGCGCCAGCGCCAGGTGCAGCGGGCCGGTATCGTTCGACACCACCAGGGCCGCGCGCGCCAGCAGGCCGCACAAGCCTCCCAGGCCGAGCTTGCCGGACAAATCGATTGCCGACGCCTTCATTGCCCCGGTTACCGCGTGCACCAGCGATGCTTCCGCAGCGGTGCCGTTCACGACGACGCGCATGCCCATGGCGGCCAGCGCATCGCCCACCAGCGCGAAGCTGCGCACCGGCCAGCAGCGGCGCGGATCGCTCGATCCCGGCTGCAGCACGACCAGGCGTTCACTGCTGTCGCTATGTTCGTTGCTGTCGCTGGATTCGCTGCCATTGCTACGTCCGCTGCTCTCGCTACGTTCGCCGCGTTTATCCTGCCCGCCCGGACCATCCGGGCAATTCACAGCCTCGTCCTGCAGTCGCTGCAGTTGCGGCAGCGCCGGCAACACCTGCGCGGCCGCGCGCCGGTCGGCCTCGGTGAGCAGCAGCTCCGGCCCTAGCCCCAGCGTACCGGCGCCAGCAAGCGCGGCAATCTCCAGCAGGACCAGCCGGCGGTTGCCCGGCTCCACATGGTGCACCCAGCGGTCCAGCGCCGGCGCACCCTCGGCCCGCGCACCAACCGTCAGGCGCGCGCCAAAGGCATTCACCAGCGGATTCGACCACTTGCCGCCGCCGTACATCTGGCAAGCGATATCGATACGCTCCGCACGCATGGCGGCGGTAAAAGCGGCCAGCGCGCCGTTGTCGGGCGCATCGTCGGGCAAGCCGATGCCGGGCAGCGGCGGCACCACCACGACCCGGTCGACGGGTCCGGGCCGCCGTTCCAGGAAATCGGCATGCCATGCCCGCCCCAGCAGCACCAGCTCTGCGTCGGGGTAGGCCTGGCGCAAGGCGTGCAGGGCCGGCAGCGCAAACACGAAGTCGCCCACCGCGTTCGGCCGCAGCACGGCAATCCTGCGCACGCCGGCCAGCGGCGCATACGGCCACCCGCCGCCGTCTTGCCTCATGCGCGGCCCGCCGCATCCAGCAGCACCAGCGGCGCATCTACCTCGCGCGCGTTCACCGTGGTCGGCAACTCCATGTGATAGGCCCCGGACGGCAGGATGCCGCAGCCGCCGTAGCGCTCCATCACCCGCAGCTGGGCCAGCACATCCTCGCCGCAATGCGCGATCGGCAGGTCGGGCCAGAAATCAAAGCCGCCGGCGGCGCGCAGCTTGCCGGTATCGAACAGCACGCAGCCGCCGATCCAGGCCACCTTGTACAGGCGCGTCTCCCGGTTCGCCAAACGCGACTGCACGTGGAACAGGTTGGCCGCGCTGTGCAGGTGATGGCGCGCCCAGGCCACGGTGCCCGGCCGTACCGTTTCCGGCTGCACCCGGCCCTCCCAGAACGACACCACTTCCTGCTCCGGACGCACCTGCCCGAGATAGCTGAGGCCGTGCACCGCGCTGCCGACAAAGCCGCAACGCTGTTCGCGCAGGGCCGCATGCAGGCGCGCCACCAAATCGGGCTCGGCGATCACGTCGTCGTCGAGGAAGAGGCAATACGGTGCACTCGCCTGGGCCAGCAAGAAGGCGCGCTGCTCGGCCATGCCGCGCCGCGGCAGGTGGCGAAACGTGTCGACAACGATGCCGCGCGCACGCAGGTAGCGCAGCACCGCCGCCACCTCGGGCGCCTCCAGCGCCGGCGCGGCAGCCGACTGGTCGGACACCACGATGCGCAGCGGCGGCCCGTTCGATGCGCCCACCGCCGCCAGGGTGACGGCCAGCGCGGCCGGCCGCCCGCAGGTGGGCACCAGCACATCGACGACGGCACTGCCGGCAGCCCCGCCCGCCTCGTGCTCTCCGCTCAACCCGGCATTCACTGCGCAGCCCGCCCGTTGCCGCGCGCCTGCCCGTAGAGATAGGGATTGAGCGAGGGATCGTTGTACATCTTGTACTGCCGGTAGACCTTGAACCAGGCGCGCCCGGCCGCCGCTTCGCGCAGCAGGCGTTCCAGGCAGCCGGCCAGGTCGCTGCGCTGCTGCTGCAGGCGCTGCAGGCGCGCGGCGCAGGCCTGGACGTGGGCGCTGCCGGCGTCGACGCGGCGGGTCTGTTCGCGCATGTGGTGGATCTTGAGCGCCAGGATGGACAGGCGGTCGATCATGGCGCCGGCCGTTTCGCTCGACAGCCAGGCGTCGGGGGCGAGGGTGATGGCGGCCAGCGCCAGCGCGCCGAGGATGGCTTCGTCGATGGCTTCGACGGCGTCGTTGCGCTGCTGGTTGTAGGCGTCGATGTGGCGCTTGTTGGCGGCGATTTCAGTGGCGGGCACGTCGCGCCGGCGCGCCTTGTCTTCTTCGCGCCACAGTAGCAGATTAAATTCGTGGTTCGCGGCGATGGCGGGCCAGGGGCCGCGGCCCGTGATCGGCACCGCCTGGTCGCCCGCGGACAGGCACAATACGGCATCGTGATACTGGGTGATCGAGCGTACATCGAGTTCGTGCAGCATCGCCGCCTCCTCCTTCCAAGCCCCATGCTCGGCTCATCATTGGAGGCTGGCGGGGGCTTGAAAGTTCTGCGCCGTTGCGGTGTACTTTAAGGGAGCGCAAACACGCAGTGAATACCGAATTCCAGTCCCTCCCCCACCTCGCTCCAACCACATCATGCACACGCTTGAAGACCCCCGCGCGCACCATCCACGCCCCCAGATGGTGCGCCAGCAATGGGCCAGCCTCGACGGCTGGTGGGAGTTCGCTTTCGACGATACCAACGCCGGCATGCACGAGCGCTGGTTCGACGGACGCGCACTCCCCCGGCAGATCCTGGTGCCCTTCCCCTACCAATCGCAGGCGTCCGGCATCGGCACCCGCGAGATCCACGAGATCATGTGGTACAGCCGCAGCTTCGAGGTCCCCGAAGGCTGGGACTACGGCGCCCTGCTGCTGCACTTCGGCGCTGTCGACTACCGCGCCGACGTCTGGATCAACGGTCGCGTTGCCGGACGCAACCGCGGCGGCCACGTGCCCTTTTCCTTCGACATCGCGCCCTACCTGAAGCCGGGCACGAACCGCGTCACCCTGCGCGTCGAGGACCGGCAAGACCCCTACCAGCCGCGCGGAAAGCAGTCGTCCTCGGGCACGCCGGTGCGCATCTATTACTACTGCACCAGTGGCATCTGGCAAAACGTCTGGCTCGAACCGGTGCCGGCGCTGCGCATCGACCACCTGCGCATCATTGATGCCCACCCGGACGGCACCCTGGCCCTCACTGTCCACCTGCACGGCCCGGCGAGCGACTGGGAAGCCGAGCTCGCCGTATTGGAGAGCCTGGACTCGGAGCAGGTCTGCGCCACGGCGCGCGCCGCCAGCCGCGGCGCCAGCCTCGGCCTGCGTGCCCAGGTGACGGACCCGCGCGCGTGGTCGCCTGCCTCGCCGCACCTGTACAAGCTGCGCGTACGCCTGCTGCACCGCGGCCAGCTCGTGGACAGCGTCGAGGCCTATGCCGGCTTGCGTTCGATCGAACTGAAGGACGGCTTCTTCCACCTGAACGGCAAGCGCACCTTTTTGCTGATGGCGCTCGACCAGGGCTACTGGCCCGACACCCTGCTCGCCGCGCCTTCCGACGAGGCCCTGCGCGCGGACGTCGAGTGGGCGCGCAGCTTCGGCTTCAACGGCGTGCGCAAGCACCAGAAGATCGAGCACGAACGCTGGCTCTACTGGTGCGACGTGCTGGGCCTGATGGTGTGGGAAGAAATGCCGAACGCACGCTCCTGGTCCGAGGAATCGGAAGAGCGGCTCGAACTCGAATGGCTGCGCGCCGTGGTGCGCGATGCGAACCATCCGTCCATCGTCGGCTGGGTGCCGGTGGTGGAAAGCTTCGGCTTCCCGGAACTCACGCGCCACCCGCACCAGCACGATTTCCTGGAGCGGATGGTGGCGCGCACGCGCATGGCCGATCCGTCGCGCCCGGTGATCGACAACGACGGCTGGCAGCACACCGACGTCACCGACATCTGCACCATCCACGATTACTCGCATCCGGTGGAAAAGCTGCTGGAGCGCTACGCCGGCACCCTGCTCACCGGCCTGCCACCCGAGACCGGCTGGCACAAGGCGCGCGAACTGTTCCTGGCCGGCGCCCAGTACCGCGGCCAGCCGATCGTGTTTTCCGAAGTCGGCGGCTACCTGCTGAAACCCGACGGCCCCGAGCGGCGGCGCGACCGCCTGTACGACCACTACGGCAATGTCGGCAACGTCGACGAACTGGCCCAGCGCTACCAGACCCTGATGCAGGGCCTGGCTTCGCTCTCCTTCCTGGCCGGGCTGTGCTACACCCAGCTGACCGACGTCGAGCATGAGCAGAACGGCTTGCTGACGGCGCAACGCGAGCCGCGCCTGCCGCCGGAACAGGTGGCGGCCCTGCATCGCACCCTGTGGCCGAACGCCTGGTGAATTGTCGAATTTGCGGAAAAGAAACAACGCATTGTCAGAATTTTTATCCTGAGAGCACGGAAAACTGCCAATTTACTTTCCAAGACTTAGCAATTCGTCCAGAATAGACCGGGAATTCGTCAAATTCTCATTTTTATGGACAAGATCTCGTCGCTGGTTGGCCGTTACTCGTTCCGTGCACGCGTATTTTTCAATGGCGTCTTTTGCGATGCCAATGCTTTCCCGGATAACCCCGCTGCGGGCCAGTTGCACCTGGTCCGCAGCGGCCCGGTGATCTTCCGCCAGGACGGCGTGGCGCCGCTGCGCGTGGATGAACCGGCGATGGTGTTTTATCCGCGCGGCAGTGCCCATACCCTGGAAATCCCCGACGGCGCCAGCGCCACCCTGCTGTGCGCCCACATCGCTTTCGAGGACGGCGGCGCCAACCCGCTGGCGCGCGCCCTGCCCGAATGTCTGTACCAGCCGCTGGCCGGCATGGGTGCGCTAGGCCAGACCCTGGAACTGCTGTTCACCGAGGCCGCCAGCCCCAGCCAGGGCCGCGAGGTGATCCTCGACCGCCTGTGCGACGTGCTGATGGTGCAGGTCTTGCGCAACGAATTCGACAAGGGGGAAATGTCGGTCGGGTTGCTGGCCGGCCTGGCGGACCGCCAGCTTTCGCTGGCCCTGGCCGCGATCCACGAGCGTGCCCACGAACCCTGGCAGCTGGCCTCGCTGGCGCGCCTGGCCTGCATGTCGCGCGCCCGCTTTACGGAGCATTTCCGCAACGTGGTGGGCATGCCGCCTGGCGAATACCTGACGCGCTGGCGCATCGGCCTGGCGCAGAACCTGCTGCGCAAGGGCTTGCCGGTGAAGGTGGTCAGTGCCCAGGCCGGCTATACGAGCGCGCCCGCCTTCACGCGGGCGTTCACGACGATGGTGGGGAGTTCGCCACGGCAGTGGCTGAAAGACGCGGCGCCGGCCTGAGATTGCTCTCAGCCGGCGCCGGGGAACTACTTCAGAAGATACTGCGGAATTACTTGAGCAGCTTGGTACGGCTTGCAACCAGGGCGATCACGATCGACAGCACGCCGACATAACCGATGGCCATCTGCATGCCGA
>Ga0265780_10012263_pt1 | contig 10065 bp, 12 predicted proteins | sample P1T30metagenome_FD_192432 | JGI IMG/M metagenome (GOLD analysis project Ga0265780, IMG submission 192432) | Plant litter microbial communities from East Loma Ridge, Irvine, California - P1 T30 | ecosystem: Environmental > Terrestrial > Plant litter > Unclassified | place: USA: California... | reverse complement strand
GAAGGAGACGGTCGGGTACTGGCCCGCCTGTGCCTCAACTCAACTTGAGCCCAGAGCTTCCGCGGTAATCTCAGTGGTCTTCTAAACCCATTGAAGAGACCGAAGTTTGGTTCGGTTCGCGGCTGCCGTCCCGCAGGTTCATCTGCCATAGCCGAGCTGTGGGCAAACGGTGCGGGACTCTCGCCCAAATCGTAGCGTGCACGCTTAGATTTGTACCATTCACGTTATCTGCGGCTTGAATTCTTCGAACCAGTTGTCATGAACTTTTGTGCGATGGGATCTTTCTATAGCGAGCATTTCCGGCGTTTCTTTTACAGCCATTAATGACAGGCAATATCATCACACTTCCACTATCGTCTCGTTCCAGTTCTGTGTCGTGACCTAAAAGCCCACATCCCAGCACATTCCAACGGCCAAGTGATCGGCGTATACCGGCGCATGTCAAATACGCAGCTATGCCGATGCGCTTGGCCCAGAGCAGCTAGCGCCGATAGTCAGGTGAATGATTGAGCGTTCCACGCGACGACATGGCCGTCTCATCTCACCGCCACCACGAGCGCGCGCTGACTTGTTTCGCGCCTCGTGGTGTGTGTGAGTGATGGTTAGTGTGTCAGGCTTGTCAGATGCTGGCTGTGTTGATAAGGGGCGAGCGCGCCCTTATCGCGACTTAAGAAGTGATATAGCCTTGTGTAGCCTCGACCTCGGACACCTCCCAATTTTGTGCTTGTAGCGCTTCGCAAGATCTTTGAAGAAGGATAGTCAAGATGGGTATCTTCCACCGATCTTCAAGGTCGACCTCACGCTCAACAACAACCTCCACCACAACGCCAAGATCAAGCATCGATTCCACATCCCACGACTCCAGCCTCGAAGAAACACTTAAACCCCAAATCGCACCACTTCTCAGTCTCCCCATCGAACTCCTCCAGCAAGTCACTTCACATCTGGACAACTCATCCTCGGCCTCGCTATGCTTGTCAAGTCGCTACATCTACTACGCGCTCGGGACTCAGCATTTATCGACGTATTTACATGCGGCGAAATCGCGTTTCGAAAAGCGGCGTAGGATTGAAGCTGTTATTGAGCGCGCATTTCCAGGGCACTGGTTCTGCGCATGGTGCGACGTGTTCCACGCGTGGGATGCCGAGACGGGGCCAAGGGAAGCAAGTGAAAGGGATTGCGCGGAGTTTAACAGTTATCTGGATGCTGGGGCAGGCAAGGCAAGCGGATATGCGGTGCGATTTCATCACGTGAGACTCGCGATGAACAGGTATCTCTGGGGTGGAAAAGAACATGGCATCGGACTAGATGCCTTCACTCATACTTCCGCTTCCATGGCAACGCTTTACCGCACGCCCGTGCCTACCTCACTCGCCATCGACGCTAAAATCTCGTCCTCCAGCAATACTCTACTTTTACACGCTACGTTTGCAATCATACTTCCTTCCTGGTCCTTGTCGAGGAAATCACTCATACATGCTCTATTTCCACTCCTTCCGCACATCCTCTCCGGACACAGGGATGCACCGAATGGACATACGGGCCTCATGGCTGCGATTGATAACGTCGTTCGGCGCGGGTGGAAATATGGCGATGCGCATGGTTGCGGAAGTTGTAGGACGGATTGGACTGTTCAGGGCCATTTCTTTCCGCATATGACGGGCGGGCAAATGAGGCTTGTCGTTCAGTCCTGGCGCGATCTAGGGGATGGGCGGAACCCATTCGACTCAGCGTGGCGGGCACACGGCGTAGCGGTGAAAGGGCTAGAGGGTAGGGGTGGTGTGAGTGGGATGAAAGCTGGGGATGGAAGACGCGCATTTGAGGCAGCTGATAGTAGGGAAGTGGTAGTCAGGAGAGCAGTGAGTCCGGTGAGGACGAGGATATATGAGACGTTTATGAGGAAGGGAAGTGGGGGTGCAGAGGTGCGCAGGTCGAGTGCGAGACCGGTGGGGTGGCGTGTGAGTGAGGAGATGGATATGCGGGAGGATTGGGAGCGGGGGAGGATGTGAAGGCGCAATCAGTCTGGATTGCTGGCGTTGTTTTGAATCTATTCGAGCGGAAGATGCACTATTTTGTGGATCTCAAAGTGTTTGTATTCGTGTTGAAGTGATGTAGAAGCTCAAGCGCAAAATGAACTAAAAAGAGTGTGGTACAAAGCATCCAGAAACAAAGCAGTGCCCTGTTGAAACAACCTGTATGAGAGAACAAAGTGGTTCTTTGTCTCGATGGCGCAGTGAATGAGTTCAAGGATGACGCGCGACTCGCCGCTCAGCATAATCGCTGCTCAATATCAGTCTCGGCTCTAGCAAAGCTGTATTTCCTCGAAGTGGCGGTCCAATTTCGCCCATCTTTCCATCGATATTATAACAATGGTGACCCGACGCCAGAACTCTTCTTTGCGTTCGATGAGCATGGCGTTGATGGCTGGCGCGGGGAAATTAAGATCATACATAGTCAAAGGTGTCAGCTCGAGGTTTTCGCCTTTTCGCTCACGGTCTGGGGAGGAAATGTCAACATCGTTCTTCCGATCCAGGTCGAGGTATTCGGACACTATGTCGTGGTAATTCTTTGTTCGACCCATACTTCGTTGGAAGTCAGTACAGCAACTCCGCGCTAACACAGCTGATCCTGCAGAGAGCGCTATGACTGTTACTTTAAATGTCCGGCTCGGCTCACTATCGAAGGGATCTCGTGACAAAGGGTCGGGCGACATGAGACCGATGAGTTCCCCATCCGACGCAAAGATTTCCCAGTGTAGCCAATCGCGGGTGAAAAGACATTGTCTGCCATTACTGTGCCAATGCCGCCCACGTAGACTGAGGCAACTTGTGCGCGTGTTTCGAGCAGAGATACCCCGATGTCAAGTTCAGGCTTTGGTACAGCTCTAGTATTCCCGTTTTCGAATGCGTTCACGTAGTAGTCCGCGTAATCTGGCCATCTTGAGCGAATTTTTCCCATTATTGCATGTTTAGGAACGTCTTGCATCATGTCTCTCATATATTTGCACATAGATGATTCCAAGCAGTCTAGTGAAACTGCCAGCGCCATGTGATAGCTTGAGGATTCTCGCCACGTATTCGAGTGCCATTCTTTGAATTCGTCGTAGAACGATCCGAACTCAGAGTATTGCCCAGTATGAAGCGGTAGGCGAACCACTTCACCAGTACCACGCCACTGCAGTAGTTGCCACCTGACCAGTGCTCCAGCAAAAGAACGATGATCCAGCGAGCATGGTACAGAAGCCCAGGTCCAGCTAGGCAGGTCCACGTGCATATAGCCTGAGGTGCGAGGTTTGTATAATCCTGCTTCTCTGCGTTGCCACAAAAGCGCCGCGTCAAATTGAGTGGTCGGTAATCCGCAGGCGTGAGTCTCCGAAGATACATACAAGGCCCGCCTAATGCCGCCAAACGCATTGTAGATGTCTGACACGTGGGTGAGTGTCCATTGATTGTACAAAGACGAGTGTACCCTGAAGGATTCCCAACTGCCATGTGATCCTCGCAGCTGAAAGTCTCGCGCGCAATCCGAACGATCACTCACCACAGGATCGCGCCCATGTGGATCATTCAAAAGGGTATCGTGGGTGCCTTCGTAAAATATACTTTCAAAACAGTGCCAAATTGCTTGAACCGGTGTGATGAAAAGCTTGCGGGTCGACAAGACTCCTTCCTGATAAGTCCAGCCACGTGTGTACCATGCTGAAACTCTAATCATGTCGCGCAAAGTAGGCAGTATGCTACGAATTTGCAACCCGTCAGGAGTTGCGTGCCCAATTAATATGCATCTGTCCACACCTACGCCAGGTACACGGTCGGACATGCTATCACCACAAGCTATGACTAGCGTGAAGTGTGCCAGTCTGAAGATATCTGCCATGCTCTCGATCTGAGCTTCCTTGTCCTTCGCATCGTCTTGCAGGATCCCGAGCCGATCAATCCATAAATAGGGTTCCTCCATGCCCCGGCATATTTCCAACGCGTCTTTGATCACATTTGGCAGTTTGGCAGAGTCCAACCCACCAGTATGCTCGTATATTTTGATCGTCGATGACAACAGCCGAGAATCATCTTCATCAGGAACTGCGCCCCACACGTAGCTAAGAGCTACGTATCGGGACCCTGTGGGAAGCGGTTCGATTCTGCATTTTTTGAACATCGACCACGCGAAGCGATTGGGGAAGGCCGTCCATAGGACTATCCGATTTGTGCGGTCGGCTAACCTGGATGCCTCCACAGCTGCACTGATCTGAGCAATCTCTCAACCGAGCGTAATCCAATGTTTTCCTCATTACGGGCGGAGGTTTCATGGCGGATCTAAATGGATGAAGAAGTAACGTGTTTATCGAAAGGCCGTGTTGTACAAATGACACTACTTCTGTTGGCGTGATCTCTATGTAAATTCTGATCCCCTCGTCAAGATCCTCAGCTAACGGATTATGTGTTCTGAGCTGAAAATGCAACGAACGAGCACGATCCTCGGGTATGCTCAGCATTGTGATCAAAGCTGTTGCGGCGAGCAGTATCAGGCGATGCAAGTCGCAGGCATGTACTGCCCGCGTGTTCTCGAACGGTTCCCACGGGATGATCCACGGTCCTTCTCGTTTACAGGACACCAGATGGTAAAGTCTTAGGTGCTTGCATGTCGCAGAGCTTTTCTTGGCTGCTTCTGGGTGGACAGATTTGATATTGCCCGTGAAACAACTCGGTAAGTATCCCTGTGATGAGAAGGGCTATCTTTGTTGTCGTTAAGGTAGGACCTGTCGTAGATGGTTAAAGCCTCGCAATGATGACAAGATTCTGTGGGATCCATGATTGTTGTGGAGTGGCCTTGGGTGGAGATGGTAATAACAAGGCAGTGGAGTCGGACGTGCGGTGCATCATGCGGGGCAGCTCAGATGTATGCCAAGCTACGGAGAACTACATGCTTGTAGAAGGCTGATTATTGAGCGCAAGGCTGAGGCGGGGTGGAAGGCTGGGAAGCAGACCTCGAGGAGCTGAGGAAGAGGTCGTGAATGGAAACATTAAACAAGGGTATCCAAAAAAGGTTACGCGAAGGAGGTCCTGTATTCAAGCTCCCGAAAGCATGTTCCTCAAACCTGATAACTTACCAACGATTTGCTTTTGTTCGGTTCCTTTGGACGTTTCGAAGCTTCTGGCTTGTTCATATGGGCTATATCGGAAGCGATTGAAGTCCATATTGTAAGCGGAGCGTAAAAGTGTATGTGCCAAAGCTGTCGACGCCCAGGACCAACTTGGTAGGGTTCTCTCATCTGATTCTCGTATATCGAGCGGCCCTCTTCCCTGTGGATGTCAAAGAAAGGCTGAATCAAAGTCGAGAACAGAAAGGCCATGACGATAGGCTATGTCGACTACAGAAGCATAGTAGATGGCCTGGTACACTTCGGCGAAAGCGTTATAGATGTCCGAAATATTCGTGAGCTGTAGTGCGTTATACCTTGACAAGTGTGTTTGGTACACAAGTGTCTTTGATTGGGCGATACTTGACTTTCTTGTGATCACTAGTCGTCGATGCCTGTAATCGTCATCTTCAGCGAGCAAATCGGTTTCTGTGAAACCAATGTGGTTTTGGGTGTTATCTTCACATAAAAGACCGCATGAACACGTCCACACGACCCGAGTTGGTGGGATAAACAGTTTTCGAGTCGAAAGCAAGCTTTGGTACGCTAAGCGCTGTGAAAATTGCTCAGAGTGAAGCCGCACAAGGGGTTACAATGTCTTTGTAATAATCTCGAAGGTCGATCAACGCTACGATCGTGTTTGCGGCATTGTGGAAGAGATTTGTTGTATGTAAGTGTAGGTGCAATAGGCCGACCTCGTGCCGCCGGACATAACGTGCTGATATTGCTCTTATCGACAAGAGCTATGTCCAATACAGAGGACAAGGACAAGGCTGAACATTTGAGGAAGGGAGAGAGGCTGAATCTGATGCTGAGAGTGGAGTGTAGAAGAGGAAGCGATATAGGTACGTCATCGCCCTTATCGATAACACATAACCATAATTTCTCCCCCAACGCGACTCACCACCACCACCAAACCCACTACAATGGCCTTCCGAAAGCGCAATATAGCACTTTCACGCGTGCCCGGAGACGCAGACGCGTCGAACCCCTCATCTGCACTACCGACTCAATCTCCAACACCCACACCCCCAGGAACACGCCCTTCACCAATCGACGGCCGCCCAACCACGTCCACAGGCACACCCTCCCTCGACCGCATACTAGCCGGGCACGCCGGTCTTCCACTCGGCACTTCTATTCTAATAGAAGAGAGCGGTACGACTGATTATGCAGGCGCGTTGCTGCGCTTCTATGCTGCCGAGGGCGTGGTGCAGGGACACAGAGTGCATGTCGTGGGCATGGGCGAGGTGTGGGGTAGAGAGTTGCCGGGTATAAGTGAGGACCGGGGGAGCAGTAGTAGGAAAGAGGGCAAGGAGAGGGCCGAGAAGATGAAGATTGCGTGGAGGTACGAGGGGCTGGGGCAATTTGAGAGCAGTAGAGGTGCGTTTTGTATTGTATTTAGTTTTGGGAATGACATCGTATCTTTTGAGTGGATCTAATTGTGTGTGACAGGTTCGCCGAGGACAGCAGCGCAAGGGGATGGTGTGACGGAAGAGGCACTCGTTTTTTGCCATGCGTTTGACCTTGCGAAACGTCTTTCTCTACCGGTTGGAACGGCAATCGAGTACATTCCCATACCGCGACCGAGTAGCAGTTCTGCGTCGCCGTTCCCAAAGATTCTGCAAAACCTCCAGCAACAGCTCGCTTCCTCACCACCACATACCATCCACCGGCTCGTCGTCCCCTCAATACTATCGCCAGCATTATATCCGCCTTCGTCCTCACATCCGAGCTCAATACTGCAGTTCCTCCACGGCCTGCGAGCACTGCTCCGGCAATATCCCACACGCCTGACGGCGCTCCTCACACTTCCGCTATCGCTATATCCACGCTCCGCAGGCCTCGTTCGGTGGATGGAAATCCTGTCCGATGGTGTCTTCGAGCTCTCGCCCTTTCCCTACTCGCACGCCCAGGCATTGGCGCAATCTGCCGGTACCACCAAGGACGAAGAGCGGCCACAAGGCATGTTTGCTGTGCACAAACTACCTGTATTCCACGAAAAAGGCGGCGGCGGTGGGGCAGAGGATCTGGGCGAAGATATGGCGTTCACATTGAGTAGGCGGAAGTTTGTGGTTGCCAAGTTTAGTCTGCCGCCGATGGAGGGCGATACGGAGGCACAGGAGATGGCTGTGAGGGAGGCGGCTGGTGGGAGCGCGATGCCGAGAAAGGAGGAGCTGGAGTTTTAGGTTGACGGAGTGCTGCTGGAAGCAGATACCCATTGGTATAGCCAAACCTGAATTGCTCCCAGATCGGGGTCCAGAACCTCAATCTTCCTCGCTGTCTTCTCCCATCATGTCTTCCATCTCGATCTGCTCCCACCCGCCACTTGCAGTACCTGAGCCAAACCCGCGCGTGTATTGTCGACCGAAGGAAGCGTGTCTGAATGTGACTGGGATGCCGGCGACACTTGCGCGGAAGCTATCTCCCATGCATGATGAAAGAGCAAGGAATACCAGTAGGAGAAGAATCGGAATGAAGAAGAGCAGGCTGAGAAGCACCCAGACGTTCATTTTGGTGACGTGGTGTTTGAGTGAAGGAAGAAAGTTGGACCCTGAATTCAACGTCATCGAGATGTCGGCCAAAATAAACCTCCGATCACCCCTGGCGATCTTCAAGTCAAGTCAACAAAGACAACGACAACGAAGATCCCACCTTCACCCCACACAACCTTCCATAATGATAAATCGAATGCTCCAGGCGCCTCTGGGCGCATATCTGCTACTGTCCTGCGCATACCAAGTTTCTGCGCACGGCGGCGACCATGGACAACAAGTTGTAGTCGCACCAGACGCCGACTGGCCAACACGGCACATGGCTGGTATGATCACATATGATGAGAGACTACAAAGAGACTGGTACTGACCCACTCCACAGAAGAGCACCACATCTCCGGCTTCGACGCCACCACCTTCTTCAACCTGCACGACTACGACAGCACCGGCCTCTGGACCGCCGTCGACATAAAGCGCACCTACGGGCTCTCCGACCCCTCTTCCTCACACATATCCCTGACCAAGAAAGACATGGTCGTCTCCACCGTGATGGACATGTTTGATATCAACAAAGACGGCGCCATCTCGCTCGCCGAATTCTTGCAAAAGGATAGTGAAGGAGTGAAGTTGCCGGACTTTGGCATGGGGCCCGGCCATCACGGTGATGATGAGTACGAGTATGAGATTCACCATTGGGAGAAGTACCACTCGGGAGATGATGTTAAGGAGGAGGATTTGACGCATCCGGAGGACATTGAGCATTTTAGAAAGCATGAGGAGATGGATGCGAAGAGGGAGGCGTGGGAAGAGGCGGAGGCGAAGGGCATTGTGGAGAGTAATATTCCGGGGAAGTTTAGACGGAACTGAACAGGGTGTTGTGTGTTCTATTGAGGACTTTTTGAGTGAGACGTGAGGAAACAGACGTGAAGGCGTCACATTGGCGCGATTGACTCATGTCCTCCATGTACTGACTATAGTCGCTCCTCTGTCAAATGGTCGGACAGTACTCCGAATTGATACCTTGAGCAGGCAGACGAAAGAGAGAAATGGCGTCGACATTCCACCTGAGCCGGGGTCGGGGGTGTATGTAGACGCGCCCTACGCTCTTATTATGGTCTGGGGGTGCTATGATCATGCTGTGAAAGCTGAGAATTCTATATAAGGCGAATGTCTTAGGCAAAACATAGACAGATATTGATAAGATGTTTAGTGTTGGAAGGCTCACTAGTGAAAGGAAATAATGATAGCTACGAATGCATTCTGTACGATGTTGGTTGACTTGTTCTTGATTGCTACGTGAGGGTGCTACGGAGGTGTACATGACCTGAGACGAGTAGAGCCGAAGTAGGATCGAGTCGGCTCGTTGGGCAGCGTTGAGCTGCTGACGTCCCTACTGATACTCATGATCCGACATTTAGATAAGTTCTTTGACATAGCTACACCGGCAGTAAGGGCGTTCTGTTGGTCTAATCTGTTCGAGCTCAACCGCCAGGTGCCCAAAGCGTCCAAATTCGACATCTCCCGTTGTGCTGAACTCTCACGAGTTTCGCAGCTTCTGCAATTGCTGGTCATCAAGCTTGTACTCAGCGTATGACTCTCCGCAGCTATTGGCATTTCTACGGCCAACGTCATCTCTCAAGCTAAGGAACATAATCATTCAAGACAGCACTGCACTCATTATCGTGCTTGCTGGAATATCTCGGCGTCTGACGTACTTTGCTCGTTGTTAACACATACGCGAGTATCAACGTTGCGCAAGTAAATAGGTAAAGACATGGCCATAAGTTCCCAAACAAATATTACAACGTAGCATATTGTAAGCGTCCCAAACCATCATAATTCATCACGCACCTTCTACCCCAACACGTTTGCACACTACCATAACCAACTCAGATAACCACGGTAGGTCCACAATGCCACATGTAGAATAAAAAATCTGGCAGCTCGTAACCAAGGGGATTTTCGGATCCAGGAAAACAAGCCCCCGTCTCGAGAAGGTCGGGATCAGTGAAGCTTCCAATGCAGCCTGTCTGCTCGAAAAGTCGTAGCCCGCACTTGAAGCCAGGTGGTATCTGGATGTTGGTATCCTTCACACGGACGGCACGGACACTGCGCTGTAGAGGTTGTAAAAGGTCTTCCCTTGAGTAACAAACGTTTGGTTGAAAGTTCTTTTCCGTGAAGCTGAGGAGATTGCCTAGTATTCCAGATGGGCAATTATCACTAGGCCAGAAGGTCACGTCGACAGGCGGATAGAGCTTGGGCGGCGCGCCGTGACAGTTCCAAGAGGCATAGCGCGCAGTACTCAAAGAGGAGGAAATGTGTTGGATGTGGGAGCACAGGGCAGACAGGAAAGAGGCAGAAGGTTGTTGTATTGAGAGAGCTACAGCGAGCGATTATATACACAACCAGATGAGTAAGCAGGTGACTAACACA